>Ga0209062_1003258_pt1 | contig 19118 bp, 16 predicted proteins | sample Coa_R2_2_FD_187158 | JGI IMG/M metagenome (GOLD analysis project Ga0209062, IMG submission 187158) | Surface soil microbial communities from Centralia Pennsylvania, which are recovering from an underground coalmine fire - Coalmine... | ecosystem: Environmental > Terrestrial > Soil > Unclassified...
ATGTTCATGGGCGGCGGCGTGGTGGCGGCCTTTCCCTACGTCGACGGCTTCGGCCTGCTGATCTATACCGCCGGCTTGCAGGCCATCCCCGGCGAGGTGAAAGAGGCGGCGGCCGTGGACGGCGCCGGCCCGCTGCGCACCTTCTTCGCCGTGGAGCTGCCCCAGATCAAGGGGCAGCTCCGCCTCATCCTGGTACTGACCATCATCTATGGCATCCAGAACTACACGCAGATCCTGATCATGACGCAGGGTGGACCGGGGTACGTCACGACGGTCCCCGGCCTGATGATGTATCAGGACGCCTTCTCCAACCAGGACTTCGGACAGGCCAGCGCCATCGGCACCACGCTGTTCCTGATCATCCTGGCCCTGACTATCATCAATCTGCGCGTGGGACGCAGGAGTGAGGCCACATGACGCTGCGGCAATGGTATACCGCCACCTGGCGCTGGACGATACTGCTGATCCTGATCGTCCTGACGCTCTTCCCGATCTGGCTGATGGTCGTGACCAGCGTGAAAGACAATGTCCAGTTCTACGGCGATTTCCTCGGCATTACCCTGCCGTTTCGCTGGGAGAACTATACCGCCGCCTGGGGGGAGATCAGCCCGTACTTCGTCAACAGCGTGATCGTCACCTCGGTGTCGGTGGTCGGGGTGGTGGTGATCAGCACCCTGGCCGCCTACGCCTTCGCCCGCCTGGAGTTCGTGGGCAGGGAGATCCTGTACTACATGATCATTGCCCTGATCATGCTGCCCGGTATCCTGACCATGGTGCCGCAGTTTGTGCTGATCAAGAACTTCAATCTGCTCGATTCGCTGTGGGCGCTCATCCTGCCCTTCATCAGCGGCGGCGTGGCCAGCGGCGGCGTGGCCTTCGCCATCTTCGTGCTGCGCAGCTTCTTCCACTCCATACCCGACGAGCTGTTCCAGGCGGCGCGCATCGACGGCGCCTCGGAGCTACAGGTCTTCTGGCACCTGGGCATCCCCTTGATCCGCCCTGCCATCGCCACGGTGGCGATCCTGCAAATCCTGAGCACCTGGAACGACTATATCTGGACCAGCGCCACGCTCTTCACCAGCAGCAACTACACGTTGCCCATTGGGCTCGTCTCGTTCCAGGGCAACCACACCACCGACTGGGGGCCGCTGATGGCCGGCTATACCCTGGCCTCGCTGCCGCTGGTGCTGCTCTTCGCCCTGACCACGCGCACCTTCATCGAGGGCCTGACTCAGGGCGGCCTGAAGCTGTAGGTTCAGCGGACCGGCGTGGGATCGGGGCCGTTGCGCAGGTGGCTGGTGTCGACCACCTCGAAGTCGGAGCCGGTGATCTGGTTGATGCGATGCAACTCGTCGTCGTTCCAGTGGGGGTCCGGCGCGCCGGTGATATACCAGGGCGAGCCGTTGTCGGCCAGGATCAGGCCGTACTTCTTCAGCGCGGTGAGCAGGACGCGGGCCTGCGGCCCGAAATGGGAGATGTCGACCGAGGCCTTGAGCCGCACGCGCAGGCCCATCGGGGGCAGCGCCGGGCTGTTGCCGTCCCCGGCGTCGTGGCGGGCGGGGTAGATGTGCGCTCTGCGCGTGCGCGGGGCGGTGAAGCGCAGGGCGTGCTTGATGGCGCCTGCCGCGACCTCGTCGTAGCGGACCAGGCCCGGCAGGATCGGCAGGCCCGCGGCATCCGCGCTGGTCCAGGTGTCCGGGCGCAGCTTGTTGGATCTCAGGTTCCAGATGGCGCCCGAGCCGGCGTGCCAGCCATCGGCTTGCTTCTGGGCGTCGAACAACTCGTAGAGGTAGCAGGCGTCCTTGTCCACGATCAGCATGTGGCGGTCGCTGCCGGCCTCGATGGTCGGGACCGCGGGGATGGGGTAGGGTCCGCGATCCGACTCGTCGCTATAGTCGAACTTTACCGTGGTGCGGGCCTGCGTGGTCGGCACAACCTGGAACGGGATGCCGTAGCCGCTGTAGGAGCCGAAGTCGGGGTGCAGGCCGATGCCGGCGCCGATGGTGTTGATCAGGGTGGTCGAGTTGGTCGCCGTGGGCAGCGCCGAGATATCGGCGTTCCAGACATTGTTGCTGGGGAACAACGAGCAATTCGGGGCACCCGGCAGCGTGGAACGGTGTGTCTTGCCGCTGGCGGTGGTCAAGCGGGTCGTGGCCGTCCAACCGGCGGCGATAGCCAGCGTCACGCAGATAGTAGCCAATCCTCTACGCATCGAACCTCCCTTTGCCATAAGGCCGTGGGGTGCAAAGCAGTGATCGCCAAGATGGCGCGCACCGACATTATCGGGGCGCCATGAGAGGATACTGCATGCCGGTGCATCCGCGCTATAGCCGCTTGGGCCGATCATGGCCCTCCAATCGGTCATAATTGCAACGGTTTGTGTCTTGATACCCAAACCGTTGCAATAAAGGGACACGCCGGCTAAAGCCGGGCAACGGCGCGACAAAGGCACGTCAGTGCCCGTCCCCCTGCCCGGCGGCTTTAACCGCCGGCTCCCCGGCCGGGGTCTCCTCCGGGGGAGGCAGTGTCAGGTGGCGATCCGGGCAGTGATCTCAGAACAAGCACGCGAGCCCGAATTCATCGCCCAGCGCTTGCAGGCCCTGGGCTACCTGCGGATGCAGCGGGATGCCATCGCGCAGGCGTTGCTCGGTGCGCTCGGCTTCCGGCTCTCCTGCGACCATGATGCGCTCGGAGCCGGCCGCACGCGGCGCCGCGTGCAATGCGTCGATGTACTCGTCCATGCTCGCTTTGAAGGCCTCGGCGGAGCCGAAAGCCTCCAGGCTGATGGCCGCGCAGATGTGGCCCACGTTGGCCGCCTGGCTCTCCTGTCCGAGACCGGCGCCGAACCCAACGCTAGGGCCGGCCCCCGCGCCGGCCAGCAGGCCGCACAGGATATCGACCATGACGGCCAGGCCATAGCCCTTATGGCCGGCCTCCATCCCGCCCAGAGGCATCAGCCCGCCGGGCTGGCCGCTGTAGAGCCGCTCCAGCGTGGCCCGCGCGTCCGTCGTCGGCTGGCCTTCTCCATCCACGGCCCAGCCTTCCGGCAGCGGCTCGCCGCGCCGCGCCTTGACCTCGACCTTGCCCGACGGGACCACACTGGTCGCCATGTCTAGCACGAAGGGGCGATGGCGCGCCGTGGGAGCGGCCAGCGCGATCGGATTGGTGCCCAGCATGGCGGTGCGGCCGCCGGTCGGCACGACCAGGGCCGCGGAATTGGTGCAGGCCACGCCGATCATGTCATGGGGCAGCGCCAGCATGGCGTAGTAGCCGGCGATGCCGTAGTGATTGCTATGGCGGACGGTGGCGATGCACGATCCGGCCTCGCGCGCCCGGGCGATGCACATCTCCATGGCCCGCGCTCCGGCCGGTTGCCCCAGACCGTTATTGGCGTCGAGCGCCAGGGTAGCCGCGCGCTCGTGGAGCACCGTGAGCTCGGCGCGTGCCGCGATCTCGCCCGTTTGCAGGGGGCGCACGTAGAATTGTTCCAGGCGCGCCACGCCGTGCGACTCGTGCCCGCGCAGATCCGCCGTCACCAGCACGTCGGCGGTGATAGCGGCGTCCGCGGCCTTGACGCCCACGGCGACGAGGATATCCGCCACGAAAGCGCGCAGCCGCGCCGCGTCAACCACCGTCTCGTTCATGTCAGGCCTTTCATTGTCACGTGTCGCCCGTCATCGGCGACCGGCAACTCGCTGGCGCCACGAAAGCGCGCGGGCGCGCCGCCGTCGTTCATCGCAGCCCTCTCATTGTCGCGCATGCCGCCCGCCGTCGGCGACCAACAGCTCACCGGTGACGTAGGAGGCGTCGTCGGAGGCCAGGAAGGCGATGACGCCGGCTATCTCCGCGGGGTCGGCGACGCGACCCATCGGAATGGCCGCCCGTATTTTCGCGCCGTACTCGGGGTCATGGACATAGCTCTCGGTCATCGGCGTCAGGACATAGCCGGGGCAGGCGGCATTGACGCGGATGTTGTGCCTCGCCAGATCGACGGCCAGGGAGCGCGTCAGCATAATCAGGCCGCCCTTGGAGGCGTTGTAGTCGGCGAATTGCGGCTCGGCGGCCAGCCCGTTGAGGGAGGAGATCATAACCATGGAGCCGCCACCGGACGCGGCCATGTGCCGGCCTATCGCGCGCGCCAGCAGGAACGGCCCCGTCAGGTTGACCTCCAGCACGCGGCGCCAGTCGTCCGTTTTCAGGTCGAGCGGGCTGGCCGGGCCGCTGTCGATGCCGGAGCTGACCACCAGCACGTGCACGCGGCCCAATCGCGCGATAGCCTCGGCGGCCAGGCGCTCCACGTCATCCTCGACCGAGATATCGGCCGCGATGCCGCTGATCCTGTCCGGCTGCCCCAACTCGCGCAACGCGCCTGCCAGGCGCTCCGGATCGCGCCCGTTGATGACCACCCTGGCACCTTCCGCGGCAAGCCGTACCGCGGCCGCTTTGCCGATGCCGCTGCTGCCGCCGGCTATCAGAACCCCGCGATCGCTGAAACGCATCGTCATGACGGGATACGACCTCCCTCGTTACCCCCTCCTGAATGGCACCAGATTATCATAACATCGACCGAAGCCTGAATCGGTGCCTGCTATACGCTACTAAAGTGCTGGAGCGAAGCTCACCGGCAGGCTCTGCAGGCCGCGGATGCTGACGTTCTCGCGCCATGTCGCTTCGCCGGCCAGGCGCAAGTGCGGCAGCCGACGTGCCAGAGTGCCGATGGCGATCTGGCCTTCCAGGCGTGCCAGGGCCGCGCCCAGGCAGAAATGGATGCCGTGGGCGAAGGATAGGTGTCGGTTCTCGCGACGGCCCACGTCGAACCGATCGGTCTCAGCGAACTGGGCAGGGTCGCGATTGGCGGCACCGACGAACAGCCCCAATAACTGCCCCTTGCGAATAGCCTTGCCGCCGACCTCCAGGTCTTGCGCGGCGCGGCGGGCGATCCATTGCACCGGAGCGTCGTAGCGCAGGCACTCCTCCACCGCGCTGCCGAGCAGCTCCGGCTCGTCGCGCAGGCGCTGCCATTGCTCGGGATGGCGCAACAGCGCGAACAGGCCGTTGCCGATCAGGTTGGTCGTCGTCTCGTGGCCGGCGAAGAGCAGACCGGCCAGGTTGGCGACGACCTCGAAGACGCTCTCCTCGTCGTCGCCGCACAGGTCGACGTGGGCCTGTACCAGGTCGTCGTGGCGCTCCGTGCGGCGTCGCTCCACCAGTTCCGCGACGTAATCTAGCAGCGCGGCCACCCCTTTCACAGCCTGCGCCTCGCGGTCGGGCCGGCTGGGGTCGACGTCGAAAGAGGTGGCGAAGTCGACCGACCAGGCTTTGAACTGCTCGCGGTCGTCATGCGGTACGCCCAGCATCTCGGCGATCACGATGGCCGGCAGCGGGTAGGCCAGGTCGGCGATGAGGTCCACGCGGCCCTGCGCTTCGACGGCATCGATCAGCTCGTCCACGGTGGACTGGATGAATGGGCGCATGCCCTCGATCATGCGCGGCGCGAAGGCCCTGGAAATCATGCTGCGAAAGCGGGTATGTTCGGGTGGGTCGTACATCAGCACCAGATGTGCGAAGGCCCGATAGGTGGCGCGCGCGGCCGGCCTGGCGTCCTCGGGCAACCGCTCGGCATCCCAGAGCTCGCGGCCATCGTTGGTGATGCGTTTGGACGAGATGCGCGGGTCGCGCAAGAGGGCCGCGACATCGGCATAGCGCGTCAGCGCCCATAACTGGAAGAAGTCGTCCCAGTGCACCGGGTCCTCGGCACGCAGTTGCGCGTACACCGGATACGGGTCTGGCAATACGGACGGATCAAAGAGGACGGAAAGCGTCATAAGAACCCTTCTCTGGCCGGGATGTACACATAGCCTACAGGGCCGGCTGTCTCTTCAGCCAGGCGTCAAGTTCCTCGAAGACATCCTCCTCCTCGCGTTCGCCCTTGGACTCCGGCGCCTTTACCTTGACCAGGACGGGGAAGTTGATGAACTGGCCGGAGAGAATGGCTTCACCGACATCCAAATCGGGCAGCATGCGCGCCTCGTTCTCGCCCAGCGTTTCAATGACGCGCCGGACGTATGACTGGTCGTCGGGGTTGACCATACGCATGATGACATAGGAGTTGCACTGCGAAAGGGTGGTCTCGTCCAGGCGCGCCGGCCGCTGGCTGATGATGACCAGGCCAACCTTGAACTTGCGGCCTTCCTGGGCGATCTGCCGGGTCAGCGTCACGGCCCGCTGTAGAGCCGGTTCGGAGGCGCGCGACGGGGCGAAGTTGTGCGCCTCTTCCAGCACCAGGAGGACGGGCAATTCGATCTCGCCGCTGACGCGCTTGCTGAAGATGCTCTCCACGATCAGGCTATAGATGGCGGCGCGAAAGTCGTCGGGATAGCCGGCCAGCGAGATGACGCTGATGCAGCCGTAGCGGACCAACTCAGAGCGGTCGGTCGGAAGGGGCTCACCGCTCTGTGCGGCGTGCCTGTTGAGTTCCTCCATCTGCCTGATGCGCCGGGCGGCCCGGCGTATGTTGCGCGGAAACCCTTCCAGCCATCCCGCGGTCTGCCTGTTGATCCGTAAGTCCTTTCGCCCGCTCCATTCGATGATCTGCCGCAAAGCATCGCTGTCCTCGCGCGATCCTGCCTCGATGACCGCCTGGATAAAGTCCGCCAGGAAGTAGAGATCGGGCTTGATGCCGAAGCGCGCTATATCTGGCTGGTGCAGGTACGAGCTGAGCCACGCCGAACGCATCCTGCGCTCTTCATCGCTTTGTCCGATGAAGGCCGTCGCACCCGCGAAAAGCGCCCCAAACAGGCTAACGTGCGTGTTGGCCGGCTTCCAGCCGAGCGATTCGATGAAGGAGAGGATCGTGTCGGCGTCCTCCTCGAAGATGGGGAACTGGGCGTAGTAGCGACGCACGCGGCCGCGCAGCGCGGGCACCTCGGCCAGGCCGGTGTAATCGCCGTGCGGATCGAAGATGACAATGGGGTAGTTTCTGGACGCCAGTTGCTCGATCAGGCGCCGCGCCGTCCAGCTCTTGCCCGCCCCGGTCATGGCCAGGATGGCGAGGTGCCGCGTCACGACGGCATGGCCATCGACCACCACATCGACCTCGGGTCGATTGGACAGGGTGGCGAGGTCCAGAGAACGGCGGCTCTTCTCGCCTAATTCTCCCAGGACGATGCGCGCGATATCCGTCGAACTGGGGCGATAGGCGGTGGAAGCCGGCCGCGGCGGGTAGCGCAGGTGGTCAAGCCGGCCGCCGGCGTTGCCCCTGAGCGGTTCCGCGCCGAGCACCTGGCACACCGCGGTGACCATCTCGCGGCTCAGCGAGAGCACCGTGTCAAGCGGGTTAGTGCGGGTGGCCGCCAGTTCATGGCCCGCTTCGAGCGGGAAGAGCGGATTGACCCGCTCGATGCGCAGCACCTTGGCCCACACGCGTATCTGCTCGGGCGTCTCACCCTGACCGACGGGGCGCAACTCGGCGTCCACGGCGATGATATCCTGCTCGCGAATCGTCTCGTGGGCCACGGCCAGCCGGAACTCCTGGCTGGTGCTCTCGCCAATGAGGGTGCCAACGTAGCAGCCGGCATCGCGCTCCGGGTCATTCATGGGCGTGCCTCGACAATGGGTCAGGGCGGAATAGCCAGTCGCGGTTGGTCATGTAGATGGCTTGCACCAGGATGCGCCGCATCTCGGCATCGCCGATATCGCCGTTTTGCAGGCTGACGCCGAGCTGAAAGCGGATGAGCTTGCCGTAGGCGTCGGTCATCCAGCGCGGCACGTGGGCGTGTTTGTCGGCGATGTCCAGCCCGATGGGGAAACCATAACCGGGCAGTAAGCGCGCGTAGAGATAGGTGCGCCGCGCCGCCTCGATCGCCTGCTCGGGGCCGAGATCGGGGAAAACCTCCACGCGTACCGGCTCCGTCCGCTCCGAGACGTGCACGTAACAGCCGTGCACGCGCGGGAAGCCAAAGGGCTCGGTCCGCAACGGCGCGTAATTGACCCGGCCGGTGCCGGCCTCGCCGGGCAGAGCGATATCGGCGCTGTGCAGAGCGTCATATTTGCGCATCGGCCATGGCTCCGTGACCTGCCCCGGCCGCAGCAGCATGGCCAGCAGCAGCCCATCGTTGTAGCCCAGGCGGTTGAGCAACGCCGCCGGCGAGGTCAGGTCGGAGCGCCCGAACAGGCGGTTGAAGTAATCGGCATGCCCCTTCTCGCGCAGGCCGCGGTAGACCCGGTCCAGGACCACGCGCTCGCTGAACTCGCGCAGCCCGCCGCGCTCGACGACACCGGCGATGATCGGCCGCGGCCCGCGGCGGGCCGCGACGTCGAGCATACGCCTGTAGAGATAGGCGAGCCAGGCCAGCGGCTCGAATAGGCGGCGCTCCACCCAGGCTTCGGACCGATCGGTCATCGCCGGGTAGAGATCCAGATAAGCCCTGCGCAGGAACTCCTCCTTTATCTGCCGGCCGAGGTCGGGCGATGGGACATAGCGACGCAGAAACAGGTCGATATCGCGCTCGGTAAACGGCGCATGGCCCGCGTAGCCCGGAAAGGCGCCCGTCGTGCTTGATGTGCCGGCAAGATTGACGAGCGGGCCGTGGAACATGAGCACCCGCAGGTCCGGCGTTCGCTCCAGCGCCGACAACCCACCCAATATCTCCGCCGTCATGCGCACGAGAGCGGCAAAGTCGTCACGCTCCTTGTTGCCGCCTTCCAGGTCGCCCAGGATGACCGGATAGAAGCCGAAACGCTCGCGCTCCGCGATGCGGCGCTCGCCGGTGCGTACCATGTATGAGCCCACGCGCAGGAGGATGGGCATACGGCTCGATACCTGCACCTGTCCGACACCGCCGTCGATGAACGTCACCACCTCGTTCTGGACCTCCGACCAGCTCAGGCCGGACACGTCGTGAACCGCCAGCGGCGTGTCGGGGCGCCGGCCTTGCTCGGCCTCCTGCATGGCCAGGCGCAGATGGCGCACAAATGCCGCGGTATTCTTGAAGTAGTTGTCGCGCATGCTCTCGGCGACCAGCAGCGCGTTCTCGGCCAGCGCCATCAACAGATGCGCGTGATGCTGCAACTCGTCGCGCACGTCCTCCGCGCTTAGGCGTTCCGGGAGGGGCTTTTCAGCGTCGCTCATGCACGTCCAGGCATGATAGGCCTACCTTTGTGCAGCCGCGGCGCCACTCCTGGCCGTGGCCTGTGCCAATAGACCGGTGAGATGAATAACCAGACCTTCTTTGATCAGGCGCTCACACTCTTCAAAGGTGTCACCGACGGCCACGCAGGTCGGCAGATCATCAACGTAGGCACCCCAAGAGGTAGGCCCTTGCTCGTAAACAATAGTGTGTTCTCCGTAGTGTTCGAAATGTGTATGCCCCTGAGGACTAGCGCTCATTGGTCTCTCCTCTTCAGCGTTGCCTTGTCGATGCCTGCTGTGCGGCAGATGCTGTTCAAGGTTCCCTCCGGCATGTCGTTGCCGAGCTTACCCGCGATAACAACCTGCCCCATGTGTCCCGGACGAACATAGATGCGATGATCGCCGGTTGTATGGTCGTAGACCCATCCGGCTTCCTCAACGGCCGCTATCACATCGCGCACCTTTACCACATCCGTAGCATAACATTGCCTCATGTGCATGGCGCCGCGGATGCAAACAGAAGCGTTCGTTGGCCGAAGGCCGCAACGTCCCGTTAGCGGCCCGGCAGGCCGCGAATGACCTCGCGGACGACTTCGTAGCGGCCGAAGGAGGGCATGAGATAGGTGCCCTGGACGCGATGCGCCACGCGGGCCAGGAAATCGCGGGCCATGGCGATGCCCTCCGCCTGGCCGCCCTCGCCGGCCTTCGCCATGCGCTCGCGTATCTCCCGCGGGATGGTGATACCCGGCACCTCGTTGTGCAGATACTCGGCGTGCCGGTAGCTGTTCAGCGGCATCACGCCGACCAGGAACGGTATGGGCAGCGGACCCAGGGCATCCATGAAGCGCTCGAACTCGTCGGCGTCGTAGAGCGGCTGTGACATGATGAACTGCGCGCCAGCGGCGATCTTGCGGCGCAGGCGCTCGCATTCGCGCGCCCAGTCGCCGTCAGTCGGATTGACCGCGCAGCCGATATGGAACCCCGCCGGCCGGCCGATGGCGGCGCCACCGGAGTCCTCACCCCGGTTCAGTCGCGCCAGCACCTCGACCAGCCCGGTCGAATCGACGTCCCAGACGCCCGAGACATGCGGCAGCGTTCCAACCCGCGGCGGGTCGCCGGTGAGCGCGAGGATGTTGCGCACGCCGTGCGCATGGGCGCCTAGCAGATCGCTCTGCAACGCCATGAGGTTGCGGTCGCGCGAGGTCATGTGGACGATGATCTCGATGTCCAGCCGCTGGCGCATCAGGTAGGCCAGGGCCAGGGCGCTCATGCGCACCCGCGCCATGGGGCTGTCCGGTATGTTGACCGCGTCGATGCCGCCTTCTTCGTAGAGCATGGCGGCGCCACGCAATGCCTTGGCCGGATTGAGCCCGCGCGGCGGGTCGATCTCCACGCTGATGACCCAGCGGCCTGCCGCCAGTTGTTGTGCCAGGAAGGTCGGCTCGGGAGCTTTGGCCTCGGCTTCGGCCGGCGCTGCGACCTCGACGGCGCGCGGTCTGGGCGGGGCGGCCTGTTCCGCGACACTGCCGGTCGCGCGCAGGGCTTGGTGCATGGCGTGGGTGTGCGCGGGCGTGGTGCCGCAACAACCGCCGATCAGCCGCACCCCGGCGGCGGCGAAGCGCTGCGCATAGGTCGCGAAATAGTCCGGCCCGGCGCCATACAGGAACCGCCCCTCCACGCGAGCCGGCAGCCCGGCGTTCGGCTGCGCCGAGAGCGGGTACTCGGGGGCAAGGTGCGCGAACTCTTCGATGGCCTCCAGCGTAGCCTGCGGGCCCAATCCACAGTTGGCGCCCAGCACCTGGATGCTCAGGCCGCGCAGACTGTCGAGCACCGCCGCGACAGTCTGTCCGGCCAGGGTACGCCCTTCGTCGAAGGTCAACTGCGCCACGATCGGCAGATCGGTCACCGCGCGGGCGCCCTCCACGGCCAGGGCCAGTTCTTCTACGTCGCCGAAGGTTTCCAGGATCAGCAGATCGGGTCCGCCCTCCACCAGCCCCTCGGCCTGCTCGCGGAAGACCTCCCGCACCCGGTCGGCACCCATCTCGCGCACCGCCGAGGGCGACTGGCCCAGCGGTCCGATGGCGCCCGCCACGAAGACATTCTCTCCCGCCACTTCTCGGGCATCGCGCGCCAGCTTGACGCCATGCAAGTTGATCTCGCGTACGCGCCCGTCCAGCCCGTGCGGCGCCAGGCGCACGCGATTGGCACCGAAGGTATTGGTCTCGACGACCTCGGCCCCGGCGGCGATGTATTCGCGGTGAATGCCGCCGATCAGCCGCGGATCGGTCAGGTTCAACTCATCAAAGGCCTGCGCCAGGGGAACGCCGCGGGACAGCAGGATCGTGCCCATGGCGCCGTCACAGAGGATGGGCCCCTGCCCCAGACGCGTGATGAATGGATGGTCCATGCTCACAGTGTACTATGTGCAATCGCTGCCGGCGCTTTGCGGCTTCTGCCCCAAATAGGCTACGACTTCAAACCCGATACCCCTTGTCGGAGATTATTAGGACGTGCTAACATGGAAGTGCACGCTGCGAGCGGAGCGCCGGCGCCCCAAACCATCTAAACCATAGGACGAGGTGTAGGCAAGAGTGCTGGGAAGCTTTCTGATCTTTCTGCGCGAGGGCATCGAGGGCAGCATGATCGTGGCGATCATGTGTGCCTACTTGACCGCCGCGGGGCGGCGGCATCTGTTCCGGGCGGTCTTCCTGGGCGTGGGCGCGGCGTTACTGGCCTCCAGCCTGGGCGCGGTTGGCCTGTACGTCGCGATCAAGGATAGCTTCATCGGCTCGACGGCTCAGACCTGGTTCGAGACCGGCACCTTTGTCCTGGCCGTCATCGTATTGACGTACATGACGTTCTGGATGAAGCGCAACGCGCGTCACCTGAGCGCGACCTTGAAGAGCCATGTGACGGCCGCGGTCAGCGGTGGCTCCGCCGTTGCGTTGGCCATGCTGGCCTTCGTCACGGTGGGGCGAGAGGCGGTAGAGACGGTGATCTTCCTGCTGGCCATCTCCTTCCAGAATTCGGCACTGCAGATGCTAGCCGGCGCCCTAGCCGGTCTGGCGATCTCCCTTGCTATCAGCGTCGCCGTCTACCGGCTGGGTATCCGCCTGAACCTGCGCCGCTTCTTCACCGTCGTGGGCGCGGCGCTCATGGTCGTGGCCGCGGGCTTGCTGGCCAATGCCGTGCAAAACTTGCAGGAGTTGCGTGTGCTACCCGGCGCCGGCTACGGCCTGTGGAACACGGGAGGCATCGTGCCTGAAGACAGCACCCTGGGGGATATTCTGCACGGCCTGGTGGGCTACGCGGCGGCGCCAACGGCCCTGCAGGTGCTTGTCTGGGCGCTCTTCCTCGGTTTCGGCCTGCTCTTCTTCCTCGGCAACCCGCTGGCCGGTAAACAGTCAGGGGCCGTCGTACCAGAGAGCTAGTGCACCATCAAGGGACCGACTTTGGAGCACTGGCCTGGGACCGCCGGCATCCTTGCCGGCGGCGTCGGCCCGCGGGCCGCCGCCAGGGATGGCACCCCGCTGCAAAGCAACCCCTCTGAAACAGCACTAGGTCCGCGCCCGGCCAGGGACTGACACTATGCGGCGTGCGCGCGCTGCGCCTCTGCCGCTTCTGATCTGGCGGACAGTTGCTCCAGGCCGTACTCGCGGACCGTCTCCAGCATACGTAAGCAACGCCATGGTCTCGGGACGCGGGATGGTGCGATGGCCGCGTCCCAGGGCAGAGACGGCGATGCTCAGTTGGGCGCGCTCTGTTACCTGGTACCATAGTGGTATGTCCGACGCCTTCTATATCACGACGCCGATTTACTACGTCAACGGCGAGCCGCATCTCGGCTCGACCTACACGACGACGCTGGCCGATGCCCTGACCCGCTACCACCGTCTGTACGGCGAAGACTGCCGCTTCCTCACCGGTACGGATGAGCACGGCAGCAAGATCGCCACGCTAGCCGCCGCCAACGGCGAGTCGCCCGAGGCCCTGGCCGACCGCGTCAGTGCCATCTTCCGCGCCACCTGGCCGCGCTTCGAGATCGCCCCCGACGACTTCATACGCACCACCGAGGAACGCCACAAGCGCGTGGTGCAAAAGATCCTCCAGGATGTGTACGACGCCGGAGATATCTACTTCGGCGAGTACAGCGGCCTCTACTGCGTAGGCTGCGAGCGCTTCTACACCGAGAAAGAGCTGGTCGATGGCCGCTGCCCGCAGCACGGCACGGTGCCCGATGAGATCAGGGAGAGCAACTACTTCTTCCGCATGGGCCGCTATCAGGACTGGTTGGTCAACCTGCTGACCGAACAGCCGGAAATCGTACGTCCCGACGCCTACCGCCGCGAGCTGCTGGCCTTCCTGCGCGAGCCGCTGGAGGACCTGTGCATCTCCCGCCCCAAGAGCCGCCTGACCTGGGGCATCACGCTGCCGTTCGACGAAGATTACGTCACCTACGTGTGGTTCGATGCGCTGATCAACTACGTCTCGGCGCTCGACTATCCCGACGGCGAGCTGTACGCGCGCTACTGGCCCAGTGCGCAGCACCTGGTGGCCAAGGACATCCTCAAGCCGCACGGCATCTACTGGCCCTGCATGCTCCAGGCGGCGGGCATCCCGATGTACCGGCACCTCAACGTGCACGGTTACTGGACCATCGGCGGCTTCAAGGGCAGCAAGAGCGATCGCGCGGAGCTACAGGAGGAGGAACGGCAGGAGGCCCTGCGCCTGTTCCGCGACCCGATGGCCATCGCCGAGCTGCTGAGCGTGGACGGCATGCGCTATTGTTTGTTGCGCGAGATGGCCTTCGGCTCGGACCTGGATTTCACGCGCGATCTGCTGGTCACGCGCTACAACGCCGACCTGGCACACGATCTGGGCAACGTGGCCAACCGCACCGTGGCCATGATCACGCGCTATTGCGAGGGCAGGGTGCCGGACTCCAACGTCGAGCTGGACGTGGATCGCGACCTGCGCGACGCGGCCTGCGCCGCGCCGGCTCGGGTCTGGGCGCATGTCGTGGCCATGGAGCCGCACCTGGCGCTGGCCGAGGCCATGGGCCTGGCCCAGATGGTCAACCGCTACTATGAGACCAAGAAGCCCTGGGCGGCCCACAAGGCCGGCGATACCGAGGGCGTGGCCACCACGCTGTATTACGCCGCCGAGGCGCTGGGCATCGCCGCGTCGCTGCTGTTGCCGGCCATGCCGTCCAAGATGATGGAGCTGCGGCGCGCCCTGGGGCTGGGCGACCAGCCGCCCTCGGCCGCCGGAGGCTGGGGGTACCTGGAGCCGGGCACGCCTGTCGCGGCCGAGGCCCGCCTCTTCCCGGCCATCGAACGGTAGTGCAGGATCAGAGGATGGAGCTTGAACGGCCACCCTGGGACCGCCGATCACGCGGGCCGGCAGGGATGCCGGCGGTCCCAGGGTGACCGTCCCGCAGCAAAGTAACCCGCCTGACATAGCGCTCGTTGGAGGTTCTGATGTCTACTTCCTGGTCGCGGCTGGTGCCATCCTACGACGATGATTCCTCACGATCCGAAAGGGAGTCCTACGTGCCTGATCTAGCCATCCGCGATGTGCGCGCCATCCTGACCGCACCCGGCGACAGCCGCCTGGTCGTGGTCAAGGTCGAGACCTCCGAGCCCGAGCTCTACGGCCTGGGCTGCGCCACGTTCACCCAGCGCCACCTGGCCGTGCAGACGGCGGTCGAGCAGTTCCTCAAGCCTTTCCTGATCGGCAAGGACCCGCAGCGCATCGAGGACCTATGGCAAACCGCCTACGTCAACTCGTACTGGCGCAACGGCCCCGTGCTCAACAACGCGCTCTCCGGCGTCGATATGGCCCTGTGGGATATCAAGGGCAAGCTGGCCGGCCTGCCGCTGTACCAACTCCTGGGCGGCAAGTGCCGCGAGGGTGTGGCGGTCTACCGGCATGCCGACGGCCGCGAGCCGGCCGAGGTCGAGGAGGCGGCCCGCGCCTACATGGAGCAGGGCTACCACTACATCCGCTGCCAGATGGGCGGCTACGGCGGCCTGACCCCGATGCCGCGCGGTCCGGTTGGGGCGCTGCCGGGCGCTTACTTCGACCCGGACGGCTATGCGCGCAAGATCCCGGTCCTCTTCGAGCACGTGCGCTCGCGCCTCGGCTTCGAGGTCGAGCTCCTGCACGACATTCACGAGCGCGTGGCGCCGATCGAGGCCGTGCGCACGGCCAAGGCGCTGGAGCCGTATCGCCTCTTCTTCCTGGAAGACCCGCTGCCCCCCGAGCAGCTTGAGTGGTTCCGCACCATCCGCGAGCAGAGCGCCACGCCGATCGCCATGGGCGAGCTCTTCACCAATCCCACCGAGTGGCTGCCGCTGATCGAGGGCCGCCTCATCGACTTCCTCCGCGTGCATATCAGCGCTATAGGCGGCATCACGCCGGCGCGCAAGCTGGCGGCGCTGTGCGAGGCCTTCGGCATACGCACCGCCTGGCACGGACCGGGCGACGTCTCGCCGGTCGGCCACGCCGCCAACCTGCACCTCGACCTGAGCGTGCCGAACTTCGGCATCCAGGAGTGGCCGGGTTTCACGGATGCCGAGCGCGAGGTTTTCCCCGGCTGCCCGGAGGTGCGCGACGGCTACGCCTATGTCACTGAAAGTCCTGGTCTGGGGGTGGATCTGGACGAAAAGGCCGCGGCCAAGTACCCCTGTCCTGACGGCGTGCCGGAGTGGACGCTGACCCGCTTGCCCGACGGCAGCCCGGCGCGACCGTAGGCGGCTGCCCTTTTGCCACCGCTACAGGGCGGTGACGTAGGTATCCCGCGGGCCTTCGGGGAGCAGTTGCAGCCGCCTGGTGACGATGTCCGGCTGCAGCCCCAATACGTCCAGCGGCGTGACGCCGAGCAATGGTTGTATACCCTTAGGAGGCCATTGTGCTCGGCTTCCGCCCGCCGCATGTGCGCCAATATCGCGGCTTCGCCATCGCATAGGACGACGTCGACACTACTGTAAAATCCAGCCGCCGTCCACGAAGATGATGGTGCCGGTGACGTAGGCCGCATCGTCCGAGGCCAGGAAGAGCGCCGCGCCAGCCACGTCGTACGGGGTGCCGATGCGGCCCAGCGGGACGCCCTCCAGGATGCGCGAGACGCGGGCCTCGTCGGTGAGCGGGTTCATGCCGGTGCGAATCCAGCCGGGTCCGATGCAGTTGACGCGGATGCCGTGCCGGCCCAACTCGACGGCCATGCCCTTGGTGAGCATGCGCACCCCGCCCTTGGTGGCCGAGTAGACGGCCGTGCCCGGCGCCGTGACTTCGGAGTAGGTGCTGGCGATGTTGATGATGGAGCCGCCCTTGCCGCGCTCGACCATAGCCCGCGCCGCGACCTGGCCGCACAAGAAGACGCCGCGCATGTTGACGCCCATCAGTTCGTCGTACTGCTCGTCCGTCTCCTCCAGGAAGGCGTGGCCGCTGCCGATGCCGGCGTTGGCGACCAGGATGTCGAGGCCACCCAACTCGTCGAGCGTCGAATTGACCAGGTGCTCCACCCGCGTGCGGTCGCGCACGTCCATCTCCTGCACCACCACGCGGCGCCCGAGGCCGCGCACCTGCTGCGCCGTCTCTTCCAGTCCGGCGAAATTGATGTCGGCCAAGGCCACGTCGGCGCCCTCCTCCGCGAAGCGGACGGCGATGCCACGGCCGATGCCCGAGGCGGCGCCGGTGACGACGGCTATTTTGTGTCGCAATCTCATGCCGGCACTCCTATCCCGACCAGCAGGCCGTTATCCCCGATGGCCGGGCTGGTGGTGACGAAGAGGACCACCCCACCCACGGGGCTGGCGATCGTGGCGATGGGCTCGCCCCACAGGTCGACCATCTCGCCAAGCGGGTCTCCCGCTTTCAGGGTATCGCCCGCCGCGACGGCTTTGCGGAAGAAGCCACCCTGCTCGGCGCGCACCCACACGAAGTCGCGCGTCAGCGTCGGCGCCGGCAGCGGCTCGGGCGTACCTGGGAGCATGCCGAGGTGCTGCAGCACGCGGCGCAGGCCGCGCAGATGCGTTTCAACGGCCTCCCGCCGCAATTGGCCGATGCCGCCAACCTCGGGGATGACGGCGGGGATGCCGACACTGGCCGCCGCGGCATCGGTCGTGCCCTTGACCGGCCCGCCGCCCGGCGGTAGGACCGCGATGTAGGAGAGGCCAAAGGCCGTGGCAAGGTCCAGCGAGGCCCGGTCGACCTTCTCCTCACCGACCTCCTGCACCACGCAGAAGGGCTCCAGGTCCTCGACCAGGTCCCCGCAGTGCAGGTCGACCAGGTAGTCGCCGCGCCGGATGATCGCCTCGAAAACGTGGTGGGCCAGCACCTCCGTAAAGGTGCCGGACGGGTCGCCGGGAAAGACGCGGTTGGGGTTCTTGCCGTCGCGCGGGCAGACAAAGGGCGTGCGCTCCCAGAAGGCCGGCAGGTTGATCACGGGTACGCCGATCACGCGGCCGCGCAAGGTTGCCGGGTCCAGGTCGCGGCAGAAGCGCATCACGGCATCGATGGGAGGGTACTCGGCGCCGTGGATGCCGGCGATGAGGCACAAGGTCGGGCCATCGCTGGCGCCGCTGATGGCGAAGTAGGGCCACTCCAGGCCGGCCAGGGCCGGCGCGTCAAAGGCCAGCAGGCGCCGGGATGTCTGGCCCGGCGCGGGGAAGATGATGCTCTGGTCGGGCATGGTTCATTCTCCTTTCGAGATGGTTTGATCACAGAAGTGGGCAGGAACCGGCGGTTGAAACCGCCGGGCAGGGACGAGCCGGATAAAGCCGGATGCGCGGCAGGTGGACCCATGCCATACGCCTCGGCAGCATCAGGCGATACTCTCCGCCAAGTCGTCCGCACGTCAATGAGCGGCCTCACGCCCACAGGTCCCGGCTTCAGCCGATTAGCCCTGCCCGGCGGTCTTAACCGCCGGTTCCGGCTGGTCATACAGGTGGCAGGCCACCAGGCGGCCGGGTGCGACGGCTCGCGGGGCCGGGTACTCGGTGGCGCAGATCGGCATGGCATGCGGGCAGCGCGGGTGGAAGTGGCAGCCCGGCGGCCGGTTGACCGGGTTGGGCGGGTCGCCCTCCAGCGCCGGGGTGGCCGCTTTGCGCCGCGCCACCGGCTTGGGCACGGCGCGCAGCAGGGCCTGCGTGTACGGATGCAGCGGCTCGCTGAACAGATCGGCCGTCGGCGCCAGCTCCACGATGCGACCCAGGTACATGACGGCCACGCGGCGGCTGATGTGCTGGACGACGGCCAGGTTATGCGAGATGAACAGGTAGGTCAGCCCCAGGTCGTCTTGCAGGCGCATCATCAGGTTCAGTATCTGGGCCTGCACCGAGACGTCGAGCGCCGAGACGGCCTCGTCGGACACGATGAAGTCGGGCCCGACGGCCAGGGCGCGGGCGATGCCGATGCGCTGGCGCTGCCCGCCGCTGAACTGATGTGGCTTGCGCTCGGCCATCTCGGGGGCCAGCCCGACCATCTCCAGCAGCTCGCCGACACGCGCCCCCCGTTCGCCCGGCGGGCAGACCTTATGTACGGCCAGAACCTCCTCCAGCGCCTGCCGCACCGTCATGCTGGGGTTGAGGGAGGAGTAGGGGTCCTGGAAGATGACCTGTATCCTGGTGCGCAGCTCGCGCGTGGCGCGGGCATCGTGGCTCAGGATGTTGACGCCGTTGTGGTAGATTTCGCCGGACGTGGGCTCATAGAGCCGCAGCAACAGGCGCCCGAAGGTGCTTTTGCCGCAGCCGCTCTCGCCCACCAGCCCGACGGTCTCGCCCCTGTGGATGGAGAGCGAGACGTCGTCGACGGCTTTGAGCGTCTCGGGTTCCAGGCCGCGCATGCGACGCAGCAGGTTATCGGCGAGCACAAAGTGCTTGGAGACGCCACGGGCCTCCAGCAGCGGCCGTTCGGCCGTGGCAACGTCGTTCATGCAATCTCCTCCACGTGCTCGTGGCGCAGGCAACGCGCCAGGTGGTTCTGG
>Ga0209062_1003260_pt1 | contig 19114 bp, 18 predicted proteins | sample Coa_R2_2_FD_187158 | JGI IMG/M metagenome (GOLD analysis project Ga0209062, IMG submission 187158) | Surface soil microbial communities from Centralia Pennsylvania, which are recovering from an underground coalmine fire - Coalmine... | ecosystem: Environmental > Terrestrial > Soil > Unclassified...
GACGCATGGCGAGGATCAGCCGGGCGAACCCCATGAAGAACTCCGAGCCCGTGTCCGCGTCGCCAATGCGCGTCAGCTCCTCGAAGGACGCACCGGCGCAGAACGGCCCCGGAGGCCTGCTCCGCAGCACGATGACCCGCGCCGCCGCGTCTGCGCCCGCGGCCTCGACGGCCGACGTGAGGCTGCGGAGCAAGCTCCCGGGCAGCGAGTTGCCCTTGGGGTGTGAGAACGTGAGCGTGGCGACGCCGTCGGCCGTCTCGACCGAGACGGCGCCGGGCACCGGTGCGGCCGGCGGTGTCGAGGGTGACGCAGGGGCGCCCGACATCGGACCTATGCGGCGAGCACGCGCTCGATCGCCTCGGCGACGCGATCGGCGTCCGGGAGGACGGCGTCGAGCAGGATCTCGTGATACGGCATCGGGACGTCGGCGACCGCCAGGCGCTCCACCGGCGCGTCGAGCCACCAGAAGGCCTCCCGCGCGACCGTGGCCGCGATCTCGCTCCCGAACCCCGCCGTTTGCGTGTCCTCGTGCACGATCAGGCACCGTCCGGTGCGCCGCACGCTCTCGAGCACCGCGTCCCGGTCCCAGGGTGCGATGGTGCGCAGATCGAGGAGGTCCACCTGGTCGGTAAACCGGTCGGCGGCGGCCGTGCACCGGTGGACCATCGCCCCCCAGGTCACGAGCGTGATGCCGCGTCCCTCCCGGAGGCGGCTCGCGCGGCCGAGGGGGAGCACGTACTCGTCGCCGGGATAGCGCGCGCTCCCGTCGCTCGTCATGAGGAGCGAGCGATGCTCGAAGAAGATGCTCGGGTTGGGGCTGCGCATGGCCGCCCGCAGGAGTCCGACCGCGTCCGCCGCGTTCGACGGGACGAGCACCTGCCAGCCGATCGCGTGCGCCCACGTCACCTCGCTGCTGAGCGAGTGCCAGGGATCGCCCACGTCCTTCCCGAACCCACCCGGCATGCGGACGACGATCGGCGCCGCGAACTGGTTGTGGGTCCGCCACCGCATCGTCCCACAGTTGTTCAACTGCTCGGTGGCCGGGTCGGCGTACTTCCGAAACTGGATCTCGGCCACCGGCACGAGCCCGGCCACCGCCATACCGACCGCCCGGCCGATGATCCCCTCCTCGGACAGACTGGTGTCGAAGACGCGGTCCGGGCCGAACCGCTTCTGGAGTCCTTCGGTGACGAGGTGCACGCCGCCCTTGACGCCCACGTCCTCGCCGAACACCACCAGCTTGGGGTTCGCCGCCAGCTCCGAGGCCAGCGTCCGGCGCACGGCCTCGGCGAAGCGCACCACGGGTCCCTCCGCCGCCGCCTCGGCCCGCCCACCCAGCGCGACGCGCTCGGCCGCCGACAGCCCTCCGATCGGCTCGGGATCGCCCGGCCGGGGCGTCTCGGCGTACACGAACCGCCGCACGGTCGCGGGGTCCGGCGCCGGCCGGCCGCGCGCGGCGGCCAGCGCGGCGGCCACATCGCCCTCCACCTCACCCTCGAGCACGCGCCACTCCTGCGGCGTCATCACCGCGGGGACGATGTGCGCCCGCAGCCTGGGGAGCGGATCGCGCTCCCAGTCGGCGGCGATCTCGGCGTCCGTCCGATAGCCGCGCTGGTTGTCGGGACCGGAGTGATTGCAGAGGCGCGGCACGGTGAGGCGGATCAGCGCCGGGCCGCGCCCACCGCGCACGTGCGCGACGACCTCGTCCAGCAGTCGCGCCGACTCGGCGGGGTCGGTGCCGTCGCCATCGCGCACGAACAGGTTGCCGAACGAGGCGAGGTTGGCCGCGATGTTCCCGCCCGGGGTCTGCATCTCCCCGCGCACCGAGATACCGAGCCCGTTGTCCTCGATGTAGAAGAGCATCGGGAGCGACAGGGTCGTCGCCATCGTGAGCGCAGACCAGAAGCCGTTGGTGGCGACCGATGCCTCACCGCCGAGCGCGACCGCGATCGAGCCCGCATGGCGCTCGTCGCCGAGGACGTGGCGGTGATATCGAATCGCCTGAGCCCACCCGGCCGTCGGCGTGAACTGCCCGCCGACATCTCCGGCCATCGGGAGCACCACCGGCCCTCCGCCGGGGCGCGGCGGAAGGTTGCACACGACGCCGATGTCGCGGCCGGAGCTGAAGCCACCCGTTCTGCCGAGCGGGCTCGCCAGCGCGTCGTCGATCGACAGGCCGAGCGCGAGCAGAAGCGGCCGGGAGCGATAGTACGCGCCCGCGGCGTCGCCCGGGCGGTCGAGCAGGGAGCCGAGGAGTACCTGTGCGACCTCGTGCCCGCGGGCCGAGAACTGGTAGAGGACCAGGTGCTCACGCGGGACGCCCGCCTTGTTGCGGTTCGTCGACTCCTCGATGTCGTCGAGCGCGCGCGAGACGAGGGCGTGATAGGCGATCCGGCGCCAATCGCGGGATGGGCCGGGCGCACGGTCGCGCGCTGCGTCGCCGCGCCCGGCCACGGGCACCGAGTGGGTCGTCACGTGGCGCTCAGATCGCCTTGAACCGCTCGAACGGCTGCCGACAGTGCTCGCAGAACATCACCGCCTTGCATACGGTCGGGCCAAACTCGCTCCGTTCCGTCGTCGCGCTCGACCCGCAGTACGGACAGCGCACCCGCGGCTCGCGGCGCCGGAGCGGGACGAGGTCGGGGGACTCGCCGTCGCGGATCACATCCGCGGGCGGGGGCGGCGCGATCCCGTAGGCCGCGAGCTTCGCGCGTGCAGCCTCGCCGATCCAGTCGGTCGTCCAGGCCGGCGAGAACACTGTCCGGACGGTCACCTCCGGCCAGCCCGCGGCGCCCAGTGCGGCGACGATGTCGCGCTCGATGACGCGCATCGCCGGACACCCCGAGTAGGTCGGCGTGACGGCGACGGTCACCCGGCCCTCGTCATCCACCTCGACGTCGCGCACGATCCCCAGCTCGACGACGCTGAGCGCCGGGACCTCCGGATCCATCACCTGGTCCAGCACGCCCCATATCGGCTCGGCCGTGCCGGCCGCCGTCACGACGTCGCCCCCCGGCCGCGTCACCATGTGGCGCCGGGGTTCGAGCGCTGGAGGATCTGCATCTCGGCCAGCAGGTGCCCGAGATGCTCCGTGTGCCGCCCCACGCGACCCCCGCGCTGCATGTAGCCGGACTCCGGGACGCGCAGCGTCGCGCGCCGCACGACATCGGTCACCTGTGCGCGCCAGGGCGCCTCCAACGGCGCCAAATCGGGGACGAGCCCGGCGCCGACGAGTATCTCGTCGACCGCATCGGTGAGGAACATCTCCCCCGTGTACCGCCAGAGATCGTCGAGCGCGGCCTGGGCGCGCCCATGGCTCTCGGCCGTGCCGTCGCCCAGCTTGAGCAGCCACTCGCCGGCGTGGCGCACGTGGTATCTCGTCTCCTTGAGCGCTTTGGCCGCGATGCCGGCCAGCGCCGGATGCGTGCTCCGCGTCAGTCCCTCGAGCTGATAGTAGGCGGCGACACCGAAGAGGAAGTGGCGCACGATCGTGACCGCAAAGTCGCCGCGCGGCAGCTCGACGAGCAGCACGTTGCGGTAGTCGATCGCCTCCCGCAGGTAGGCGAGCGCGTCCTCATCGCGCCCCGCACCCTCGGTCTCGCCGGCGAGCCGGAGAAAGAGCGTCGCCTCACCGATCAGGTCGAGCGCGATGTTGGCGAGCGCGATGTCCTCCTCCAGAATGGGCGCGTGACCGCACCACTCCGAGAGCCGGTGGCCGAGCACCAGGCGGTCGTCGCCGAGGCGAAGGAGGTACTGGACGAGGGCCGCGCGCAGTGCCGGGTCGAGGGCGGGCACCGCGCCAGGCTCGCCCTTCCGCTTCGCGGGATGCGCGGTCGATGCCATGCTCAGACCCGTACGCCGCGCGGCACGCTGTAGAACTGGGGGTGCCGGTACGGCTTGTCGTTCCCCGGGTCGAAGAACGGGCCCACGTCCTCCGGGGTCGAGGCCGTGATGGCCGCGGTCGGCACGACCCAGATGTTGACCGCCTCGCCGCGGCGGGCGTACACGTCGCGTGCGTTCTGGAGCGCGGCCTCGGCGTCCACCGCGTGCACACTTCCGGCGTGCTCGAATGGCGCGCCGCCGGGCGGCTGCACGAACACCTCCCAGAGCGGCCACTGATCGCCGGGCCCCGCAGAGGGGGAAGCGGCCGACCCGGCGCCGTCTCCACGCGGTGGCGCCCGGTCGCTCATACGCGCGATGGTTGCTGCCACGTCATGCCGCGGCGGCCGACCCGCCCGACTCGGCGGCACGCTTGGCGGCGTAGGCCGCGGCCGCCTCGCGCACCCACGCGCCGGAGGCGTGGGCCTCGTTGCGGGCCGCGAGGCGCTCGCGATTGAGCGGACCGTCGCCGTGGATGACGCGGTCGAACTCGGCCCAGTCGATCGGGCCGAAGTGCCAATCCTTGGTCGCCTCGTCGTAGCGAAGCGCCGGGTCGGGGAGCGTCAGGTCGATCGCCCTGGCCTGCGCGACGGTGAGGTTCACGAACCGCTGCCGCAGCTCGTCGTTGCTCTTGCGCTTCACGCCCCAGCGCGTCAACTCGGCCGAGTTGGGGGAGTCCTTGTCCGACGGCCCGAACATCATGAGCGAGGGCCACCACCAGCGATCGACCGCATCCTGCGCCATGCGCTTCTGGGCCGGCGTGCCGGCGGCGAGCGTGGCCATGATCTCGTAGCCCTGCCGCTTGTGGAAGTTCTCCTCCTTGCAGATCCGGATCATCGCCCGCGCGTACGGCCCGTACGATGCCTTGGCCAGCATCGTCTGGTTGACGATCGCCGCGCCGTCCACGAACCACCCGATGGCGCCGATGTCGGCCCAGGTGAGCGTCGGGTAGTTGAAGATGCTGGCGTATTTCGCCTTGCCGGTCAGCAACTGGTCGATCAGCTCGGCCCGACTCACACCCAGCGTCTCCGCGCCGCAGTAGATGTACAGCCCGTGCCCGGCCTCGTCCTGCACCTTGGCCAGCAGCCCCATCTTGCGGCGGAGGGTCGGCGCCCGGGTGATCCAATTCCCTTCCGGCAGCATCCCGACGATCTCGGAGTGGGCATGCTGGGACATCATCCGGATGAGCTGCTTCCGGTACCGCTCGGGCATCCAGTCCTTGGGCTCGACCGTCTCGCCCGCCGCGATCCGGGCCTCGAACTCGCGCTGTGCTGCCGCGTCATCTGGCATCGTCACTCCCGCCTCCTCCGTCCGACCTGCCAACCGGCGACTCACCCCTAAATCTATCCCGCTCAGGTCACTCGCGCGGGCGCATCACCGCGCTGCGTGCGCTGCATGACGCCAGGCTGCGCGAGCGCGGCCGGGGCCTCGCTGCCCAGATCCCGCGCCAGCGCCGCGCCCGACTCCGGGAGCCCGGCGCCGGACCGCCGCCGCACCAGTGTCAGGATCGTATACACCGCCACCGGCTCGTCATGCTGGTTGGTGACCTCCACGTCCCAGGCGACCACACCCTGGGGCACCTGCCCCTCGCGATCCTCTTTTACCGTCTTCTGCTTGCACGTCAGTCGGGCCCGGATCGTGTCGCCGACATAGACCGGCTTCACGAACCGGAGGCTCTCCAGGCCGTAGTTGGCCAGCACCGGCCCATAGGCCGGATCGACGAACAGCCCGGCGGCGGCCGAGAGCACGAAATACCCGTGGGCCACCCGCCGCTCGAAGATCGACTGCTTCGCGGCCACCTCGTCCATGTGCACGTAGAAGAAGTCCCCGCTGATCCCGGCGAAGTTGACGATATCGCTCTCGGTCACGGTCCGGCCGTGCGTCCGCAGCGTCTCGCCGATCTCCAGCTCCTCGAAGTACTTGCGGAACGGGTGGACCCGGTCGTGATGCTCCGCCGCCTTGGGCAGCCACTCCCGGGTGACGGCCGCCAGCACCGTCGGTGAGCCCTGGAGGGCCGTGCGCTGCATGTAGTGCAGGACGCCACGGACCCCGCCCATCTCCTCCCCCCCGCCGGCTCGACCCGGGCCGCCATGGACGAGGTGGGGGAGGGGTGACCCGTGGCCGGTGGACTCCTTGGCGCTCGTCCGGTCGACGATCATGATCCGCCCGTGGTAGGCGGCCGTGCCCAGCACCACCGTGCGGGCGGTGTCGGGGTCGGCGGTGAAGAGCGAGCCGACGAGCGACCCCCGGCCGAGCTTGGCGAGCTCCACCGCCTCGTCGAGCGAGGCGTACGGCATCACCGTGTTGACCGGCCCGAAGGCCTCGACGTCGTGCGGCGCCCGTCGGTCGAACGGCCGGTCATCGTAGAGGAGCACCGCTGGGAAGAACGCACCGCGCTCGGGGTCGGCGCCGACCACGTCCAGCCGGTCGAAGCCGCCGTACACGATCTCCGCCGCGGCGCGCAGCTTCTCGAGGCTCTGCCCGACTTCTCGGACCTGCGCCTTCCCGGCGAGGGGCCCCATGCGCACCCCGTCGACAGCCGGGTCACCGATCGTGACGCCGCTCAACCGTTTCCCGAGAGCCGCGATCACATCGTCGACCATCGACGCCGGGACGATCGTGCGCCGGATCGCCGTGCACTTCTGGCCGGCCTTGACGGTCATCTCGCGCACGACCTCCTTGACGAAGAGGTCGAACTCGTCCGTGCCCGGGCGCGCGTCGGGGGCGAGCATCGAGAAATTGAGCGAGTCCGCCTCCTGGTTGAACCGGACGGAGTGTTCCACCATCGCTCGCCCTGTCTTGAGCGCATGCCCCGTCGCGGCCGACCCGGTGAAGGCCACCGCGTCCTGGCAATCCACGTGATCCAGGAGATCGCCGGCACTCCCGCAGAGGAGCTGGAACGCGCCCGGAGGAAGGAGCTCCGAGTCGACCATCGCGCGGGCCACCGCCTCCGTCAGGTAGGACGTCACCGTGGCCGGCTTCACGATCGACGGCACGCCGGCGAGGAGCGCCGTCGACATCTTCTCGAGCATCCCCCAGACGGGGAAGTTGAACGCGTTGATGTGCACGGCCGCCCCCTCGAGTGGCACGCAGATGTGCCGCCCGACGAAGGTGCCGTTCTTGGAGATCGCCTCCATCGATCCGTCGACGTAGAAGCGCTCGTCGGGAAACTCGCGGCGACCACGGCTCGCATACGCGAACAGCGTCCCGATCCCCCCGTCGATGTCGATCCAGCTGTCCGACCGCGTCGCCCCGGTTGCGCGCGAGAGGTCGTAGAACTGCTCCTTCCGCGCCGTCAGATACTGCGCGAGCGCCTTGAGCATCCGCGCCCGCTCGTGGAAGGTGCGCGCGCGCAGGGCGGGACCCCCGACCGTCCGAGCGTAGTCGAGCACCGCCCTGAAGTCGATCCCCTCGGTGCTCGCCTCGGCGACCTTCTCGCCGGTGACGGCATGGAAGAGATCCGTGCCCTTCCCGGATCCCCGAACCCACGCCCCCCGCACGTAGTTCTCGAGCCGCATTGACCCTGCCTGTCGTGGTGACGTTGGAGTGCTACCGAAGTACCGCCGAGAGCTGCCGCGTGGTGGCGAGTGCCGCTACGGGCCGCCGGTGTCGCCGTCGCCGCGCCCGTCGCCGGCCGCGCCGCGCCGCTCGTGCCACGTCTCGTACACCGCACCCTGCTGCCGCGGACCGGGCGGCGGATCGCGGAGCGGCTCGCACGGCACGAGCGCGGCGCGGAACCGCGCCGGGAGCTGCTGGTAGAGACGGGTCCCGTCACTCTTCCAGGCGAGCATCTCGTCGCTGACGTCCTTCACGATCCGGGCCGGATTGCCGACGACGACTTTGCGATCGGGGATCCGCATGTCGGCCGGCACGAAGGTGAGCGCACCGACGATGCATCCGGCGCCGACGACGGCGCGGTCCATCACGACCGCATTCATCCCCACGAGCACGTTGCGCCCGATCCGGGCGCCGTGAATCACCGCGCCGTGGCCGATGTGGGCCGCCGCCTCGAGCACGACCGTGACCCCGGGAAAGGAGTGGATGACACACGTCTCCTGCACGTTGCATCCGTCCTCGATCACGACTCCCCCCCAATCACCCCGGATCGCCGCCGACGGCCCGACGTACACGTCGCGGCCGATGGTCACGTTTCCGACCACGGTGGCATTGGGGTGGACGAAGGCCGACTCGTGAACGACCGGCTGGAGCCCCTCGAACGCGTAGAACGTGGCCACAGGCCGCTCAGACGCGCTCGATGACGGTCGCCATCCCCTGGCCGACCCCGACGCACATCGTCGCCAGCGCGTAGCGCCCGCCGGCCCCGCCGCCGGCGGTGCCCTGCTGGAGCTCCCGGGCGGCGGTGAGGAGGAGCCGAGCGCCCGACATCCCGAGCGGATGCCCGAGCGCGATCGCGCCGCCGTTGGGGTTCACCCGCGGATCGTCCTCCCGCACGCCCAGCTCGCGGAGACAGGCGACGACCTGGGCCGCGAACGCTTCGTTGAGCTCGATCACCGCCATCTCATCCAGACGCCGCCCCGCGCGGGCCAGCGCCTGACGCGAGGCCGGCACCGGACCCATGCCCATGGTGCGCGGCTCGACGCCCGCGGCGGCGACGGCCACCACGCGCGCGATCGGCTCCAGACCGTGCTCCTGGACGCCGCGCTCGGACGCGATGAGCAGGGCAGCCGCGCCGTCGTTGATCCCCGACGAGTTGCCGGCGGTCACGGATCCCCCGGCGCGGAAGGCCGGCTTGAGCGCGGCCAGCTTCGCGAGCGTCGTGTCGGGTCGGACGAACTCGTCCTGGTCGAAGCGGCGGGTCGTTCCGCGCCTCTCGCCGGGCACCTCGACGGGGGTGATCTCGGCCGTGAACCGCCCCCGCTCGCGCGCCGCCGCCGCGCGCGCCTGCGTCACGCAGGCGAACCGATCCTGATCGTCGCGCGAGATCCGGTACTCCGTCGCGACGTTCTCGGCCGTTTCACCCATCGCGTCGACGCCGTAGCGCTGCTGCATGCGGGGGTTGACGAACCGCCAGCCGATGCTCGTGTCGTAGAGCTGCGCGTCGCGCGCGAAGGCCTTGCCGGCCTTGGAGAGCACGTACGGGGCCCGCGTCATGCTCTCGACGCCGCCGGCAATGTACAGGTCTCCCTCGCCGGCGACGATGGCGCGCGCGGCGTGGGCGACGGCACTCATGCCGGAGGCGCAGAGCCGGTTCACGGTCTCGCCCGGCACCGAGGTCGGCAAACCCGCCAGCAGCAGCGCCATGCGGGCGACGTTGCGGTTGTCCTCCCCCGCCTGGTTGGCGCACCCCAGAATCACGTCGGTGATGCGGCCCGGATCCAGCCGCGGGTGACGCTCGAGCAGCCGCTGGATGACGAGCGCCGCCAGGTCGTCGGGACGCACATCGCTCAGGCTCCCGCCGAACGACCCGATCGGTGTCCGTACCCCGTCGACTATGTACGCCTCAGCCATCGCTCCCATGCTCCTCAGTGCGCTCCCCCGTGCGCTGCCCCGTGCTCTGCCCCGTGCTCTCCGCGAGCAGCTCGCGCTGCGTGCGATAGACGGTCCCTCGAAAGATGGCCACCGTCGAGCCGTCCTGCTTCCGCACCATTACGCGATAGAAGGCCAGCCGACCCGCCACCCCCTCCTCCTCGGCCGTCGCCGTCAGCACGTCACCGACCGCGACCGGCGCCACGTACGAGATGCCGTTCTCGATGCTCATCGTCACGCGCCCGTGCGTGTTCGACGCGAACGCCAGCGCGCTGTCGGCGAGCGCGAACGTCACGCCGCCGTGGCACACACCGAATCCGTTGAGCATCTCGTCCCGCACCGCCGCTCGCACCCGACAGGTGCCCGGCGCGAGCGCGACAACGTCGAGTCCGAGCCAGGCGCTGAATCGGTCACGCGCCCGCATCGCCTCGACGAGCCGCTCGGCGGTCGCCTGGGCCGCGCCCGGCGCCCTGCCCCGCACCGCCGCGCCCTCGTCCTCGCGCTCCGGCCCCGCGTCGCCCCGGCGCCCGGTCACCCGGGCGTCCCCTCGCCGACGTTCGCCCTTTGCCAGTCCCCGAGGCTCGTCGGCCCCTCGCGCACGATCCGCCGGAGCAGCACGCTCGGGCGGTACCGATCCTCGCCGTAGGCGTCGTGGAGCGCCGAGAGCTGGCCGAGCACCCAGTCGAACCCGAGCTCGGCGCCCCACGCCAGGAGACCCCTGGGGTAATTTACTCCCTTGGTCACCGCGAGATCGATGTCGGCGGGGGACGCGACGCGCCAGTGGACGGCCTCCACCGCGCCGTTGATCAGCATCACGAGTATCCGGTGGACCAGGCCCAATCCCGATTGCCGGTCCGTCCGCGGCTCGGGGCGCACGGCGCCGTCGCTGTAGTCGTAGAAGCCGCGCCCCGTCTTTCGGCCGAGCCGCCCCGCGTCGACGAGCCGCTGTTGGGTCACCGACGGCGTGAAGCGCGGATCGTGAAAGAGGCCCTCGTACACGGATGTCGTGACGGCGAAGTTCACGTCCTGTCCGATCAGGTCCATGAGCTCGAACGGCCCCATCCGAAAGCCGCCCAGCTCACGCGCCGCCCAATCGATCGTCGCGACGTCGGCGATCCCCTCCTCGTAGAGCCGCAGCGCTTCGCCATAGAATGGTCGCGCGACGCGGTTGACGATGAAGCCGGGGGTGTCCGCGGCGACGACGGTGGTCTTCTTCCATCCGTCGACGAGCGCGCGCGCGCCGGCGGTCACGGCGGGGTCGGTACCCACCCAGGGCACGATCTCCACCAGCGGCATGACGGGCGCCGGATTGAAGAAATGGACCCCGAGCACGCGCTCGGGGCGCGGGCTCGCCGCCGCCACGCGCGCGATCGGCAGCGACGACGTGTTGGTCGCGAGCACGCAGTCGGTGCCGACGATCGCGCCGACCCGGGCGAAGAGCGCGCACTTGACGTCCATGTTCTCGACCACGGCCTCTATCACCAGGGCGCACGGCTCGAAGGCCTGGAGTCCGTCCTCGGCCACCGCCCGGTACCGCACCCGCGCGGCGATCGCCGACGCCCGGCTCCCATCGAGCCGCCCCCGCTCCACCTCCCGCTGCATCGCCCGCTCGAGACCCGTGCGGGCGCGCTCCAGCGCGCCCCGGCTCTCGTCCACCAGTACCACCGGGTGCCCGTTCGTCGCCGCCACCTGGGCGATCCCGGCACCCATCGCGCCGGCCCCCAGCACGCCGACGGTGGTGCCCTCGACGAGCGGCATCGGTCAGCGTCCCCTGAACGTCGGTGGACGCTTCGCCTGGAAGGCGCGCACGCCTTCGGTGTAGTCCGCCGTGCGCCCGGCGTCGCGCTGGAGCGCCGCCTCGAGCGCGAGCTGCGCCGGGAGGTCGTTGCCGTACGACGCGTTCAGCGCCCGCTTGATCAGTCCCAGCGCGTGAGTCGGTTGGGCGGCCATGCGTCGCGCCAGCTCCCGGCAGTGGTCCGTCAGGAGGGGTGGGGCAACAGTCTCGTAGATCATCCCCCAATCGCGCGCCTGCTGTGCGCTCACCCGGTCGCCGAGCATCATGAGCGCCGCGGCGCGCGCCACGCCCACGAGGCGCGGCAGCACGTACGTGCCGCCGTTGTCCGGGATGAGGCCGATCTTGATGAACGCCTGCATGAACGACGCCGTCTCGGCGGCGACGACGATGTCGCACGCGAGCGCGATGTTCGCGCCGGCGCCCGCCGCGACCCCGTTGACCGCAGCGAGCACCGGCTTCTCGAGCCGCCGCATGCCCAGGATGAGCGCGTTGTATCCCTCGACCACCGCCCCGAGGTCCGGCGCCGCCGATCCGTCGGGCGGAACAGCCTCGGCCAGGTCCTGCCCAGCGCAGAACGCCCGTCCCGCCCCCGTCAGCAGGACAGCGCGGATGGTCTCGTCCGACGCGGCCCCTTCGATCGCATCCCGCAACTCCGCCACCATCCGGCGGTTGCAACTGTTCAGCACCTCGGGGCGATTCATCGTGAGTGTCAGCACCCCGCCGTCCACCTCACGGAGGACGAACTGGTAGTCCATGCGCGCCTCGGTCTCGGGTTGCGTGGCGGCCGATCGGGAGCCGCCGTCCTGAGCAGTGCGCCTGCAAGATAGGCGGATTCGGCTGTCTTCGCGGTGCCGCCGACCCGGGGGGAGGCGCCCTCGCCCCGCTCCGGGGCACGGTGTAAGATTTCCGACAACACACCGGTTCCCCCGGCACTACGGGCTCTCGGCCCGGGAGCGTTGCATGAGCGCCTTCACCGTCACCGTCAACGGGCGCGCGCACGCCGTCGATGTTGCGCCCGACACGCCGCTGCTCTGGGTGATCCGTGACCATCTCGACCTGACCGGCACCAAGTTCGGCTGCGGGATGGCGCTGTGCGGCGCCTGCACCGTGCACCTCGACGGCGCCCCGGTCCGCTCGTGCAGTGTTCCGATCGCCGCCGCGGCCGGCAAGCGCGTGACGACGATCGAAGGACTCGCCGGCGACGTCGGGCACCGACTCCAGGAGGCCTGGATCGCCGAGGAAGTCCCGCAGTGCGGGTACTGCCAGTCGGGTCAGATCATGTCCGCGGCCGCGCTGCTCGCCAGGACACCGAGGCCGACCGATGCCGACATCGACGCCGCGCTGTCCGGCAATATCTGCCGCTGCGGCACGTACCAGCGGATCCGGCGCGCGATCCACCGCGCCGCGCGTCCGGAGGTGTCCGATGCGCGCTGAGCCCGCTCCGTCCGTCTCGCCCGACACCGCGTCGGCGGCCGACCCGCGTCCCGCCGTCTCACGCCGCGACTTTTTGAAAGCCGGCACGACCGTCGGCGCGGGTCTCACGATCGCGTTCTACCTTCCGCCCGCGATGGTCCGGCGCCTCGCACGCAGCCCCGATCCGGCGACGCTCGCGCCCAACGGCTGGGTTCACATCGGCGCCGATGGCGTCGTGACGGTGACGGTCGACAAGTCGGAGATGGGCCAGGGCGTGACGACCGCCTATCCGATGCTCGTCGCCGAGGAGCTCGAGGTCGACCCGGCGACCGTGCGGCTCGCCGACACGCCGGAGAACCCGGCCGCGTGGGTGCGGCGTATGGGCACCGGCGGCAGCAGCAGCGTCCGGTCGTCCTACGATCTGCTGCGCAAGGCAGGGGCGACCGGCCGACTGATGCTGATCGCCGCGGCCGCCGGGGAATGGGGCGTCGCGCCCGATGCCTGCCACGCCGACGCGGGATATGTCGTGCACTCGGCGAGCGGCCGTCGGCTCGCGTACGGCGCGCTCGTCGCCAAGGCTGCGACGCTGCCCGTGCCATCCGATCCCCCGCTCAAGCGTCCGGAGGAGTTCAGGGTGCTGGGCCGCCGCGTGCCCCGCCGGGACACGCCGCTCAAGGTCAACGGCAGCGCGCGATTCGGCATCGACACGCGCGTGCCCGGGATGCTCTATGCGAGCATCGAGCGGGCGCCCGCGTTCGGCGGCACCGTTCGGCGCGTCGACGACGCCAGAGCCAGGGCGATGCCGGGTGTCCGGCGGGTCAGCGTCGTCGACTGGTCCGCGGACGAGAGCAGGGCGGCCCGGGCTGGCGCCGGCGTCGCGGTCGTCGCGGACCACTACTGGCAAGCGCTCACCGCGCGGCGTGCGCTCACCGTGGACTGGGCCCCGGGCGCGGGTGCGCCGCTCGAGACCGAGACGCTGCGGGAGCGCTTCGCCGGCCTCGCGCAGCAGCCTGGCGTTCGCGCGCGTGCCGTCGGTGACGCCGCGGGCGCTCTGGCGTCGGCCGCCAGGACGATCGAGGCGGTCTACGAGGTGCCGTATCTCGCGCATGCGCCGATGGAACCGATGAACTGCACGGCGCACGTCCGGCCCGATGGGTGCGACGTCTGGGTCTCGACCCAGGGGCAGACGGCGGCGCAGCAGGTGGCGGCGCAGGTGGCCGGATTGCGGCCGGAGCAGGTGCGCGTCCACACGACGTATCTGGGCGGCGGGTTCGGCCGGCGGAGCGAGACGGATTTCGTGGCCGAGGCGGTGCGGCTCTCCCGGGAGACGGGCGCGCCCGTGCAGGTGATCTGGACGCGCGAGGACGACATCCGGCACGATTTCTATAGGCCGACGACGTACAACCGGTTCCGCGCCGGCCTCGACGCCAACGGCGTGCTGAGCGCCTGGTCTCATCACATCGTCGGGGCGTCGATCTCGCTCTCCAAGCACCGGGAGCTGGAGAACGGCATCGACGGCTCGCTCGTGGAAGGCGCCGCCAACCTGCCGTACGCCATCCCCAACATCCTCGTCGAGCAGACGGCGGTCGATCTCGCGATCCCGTGCGGCTACTGGCGATCGGTCGGGAGCTCACACAACGCCTACGTCACCGAATGCTTCTTCGACGAGGTCGCTCACGCGGCCGCCAAGGATCCGTACGAGCTCCGCCGAGGACTGCTGCGCGACCAACCGCGCCACCTGGGCGTGCTCGACGAAGCCGCCGAGCGCGCGGGGTGGGGGAAGCCGCTCGCGGCTGGCCGGTCCCGCGGCATCGCGGTCGCCGAGGCGTTCGGATCGTACGTGGCCGAAGTCGCCGAGATCTCGCTCACCGACGACGGGAAGTGCCGCGTGCACCGCGTCGTCTGCGTCGTCGACTGCGGGCCGACCGTCAACCCCGACACGATCGAGGCCCAGATGCAGGGCGGCATCGTGTACGGCCTGAGCGCGGCGCTCTACGGTGACATCACGATCGACGGCGGCCGGGTGCGGCAGGGCAACTTCAACGACTACCCCGTCCTCCGGATGAACGAGATGCCGCACGTCGAGGTGTTCATCCGGCCGAGCCGGGAGAAGCAGGGCGGTATCGGCGAGCCCGGGGTCCCCCCGATCGCCCCGGCCGTGTGCAACGCGATCCTGTCCGCCACCGGCAGCCCCGTCCGCCGGCTGCCGATCGTCCGGTCGGGGAAGTCCGGCATCGCGATGAAGTGACGACGCACTGACGGTCCCGGCGCGATGATCACGGGCCCACTCGCTCACCGAGTGGGCCCGTGATCATCGGTGCCGCCGGGCGGGCGATCAGGCGAGTGGCAACTGCTCGGTGGACCGGGCGCGCCGGCCGATGAGCGAGAGGTCGGGGGCCGGGGCCGTGGACCCGACCGACCCGTTCGGCCACTGGAGGCCGCCGGATGCCGCCCGGTCAGCCTCGGCGTGCATGTAGGCGTTGGCGTCGTGGACGAGCGCACGCGCGGGGAGGTGCTCCCAGAAGGGGCCCAGATCGCGCCGTACCCGATCGGTGTAGAACGATGGGAGGGCCGTGCTCTCCCCCGCGAAGTAGCTCCGCACCGTGGGGTCGGTGTCGAGCAGCCGTCGGACCGTGCCGTAGTACTCCCGCCGGCCATGCCCCTCGCTCGAGACCGCACGCACCACGTTCATCCAGCGGGGGATCGTCTGGCGGTTGGCGCGGAGGCGGCGCCCGATCGCCCGCCACGAGAACGTGTAGCTGACCAGGTCGACGACCCGATCGTAGAACGCCGGCCACTCGTAGTGCATCGGCTGGACGTTCATCGCCAGGTGGTTGTTCAGGAAGTGGTGCGGGAACGGCAGCACCCGGCCGGCGCGCTGGAGATCGAGGTTGAGCGGGGCGGCCCGCCCGAACGCCGAGAGGAGCGAGTAGCCAGGGAAAGCGCCGGGGGTGAGGTCGACGAAGCGCTTCGTCAGCTCGAACGGCTCGGGCCCCTCATCGCAGTCCAGACCGAGCACGAAATTGGTCTGCACGTACGGGATGTAGCGCATCACCATGTTCACATGATCCGACACCTGCTTGACCTTCTCCATCCCGACGCGCTTCCCCGTCTTGGCCTTGTTCCCGAGCGAGAACCAGGACTCGATCCCCGGGAGCATGGCTTTGAAGCCGGCGGTCTGGAGCCGACGCAATCGATCCTCGGACAGGAGCGACAGGCTGCTCTCGGCGAGGAAGTCGATCCGTCCCGGCGGGACCACATCCTCGATCGCGGTCAGCGTCTCGTCGAACCGGACGCCGAAGTTCGGGTCGTGCCACCCGACGCGTGGCCGCCGCATCTGCCGGAGGAGGAACCGGAGATCGCTCCGCAACTGGTCGGGCTCGAGCGGTTGATGGTCGACCGTGGAGTCGATGCAGAAGCTGCACGTGTACGGACATCCGAGGCTGGCCAGCATCGGCACGAGCTTGATCGTCGGCGCCTTCTCCAGCGTCTGTGCGACGAATTTCCAGCGGGCCTCGAGTCCCGGGAGCTGTTGCGGCTGCCGCGGCGCAGCCAGCATGACGCCGATCGGCCGGTGAGGTGCGCGCTCACGGAGCACCTGATCGACGACCGCGCGGTCCGTGAACCCCAGCACGTAGTCGAAGTACTGGACCGAGTCTTCGGGATAGCAGCGGGCGTGCGGCCCACCCAGGACGGTGACCGCGCCGCGGGCCCGGAACAGCGCGCTGATCGCGTACGCCAGCTGCGCGCTCTCGCTGAAGGCGCCGATGAACAGGACATCGGTGTCCCTCGGCACGACGGTCGACAGATCCTCGTAGCCGGTGTAGCACACGTACGAGACGTCGTGTCCCGCCTCCTCGCACCAGACGGCGACGACCTGCGGCATGATGCTCGCCAGGTTCGCGTTCATGAGGCGTGAATACAGGCCATGCGCCGGGCCCGTCGACACCACGTCGAGGATCCCGATCCGAAGTCGTTGCACGAGCTACCCCCCGGGCCGGCGCGCCACGGGCGCGGCCATCAGTTTGCGAGCGCCACCAGTTGGCGAACAGCGGACGAGTCGAGCCGGCGCGCCCGCGCGCGGTCGAGCCGCTACGGGCCTGCCGTGTTGCCGTTCCACGCACTTGTGAGGAGGGACATCGGCTCGTGGCATCGATCAGCCTTGCCGACCGGCAAGTGGCCCCGCGTCGGGGTGTAAGAACGTACGCCGCAGGACAACACCCCACAAGCGGCCCGGGCCGGTGCGGACGAGTGTCCGCCGGCCGGCCTCACGATCCGTTGCGCTCGAGTGAGGGCTCGCGGGTGGCGCTGATCTTGACGATGAGCAACCCCGGGTCGACCTCGAGCGCCGAGGCGAGGCCGTCGAGCGCCTTCGCGGAGAACATGGCGACCCGCGCGTTCTCGTAGCGCGAGATCGTCGTGACGGAGATGCCACTCTTGGAGGCCAGCTCCTGCTGCGTCCACCGCTTCGCTTCGCGGAGGATCTTCACCCGGGTGCCGAGCGCGGTCATGACGGTACGCTCGGCCCGATCCCCGGCCGATCAAAGGGGTGTGGGGTGAACAGCACGTCTCGCGGGACGAACGCCCCTGCCTCCCAGCCCGAGCGGCGCGGTCAGGCCGGAGTGCCGGATTCGGGCTGACTCTCGCCCTCCCAGAGCCCCGCCCGCCGGCGCGACACTTCGGCCAGTGCCGACCAGTCGTGGTCACTCTGTCCGTGCGCCATGGCCTCGAGCAGGCTGTCGCGGAGCACACTCGCCAAGGGCAGCGGCGCGGCGACCGCCTCGCCGGCGGCCAGCACGAGCCGGACATCCTTGAGGCCGAGGGCGAGCTTGAACCCGGCCGGCATGTAGCGGCGCTCGGCGATCAGCTTGGCGTAGTTCTGATAGACGGGCGCGGTGAACACGGCGTTGGTGAGCACGTCGAGGAGCGCGGCCGCGGGGACGCCGTTCCGCTCGCCGAGCGCCGCTGCCTCGGCCAGCCCTTCGATCGCCGACGCGATGAGGAAGTTCCCGGCCAGCTTGACGACGGCGGCCCGGTGGGCCTCTCTGCCGACCGGCCAGGTTTTTCGGCTGAACGCGTCGAGCAACGGCTCGACGCGCGCGACCGAGTCCGGCTGGCCGGCGCAGACGATTTGGAGCTGGCCGGCGCTCGCCACCTCCGGGCGCCCGAAGACCGGCGCGGCCACGTACCCCAGATTGTGCGCTTCGTGGAGCGCCTCCAGCTCGCGCGTGAGGGCGACCGAGATCGTGGCCAGGTTCGCGTGCACGAGGCCACGAGGCGCCTGCTCGACCAGTCCGGGCGCCATGATGACCGCGCGCACGGCCGCGTCGTCCGCGAGCATCGAGAGGACCGCGTCGCCGGCGAACGCGTCGCGCGGCGTCGGGACCGGGTGGGCCCCGAGCTTGGCCGCCGCCTCGACCGGTCCCGGCGACCGGTTCCAGACGCGGACGTTGTGTCCTGCCCTGACGAGGTTGCCGACGATGCCGGTCCCCATCGCCCCGAGCCCAATGAATCCGATGTCCATGGCACCCCCCCGTCGCATGACCCGCGCCGCCGTCGCGCGGACGCCGCCCTCGCATGAGCTCTCCCATGAGCTCTCAGATGAGCCCTCGAACGGGCCCTCGAACGGGCCCTCGAACGAGCCTTCAGATGAGGCGACTCACGAGCAGGCCGGCGACGATCACCGCGCCAATGCTCGCGACGAGTACCGCCCCGGCCGCGAGATCCTTGACCCGCCGCACTTCCGGGTGCGCCTCGGGGTGGAGATGGTCGACCAGCGCCTCGAGGGCCGAGTTGACGAGCTCCAGCGCCAGCACGAGCGCGATCGCGAGCGCGGTGACGGCCCACCAGAAGGGCGGGGCTCCGCGCACCGCGAGGGCGATCACGACGGCCGCCCCGATCAGCACCTGGGTGCGGAAGCTCCGCTCCCGTCGCCAGCCGGTGCGCAGTCCCGCCAGCGCAAACCCGAGCCGGTCGCGGAACGCCCGGTTCTTCAGCGACTCGGCACCGACCGGCCTCACGCCCGCGTGAGGAACTCGTACTGGGGCGCCGTGAGCGGCACCACCGAGAGCCGCCCCTGCCGGACGAGCGGCGAGTCGGCGAAGAGCGTGTTCCCCTTGATCGTCGCGAGCGACACCGGCGCACCGAGCGCTCGCCCGACTTTGATGCGCACCTTCGGGTCCTGGGGATCCGATCGATCCACGCCGACGACGGACGCGGTGCCGACCGCGCTCTTGTGCGTGCCGGTCTCGTAGATGACGAGGCGCGCGCCGACTTCCATCTCGCGCAGGTGCTTCACGGCGACCGGGTTCGAGACGCCGTCCCACTCCGTGGACCCGTCGCGCTGGAGATCGGCGAACGAGTACTCGGAGGGTTCGGTCTTCAACAGATAGCTGGCCGGCATGGGTCCGACACCCCCGTGCTGTGGAAACGATCCCGGGATCATGCCCTGGCGCCGGCCCTGGCGTCAACGCCCGACCGCTCTGGCCATTTCGCCCGGCGCGGGATAGCGTCGTGGGGAGGGCGAGCAGAGGGGGGACG
>Ga0209062_1003264_pt1 | contig 19100 bp, 25 predicted proteins | sample Coa_R2_2_FD_187158 | JGI IMG/M metagenome (GOLD analysis project Ga0209062, IMG submission 187158) | Surface soil microbial communities from Centralia Pennsylvania, which are recovering from an underground coalmine fire - Coalmine... | ecosystem: Environmental > Terrestrial > Soil > Unclassified...
GCCGCGCAGGTCGATGCCAAAATCCGGCAAGTACGCGAAGAGGCGAGGCTGGAAACCGAGAAGCTCCAGGCGAAAGCCCTGATCGACGCTCAGAAGGCCCAGCAGGAGCAAGCCACCCTCATGGTCACGATGATGAGCAACATCGGACGCGCCCTCTTTGATCCCAAGATGAACGACCAGGAGCGGGCCAAGCTGCTGAGCATCATGCAAGGCATGGCCGCCGCGCAGAAGAACCTGCCAGAGCCGGGCATCAAGATCAGCGAAGAAGAGGAGTTCTAGCCCATGACCGAGCGCCCACACAGCCGCTACACCCGCGCGAAGACCTGGGCCGCGCTCTACAGCCAGCACATCAACGCCTGCTACGCGCTGATCCCGTTCAGCTCGACGAGCAACAGCGTTGATGTGCTCAAGTGTGACAGCCCGGCAGAGGCTCAGGCCGTTACACGCCGCCTGATCCGACAGGGCAAGCAATGCGAGGATTTCTACACCCAGCGGCGCACCCGCGACGAAGCCCCGGACTTTCTGAAGAAGGCCCAGCAGGCCGTCGTCTTAGCCCGCAGCAGCGACTACCATCGCTACCACCTCGCAGAATACCCTGACTTCCGCCTGGTCATCTGTAGCCTGCACGACAGTTACCTGCATCTTCCAGTCTGGGAGACGCGCACCAATCATCATTACAAGCCGCGCGAGACAGCCATCCCGCTCACCTCGCCGGAGTTTCTGGCACGCCGGAAAACCGAGTTCGGACACAACATCTTTTTAGGAGCGCTATTGAGCGGCGATGAGGCCGCTCTCGCGCTTCTCCATAACGAGAGCATCATCCCCGCACGCACCAGGCGCAGAATCATGGGCGAGGTCCACACCCTACAGCACAAACGCTACCAGGGCCGACCGCTGCCCTTCCTCGACGAACGCGAGCGCCGCGAGATCGGCAGCAAGATCAGCGCCGGCCTCAGACGCTACCACGCCACGCGGCGGGCATGAGTAAGGAGTACAGCATGAAACCACTTCCCGACCCAGACCACTACCTCGACCAGCACATGCAGCAGGCCGCCAAAGAACACGCCAAATGGATCAGCATGTTGGGCTTGAAGCCTACGACGACGCTGCTTCGAGCCATCAGCGACAGGGAGTTCGAGCGGGCCAGAGACGCCTACATCCTTGAGGCCCGCCTGATCCACCAGCAGAACATTGACCAGATCAACAAGGAACACCGCCGGCAGCTCCGGCAACTCAAATGGCGCGGCATCCGTTTGCGCTGGAAAGTTTGCCCGCCCATCACGCTGCTTTTCGCTGTGATAAGTTGGTACAGCTTCAACCACAGCAACCCGGAGGAGGGATTCATATACGCCGGCACAGCCCTGGCATTTCTCGCCATGTTGGTGTTGGGCGCGATTTTTGACCGCCCGCGCCCGGTGTAGTCGTTCAGGCTATAAGAAGGCCATGCCGCGCCAGCATGGTACACGGTGCCACTAAACGAGACAGGGAGCGCCGGGAGGGTAGATTTTCCTGAGTTTTGCATGGTATAGTGTGAGCAACACAGCAGAGTTGTTCCAAAACACGGAAAAGGCCCGGCTCTCTGTCCTTGAGTGGCGTCAAGAACAACCGGACCCGCCCGCGCCTGGTTCTACTGGAAACAGGGACCACTAGAGGCTGGGACAACCTCGCAAATAGAAAGTTGTACTAAGATGAGTATACCGAATTCTGTAGCACATTGCAAACCGCCTACCCCGATCTGGGACCAGATCCCGCCCCAGCTTCGTGCTGGGCGTCGTCATGTTCTTTGGAAAAAAGAGCCGCGCCCCAACGGCGACATGGGCAAAGTGCCATACATCGCCTTTTCCGCGCTGCAAGGTAAGCGGTTCAGAGCCAGCGTCGATAAGCCGCGCACCTGGTCACGTTTCGCCGAGGCCCGCGCGGCCTACGAGCGCGGCGGCTGGGACGGGATCGGCTACGTGCTCGACCAGGGCATTGTCCTGATCGACCTCGACCATTGCATCGATTCCACCGGCGAACTGGACCCGCGTGCCCGCCACATCATCGACCTGCTGGACAGCGCAGCGGAGCGCAGCCCCACCGGCGACGGCATTCACATCTACGCCCTGGGCCAGCTCCCACCGGACGCCCCCAACCGCTACACCTACCAGGGCCTCAAGATCGAAGTCTATGGCAGCGGGCGCTACACCACGCTGACCGGCCAGCACCTCGACGGCACCCCAGAGGATCTACAGCCGCGCGCCACCGCATTCGCTACGTTCCTCAAGGAGTGTCAGGTCATCCAGGAAGAGAACACAGGTGGTGTGTGTGGTGGTGGTGCCGGCGCGGGCCTCGACCACCAGGACCAGGACCAGGCGCGGGCCTCGACGATGCGCTCGCCGCGCCCCAGAGCGGCCACGGCGACAGGCAGGGCGGCCCGCGCGGGCCTCGACGATGCAGGCGCCGCGCCCCGGATCAGCGAGGACGACTTGACGCCGGCAGAGCGGGACATCCTTGCCCGCGCCCGCGCAGCCCGCAACGGCGCAGACTTCCAGCTCCTCTGGCAAGGCGGCGATCCGCGCGACCGGCGCAAGGCGAATGGCACGCCAGATGTCAGCGCCGCCGACTTCGACCTGGTGCTGATCCTACTGTACTGGACCAATGACAACGCCGCGCAGACCGCCCGCCTGTTTCGAGCCAGCGCGCGGTATCGCGAGGAGAAAGGCGCGAGCAAGAGCGCCGGCCAGCGTCTCTCGTACCTGGACCGCACCATCGAGAAGGCCATCACGCGCCGACACTACAAGACGAGAGCCAGCCGGCAGCCCCAGAAGCCGGAGCCACCAGAGCCAGGACCAGGCGGAGGCCCGCGCGAAAAGAAGCAACCGGCCCACCAGGACCGGCGCATCACACACGCGCAGCGCTGGACCAGAAAAGCCGAGACGACAGAAGAACGTCTGCAGCTCTTACAAGAGGCAGCCAGACGCGTGGCAGACGAGGCCGACGCGCATATCCGGGAAGATCGGCGCGACCGTATCCTGGTCGAAGCCGTGGCCCCCGGCATCGGCAAGACGCACGCGACCAGCGAAATCGGACTCCCAGGCCGCGGGCTCAAGCTCTCCTGGATAGCGGAGCGGCGAGATATGCGCGACCAGGTGCAGGCGCTGCAATCCTACCGCATGATCGAGCCCTGCTCCCGGCACAACTGTCAGGACCACCTGCTGCACGACGGTCTGGCCCGCAAGAGCCGCAACACCATGTCCGTCCACAAAAGGCATGGTGTGCCGTGTGGCTATCTCCGGCAATTCGCCGGCGACGACAGCGCGATCTTCCAGATTGCCCACGTTCGCACAAAACACCCGGCGAAGGCTGACGGCATCGTGATCGACGAGCTGGACCTCGCCAAATGGTTGCCAGAGCGGGAAATCACCATCAGCTTGCTCACCTCGACGCTCAAACTCTACGCCACCGACTCGACTGCTGACCGGCTGATCCGCGCCGTCGAGGCCGTGATTACCGATTGCTCGCAGAGCGGGCAGGCGATACATGGCCGCGCCTTGTTTGAAGCCCTGGACCAACGAACGGGCGGGCACCTGAGAAACTGGATTGGTGAACTCGCCCAGGACGACCACAACCGCAAAACGCACCCCTGGACCGAGTTGGAGGAAGACGACGATATGGCCCAGCAGTGGGCGATTGAGCAAATGGCCCCGATTGTGCTGCCACACATCTTTGTCGCCCTGGAGCGCGAGGTCTTGAAGTGGGAGCGCGGGAGTGCGTGGAACAGCTACCTGAGAGTCGGGCGCGGCCCGCATGGTTGGGCGCTCTACATCACAGAGCCACTCACCTTCGGCAGCGACGAGGACGACAACACACCCCCGCGCGTCGTGTTGGACGCGACCGCCCCGGACGAGGAGATCCTGGCCAGGGTGTTGGGCGAGCGGGTGGAGATCCGGCGTGCGGCCGTTGACCCGCCACCAGGAACGCGGCACATTGCCATGAGGACCGGCAAACGCTACGGCCTGGTCAGTTTGTGCGCGCAACCCCACAACAAGAAAAATGGCACGCCATTACCGAACAAGGCGCTGCTTCGCACGGCGGCGGAGATCCGCTACCTGCTCCGCGAGCTGGACCCGACCGGCGAGATCCAGGCCGCGCAGAAGGTCGGCCTGGTCACGTTCAAGGACTGCAAGAACGAGCTGGGCGACGAGCTGGGCATCCCAGAGCATCGCCGCCTGCATTTCTGGGCCGCGCGTGGCAGCAACGCCCTGGCCGACTGTGACATCCTATTCGTTGTCGGGACACCCGTGCAGAACCCGGCCAGCGTTGAGCGCCTGGCCCGCGCGATCTGGGCCGACGATCCACACCCGATTGACCCCACGGTGCAACGCGACGAGGCCGGCCACGTCATTGGCTACGTTGACCCGCGCATGGAGAAACTGAGTCGCTACCTAACCCGCGCGGAGCTGACCCAATGCGCTCATCGTTCCAGAGCACTTCGCGAGGCCAGAACGGTGGTCACGATGTGCAAAGAGGAGATCGACTATTTGCCCGCGACGGAGACCATCATCGACATGCCGCAGCTTTCGCCCGCGGGACTGGACGCCTGGAAGGCCCGCCGCAAGGCCGAACGCGCACGACTCGACCAGGCACGGCGCATCTTCGAGGAGCAGGGCAAGACCGTTCATATGATCGGGGTACGCGAACTCAGAGCGGCCGCTCAGTGTTCGACGGACGCAGCAGCCGAATACTTGCGACAGGCGCGACGGAGAGCGAAGGCCCCGGACCAGACGGAGCAGGCGCGGGAGAGTGAGGCAGGGACACCCCCCCACCACCTGTGTTCTCACACGCCCACGGATTCTGTACCTGAGCAGGGAGAAGAACTATCATATAGCCACTCAGGTACAAAGATTCTAGAGCAGGCCGCGCCCGCCGCGTCGCTGGACCCTGACCAGGCAGTTATGGCCTACGCCCGCGCCGCTGGCTATCCCGAAGTGATGCTTCCAGGCGTTCACATCGAGGCCGGTGCAGGCGGCTGGGGACGGTTTATGTGGATGCAAGGCCCTACGGCTGACCAATGGCGTGCCATTACCGCCTACGTCGCGAGCCAGCAGCCACCGCAAGCCGGGCCGCCACGCCTCGCCGGGTAACGCGAATCAGCGGCCACCGCGAGGAGCGAGCTGCGCAGCGTACTACCGCGCGCTGGGTGCCGTAAATTCAGGCATTCGTGGCACCGCAGCGTGGAGACACCATGCGTGCGCGCAGGTAGTGCAAGATAAAAGCCCGCAGGCATGCACGACAGCACAACCATATACCAGCCTTGCAGCTAGGTATAGAGCCACTTTGCGCTTTTTCTCTTCGCACGTCACTATAGCAGAGGTGACGTGCATTGCCCCAGGGCCAAAAATCCCCTATACTGGCAGCATTGCGGAGAAATTTTTCTCCCATCCGGAGCATTTCCGATTCCATCAAGCAAGCAAAGAAAAGGAGTTGGGGAGTAGCATGCCTGAACCACGCAAGCGCCTGGATATTCGTATCGCCGCAGAATTGCGCGATGCCCTGGACCGGCAGGCCGATGAGAGCGGCCAAATGCTGACAGCCATCGTCGAGCGGTACATCGTTGACGGCATGGCCCGCGACCAGGGCCAGCTCGTCGAGTCTTCGACCTTGCCAGCGATCCGCGCGGCAGTCCGTGAAGAGGTCGCGCGGCAGATGAGCGAGTTGTACCAGCAGCTCGCCGACGACCTGGCCGCCCGCATGAAGCGCGCAGATAACCGGCTGGCCGCCATCAGCGCGAAGGGAGCGAGAAGCGCGGGCATCGCATGGCGACTGGTTTACGCGCTGCTGCATAAGCAGTGGCCGCAGTTTGCGCGAGACGCCTTTGAGGATGCGAAGAAGAAAGCCGGCGAGGAGCTGGCCCAGCGCGGAGACATCCCCGGAGTTTGAGGAGGTGAGCGGCCATGATTAGCAAGGGCAGCGGCTACGTCAAGGGAGGCGGCGCGCGTGGCCGCCTGACCGCCCATATGAAATATGTGGAGTACCGTAGCCGCGACCAGGAGAAGGAGACGCGCGACGATCGGCGCATCTTTGGCAAGGATGAGGACGTGGTTTCGCGCAGTGATGCCGTCAACGACATCATGGAGCACGAACACCGACAGGTGAGCTTTCATAAGATGGTGCTGTCCCCAGGGCAGGATGAGCCGGTGGAGGATTGGCGCGAATGGACGCGCGAGGTCATGAGCGACCTGGAGGACCGCAAGGGGATGGACCTCACCTGGTACGCCGTGAAGCACGACAATACTGATAACCCCCATGTGCATGTGATCATCGCCGGCAGCGGCACTGACAGGGAGAGCGGCGAGGCCGGCGTGGTGAAGATGTACGTGCCTGATTACCAGTTTCTCAACCAGGCGGGCCACGACCACAGCGACCACGACTGGTATAGAGAGCTGGGCGATATGATGAAGGACTTTGACCGGCAGGACGCCCACGAACTTGGAGCGCGTGAACCGGAGCGCGGCCTAGATAGAGGTGATCATGACATAGCTGACTTTGACCGCTAAGGCGGCCAGAGGGGAGGCATCATATGAGATGGACACAATGGGCGTTTCTCGCCCTGTTCTTTAGTATCATGGGGACGCTCTTCTTCGGCTGGGTGTACCCCGAAGGACTCGCGCCCATGCTGGGCCACTGGCCCAAACACGGAGCGCTAAACATCTTCCTCACAAATCTCTTTGCCGTCAATATGCATCACAACCCGGTCGATTACCACCAGCCCCTTGCCTGGCTCGTCCTGGGCCAGTTGTTCCTCGTCTACCTGGTGGTGAGCAAAGACCTGAAACTCCGCAAATTTAAGAGCCATGGAACGGCTGACCATGCAGGATGGAGGACCACGCACCGCTATCGCGCGCCCCGAAACTTCGCCTTTGCCGGAGCAGTGCCAAGACTCGCCCCACGGCAGCCGTCCCAACGGCGTGCCATTACCGCAAGGCCGCGCTGGTTCCAGTTCAGCCGCAAGCCAGAGCAGCGGCTTGTGCTGGGCCGCTACCAGGGCCGGATGATTTCGCTTAGCCAGCAGCAGCAGACCGAGAATGTCCTGCTGACCGCGCCGATCGGCGCAGGCAAGACAGTGCTGATCATCTTGCGCAATCTCTTGCGCGAGGTAGGACTCCGCTCGCTCTTTATTGCCGATGTGAAGGCCGAACTGGTACGCAAGGCAGCCGGCTGGCTGTCGCGGTATTACACGGTGTGGGTGTTCGCGCCGGGCCGGGCGCAGGCATCCAACGGCTATAACCCGCTGGACCACGTATACAGCATCCGGGACGCGCAGGCCCTTGCCGACTGCTGGATTTTGAACACTGGTGTCAGCCGCAACGATGATTTCTGGGCGAAGGCCACGCGCCGCCTGTTCGTCTCTGCCATTTTGCACCTACGCGCGACGGAGCCGCACGCCCCATTTAGCCGCCTGGCTGAAATCCTCTCCGGCATGACCTACGACGAAATGAAAAACTTGCTGACCCGCAGCCCGCACCCCATCGCGAGGAAGGAGGCCCTGGCCGCGTTCGATGCGATGGACAAGAACGAGCGCATGGCCGGCGCGATCCTGGCCGACATGGGGACGCGCTTCGACCTGCTGATGGACGACCAGGTGCAGAAGGCGACCAGTTACAACGATATCGATTTCAAGCGTATGGCTGAGAAACCTATCGCGCTCTTTCTCTCCATCCCACCGCGCGACCGCGAGCGCTGCCACCCGCTCATGGCCTGTTTCATGATGCAGATGTTTTCGGAGTGGGAGGCCCGCGCGGAGCAGGAGCGCGGCGGCCAGCTCCCGCTTCCCATTCAATGCTACCTCGATGAGTTCGCCAATTTGGGCAACATCTATGGGCTGACCGGCCACTTGACGACGATCCGCCACATCGGCGTGGGCTTGCTGATTGTGTTGCAGGCATTCAGCCAGCTCGACGAACGCTATGGCGTGCCAGTCAGAAAGACGGTGCTGACCAACTGCACCACGCACCTGCTCTTACCTGGCAGCGGCCTCGATGAGTGCGAATACTACAGCGCGCGAATCGGCGATACCACTGTCGAGACGACGACCCAGACGACGACAGGCAGCGGGCTCTTTACCGCGCAGCACACATTTAGCACCAACGAGACGCGCCGCCGCTTGTTCAACCCGGACGAGCTCCGCACCATGGAGCGTGGCACGATGATGGTGCTGGGCAGCAGCGAGCAGGTGATGATGGTGAAGACCTTGCCCTGGTTCCAGGACAAGGAGACACGCGACCGGGCCGATCTGCCTTTTGTGCAGGCGACCGTGACCGCGGAGGAGCTGGACGACGACCAGCCCGACACCCCATCCGGGCCACCGTCCAGGCCGCGCTTTCCACTCCCAGGACCAGGTGGCAACACCGGACGTGTGGTAGACGCTGACCAGGACGCCGGCACCAGGTCCGATTCTCGTTTCTCACCGGAGTAGCGCGGCAGCAGGGTATTCTCCTGCTTGCATTTCTCCGAAAAAGCTGCTAGACTTGCGTCCAGCAAGTCTAGCAGGTCCAGCCACAGCGCTGGACCTCTTTTTTCGGTCTGCAGGCCGGCCAGTTATCCAAGAAATGGCTCGCTGAGAGGACGCACAGCCCGCGCAGTCCAGGTCGGTGGTATGATTATAGCCCCTCTCAGAAATCGCGTCCTAGCGTGTCGAGCTTTTGTGCGGCCTGTGGAGCCGATGGAGAAGAAAGCAATGAGTGAGGAAAAACAGCCATTCAACCTTGACGATGTAGAATTTGCCCACTTTGCCCATATTATCCGGCAAGAGGCAGATGCAGAGGATGAGTCGCCGCAGCAATGTATTCGGCGTAAGTGGCCGCCGCCCCCACCAGGGACAGATGAACTGTTAGGACAGAAACCGCTTCTTCCCCAGTTACTTGCACGATATGAGCGCGGAGCAGCCATTCTTGAGCAGGCTGAGTTGGTGCATACCAAAGCTATCTGGGGAGATGTAACCCCTGCCCACTATGACCAGCTCGGCCAGACGGATAGCCCGGTATGGCTTGAAGACGAGGGCTACCAACTCAACGGCCAGCGCAAGAGCCACCTGTGGGCGCTCCGCAGAAAATAAAATATTGCCAGTGCGTTGAAAAGCGGAGCTGACCAGGCCGGCCAACATTTGAGCGTAAAATGAGCGGCCCAACCTGGATGCTTTTCAACGCACTGGCAATTCTTTGCCTTTACTCCCCTAAGTCATCAATACCACCATCATAGAGTTCAACGCGAGTCGCCTGGAACTGGCCTGCATCTGACCACACCCTATACAGTGCCGTCGCTTTGGTACCGTACTCATCGCTACCCAGAGCGACGTTGCGCAATTCAACCAGAACATACCAGCGTTTCCCATGCACGACAAGATCCTCGCCGGTGACATTCATCCTTTTGTGAAGTTGCGCGCCCGTCACCTGCACAGGCGTGGCGATGATGTCCTTTGGCGCTTGCTCCCGCGCGCACTGGATAGCGAGATCGTCCTCATTCACCAGTTGCTTATTGCCCATCGTCTTGTTCTTTACTCCTGCTTGCCTTCACGCTGGACGAGGCCCGCAACGCGATTACTGAGATCAGCGACATCGGCGCGAATATCAGCAAACTGCCCATCTTGCCAGTCAAGCCGCTTCCCCATGCCCGCGAATCCATCCTTTACTTCCTGAACGAGCCCGCTGACCTGCTCAGCCAGGGCAGCAATCTGCTGATTACCCGCTTGTTGCGCGGCGTCTTGCTGGTCAAGGTGCTGCTGAATATCGGCCAGGCGCGTATCGGTTTCTGCTTGCTGGTGATCGAGGAGTACGCCGTGGCGTTTCATCTCACGCTCAAGATAGGCGACGCGCGCAGCCAATTGCTCAAGGGTTGTTGCCATTCCTATATTCTCCTACTCCACATCGAAAAATGGATCAAAGTCATCGCCTTGGGCAACAGTCGCGACACCTACAACTTGGCGGCGAGCTGCCCACTCTGCCTCAATCTGACGTTCACGCTCCAGGTATTGTCTCGTTTTCTCGGCTTCTTCAGCCTTGCGCCGCCAATACCAGGCCCGGAACTTGCGAATGTTCGGGTGAACGATCTGGCAGATTGTGAATGGGCCGAGCTTCGCCAATGTCCCGGCGATGGTTGTTTGAGATAGACCAGGCTCAATAGCAAATGTGGTGTACCACCTGTGCGCGGCGACTTCCATCTCCGCATTATTGCACTTGTAGTTGTGGCATTGACGGGGATGCCGATGCGCCCACTGCCAGGGCGTGAGCATCGACTCCCCAGACTGAGCGCCGCAGTTCGGGCATTTCAACCAGACCGCGACCCACCGGCGACTCTCTATTTTCAGCATAATGCTACTCCATCAGCCTGTCAGCAGGCCACACTACGCAGGACGAAACCCATAGCGCCGGATCTTGATAGCTTCGAGCGCGAGGAGAAAATTCTTGTCATCCAGGTGCAAGAGTTCAATGGGGAGAAGCTGCCCGCGCTCGTTAAACAGATGCCAGGCCAGTTTGATCAGGCGCGCATACCCGCCTGAGAAATCCACCTCTTCGAGCATCTGCTCGAACTCAATACCATCATGGCTCACGTAGTCCTCTGCCTTGTTCCAGGTGCTAGAGTCAGCCGTCAGGATGTACAGGGCCGTAGCGTACTCCGTGTCGAACTGGCCGCCCCGTTCAGGCCACGTCTTGCCGATCTTCGGCACAGCGGCGAGGAAGCGCTCTTGATGGTAGACCGATTTCCAGTAAGTTGTGTCAGGCGTCATTACCTGCTCACCAATGATCATGCCGTCACCTCATCTTTTTCAACAGCCAACAGTTCCAGTGGACTCACTCCTAGAGCCGCCGCGATTCGTTCGAGAGAGACCAGATGCACACTCTGGACCTCGTTATCCCAATACGCCCGCACCGTTGGCATGGTTACACCGCTCTTTCGTTGCAGCAGAGACTTGCTCATATCGCGAGCCTCAGCGAGTTCTCGAACCCGCAACCGAATCATGTTTCTCACCCCCTTAATGTCAGGTCTACAGTAAAGAGTATACCATAATCATTTATCATTTACAAATTAGTAGCAATGACTATTGACTAATGGCTAATCAGCAGATTATACTTAGTGAAGAGTAGTTCATCGTAGCGTGTCTCAGAAATGCGAGACCGGCAAGCACCTCAGTTTTCCAGGCTAAGTGCTTGCCGGCCAGGACACGGAGAACCCGCGTTACACCTACTATACCATTACGCGGGACTCCGGGAAAGGAGTTCCCCATGAAGCGCAGCGGCTTGACCTCGCTGATCCAGGCGATCAGGCTCCGCTTCCCCCGGCGAGCGCGGCGATCATGCGCCTGGTGTCTCGTCGAACAGGGCCGCGATCTGGGCAGCGGCTCCCATGGTATTTGCCAACGGCACGCCATTAGCACGCTGGCCGCCTATCGCGAGCGCCGAAATCGCCGGGAGGTGCAGGCATGAGCATGCGTGTGCGCGAGAAGCAAAAGCCACAGACCACCCTCACCATGCAGCCCCTTGCTGATTCACCCCGTTTCACGCAGGAAGCACAACTGATCGAGGAAGCCCGGAGCGGCGAGGCGTCCGGCCTGGTCGAGTACCTGTATCTGGACATTTTGCCGTGGCGGGCGCGCAAGCTGGCCCGGCTGTTCCGCGAGACATGCGGCGCGACGCTGGACGCGGAAGACATCCAGCAGGCGGGCGTCGAGTGTGCGCTCCGGAGCCTGGGACGAGCGCTGCTCATGCAAAATCCGCTCTCGTTCCTGATCCACGCAGCGCAGCTCGCGATGCTGCACTACTGTCAGGAGCAACGCGGCCCTATTCGGGTGCCGCATGTCTCACAATGGCGCGGCGCGCGGGTGCCGACTGTCAAGAGCCTGGATGCGGTGATCCCTGGCACAGACGAGTTGACGCTGGCCGAGATATTGGCAGGGGAGGCTTGCCATGTATAAGCGGGCGCGGTATCCCAAACACTGGCCGGCGCTCTCGCGGGCCTGCAAGGAGCTGGCTGGCTGGAAATGCCAACATTGCCACGTCCCCCAGGGCCGGCGGCGCAAGAGCCAGCATAGTGGCCGGTGGTATCGGGTGCATCTACATGCAGCTCACTTGGACCATGATCCAGAGAACCCCTGGCCCCGGTTGGCAGCGCTGTGCGAACGATGTCATGGCCGCTACGATTGGGCCTGGCGCGTGCGTCTGGCCGCCGTGGACCTCGAACGGCTCAAACACAAACTCTTATTGAAAGCTCGATTCCCCCACGTTTTGTAACCTGCTGACCCGCGCCTGGTTGGAATGTTCGACCAGGCGCGCAGCGGAGAGGAGTTTCCTATGGTTCTCAATCTCAACCTGCTGGCCGCCATCGTCGGCTGCCTGGTCCTGGTTCTCTTTTGGCTGTGCCACATGCGCAGCGGCTTGCGCGGGCTGGGCCTGACCCTGCTGGGATGCGTGACGATCTACGCCATCTACCGGAGCGCCGGAGACATGATGAGCATGATCGGCAGCATTGTCCTGGTCCTGCTCGCAGCGTGTCTCCTGGTTGTCGTGTGCGCAGTCGTTAGAGCGCGGCGGCGCAACACCATCGCCATCTACGTCCCGCTCGACCAGAGAACGAGCCCGGAACGAGCGACCCGCAAGGTTGCCAAGCGCTAAGGAGAAGAACGCCATGCCCACCGACGACGACCGCATTATCCTGCTGAAAGAGAAGAGTTGGCGCGCGTTGAAAGCGCGCGTCACGGCCCTGGAAACGACGCAGCGTATGCTGCTGAGACACATCGCCTCGATGTACGCGGCCCTGCTCTATCCCGACAATTTGGAGGCCCGCGTGGCCGCATCCCGCCGAAAATATCGTGAACTGCTCAAGGCCCTGGGCCTGAGCACGAAACACCACAAGGAGTAACAGCAGATGAGAAAGACGCTCAACGACATCAAGCGCGAGGCCCGCGCGTTAGAGTTCGACGTGAGCACGCGCGGCGGCTACCTCGACATTACCAAGCGCGGAGACGCCACCCGCTTCTATTCATCCATCCAGCCGGCCAACGACCAGCGCACCATCGACGACGCCTGGAACTGGCTGCAAGATCAGCGCGGCAGCATGGCTGTTTTCGACCAGGCGCGCAGCGATCTGGCCCGTCGTCGCTCGCGCGACCAGCGCCGCTATGTCACGCAGGTTTGGATACAAGCTCTCCTGGTCATCGGCGTGCTGGTAATCGGCACCATGACCGGCTACCTCAACATCTTCGTAAGCGTGGCTATTGGCCTCGCCGTGCTGGGCCTCAGCACCTACTTCACCGCCCGCAGGCCCTTGCAGTAGAATACAGCAGATAAGGAGCACACCATGAACTACGATAGCATCAAGCGGCTTGCGAAGCAGTTAGGGAAGCCAGTTACCGAGTTAATCGCGCTGTCTCCGCAGAATGACCCGTTTTACACCGGGACGCCGCGCGACCTGGAGCTGGGCGCATGGTTCCGCGACCTCTGGCATGAGTTTGGCTACAGCAGCGGCGTCCATATTCGGCGCATGCACTACCAGCTTGTCAGCCAGAATCCACCCGTTCGCTTCCCTAATGGCACGCCATACGAAAACACCGAGCGCTGCTGGGGAGAGCTGATCAACGCCGCGAAGGCCGCGCGCTACCTCGAATATGTGGACCCCGGCGCGTTTGTGGACCGGCGCAACGAAGATCCCATCGACCGCCTGGAATACTGGCAGAGCCGGTACGCAGAGGCCGATGTGACCAGCGTGGACAGCAGCCCGGAACTGAGCTTCCCCGACATGTCCGGCCCGCCACGCTACAGCCTGGGTTACAGCGGCGAGCAGCGTTACCACCTCGAAGTGTGGTGCGAGAAATCGACGATGAACGACATCTTAGAGCCGCTGGTCCGGCAGTTCCAGGCCGCCCTGGTCTTTGGCAAGGGCGAGCTGAGCATCACCGCCGCGCTGGCCGCCATCAACCGCTACCAACGCACCGGCAAGCCAGTCAGGATCTTCTACGTCTCTGACTTCGACCCGGCAGGCGCGGGCATGCCCGTCTCAATGGCCCGCAAGCTCGAATACTTTGTCAGGAACATGAACCTGGACCTGGACATCCGGCTCTATCCGGTTGTGCTCACCTACGACCAGACCAAAGCGTACACCCGCCTCTTGCCAACGCCTATCAAGGATACGGAGCGGCGTAAGACCAAGTTCGAGGCCAAGTATGGCGGCGGCGCGATTGAGCTAGATGCCCTGGAAGCCCTGTACCCCGGCGAGTTGCGCCGCGTGCTCCAGCGCGAGATGAGCCGCTACTTCGACGCCGACCTGAAAAGCCAGGTCGAGGCAGCCGCCAACGAGATCCGCGAGCGCTTGCGCAGCGCCCAGGGCGAGGTCTTCGCTCGCTACGCTGACCAGATCCAGGCGCTTGACCAGGAGTGGGAAGCCATCAAGGACTCTATTCGCGAGCGCATGCAGGCGCACCTCAACCGGCGCACCGCACTCTGGCAGGAGATCCGCGAGGAGCTGACCGACACCATGCCCGATGTAGACGAAACCGACATCCCCGAAGCCGAAGAGGCTGACGAGCGCGAGGGAGCGCTCTACGACTCGACCCGCTCGTACCTCGACCAGAACCGCGTGTACCAGGCGCATCGCGCCAACATGAGCAACCTGGCCGACCTCGACGAGTAACCAGACACCCGGAAGGCCAGCAGCGCGCGGCCTGTCAAACTGCTGCTGCTGGCCCACTTGCACACGCCGGAGCGCGCACACCCCATCATACCACGCGCAGCACCGGCAGGAAGGAATCTCCCCCATGAGACGCTACGCCATCGGCGCGGGCCTGCTGCTTCTGATCATGCTTGCTCTCGCCATCTCCAACAATCCCGGACTCACCAGCGCGAGCGCGCAGCTCGCAGCAACAACCAATGGCACGCCATACGCGCCGCTGCCAGCGCAGAAACCCGACGACGGCAGCCTGCTGGGCAAGCCGACCATCAGCGCACACTTTATCGACCAGGTGCTCGCCGCCTACCACTCGCCGGCAACCGGCACTGGACAGCAGCTCTATGACCTGGGCGTGCAAGCTGGCATCGACCCGGCGTATGCCCTGGCATTCTTTCTGCACGAAAGCCGGTTCGGCACCACCGGCGAGGCCCGCGTCACCCTCTCGCTGGGGAATGAGCGCTGCATCCCTGACCGGCCCTGCATCGACCAGGACCGCGGCGGCTATGCTCAGATGGAGAGCTGGGTAGACGGCTACGCCCACTGGTACGCTCTGATCCGCAATCTCTATGTGACCGGAGCCATCAACCAGTACATCGGCAGAAACGCCTGCCCTTGCACCACAATTCCCCAGATCATCCCGGTCTACGCACCCAGCAGCGACGGCAACGACGAGCAGGCATATATCAGCGCGATCTTGCACGCCGTTCAGACATGGCGAGCCGGCAGGATTTTTGTTTGACACAATAACGTTATAGCGTTATTGTGCTTTTATGTTATAACGTAATAGTGCTATAACGCTATGACACAAAAACGCTATTGCGTTATGACGTTTTTATGCTATTATGTCATTGTGTTATAACGCTACAACGTTACAACGTTATAACGTTCAAAAAGGAAGGGCATTATGACCAGGAAAATCAGCATCCTGAATTTCAAGGGAGGGGTAGGGAAGACGACGCTGGCCCTTAACCTCTCGCATGCGCTCGCCCTGCAAGGCGCGCGTGTCCTGCTGATCGATTGCGACATGCAGGGCAATAGTAGCACGCTATTAGAGTCGGTCGAGGAGCCAACGCTTACCCACGTCTTGCGCGCCCAGGCCCAGCTCTCCGCAGCCATCCGGCAGGCCCGGCCCAATCTCGACCTGGTGCCAGCAGACAGTAATCTGAACAAGGCGTCAAACTACATCATCAGTGAAGGCCGGCCAGCATACTACAGCTTGCGCAAGGCCATCAAGTCCCTGGACCAGTACGACTACATCTTTTTCGACCACAGCCCCAACTACAACGCAGTCACGGAAAGCGCCCTGCTTGCCAGCGATGAAATGCTTATCCCTTGCGAACTCTCACCATTCGCCGTCGAGGGATTGCTCAAGATGTTTGACAAGCTGGAGGAGACACTGGTAGAGCACTCACTCGACATCGCCGGCATCGTCCCATTCAAACTGAATCGCAGTATCGCGATGCACCTCGCCTACATGGAAGACCTCAAGAACTCATTTGACGGTCAGGTGCTTTCGCCAATCCGCACCGATACAGCCGTAGGCAAGGCCCAGAGCTATCACATTACCATCTTTGAATACGACGCCCAGGAGAAGCAGCGCAGCAAAGCCACCGACGATTTTAAGGAGCTGGCCGCCACCCTGGCAGGGAGGAACTAACCATGTCACAGCAACCCGAACCGACCAGAAAAGGCTTTATCAGCCCATTACAAAAGGCCCAGGCCGGCAAGATCGGCGGCGGGAGAAGCAGCAGCGCCCCAACCTCAGAGCCGGAGACCCGGCCAGCACCAGCGCAAACACCAACACCGGCAGCCGCCGCCGAGCCAGAACAAGCCAGCGAGAAGAAGCTCACCACGAAAGACACCCATTTCCGGCAAACCGTCTGGATGCCCAAACAGCTTAACCACCGTCTCAAAATGATTGCCACGCGCGACCATGAGGATGTGAGCGGCATCATTAACCGCCTGGTCGAGAAATACCTCGACGAAGTGGAGGGATAGCAATGCCAGAGCAGAAGTTGAGCGAAAAGGACAAGCAGGCACTAAAAGCGGCTGAGGACTTTCTGATCGACCAGTACACCATGCTCACGCGTAGCGACATCGAGAAGAATTGGGACCTGGACGAAGAGGACTTTGCCAAGCTCGAATTTAATGGAGATGGTTTGCTCGCCGCTGGGATCGCAGAGAGCCACATCGTAGACTACGATCCACCACCCAATGAGGTGTGGCGAATCGAAGTGACTGCCGACATTGGCATCGAGGTAGACCCGGAAGAGTGGGACGTGTACCAGGCAGACAACGGAGAATGGATTGTCGAGCACCTGTAGCCTTGTCAGGCTAGTTCTAAAGTACTCCAATATAGTACAGACAATTGTAACCTGTTATTACGTACCCGCGAGTTCGTTACAGAAATGTGGGAAACATTGACTTTTCCTAGGATTTTCGGCATAATTGAATCACGCGGCGCAGAGAGGAGGTGTGGGCGTTTATGAATCTCGAAACAGTGAGGCTCAACGCTGGCTTAACAGTAGGAGCGCTCGCACGCGAGGCTAAGATCGACAGAAAAACTGTCGAGAAGGCCGAAGCTGGAGAAAGAATCACACTTGTTAAAGCAGTCGCCATAGCCAACGCACTGAGCCGCGTAACCGGCCAGAGGTACACTGTACAGTCACTTGGTATTGAGACTACTTAGCGCAACAAAAAAGCCGTGTCACCCGCAGCGCCAACTGATTAGGGACCGGCAATTCTGTTCTGAACCATTGGCATACCAGAGCCACCGAAAAACCGGCAGGCATAGTTTAGCACCCGCAGCCGCAGGGCAGCGGATCAATCCAGCATGGCAACCCAAAGGGGTGTAGCGGATCGGCCAATAGCCTACCCCCATTATACCCTTTCCCGGCTGCCATGCACAAGCCTGAACGAATTTTCTAGTTGAAGGAGTAACGCATGGCAACCATTCTGCTGACCGACGAAGAGTACAACCACATCCAGGGCCATCTCACTGAGACGCTGGGCAAGATCCCCAGCGCGAGCCCTCGCGCAGCCACCCATTACAGCAACATCGCCAAGATGCATGCTGACTTTCTCGCCGAAGAGGACGCCAAAAGGGCCAAGGCCCAGAAGCGCAGTTCCACCCGCGAGAATATCCAGCAGGCCAAACAGGCCCGCCGCAATGGCACCGGAGCAGCGACCACCGGCCCGCAGGCAGCGGCACCGGGAACCGGAGCACGCGGCGGCCAACAGGCCAAAGCCTCGTAATTTTCGGGCAAAAAGTTGGCGCGAAAAAGCGAGCAAAAACCAGAGAAGAATCGTGGCCGCTGCCTGCCAGCGCCGTGGCCGCGTCGTGGTTGACAAGCTCGCTTTTTTACATCTTTAAAACCCGACTATTACCCGATTAAACCACGACCGCAAAAGCAAATTTTCGAGCAAATTTCAGAGCAAATTTCAGGGAGAAATTCAGCTTATGGCATGGTTCAAAAACCCACTCAAGCAGCGGCGACCAGGCGCACCAACCGCGACCGCGCCCCAATCGCCGCCACAGCAGCAGGCCCAGAGGCCGGACCCGGACACCGGCCCCTTGCGTGCGACCCAGGCCCCTAATGGCACGCCATTGATCGAGCACGCCGGCGAGACGCTGCAACTGGTGAACTACTCCCCCACGGAACTGGTGAGGCAGGTTGAGCACAACCTGAGCACCGTCCAGTTCGGCTGGACCCGCTCCGTCAAGTGGATGGAGAACTACAGCGAGTTCTGGTCCGTCGCCGGCCCCCTGGTCCTGCTGCTGGGAACCATCGGCGAGGTCTTTCTCGTTCTCTGGCTCCGGCAGAAAGCTCAGGACGTGCTGGCCGGCCTCTCCATCGTTGCCGTGGCCGCTGTTCTGGAAGGGACATTCCTCTCCGTCAGCTACAAGGCCGCGACGATCCGCAACCGAGCCGACAAGCGCGAAACCGGCTGGACCCCGATAGACCGGCGCAAGATCCGGCGTCAGCTCTCCTTCTGGTTCGGGTTGGCGTTCGGCGTCTGTGCGACTCAGGTCATCTTCATTGCCGCGCAGACGAAGCCCGATGGTATTGGCGAGATCGGCGTCTGGTCCTTTGCCATCTTACGCGCCATCTTTACCCTGGTCGCCGATGGCTATACCGCGTTCGCGCACGAAACCAAGCCAACCACCGCGGAGCAGGCCCTTGAGGCCCAGCAGGAGCGCGCGAAAGCCGCCGCCGCCTTTCTCGATCAAAAGCAGGACGAGATCGAGAAGTTCAACAAGGGTATTCTAGGCGTCCACGCCGCGCAGGTCGATGCCAAAATCCGGCAAGTACGCGAAGAGGCGAGGCTGGAAACCGAGAAGCTCCAGGCGAAAGCCCTGATCGACGCTCAGAAGGCCCAGCAGGAGCAAGCCACCCTCATGGTCA
>Ga0209062_1003266_pt1 | contig 19083 bp, 21 predicted proteins | sample Coa_R2_2_FD_187158 | JGI IMG/M metagenome (GOLD analysis project Ga0209062, IMG submission 187158) | Surface soil microbial communities from Centralia Pennsylvania, which are recovering from an underground coalmine fire - Coalmine... | ecosystem: Environmental > Terrestrial > Soil > Unclassified...
AAGGGCAAAGTCGAGCAGGGCGGGGTGCACTACGTCAAGCGCAACTTCCTGGCCGGGCGGGAGCCCGCGCCGCGCGAGGAGCTCAACCGCGCCTTGCGCACGTGGTGTGAGCAGACGGCGGGCCAGCGCGTGCACGGCACCACCAAGTGCCGGCCGCTGGAGCGTTTCCGCCTGGTGGAGCGGGCGGCGCTGCGCCCGTTGCCGCCGACGCCCTACGAGGGGGGCGTCTGGAAGCGGGTGCACGTCTATCGCGACTGCTACGTGACCTTCGAGGGGGCCTACTACTCGGCGCCCTACCGCCTGGTGGGCCAGGAGTTGTGGGTGCGCGGCGGCCCGCGCACGGTGGAGCTGTACACCACCGCGCACCAATTAGTGGCCACCCATGACCGGGCCGCCCAGCCCGGCGAGCGCCGGACCCACCTGGACCACCTGCCCCAGGAGAAGGTGGCCGGCCTCACCCTCAACCGCGAGCAGTGTCGGCTGCGGGCGGCGGCGATCGGCCCGGCCACCGCGGCGGCGGTCGGCGCCTTGCTCGAGCACCGCCCCGAAGACCGCCTGCGCGCGGCGGGCCGCCTGCTGCAGTTGGCCCAGACGACCTCCCCGGCGCGGGTCGAGCGGGCCTGCGCGCGGGCGCAGGCCTTCGGGGTGAGCGATTACGCCACGGTCAAGCGCATCCTGCAGGAGGGCCTCGAGCAGCAGGCGCTGCCGCTGGTCGCCCCCGCCCCGGCGGACAGCCCGCCGCGGGCCTACACCTTCGTGCGCCAGGCCGGCGAGTTCATGAGCGCGCTGCTGGGAGGTGCCCGATGAGCGTCGCCCATCAGCTCACCCCCTACCTCAAGCAGTTGCGCCTCTCGGGCATCCTGGACACCTTAGAGGTGCGCAACCAGCAGGCCATCGCCGAGCAGTGGAGCCATCTGGAGTTCCTCACCCGCCTGGTCCAGGATGAGGTGGAGCGCCGGGGGCAGAAGCAGCTCGACCTGCGCGTGCGCCGCAGCGGCATCAGCCCAGCCAAGACGCTGGAGAGCTTCGATTTCGGCTTCAACCCCACCATCAACCGCCAGCAGGTCTACGACCTGGCCACCTGCGAGTTCGTGCGCGCCCGGCGTAACGCGCTGATCTGCGGCCAGACGGGCGTGGGCAAGAGTCATTTAGCCCAGAGCGTGGCCCACGAGGCGGCGCGCAAGGGCTTCGACGTGCTCTTCACCTCGGCCCAGGCCATGCTCAGCCAGATCCACGCCGGCCGCGCCGACGGCACCTACGAGCGCCGCCTGGCCGGTTACCTCAAACCGCACCTGCTGCTCATCGACGACTTCGGCCTCAAACCCCTGCCCCAGCCCTGCGGGCCGGCCGATCTGTTCGACGTCATCGACGGGCGCTACGAGAAGGCCAGCATCGTGCTGACCAGCAACCGCAGCCCCAGCGAGTGGCACGACCTCTTCGGCGATCCGCTCCTGGCCAGCGCGGGCCTCGATCGCCTGGCGCACCGGGCCATCGTGGTCTTGATCACCGGCCAGAGCTATCGCCTGGCCCAGCCGCCCGAGGGCGCGGAGGGCGCGCTCTTCGCGCCGCCGGCGTCACCCCGTGGGGGAAACAGGCGCTAACGCCTATTTCCCGGGGAACAATCGGCGTGAGCGCCTATTTGTGCCTCGGAAGGAGTGCATGATGACCAGCGTAGACCCCAAGGAGCGGTCCGATGCGCACGCCCAAGCCCTCTGAGTACCTCACCATCCCCCAAGCCGCGCAGGCCTTCGGCTATTGCAGCCCCAGCACCTTGCGCAAAGCCGCCCAGGACGGCAAGTTGCGCCACGTGCGCGTCGGCGAGCGGGTCATCCTGACCACCGAGGACTGGGTCCTCGATTGGGAAGCCGAGCACGACGGACGGGGCCGCCCCCGCGGCCTCAGCCGTCCCCAGTGAAGGAAGGAGGCCCGCCCCTGACCTGATCGTCCCCCTGCGCCGCGCCGCCTTTCCTCGCCGGGCGGCCGCGCCGCGAGTGTGTTGCTGAGGCGAGATGCCGTCTAGTCACGCAGAGGTCCGTGGCCGGCTCCCGCTGTGCACTTTGGCCGACTATCCCCTCGTGCACGTTCGCCGCCACTCCCCTGTGCACTTTCGTCCGGCTCTTGACAATAGACCCGACAGGTCAAGAAATCACGTGTTTCGTCAATCCGAGACCCAAGGGTTGCCCCGCGCCCAGCCGGAGTCAGACCCATGGCTCTCCCCACGCAGCGGAGGATCCCTGCAATGTATTCTTCTTCGGGTATTGGTGCGAGCGTAACATGGCCGCGCGTGCCGCTCAGTACGATCGATACATTGCAAGATTCGGCGCCGTCTTCCTGTATCGAATAGCCGTGCGGCCCAACAATATGTGGGGCAGATACCAACGATGGGTAACGGGAAAGGACTATGAGGAAGCGTGGAGGCTCTCGGACGGCAGAATTGTCAAAGTCGACGCCATCAATGGTAAGATTGTCGAGGTAAAGTGGACCAACGCACCGAGCTCGGCTTACTCTTCATCTCCCTACAACCCGTCACACGAGTTCTACAACGAGGAGGACCTCGTTGACCAACTAGCCAGAGAGATGCAACTCGCTAGAGAGCAGGGCTTACCCGGAGTTGTTGTGGCCGTCAGTAATGAAGCGGCGCAGGCCGACTTCATGAATCTTATCGAGACGCACTTTCCAGAGGAATATCAGTCTGGTTTTATCAAGGTATGGATGGTACCGGTTACTGGGATACCCCCAGTTAGCGCTGAACCGGAGAGATAGCCAAACCAACAGAGCAGAAATATATTGGTACTATCACAATACTAAACTGGCTCAGTAGACGATGAGAAAGAAGGTATAATGCAGCAAAAAAGACAGTTTGCCTCCTTATTCTCGTAGCGAATGTGCAATACTCGCAATAGATTATGTCAAATTTCTATGTGTTCCAACACACAGTATTGCGCTGGTAGCGCGCATATTTCAAATCAGCTTTGGGATAGGCAGTTAGTTGTCGCCCCGGTCTCCTTGTATCTTGAACTCAGATGGAGAACAACCTGGACGCGGCAGGCCGATCCTCCTCAGGTCGGGCAAGACCGCCAGAGAGCGCCGGTCGCCGCGTCCCTTCCTCCTCAGAGCCTGGACAGTTGCGAGGGCGTCGGCGAGGGCGATAGAAAGGATCGAGCCATGGACACCGCGATCTACGTCGGCATCGATGTGGCGAAAGCTCAGTTGGACATCGCCGTGCGTCCCAGCGCCGCGCGCTGGGTCGCTGCGTATGATGAGGAGGGCCTCAGCGCGCTCGTCGCCCGGCTGCACGAGCTGCGCCCAACCCTCGTTGTGCTGGAAGCGACGGGCGGGCGGGAAGGGCCGCTGGCCGCGGCGCTGGCCACCGCCGGCTTGGCCGTGGCCGTCGTCAACCCGCGCCAAGTGCGCGACTTCGCCCGGGCCATCGGCCAATTGGCCAAAACGGATGCCCTCGATGCCCAGATGCTCGCCCGCTTCGCCGAGGTGGTGCGCCCGACCCCGCGTCCACTCCCCGCTGCCCAGGCCCAGGAGTTGAGCGCGCTGCTGGCCCGGCGGCGCCAGCTCATCTCCATGCGCACGGCCGAGCGCCAGCGCCTCGATACCGCCCTGCCGAGCGGGCGCGGCCACATCCAGCGGCACATCGCCTGGCTGGAGCAGGAGTTGGGCGACTTGGACCGGCACCTGCGCGACGCCATCGCGGCCAGCCCCCCGTGGCGGGAGCAGGAGGACTTGCTGCGCAGCGTCCCCGGCATTGGACCGGCCACGGCCTTGACCCTGCTGGCCGAGGTGCCCGAGTTGGGCCAACTCGCCCGCAAAGCCATCGCCGCCTTGGTGGGTGTCGCCCCGCTTAACTGTGAGAGCGGGACCCTGCGCGGTCGGCGTGTGGTCTGGGGCGGCCGGGCGCGTGTCCGCGCGGCCTTGTACAAGGCCGCGCTGGTCGCCACCAAGCACAACCCGACCATTCGCGCCTTCTACCAACGCCTGTGCGCTGCTGGTAAGCCCAAGAAAGTCGCCTTGACCGCCTGTATGCACAAGCTCCTCCTGATCGCGAACGCTATCCTGCGTCAGCGCACCCCCTGGTGCGCACCGGCCGTCCCTTGACATCCAAGACAATTGCTCTACTGCCAAAGGCGTAGAGTTCAGTATGTATCGGTACAACCACAGGGAACCGTGGTGACGCCTGATTTGAGCGTGGTTTTGAGCGTCGACCACGGTTTAGTGCAGTCGTACCTATGTATCTGAGCTGAAAAGGAAATGGAAGAAGATCGACAGGCGAGGAGAGGATCACTGCAATGAGCGACTACTACGATTACGTCATCCACTGTGAGCTTCCGCATACGGTTCCGCAGCAGATAGTCGACACCCTCCAATATATGACGCGGGTGTCCGATTACAGTTTTGACAGCCCTCCTGACCACCCATTCTTCGAGGCTGGAGAGAAGGACCTCGGTGAGCCATGGCGGATTATTCTGCGACCAGATCCAAATGAGGATCTTGGGTACTTCGCTCGATTCTTTCGCCTGGACTCACCCCGATACGAATGGGGGCCGGATTACGACCCCCCTTACGTTTTGGACTTCCGGCTCAATATCCAGGATGATGCTGAAGGCGATATCTGGAATCTCTTGAGGTGGCTGGCCAGCGTGAGTCAGACACGCGGCTTTGTTGGCTATTCGCTGCTGCAAGATGGCGGCTTTAGCCACCCCACTCTCTGGTATTTTAGGGATGGTCAACTCCTACGCTATAGGGTTACCACAGCTAACGGTGCCCCAGATATCAGTGCGTGATAGCAACTGCGACGCGCCGTGTGGACCGGCAGGGCTAGCCAACTATGTCCAGTTTTGGCCAATTCTGCCCAGTGCCCCAGAAAAGGTAAAAGTGTGCGTAGGACACATGCATCTGCTGTCCGTGTCTGCGTGTTCGAGAGACGTCACGTCCTGCCCGGAGACCCTTCCTCGCGCGACGAGGAAGGCCTATCCGTAGCAATTGACCGCTAGGCTCATTTTCCGCACCCTTCAGTTGGGGTGCAGGGTAACCGCAGGATGCAGGTAGATATCAGGCGCCATCACCCCCAACCGTTCCAGGATCTGCGCCTGGGGCGGGCTGAGCGTCGTGGGCGCCAGCACCGTGACGATCTCCGCGCCCAGCCGCAGGCGCTGCTTGACCAGGGCCAGCGGGGCGAACGCCTCCACCAATTGGGTCGCAGTCACCGGCAGCCGATCGCGCCCCTCGGGGCGCAGGCCCTGAAAGACCTGGCCGCTCTGCGGCGCCACGCGGCGCGCCTCGCGCTCGATCAGGGCGAAGAGGAAAAGGGCGACCATGACCACGAAGACCAGGCTCTCGATGCGCCGGGGCTGGTGCAGCCAGAGCGGGCGCACCTGGAGCGGCGGGTGTTTGACCGCCCGGAAGCGGCCCTCAATGGTATGATCGCAAATGACAAATTCGGCCTGACGCGCCACGCGACGCTCACCTTGTCGTGGTGGCGACGGCCGTGCCGGCTGCGGCCGTAGGGCGTTGGCGCGCTGAGCCGAGGCGGGAGCGCTCCACGTGTCATACACGTGTATACTGCGCGGGGGAGGAGAGCGCGATGCCCAGGAGTCACAATCGCCGGACCATCGAGGTCCCGCTGCCCCTGTCTGAGGAGCTCAGTGCCCGGGCCGCGCAGGACGGGACGACCATCGCCGCCGTCCTGCAGGCCTTGATTACCGACGGCAAGACGATGCACGAATGGTTCGGCCGCATCGAGGCCCAGTTGCACGAGCTGCGCCGGGAGCTGCAGCGGCGCGCGCCGGCGGGCGGCGCTGCAGCCTCGCCCCGCGACGAGCGGCCCACGTCCTGATCAGGTCCTCTTCCCCTAGACGCCACGGCGTCAGGAAGGCGGAGCATGAGCGCGCACTGGCACGTCCGCCGCACGGTGCGGCGGGACGACGACGGGCAGCGCCGGTGGGATGTGGCCTACCAGTGTCTGCTGCATTGGATGGGCAGTCCGCCCCGGGAGGGTCCCGCCGGCGTGGGGTCTGATCCGCGGCCAGAGGAGGAGGGAGGAGCGCATGGACGTCGCCGTGTACCCGCGGGTCTCGACCACACGCCAGCAGCAGACGCATAGCGCTGAGCAGCAATGGGAGCGCCTGCAGGCCTACCTCGCCACCCAGCCCGACTGGCATCTGGCCCCCGAACACCTCTATCGCGATGAGGGCTACAGCGGGGCCACGCTCACCCGGCCAGGCTTGAGCCGGTTGCGCGAGCACGCCGCGCTGGCCGCCTTCGAGCGGGTGCTCATCACCGCGCCCGACCGCCTGGCCCGCTCCTACGTGCATCAGGTCCTGCTCATCGACGAGTTGGCGCGGCAGGGCTGCACGGTGGTCTTCCTGGACCGGCCGATGAGTGCGGATCCCCACGACCAGTTGGCCCTGCAGATCCGCGGGGCGGTGGCCGAATATGAGCGCTATGCCGAATTCGGCATAGCGCTCATTATGCCGCGCGCGCGATTATGCCGAGTCGGTGGGCGGCGTAGGCGCTGAAGAGCCGCCGCGAGTCGGCATAATCGCGGCCCTCTAGATCGTCACAGGCCCTCCAGGAAGGCAAGCAGGCTGTCGGAGGGCTTGTACCGCCCCCCGGCGACGTTGCGTGGTGTCGTGCGTGCGAGGGCCCTCTCCTTGATGGACAGGTCGGCATGGGTGTAGATGTCGGTCGTGCGGACGCTTTCGTGGCCCAACCACAGGGCGATCGTGGCTTGGTCGACCCCAGCGCGGCGCAACTCGACGGCGCAGGTGTGGCGGAGGGTATGGGGTGCCAGTTTCTTGCCGCGCAGGGATGGGCACGTCTCGGCAGCCATGACGGCGTACTTGGCGAGGAGGTGTGCGACGGCGTCTCGGCTGAGGGGGCCCCGACGGGTTGTCGGGAAGAGTGGCTCGTCGGGCCGACCACCTTGTTCTTTCAGCCAGGCTCGGAGCACCGTTGCGGTCTGCGCCGTGATCGGTGTCGCCCGCTCCTTCCGACCCTTGCCGAAGCAGCGGACATGCGCGCCGGTCCCCAGGTGCACGTCCTGGGAGCGCAGGCCGACCAGCTCGGAGACGCGCAAGCCTGTGTCGAGCGCGAGGAGCAGGAAGGCGTAGTCTCTCCGGCCGACCCAACGCGAGCGGTCGGGGCTGGCCAGGAGGGCGTCGACCTCCTCCGCGGAGAGGAACTGCACGATGGCGCGGTCGGTCCGCTTGGGCGGTATGGCCAGCACCCTGGCGATCAAGGCCGCGTGCTCGGGGTGGCGGAGCGCGGCGAAGCGGAACAGCGAGTGGACCGCGGCGAGGCGCGCATTCCGGGTGCGGGCGCTGTTGGCCCGCTCAGCCTCGAGGTGGTCCAAGAAGGCGCCGACCAAGGGGGCGTCGAGGTCCTCGAGCGCCAGGCGGGAGGGTGGCCTGCCGGTGCGCTGCGCGGCGAAGGCTAACAGCAGCTTGAAGGTGTCGCGGTAGGCCGCGACGGTGTGGGCGCTGGCTTGGCGCTGGCCGATCAGGCGCTGGATGAAGTAGGCCTCGAGCGTGGGGGCGAGCGGGGTCATCGCGGGTACCCCCTTGTCTGCATGGCCTGTTCGCGCCGGGCAGCGGCGAGCGCGAGCAGTTCGGGCGCCGCCGAGACGTACCAATACGTAAAAGCCGGGCAACTGTGCCCCACATAGGTCGACAGGGCTGGCAGGAGGGCGGCCACGTCGGCGTCTTGACGGTACCAGTCGACCAAGGTGGCCACGACCATCCGGTGCCTGAAGTCGTGGAGACGAGGATGGCAGCGCTCCGAGCGAGGACGCAGGCCGGCGGTCCGCACGAGGTGCTGGAAGGTCGCGTACACGTTCGCGTAGCGGAGCCGTTTGCCGGCGGTGGAGACGAAGAACGCCGGTGCCTTGGGCTCCCGCCAGAGTTGGTCACGCAGGCCGGCATAATCGCCCAAGGCCGCGGCCGTGCTTTCGTGGAGCGGCAGCAGGCGGGTGTCGCTGAACTTGGCGTTGCGGACGAGCAGGGTGCGCCCTTGGCGGTCGAAGTCGTCCCTGTCCAAGGCGATCAGTTCGCCGATCCGCAGGCCGGTGGTCGCGAGGAGGCCGATGACCGTGTGGTAGGTGGCCCTGCTGAGCGGGAAGCGCAGCGTCCGGGTCGCCGCCATCACGGCGACAACTTCCTCCTCGGTGTACAGGTACGGGTTTGCCCGGGAGCGCGTGCGCGGCAGCAGGTCCGCAGGTGGCACCTCGGTCGCCGGGTCGAGGCTCTGGAGGTACTTGGCGAAGCCACGCGCGATGGACAGACGGACGGCCCACTCATCGGGCTTGCCGTCGAGTGCGGTCGCCCACTCCAGGGCGAGCTTTGTGGTGAGGGTGGCGGCCTCGGCAGACGTCAAATGGCCGACGAGGCTCGGCAGGAGCCGGCCGTGGCGCTCCAGCTTGAAGCCGAGGGATCGGCGGAGGCGTAGGTAGTCGTCGAGCGCCTGGTCGAGCGGGCTCATGGCCGTGCCCCCGGCCACGGACGGGCCACGCGCTCGAGAGCGGCGTGATCGACCTTGGCGTAGAGGGCCTGGGTCGAGGCACTCCGCTGGCGGAGGACCTCGCCGACCTCGGCAAGCGACCCGCCTTGGCGCAGCGTCTCACACGCGGTGGCCCGCCGCAGCCGGTGGGCACCGACGACCGGGACGCCGGCCCGCAGGCAGGCCGCGTGTACGACCTTGGTGACACCGTCGGCGTGTAACCCCATCGTCGGTGCCTTCACCCGCAAGAAGACGTGGCGGTCCGTGCAGCGCGGGCGGCCCTGGCGCAGGTAGCCGGCCAGAGCCTCGCCGACGTCGACCGGGAGAGGCAGCCGCTCCCGGCGGTCCCCCTTGCCGCGCACGAGGAGTTCGCCCCTGCGCCAGTCGAGGTCGCCGAGCTCGAGGGCCGCCACCTCGCCGGCGCGCAGCCCGAGGCGGGCGAGCACGACTAAGATGGCGTAGTCCCGCTGGCCGACGGTTGTGCGCCGGTCGCAGCTCGCGAGCAGCCGGGCCACCGCCGACGGAGCCAAGGCCCGGGGGACCGAGCGCTCCCGCCACGGCGCGACAGCGGGCACGGCCCCGACGAGCGGCGTCGCGCTGAGGCCGGCGACGTGCAGGTAGCCCAGCAGCGCGCGCAGGGCCATGACGAGGGTCTTCGCCGAGCCCACACTCCGTCGGCCGCACTGGTCGACCAAAAAGCTGCTGACGTCGCCGGTCGCTATGGTGTCCACGTCGAACTCGCCACCGCGCGCGACCGAGGACAAGAACAGCCCGGCGAAGCGCAGGTAGTAGCGCACCGTGCCCGCTTTGAGGCCCCGCTCGCTGACGAGGTATCCCGCGTAGTCCTGGAGCACGCGCTCCTGCCCCGTCGGTGCGCCTGACGGGGCCACCTCGGGAAGCACGCCCAATCTGCGCAAGTAGCTGAGCAGCGTCCCCAGACCCCACGCCGCCGGGTTGTGCCGGTAGCCCGCCGCGCGCCGCGCAGCGACGTACCGTTCGACCTCCTCCGGGCTCAGCTCCCGCACCGTCAAGCCTTCGCTTCCCATCCACTGGCTGAGGTGCGCCACCAGTTTCAACACGTTCACGGCACTCGAGCCCGCATAGCCCAGCCCGTCGAGCTCTGCGCAAAAACCCGCCGCGTACGGGCCAAGTGGCCCTTTCACCGCGACTTTGACCGGATCCTTCACTGCTGCCTCCTCTCTCGGGCCGCCTTGGCCCGCCAGAGGAGTGTGCCTCACAGCGCCGCGATTATGCCGACTCGCGGCGGCTCTTCAGCGCCTACGCCGCCCACCGACTCGGCATAATCGCGCGCGCGGCATAATGAGCGGGCGCTGATCGCGGAGCGCATGCGCCGGGGCCGGCAGGCCAAACTGCGGGCCGGGCTGCTCTTGCCCTGGAGTCGCGCCCCCTACGGCTACCTCCTGGACGTGGAGCGCCCGCGCGATCCCACGCGTGTGCGCCCCGATCCGGTCACCGCGCCGGTGGTGCGCCAGATCTTCGCCTGGTACACCGACGCCCGGGCCCCCTTGACACTCTACGGGATCGCCCGCGATCTGAGCGCGCAGGGCATCCCCTCGCCCAGCGGCCAGCCGCGCTGGGATGTGGCCAGCGTGCGGGGCATCTTGCGCTCGCCAGCTTATGCGGGCACCGCCTACAGCGGCCGCACCCGCCATGCCCCCGCGCGCCACCGCAAATCGGCCTTACGACCAGTCGGTCCGGGCTATTCGCAGCAGCCCACCCCCGCCGAGGAGTGGATTGCGATCCCCGTGCCCGCGCTCATCAGTTCGGCCACCTTCGACGCCGCCCAGGCGCAATTGGATCGCAACACGCCGATGGCGCGGCGCCACAACACGGCGCAGGCCTACTTGCTGCGCGGCCTGCTGAGTTGTGGACGCTCTCAACTCGCCTGCACCGGCCGCTCGCGGGCGCGGGGCTACGCCTACTATGTGTGCCGGGGACGCACCGATCTGCTCCGGGCGGCCCGTGGCGAGCGCTGCACGGCGCGCTACGCCCCCGCCCAGGCCCTCGACGCGCTGGTCTGGGCGGATCTGTGCCGCGTGCTGAGCGATCCCAGCCTGCTCACCCATGAACTCACCCGCCTGCATCGGGGGACGTGGCGAGCGGAGGAACTACGGGCCCGGCACCAGGACCTCGGCGCCGCGCTCGCGCAACTCGAACGCCAACAGGAGCGCGTGCTGGAGGCCTATCTGGCCGAGATCATCGGGCGCGAGGAGTTCGCCCGCAAACGCCAAGAGATCCTCCGCTTGCTCAACGGCCTGGCGCACCAACGGCGCCAGATCGAGGCCCAGATGCACCAGCAGCACGAGGTGGCGGCCCTGGCCGCGGGCATCGACGACTTCTGCCGGCGTGTGCAGCCGACGCTGGAGCGTCTGACATTTGCCCAACGCCGGCAGTTGGTGGAGTTGCTCATCGACCGCGTCATCGTCAGCGACGATCAGGTCGAGATCCGCTATGTGCTCCCCACCGGCCCCGGCGGCGAACAGACGCCCTTTTGTCATTTGCGTTTAGACTATTTCGATGGCCCAGCGCCGCGCGTACAGGCGCACGATGGCGCGGGCCGGGGCGGGGGTGTCCACGGGCAAGGTGGTGGCCAGGACCAGCGACGCGCTCGGCCCGGCCAGGGGCACCGCCTCGACAAAGGGGAGCGTGGCTTCTTGTTGGTCATCCTTGCGCCCCGTGCGGCTGAAGCGGATGGCCGCACGCAGGGTGCGTACCTGGCAGGGCAGGCGGCCCTGCTCACCGCGGTCCCACACCACCTCGGCCCGCCAGGGCTGCTGGGCGAGCGCCGCGGCCAGCAGCAGGCCCTCGGGGCGGTGCTCCGGATAGACCGTGATGTCGGCGTCCACGCGCAGGATGGCCCCCTGCTCCTGCTGCGCCAAGCGGATGAGCAGTTCTTTGCGCCCCACCCCGCGGTCGCCCAGCACGATGGCCGGCCAGCCCACCCGCCCCAGCAGCGCCACCGCCTGCGCCAGCACCGCCTCCTCCACCGCGGTCTGGCTGCGCGCCTGCGGATGCCGACTGGAGGAGAGTTGGCGCGCCAGGGGGAAGAACTGCTGGCCGCGCAGCACCAGCCCGGCCCCGATGTCCACGTAGCCATAGGTCGTCCCCGCCCGCGGGACAGGCTCCGCGCCGGGCACGCGGGCTCCTTTGCCCTTCTGGCGCTGGGCCGGCGTCTTGCTGCGCCGCACCCGCCCGATGTGCTCCATCTGCCGTCCACACTTGCCCCGCCCCCGGCTGCGCTTCTCGTACTCGGTCGGGTCCAGCACCACCAGGGCCGCCCCGTGGTAGGTCACCACCGCCTCCGGGTCGAGCTGGCGCAGCGCTTCCTCCAGCCAGCGCGCGCTCACCTCCGCCGTGGCGAACTGGGCCTCCTTTAAGCAGTAGGCCAGCCCTTGGGCCACCGCCTTGACGCTGTGCGCCCGCCGCTGCCCCGCCACCACCCGCCCCAGCGCCAGCAAGCGCAGCGAGCGCGCCACCACCACCCCCAAGATCAACGGCCGCCACGTCCGCTGTGTCCGTCGGTCCATGCCCCCTGGTCTTCCCTTTATCTCCGCCGCTTGGTCTACTTGATGCAGGAGCGCCGCCAGTCGGGCGCGCTCCCGCAAGGCCGCCGTGATCTGCATCGGGGTCACCTCCCATGAACCTATCGCAGATGCGGCGGCCCCTTGTCGAGCCCCGCCTTGTTGGCCGCCTCACCCGGTATCGCCGCCCTGGCGCCCCACCGATCGCGGTCGTTTGTCCCCCAACCAAGATTCCTGGAATCTGGAGCTTTGGCTCCAGTTCCAAGAAAACTCTACGGAGCGTGGACAGCTGGGACAGCGGCTTATCGCGGGCTGTCAGCAGCAGCCGAGGGGACGCAATGCTGCACTGTGCGCCATCCGCCTTCGCAGTAATGCGACCGCTCATGGTCGAGTCCACCGGCTATCGTCCTGTATGACCGGGTCAATGCGGCCCAAGCGGCCCAGTTTGGCGCCTCGAAAAGATCTCTTGGAACTGGAGCTTTGGGCCTTGACACACGGAGGACAGTTTGCTACAGTATATTTGTTCACTGTTCGAACAATTTGGCAGTGATCGGCGCCAGCACGTTTCATCGTCCAGGGAGACGCTGCCATCTTCGGCACAATCCTGATGCGGCAGCCCGACGAATGTCGTGGCGTTCCGTGTTTCGCCGCTTGCCCCGTTCGCTCTGGCACGTAACCGCACCGAGTGCGGCTTTATCCTGAGCGCAGTTTGGACGGCAAGAACCTGTTAAGGAGTTCGAGCCATGGCCCTGAGCATAACCAATATCTCCGCCTACGTCCTGCGCCTGCCTTTCAAGAGCGAGTTTCGCATCGCTCGTGGATCGGTTGGCAGCCCGCGTGAGAGCGCACCGCACATTTACGTGCGGGTTATGGCAGACGACGGCAGCGTTGGATGGGGTGAGGCGCGTCCCAGTCGTCACTGGAGCTACGAAACTGAAGAATCGGTGCTGACCACTATCCGCAACTACCTTGCGCCCGCCCTTATTGGTCTCGACGCATTCGACCTGGCGCGCCTGCATCGCATCATGCACACGGAAATCGCGCCGGGTCTCACCGTGGGCCAACCTATCGCCAAGTCGGCCATTGACATGGCGGTCCACGACGTGCTCGGCCGCCATTTGGGCCTTGGTTTGCCCGCGCTACTGGGCAGTCGCGGCCAACGGCGGGTTGCGCTGTCCTGGTTGATCAGCACGACCGACCCGGCTGTGGCAGCGGAGGTGGCGGCCACCGCCACGGCGCAGGGATACCGCGGCCTGAAGGTCAAAGTTGGTGTTCAGGTCGAGCGCGATCTTGAGCTCCTCTCTTCCGTAAAGAAAGCTACCCCTACTGCCTTTCTCTGGGCCGACGCGAACGGGAGCTACGGTGTCGCCCAGGCGAAGCGCCTTGCCCGCGGCATGGCCGCGCTTGGCGTGGATGTACTGGAGCAACCATTGCCCGCCAACGATCTGGCAGCTCTACGCAGCCTGCGCGCCGCCGTCGACCTGCCCCTCGCCCTCGACGAGTCGATATGCTCCGGAGCAGACCTGATAGCGGCGCTGCGGCAAGAGGCACTGGACATGCTGGTGATCAAGGTCTCTAAGCTGGGTGGTCTGCAACCCGCCCGACGCATTATGGAAGTGGCCCAAGAAGCCGGCCTGGATTTGTTGGGTAGCGGTCTCACTGAGTCGCTCCTGGGACTGACGGCGAGTGCCATGCTGTTCGATGCCTTTGCTCTGCCCCATCCCGTCGATTTGAACGGACCGCAGTTCCTCAGCGATGACCCGGTAGCAACCGGCCCCGCGGTTTCCGACGGCACCGTTTACCTGCCGGACGGGCCTGGACTGGGCATCACGCTAGACGAAGTAAAGCTGGAGCGTTACCAGGGCACTACCTGACGATGATCTACGCCGGTCTTGTGCCGCCGAGAGAAGGGATCGCACTCTATGATTCGTCTGGGCATTGTGGACTGTGATACCAGCCACGTGGTCCACTTCAGCCAGCGTTTGCACCACACAGGCGTGCCGGAAGATCAGTGGGTAGATGGTGCCCGCATCGTCGCGGCTGTGCCGGGCACCTCGCGCGTCAGAAGCGCTGCGGACGTCGCGAGGTATGTCCAGATTCTACGCGAGGAGCAGGGCGTAGAGATCGTGGAGCAGCCGGCCGATCTGTTCGGCAAAGTAGATGCTGTGCTAGTGGAATCGAATGAAGGCGCGCTGCACGCTAAACGCGCAACCCCCTTCCTGGAGAGGGGTATCCCCGTGTTCGTGGACAAACCTTTTGCCTGCTCATGTGACGAGGCCTGGCAGATGCTCAACGCGGCGGAGTGTGGAGGGACCTTTGTGTGGTCGGCCTCGTCGCTACGATTCGCGCGCGAGGTGCAAGATGTAAAGCGCCGCGTGGAGTTTGGCGGGGTGTTTGCGGTCGATGCCTTTAGTCCGGCACACCTGCATCCGCGCAACCCTGGACTGTTTCACTATGGCGTTCATGGCGTGGAGATACTTTTCGCGCTTATGGGCACGGGCTGCCAATCCGTGACCAGCATTTGCGAGGGCGATGTCGATGTGGCCGTGGGACGTTGGGAAGACGGCCGATTGGGCACAGTACGCGGCCATCGTCGGGGACCACACGTGTATGGATTCACAGCATTTGCGGAGCGTGCCGTCGTGCCGACGCTGATCGATGCTGGACCTCTCTATACGGAGTTGCTCCGCTGCCTTGTGAGCGCCTTTCAGAACGGCACAGCGCCGCTTGATAGCCGCGAACTGATCGAACCTGTCGCTTTCATGGAAGCATCTCTGCAGTCCAGCCTGGCGGGCGGAGTAGAGGTCCCTATCCGGGTCAGAGGGTCGTTATCTGGCTCGCGGTCGGCGCAGTGAGCAGCAAACGACTGCCGTGGCCGGAGGAGGATGGCCAACCGTGGTATCGACCCCTCCTATTCCTGTGAGCCCGCGAAAGCACTAGACCGGAGGAGAGATTATGACCGGCCATAATATCACTCTTGCAGCTTTGCAGCCCGCCTTGACGCCCGTTGACGACGGTGATCCTGACGGCGCCAGGGCTCGACGGCTGCGCCTCGGGATTGCACTGGTTGAGGAGGCCGGACGGCGTGGCGCAACGGTTGCCTGCTTACCGGAATGCTTTACAACGATGGGATTCTCGCGTGGAGTGGCGGCACATCTGGCCGAGGATCCGGGGCTGCCGACCATGGTCGAGATGGCCCAGGTAGCTCGCCACTACCATATGACCCTGGTGATCGGTCTGCTTCGCCGTGACCGCGATAGCCGTTACTACAATTCAGCGATCGTGGCTGAAGACGGTTCCATCGCGGGGATCTATGACAAGGTCCACACCACACGCAATGAACGGGAGTCGCCCGCGGGCGTGACCCCAGGCAGAGGCTTTCCAGTGTTTCAGCTTTCCTGGGGCACGGCAGGTGTGCTGATTTGCCACGACAATAGTTTTGTGGAGAGCGCACGCTGCCTCGCTTTGGCCGGAGCCGACATCCTGTTCTGGCCACACGTGCAAAGCGGGTGGGGCGATGTAGGCTGGGAGGCTGTGCTACGGGCGCGCGCTATCGACAACGGCGTCTTTGTGGTCTCCTCGTGCTTCAGCATGGCGGAAGGTCGCGCCTGGCGACCGGGCATGATGTTGGGGCGTAGTTGCATCGTCTCTCCCGACGGCACGATCCTGGCGGACGCCGGACACCACCCCGGCCTGGCGCTGACCACAGTCGACCTGGACCAACCGAGGCTTATCCACAGCTTCACGCGCGACGGCGATCATCCCTTCAAAGCTGAGATGCTGGGCGACCGTCGTCCCGATGCCTATAGCATCATTACCGCAAAGGAGGGCCGACGCGCGGCGGGCGACTGAGAACATGGCGAACCGCCGCATGCTACCTTGTCCGTGACCGCACAACCCTTGACGCCGGTGTATGCCGTCGGGTGGCGGCATCGCCGAAACGGGGGCACGACCGGTCACACGTCCGTCCTGTCTTTGTACGTCCCGGTATCAACGTATGGCCACACCGTTACGTGTCAACATCTGGATGCACGATGCCAGAGAAGGAGGTCTGTCTTGTCCAAGTGCCGCATCGCTATCCTGATACCTGAGCCGCACTACGACCGCGTCATCGTGGGCGATACCATCGCACGGCTGAGCCGCCTCGGCGAGGTCTTGCGCCCGGCGACCTCATCTGAGGGGCTGGCAGCGAGCCTTCGCGAACTGCTAGAGACGGTTGATGTGTGCCTCACCGGCTGGGGTACGCCTCCCCTTCCGCTGACGAGTCTCGGCCCCGATGCTCGTCTACGCTTGATCGCGCACACGGCCGGCAGCGTGCGCCGCTTGATTCCGCTCGAAGCCTACAATCGGGATATCCAGGTCACGCATGCGGCGCCGGTGCTGGCCGACGCAGTTGCCGAATGCACGCTGCTCTTCATGTTGGAGGGGCTGCGCCGGGTCGGCGAGATGGACCGGCGCTTGAAGGCTGGTGTCCCGTTCCGCGAGGCTGGCGATGTCTACCCAGGCGATTTGCTCCAGGGCCAGCGCGTCGGGCTCGTCGGCGCGGGCTATGTGGGGCGGCGCGTGATCCGTCTCCTGGCCCCGTTTTCGGCTGACGTGTCAGTCTACGACCCTTACCTCAGCGCGGCGGACGCCGCCAATCTGGGTGTCGGCAGGGTCGACCTGGATACGCTGTTCGCAATGAGCCGAATCGTCTCCATACATGCACCGTCGACGCCAGAGACGCGTCATATGATCGGCGTTCGACAGCTACGTCTCTTGCGCGAGCACGCCATCGTCGTCAACACCGCACGCTCATGGTCAGTGGACCAGGACGCGCTACTGGCCGAACTGAGGCGGCAACGCATCTGGGCAGCCCTGGACGTCTTCGACGAGGAGCCATTGGCCGTGGACCATCCGTTTCGGCGGTTACACAATGTCGTGCTGACTCCACATATAGCTGGGCGTTCGCTGACCACCCTTCGCCGGCAGGGTGAAGCGATGGTCGATGAGATCAGACGCTGGATCGACGGCGAACCTTTGCAGTTCGCTATCACCCAGGCTATGTTCTCAATCATGGCCTGAGCTTGTGTTTTAAGCATGGGGCGGCGCACACCAGCGGTGGAACGCGGTGTGGAGGGGCGGGATAGCCAGTGCAGACAGATTCAGGCGGCTGTTTTGATGGCCGGATAGCGCGGCGAGCGCCCGCGGGGTTTCGGTGGGTTTGCGGCGGTGCCCAGGAGGGGCCGATGCGCGGGAAAGGCCCGCTGTACCCGATAGGGCGTCAGACGGTGCGCCTCCAAGCGGCGTTCCCAGGGCAGGCGCTGATCCGCGACCACGGGGCGGGCTAGGCGCAAGTGGGTGTAGGCCAAGAGCACCAGCCAGGTCCAGCGGTCGACTTGCTCGGGGAGCGCACGCGCGGGGTCGTCCAACTGAGGGTCTGCCTGCCGAAGCGGAAGGTGTGCTCCTGGTCGAAGCGCCGCACATAGGCCCGCCAGAGCAGATGCAGGTCGGGGGAGGCTCTCGCAGGGGTAGACGAATAACAAAAAGCAAGACAAGGCAGGCACCTTTGCTAGGATGGATACTGTCACGAAGCCATCTAGGAGGAAGAGCGCATGCCATGTCCAGAGGAAGTATTGCGGTGGGAAGCGGAGGTGTCAAGCGCCCTGCCGGTGTTGAATCGGGCGCAGACACGGGTGTTGGCGGCATTCAGTTTCGGCTTGATCATGACCCGCTCGTGTGGGCTAAGCCCAGTGGCCCTGTTCCTGGCGGGCTTGCTGGAGCGCAGCTACGACGCCCAGCGGCAGCAGTTGCGCGAGTTCTGCTACGAGGCGGCCGACAAGCGGGGGCAGCAGCGCAAAGAGGTGCAGGTGCAGGCGTGCTTCGCCCCCTTGTTGCGCTGGGTGCTGGCGTGGTGGCCGGTGGGGGAGAAGCGGCTGGCCCTGGCCGTGGATGCGACGACGCTGGGCCAGCGCTTCACGGTGTTAGCCATCAGTGTGCTCTACGGGGGCTGTGCCATCCCGGTGGCCTGGGCGGTGGTGCCGGCGACCAAGAAGGGCAAGTGGCAGCCGCACGGGGAGGGGCTGCTGGCGCAGGTGGAGGGGGGGTGCCCGCCGACTGGCTGGTCGTGGTGCTAGCGGAGCGCGGGCGGTACGCGCGCTGGCTGTACCGGGCGATTGTGCGCCAGCACTGGCATCCCTTCCTGCGCATTAATCACCAGGGCCAGTACCGTCCGGCGGGCAGCACGCGCTTCCGCCCCCTGGCCACGGTGGTCGCTCAGGGCGAGGCGGGCTGGAGCGGGACGGTGGAGTGCTTCGCCTCCTCCTCTTGCCGCCTGAGTTGCACCCTCTGGGCGCAGTGGGCCACCGCGCACCGCGATCCCTGGCTGATCCTCACCGCCCTGCCTCCGGAGGTCGCCCAGGTGGCGTGGTATGGCTTACGGACTTGGATCGAAGGGGGGCGACTTGAAGAGCGGCGGGTGGGACTGGCAGCAGACCACGATGAGCGACCCGGCCCGCGCCAGCCGGCTGTGGCTGGGGATGGCGGTGGCCACCTTCGCTGCGGTGCGGGCAGACGGCCTGGCCCAGAGCGGACTAGAGGCGCTGGAGTGGGACGGTGTGCCCGATCTGGCTCCCGTGCGCCCGCGCGGCAGCCGCCCGCGCCTGCTCAGGTGCTTTCGGCGCGGCCTGCTGCGCATCGTGGTCGCGCTGGTGCAGGGCCGTCCTCTGCCGCGCGGGCGCTTGCAGCCTGCCCCCTGGCCCGTCGCACTGCCACACCCCTCCACGACGACCGTCCCGCGTGCCGCCTGATGTCCCCTTCCCCCCACCGCATCTTGTTCTTCTCTTGTTACACGTCTACCCGCGAAAGCGGGGGAGGCTCCCCTGCGGCCCGTGCCACCACGGCCAGGGTTGCTGGGGCTGGCGCGTCGGCGCGGCAGGCGGCTCACCTCGACCAGCACCAGGGTGCCCCGGACGAGCGGCTTAGGCCCGCGCGTGCCCTTGGCGGCGTCGTTCTGGGGGAGGGCGTGCAGGCCGGCCCAGGCGCGCACGCGCACCCG
>Ga0209062_1003267_pt1 | contig 19080 bp, 19 predicted proteins | sample Coa_R2_2_FD_187158 | JGI IMG/M metagenome (GOLD analysis project Ga0209062, IMG submission 187158) | Surface soil microbial communities from Centralia Pennsylvania, which are recovering from an underground coalmine fire - Coalmine... | ecosystem: Environmental > Terrestrial > Soil > Unclassified...
GCCCCATGTCGTGCGGTCCTCGGTCTGGCCGCCTACCATCTTTGGCCAGCATAGGCCATTCGCCAATGGCCCACCCGGCTGATCCGGTGGAAGTGTAGCCACGACGAATCACTTCTCCCAAACCGTCCCGTGAGCGAGGCCGATGAGATCAGCCGCTTCGCGCGATGGCGGTATTCTTCCGCACTTGGAGCGGCGCGCTTCTGGAAAACGGCGTGCCGTGGCTATACTGCCGACGGATGGCGTAGGTTGGGTAGGCCGTGGTAGGGGCGAAGCACCCTGGCGGCCCACCCCCATCCCCCGTATTCTCATGGCCGTAATAGCATCCAGATGGACGTAATGCCAGGCGACGTACTCTCGCAGAGCGACATAGACACCCTGTTCTCCGACATGGCAGGTACCTCCGAAGGTGGCGCAGACGAGACACGCGAGCGCCATCGCTCGGTTCGCCCGTACGATTTCCGACGTCCAAGCAAGCTGTCCAAGGACCAGATGCGCACGCTGCACATGATCTTTGAAGGCTTCGCGCGGAAGGTCGTCGCGAACCTGTCCGAGGTATTGCGTTCAGTAGTGCGCACCACTCTCGTCTCGATTGAACAATCGGTCTTCGACGACTACGTGCGCGGGCTTCCGCAGCGCACGCTGCTCAACGTGGCCTCGGCCGACCCCCTGACCGGAACCATCGTCTTCGAGTACGACTTTGGCACGGCCATGTTGATCGTCGACCGCTTGCTCGGCGGCATCGGCACTGGCACGGTTCCCAACCAGGAGCGCACCGTCACGGATATCGAGGAGGTGATACTTCAATCCGCCGCGGGCGTCTTCTTGCGGTCGCTATCGGAGGCCTGGGCGCACATCTTGCCCATGCAAGCCAAGCTACAACGACTCGAGTACACACCGCGTTTCCTCCAGGTGGCACCCAAGAGCGAACCGGTCCTGATCCTGCGGTTCGATCTGCTGCTCCTGGAGCATCAGACCAGCCTGAGCATGTGCATACCCTGCTCGCTGTTCGAGCCAGTCGCGCAGCAACTCAACGCGCAGACGCTTGTCTCGCCCGCATCGCAGCAGGCGGATGCCACGGACAGTGCGGATTCCCATCCCCGGATGCAGCGGATGGCGATTCCTGTCGTGGCGTTGCTCGGTGGAACATCGTTAAGCCTGGGAACGGTGAACGATCTGCAAGAAGGCGATGTCATTCGCTTGGACGGCCTGGCCACCGACCCGCTTCTCCTGACCGTTAACCGTAAGCCTACCTTCGTCGTCCGTCCGGGAGTGATGCGCCAGCGTGTTGCCGTTCAGGTTCTCGGCACCGTGCGGGATGGAGACGCGACACCATGAGCACGGACGCCTCGCCGAAGCATCTCGGCAAGCCGGACGCCATCCCGGCCGCAGCTACCCTGCACCGCGCGGTAGAGGAGTCACTCGGCGACATCGTGGGCAAGGACGTGGTCGTGACCCTTAACGAGCGGCGCGCTATTGAACCGGATGACGGCGTCGCGTCTGCCAAGAACGTGATGGTCGAGTTTCAAGGCGAGTGGCCCGCCGGCGGACAGCACAGTGTGGTAGTGCTTGTCGACTACGCCGAACTAATCCAGCTCGTCTCTATCGAGCTACACACGGGCGAACCCGAGATCGTGGACGCCGAATCGCTGCTCGGCCTGGGTGACAGCGTGAGCGCCTTTCTCGACAACTTTGCCAGCCGGCTGACGTGGCTAGAGCCGGCGCCGCGCATCTGGCTAGCCAATCTGGAGCCGATCGTCCCCGCCGCGACAGATGATGGGAAGGTGGAACTGCCGGCCACGATCGGAGGCGACGGCCCGCTCTCTGTGCTCGATGTTACCCTCTCTATTGGCGATGAGGCCACGTGCTCTGTCCAGCTAATCATTAGCGAGAGGAGTGAGCAGGCGTTGTTCGCCCGGGATGCCCCCATGACCGCGCCGGTGCCGCGGCCTCCGCTCGACGTGCCGGCGCAGGCTTCGGCGCCCACGCCACTGTTCGGCACGCCGGCTCCAGAACACGGTAAGGCCGCCGCGGCGGCGGAGTCGGAGTTCAATCTGCCGCGTCCGGGACGGGAGGTCGGCCGAAGCACGGGCCTCGATCTGGTGAAGGATGTGCCGCTGCACATCACCGTGGAGCTTGGTCGCGCTTCTCTGACTGTGCGCGAGATCCTCGGGCTGGGCGTCGGCTCCGTCGTAGAGCTGGATCGGCTGGCCGGCGAGCCGGTTGACGTGCTGGCAAACGACCGGCTCATCGGGCGCGGCGAAGTCGTGATCGTGGACGAAAGCTTTGGCGTATGCCTCACCGAGGTCTTTCGCGAGTCTCGGGTGCCGCCCTCTTGAGGTGTCGATTTCTGCGATTTGTCCCCCCGTCGCTATACTCTGATCGACTTCGAGGCAATCGGTGTCCGACCGCCGGGCGCGTGGGTCCTCGAGGCCCGATCGGAAGGGGGCCAACATGGGGTTGCTTGATTCGCTCGCTATCAGCGATTCAGCGCTGACCGCGGAGCGCTTGCAGATGGACGTCATCGCCAACAACGTGGCGAACGCCAACACAACGCGTACGGTCGAGGGCGGCCCGTACAAGGCCGAAGAGGTGGTCTTTGCACCGGCCGATGTGAACGCCGGCGTGCCCGGCGGTCTGGCCAACGCGGGCGTGCGGGTGGCCGCCGTGATCCAGGATAACCGGCCGCCGCGCCGCGTCTATGATCCGACCAATCCCGACGCCGATCGTCAGGGGTATGTCGCGTATCCCAATGTCGATCCCGTGACGGAGATGACCAACATGATGGCGGCCACGCGCGCCTACCAGGCCAATGTGACGGTCGCCAACGACCTGAAAGCCGCGGCCACGCGCGCACTTGATCTGGGCCACCTTTAGGAGCGCAGGCAGGGACGGGCGACAATGGATCCTCTCAGCGGACTCTCACCCATTACAGCGTCGAGCGACCTGCTCGTCAACAGCGGCCAAAACCAAGCCACCGGAACAGCCGACGGCGCTTTGCAACCCAACGGCTCAGTCTCGGCCGCGACCGGATTTGGCCAAATGCTGACGAACGCCGTTGGTGGCCTTTCGGGCTTGCAGCAGAACGCCGATAACGCCGTGGCCGGCCTCGCTCTACATCAGGGTGTGGACATTCACCAAGCCATGCTTGCCATGGATCAGGCCTCGCTTGGCATGAGCTTCGCCATCCAGGTGCGCGACAAGGCCGTCGAGGCGTATCAGACACTCCTCAACATGCAAATGTAAGAGCCGCTGGCCATGATCCAGAACGCGCAATCCAACCTACAACGCCTGTGGCGGCAGATGACCTGGGCACAGCGGCTCAGCCTGCTGGGCGTGGCCGGCGCCAGTGTGATGGCTATTGCCGTGCTGGTACTGTGGGCCAATACGCCATCCTACGGTGTGTTGTTCAGCGGGCTTTCCGCCGACGACGCTGGAGCCATCACCACACAGCTCACTCAGAGCAAGATCCCCTATCAACTGGCCAATGGCGGCACGACCATCCTCGTACCACAGGACGTCGTCGACAATACACGCATACAACTAGCCAGCCAGGGGCTTCCGCAAGGCGGCGTGGTGGGCTTTTCCCTCTTCGATAAGAGCAATATCTTCCAGGGCGACAGTTTCACCGAGCAGGTCAATTACCAGCGCGCGCTGGAGGGCGAATTGACGCGAACCATCGGCCAGATCTCCGGCATAGTCTACGATCGCGTCAACATCGTCCTCCCGCAGCAGCAATTGTTCAGCAGTCAGCAAACCAGCCCATCCGCCTCGGTGCTGCTCAAATTCGCGCCGGGCTCGACGCTGAGCGACGCCCAAATAGGCGGCATCCAGCATCTCGTCGCCAGTTCCGTAGAGGGGCTGAAGCCGGATGCTGTGACGGTCGTCGACGGCAACGGCGCGATCCTATCCAGCAACGGTTCGCTGGATGGCGCTGGCGCGAGCGGCTTGACGGCCCTCGATGCCCAGACGCGCTACGCCAGCAACCTCGAAGCGCAGTTGACGGCCATGCTGGAGACGGTCCTCGGTCCCGGCCGGGCGGTGGTACACGTCAGCGATACCATGGACTGGACGCAGCGCGAGTCGACTGCAAATACGTACGCGCCGCAGTCCGCGTACAGTCCAATCACGCAGTCCCACGTCGCCGAGATCAGTTCGACCGTCCCGAGCGAGAGTGCGGGCGGCATTCCCGGCCTCGCCTCAAATGTGCCCTCCTACGGCACATCGGGAAGCATCTCTTCCTCTGTCTTGCAGCGCCAGCGGACGGCCGACTTTCAGTATGCGAACTCTGAAACCATCACCAAGGTCGTGCAGGCGCCCGGCCAGATTACACAGCTCTCCGTAGCGGTCCTCCTCGACAGGGTGAGCGACCCGCGCACGATTGCCGCGTTGCGGCAGGCCATCACCAGCGCCGTTGGCCTCAATCGGCAGCGCGGAGACCAACTGAGTATCAGCAGCGTCTCGTTCGACCAGACGGCGGCGGCCGCCGCGACCAAAGCCGTCGCCCTCCAGCAGCAACGGGCATTCATCGTCGAGATCGTGCGCTGGGCAGCTCTCATCGTCGTACCGCTCATCTTGCTCATCTTGCTCATGAGACTGCTGGTCCCACGACGGCCAAAAGCGTCAATGGCCGAAGCCACGGTGCAGGTAAGCGAGCAGCACGCGCCGCTGCTACCGGCTCCAGACAACGCACAGCCTCCGGCTGCAAAGCATCACGACATGATCCGGCAGTCGATGGCCCACCTGGCCCGAGAGAATCCAGAGGTTGTTGCAGACGTGATTAGTCGATGGATTGAGGAGGATCGCGGATGACCGGCACATCTCCGGATGTGACAGCCCTGAAGGGGAGCGCAAAAGCGGCTGCGCTGCTCATGGCGCTGCCAGCGCAAGAATCGGCCAGCGTCATGCGCCTATTGTCGGACGCGCAGGTGGAGCGCATTACGCTCAACATGATCCAGATGGATGAGCTGCTGCCGGAGGCCTCCATGGCCGTCCTGAGCGAGGCCTATGAGCGCAGCGAGGCGCAGCCAGACATCCTGCGCGGTGGCGCGGCGTATGCACGCGGGCTCCTGAGCCGAGCGATGGGAGAGGACCAGGCCGAGGAACTGATCGCGCGCCTGATGACAGCGCTGCAGGATCGCCCCTTCAGTTATCTCAACTCGATCGACCCGGAACAAGTCGCTAGCTTCCTGCAAGCCGAGCATCCGCAGACCATCGCCCTGATCCTGTCATATCTTAACGTGCGGCATGCTGCCGCGACATTGAACTTCCTACCGTACGAGCTGCAGGCGCAGGTCAGCATGCGCCTGGCAAGCCTGGACTCTATCAATCCGTCTATCGTTGCACAGTTAGAGAACGTTCTCAAGAAGAAGCTCACGGGCGTCCTCTCGGTCGATCGCAACAAGACCGGCGGCGTCGAGTTTGTCGTCGGCATATTGGCTCAGTTAGATCGCTCCGCCGAGCGCAGCATTTTGGAGCAGCTTGAGGATATTGCGCCCGACCTGGCCGCGGACATCAAGAAACGCCTGTTTGTGTTCGAGAGCCTGTCGAGCCTGGACGATCGCTCCATCCAGCGCATTCTGCGCGATGTCGATAGCCGTGACCTGGCGCTGGCCTTGCGCGGCGCCAGCGCTACTCTGCGAGAGCGCATTTTCAAGAACGTGTCCCAGCGCGCGGGTGAGATGTTGCGCGAGGAACTGGAATCCGGCCCGCCGGTGCGCATGCGGACCGTTGAAGAAGCCCAACAGAAGATCGTCAGCGTTGTACGCCGCCTGGAAGAGGAAGAGGAGATCATGGTGGCACGGGGAGCTGAAGATGTCATGCTCTAAACCAAAGCCGCGGCGGGACCGCCTTTGCTGGCCGCTACCGACCCTGCGCGTTTCATCCTGGCTTTGGTTTAGTCGCCGGCAACAGGAGGGCGTGTGGTTCGCGTAATCGACCGTGCCGGTGCGACACCCGGTCGCAATTCAACGCTGCGCGAATGGCAAGCTCGCTGCAATGCCGATGCCGCTCATCGGGGACGGTCGCAGGCCGCGACTATCTTGCTGGCGGCCCGTGCCCGAGCGCGAGAGATCATCGCCGCTGCCGAGGACCAGGCCGCCGCACTGGTGGAGGCAGAGCGTCAGCAGGCCTGGGAGGCGGGGTACGCCCAGGGACTCTCGCAAGCACAGGCGGAGATGGCGCCGTCCTTGCAGCGACTCGCCGAGATCGCGGCGAGCGCGGCCGTGGACCATGATGAAAGCCTGGGCAACCTCGACCAGGAGATCGTGACCCTGGCCATGGCCGTGGCCCGGGCCGTGGTCCGGCGTGAGGTAGCTATCTCGGCGGAGAGTGTTCTCGACACGGTTCGGGCAGCGCTTCAGGAAATGACTCTCAGCGCGTCGGTCCAGTTCCACGTCCATCCGGAGGATCAAACGATCCTTCTATCCAACCTGCCGATGCTGAGCTTGCCACCCACGATCCGGGCGACGGTCGTGGCTGATTCAACAATGTCGCGCGGTGGCTGCATGATCGAGAGCGGTGCCTGCCGGGTCGACGGCACCATTGAGAAGCAACTCGATCACCTGGAGGATCTGCTGCGTGAACGCATCCACGCTGCCTAGCCGCCGTAGCGCCCTTCGGAGCCTGAGCGCGGCTGTGCCCGCCATGCAGAACCTTGAGAGATCGGGTATGGTTACCAAGGTCGTCGGGCTGACGGCCGAGATCGAAGGGCTGAAGAGCTACATCGGGGAACTGGTCACCATCGAGGCACGTGCGCCACGCCAGAGTGTCCTCTGCCAGGTGGTGGGGTTTCAAGCCGGGCGCACCATCGTCATGCCGTTCCGCGACCCATTGGGGATCGCAGCCGGAAGCCGCGCGGTGGCGCTGGGATCATCCAAGCGTGCCATCATCGGCAATAGCCTCCTGGGCCGCATCGTCGACGGCCTGGGAGTACCAATGGACGGCGGCCCACCGCTGCGCGGTATGCACGTACCCATCGAACAGGAGGATAGAGCCGCACATCCCTTGCGTCGGTTACCCATCACCGAGCCGCTGGTCACCGGAATCCGCGTCCTCGATGGCCTGCTCACCTGTGGAAGGGGCCAGCGCCTGGGCATCTTCGCCGGCAGCGGTGTTGGCAAGAGCACCTTCCTTGGCATGATCGCGCGCAATAGCGACAGCGATATCAACGTCGTCGCGCTTATCGGAGAACGCGCGCGTGAGGTACAGGAGTTTATCGCGCACAATCTGGGAGAGGAGGGTCTGCGACGCTCGGTCCTGGTCGTGGCGACATCAGATCAGCCGGCCCTCGTGCGCCTCAACGCGGCCTGGGTCGCGGCCGCCATCGCCGAGTATTTCCGCGATGCCGGGCGCCACGTCCTGTTCATGATGGACTCTGTCACGCGCTTCGCCATGGCCCAGCGCGAGATCGGGCTCGCTGTCGGAGAGCCTCCGGCAACGCGAGGCTACACCCCGTCGGTGTTCGCCCAGTTGCCCAGGTTACTGGAGCGCACGGGTACGGGTGAACGCGGCACCATCACCGGATTCTACACCGTCCTCGTCGAGGGCGACGACCTCAACGAACCGATCACGGATACGGTGCGTGGAACGCTGGACGGACACATCGTGCTATCGCGCGACCTGGCAACAGCCCACCACTATCCGGCTGTCGATGTCCTGGCCAGCGTCTCTCGCCTAATGCCGCAGCTAGCCACGCCTGCACACGCATCATGGGCTGCCCGCTGTCGCCAACTGCTGGCGGCGCACCGCTCCGCCAAGGATCTTCTGGAGATAGGAGCCTACGTACCCGGCACCAATCTCGACGTCGATGCAGCCGTGGCACGCTTGCCTCACATCACGGCCTACCTCCGCCAGCAGGTGCACGAGGTGACCCCATGGGCCGAGTCTCTGGCCGGATTGGAGGCCCTGGCGCAATGAGTGCGGGATTCGTGTTTCGCCTGGAGGCGGTCCTACAGCAACGGGTACAGCAGGTGCGGACCGCCCAACTCGCGCTGGCGCGCGCGGTCACCGTACGCGTGGCGGCGGCGCGTCAACTAGAGGGCAGCATGCGCCGCCTGGAGGCCGCTCGATCAGGCGGCGCCTCGCTCGACGGCCGGACCTTCGATCCCCTGTCCCGCATGAACACTCTCTATTACCTGGACTGTTTGGAACAGTCCATCCAGCAACAGCGCCTGCACCTTGACGAGCTGGCGGCTCATGAAATGCGCGCCCGCTTGCTCCTGGTCCAGGCCACTCAGGGACGCCAGACCCTGGAACGGCTACGAGAGCGCAAGCAGCAAGAGGCCCGACGCGAGCAGGAGCTCCTGGTAGCCCGCCAGCTTGATGATCTCGTGACAACGCGCTTCGCGCCAACACCCCAGGAAGGAGGCCCCGCACATGCAGCTTGACTATCGGACGGTGCAGTCCGGTACCGGATCAGCTATGAGCTCGACCGATGCCAGCGTCGTGGTTCCGTTCAACGCGCCGGGCTCCGGCGATTTCGAGCGCATCATGCGCTCCGTCGCCCCGGACCCACAGCCTCCGGCGCCCGCCGCCCAGGCTCAAGCGCTCCCGTCGGCGCCCCAACCGCAACCATCCGTGTTTCCGTCGCCCCCCATAGCACAGAACACCTCGATCAACGGGATGCAGGCCGGTGCCCCTCTAACGCCGCTCGCCGGCGGCTACGTCATGACGATACCCGTGGCCGTCGCCGGATATATCTACATGCAGCCGGTGGCCTCGCAGGCAGCGCAGCCGCCGGCCACGCCGGGCAATACCACGCCGCAGCCGGCGACTGCGCCGGGCACGCTCAGGGTGGTCTCTCCGGGCGTGCTGATGCAGCCGACGGTCGTCCCGGGCATGGCGCCCACGGCCTCCTCAAGCGCGCTCCTGCAGGCTGAATCCCCTTTCGGGGTGTCGATGCAGCCGGCGATAACCACGCCGCAAACGGCCTCCGTCGCCACGCACAGTACGTCATTGCAGCCACCTTTCCAGGTAAAAGCTGACGTGACGCAGGGATTCGGCCCCACCATTTTTAGCGCGGAACCGCCCTATGGCGGATACGCGCACTTCCATACCGGCATCGACTTTGGCCTGCCGCCGGGCACGGCGGTCGACGCGGCCGCGGCGGGGCGCGTCGTCGCAGCCGGCTGGGATAGCAGCGGCTTTGGCTTGCGCGTGGTGATCGACCACGGCAATGGGATACGTACCCTGTACGGACATCTGGAGAGCATTGGCGTCGCGCCCGGTGACGCCGTCCAAGCCGGCCAGGAGATCGGCCTGTCAGGATCAACGGGGAACAGTACAGGACCTCATCTGCACTTCGGGGTGGAGCGCAACGGGCGCTGGGTCGACCCCACGCCATACCTGCAACCGCAGGGAGGCAACGCCTCTGCCGCGGCGACCGGCGCTTCATCTCCGGCCTCGTCGGTGGTCACGCCAGCCCCTGTGGTCGGGGACCAGACACCCGGACTGATCGGCACTGGCGCCCCAATTGGCGGTGGCCAGAGCGATACCGGACCCAGCCCCGCTCCGACAACCGCGCAAAGCGCCACGTCGCCGGCCGTGCTCAACTTCAGCAACCTTATCCGGCAGGTGTCGCTGGCGACGGGTGTGCCCAGCAGCCTGCTTTCCAGCGTCATGCACGCGGAGTCGGGCGGCGATCCGCGGGCCGTGTCGCCGGCCAGTGCCAAGGGGCTGATGCAATTGACGGATCCGGTGGCGAGTGCGTACGGCGTCAGCGATGTGTTTGATCCCGAACAGAATCTCCTGGGCGGTGCGCTGTATCTGCGCACGCTCTTACAGCGCTACTCCGGGAACGAAACGCTGGCCCTGGCCGCGTACAACGCCGGGCCGGGAGCCGTGGATCAGTATGGAGGTATCCCGCCCTACAGAGAAACCCAGAGCTATGTGCAACGCGTGCTTGCACTCCAACAACAGTACGCAGCAGCACCGTAAGGTGCCCGGCGGACCAACGGAAAGGGAACCATCATGTCTCTCGATCTCTTCGGCGACTTAACCATGCAGGGCATGGAGTTCGCCCTGAATAGCCTGAGCGATCGCATGCAGGTGCTTGCGAACAATATCGCCAACTCCCAGACGCCGGGCTACCAGGCGCAGGATGTCTCCTTTGAAGGGCAGCTTGCCTCGATCCTGAACGGAGAGGACACCGCCACGCCCATGGCCACCGGCCAGGTCGTGAACTCCCCGGACGTCAGCACGCGCATAGACGGCAACACCGTGGGAATGGATAGTGAGATGGGACGGCTGAGCGAGACCGTCCTAATGTACAACGCCCTCACGCAGCTCACGACAGATCGCCTGGGCATACTCAAAAACGCGATTACGGGGTAGGCCGATGCTACTGTATGCTATGTCATCCGCCGCGGCAAGCAATGCGACAACCCCGATCGACCCAACGGCCCTGTCTCCACGGGGCGACTCCACCCTGGAGATGCCTCTGACCTTCGGCGGCGGAGACCGTTCGTTCAGCGAGGCGCTGACGGTCGCCAAGCTTTCTGATGACGTTGCCGCCCGCGAGTCAGACCAGACGGCTGGATCCGACCGTCACGCGCAGGCACGCAAACGACCGGATACGGCAGGGGCGGACGGCGCGCCCGTGCCCCTTCCCCCCCAGATCCAGACTCCGTCGCCCCCATCGATGGGGGAGGAAACGCGCAAGGAACGCCCTGCCGCATCGCCGGCACACGCCTCCACGGGCAGTGCCGCCGTCGAGGACGGACCGCTCGCCACAGGTGCCGGCCGCGCGATGTCCAAGCTGGGTGGCCGCCATGTCGCCGCTCCGGCCGATCCCGACGTCGAAACCGCCGCGGCGCGGCGTGACGCCGACAAGGCCGCACCGAGCGACCACCTGCCGGACGGGGCGGTCGAAGCGGCGACGAGCGACGGCGCTCCAGGTGGCAGGACGGCCGCGCCCGGCCAGGCCACACAACTCCCCACATCAGATGCCCGCGAGATCCTGGCGGCAGCCCTGAGAGGGAGCGCGAACAGGCGGAGGGATCAGGGCAAAAGCAGCGACGGGTCCGGCGACAAGGGTAGGGCCGGCGGCATGGCTGGCGACGGATTGGCGGCCTCCCAGGTATCGAATCCACGCGGACAGTCCGAGTCCGTGGCGGACGCGTCGTTCAGCGGCCCGCTGAAGTGGGGAACATCGGCGCACGACCTCGCCACGACGCTCGCACGGGGCGAGGTGAAGTACACAGAGGCCGGGCTACTACCCGGGGCGGGCTGGCCGGCGATGACCCACGGCCATGGAGTACCGGCAGCACAGCACCAACCGCTCGATCCCGCCGGGCAAATGCGGGATCCGCCCGGCGACGCAACCTTCCTTTCGCCGATCGCCGAGGGCGTGGTCGTCCGGCAGGCTGCGCTGCAGGCCAATCAATCCGGGTCGAGCTTCCGGGTCGTGTTACAGCCCGAAACGCTAGGGGTTGTCGCCGTGCACGTGGCGCGCGATGACTCCGGCTTGGTCGTCACGCTGGCTCCACAACAGCCGGAGACCCAGTTGCTGCTGGATAAGCACCTGCCCGAACTGGTCGCCATGCTGAGCACGACGGGTAGCAGTGTGCAGGCAAACGTCGTCCATGCCGGTGCTACCCACACGTCCAGTCTGGCCCACCCGGACGCCACGATGGCGCATCATGGCCAGGGCGCTTCAGCCGACGCGGGCAGCGGGCAGCCGTTTTCGTCGCGCGAGCGGACGGGCGGACAAGAGCAATGGCAGGGCCACCCACCGCTCGACGACGCGCGAAGGGACCTCATGCCGCGTGGAGGCGAGGCGGCAGAGCGGCGGGCCGGCGATCGCAGCTCGCTGATAGACCTCCAAGCCTGACTGAGCTTTAAGGAGTACACCTATGATCAACCCGATTAACGGCACACCCGCGCCGCTGGGGCCAGCGCAAGGAATGGTGCTGCCCGGCAGCGGCACCGTGGCGCAGAGCCCTGCTCCCGGCATCTCGACAGCCTCCGGCACGGCCTCCACACCGGCAAACGCGACGGGCACCGCGCAGCAAGCCACTACCCAGAGCCTGGCCGGCACCGACACCTTTCTCAAGCTTCTGGTGGCCCAGATGCGCAATCAGGATCCGATGCAACCCATGGATGACCAGACCTTCATCAGTGAGCTGGCCCAGTTCAACACGGTGGAGCAGTTGCTGAACGTCAAACAGTCTTTAGACGCCCAGGCCGGCAGTCAGCAAGCCGCCGAGGCCATGGCGCTGCTCGGCAAACGAATCACCTATACGTCGGCCACGGCGGGCGGCAACACCACCAGCCAGGGAGTGGTGGCCGCCGTCAGCCTAGCCGGCGGACAGCCACAACTGCAGATCGGCCAGGGATACATCCCACTGAGCGCCGTGACATCGGTACAGGAGACGCCCGCGGCCGCACCTCCGACTGTCTCGGGCGTCAAGGGCTCGCTAATCCCTGCCATGCCCATAGCTCCGCTCCCATCCGGGAGCTAAAGTAATGCCACGGCGGGATCTACAGGCGCTCGCACACCGAGCCTGCAGGTTCCACCGTGGCTTGGGTATAGGCAAGAATAGTGACAAGGTAGTGATTCGACAGATGTCGGCCAGTTTCGCATGATGAGGAGTGAATAGAGATGGACCTTAATTCGGTGTCGGACGCCCTTAGTGGATTACAGGCCAACCAGGCGTCCATGGATGTGATCGGCAACAACATTGCCAACGTCAACACGGTCGGCTACAAAACGCAAAGCATCCGCTTCGAGGACCTGATGAACGAGACGTTGAGCAACGGTTCGGCCGCATTTGCCGGGCGAGCCGGGACCGATCCGATCCAGGTTGGCCTTGGCGTGGGCACAGGATCGATTAGCCTGATAGACACGCAGGGCACAGTCCAGGATACCGGCCGGCCGACCGACATGGCCATCGAGGGGAACGGCTACTTCGTGGTGAGCAATGGCCAACAGACCTTCTACACGCGCGACGGCTCGTTCACCGTGTCGCCCGATGGCGTGCTGGAAAATGCTGCTACCGGCATGATCGTCCAGGGCTGGGGCGTCAATGCCAGCGGGACGGGGGACACAACGACTCCACTTGGCCCGATCAAGATACCGTTGAACAGCCAGACGGCGGCCGCGACGACCAAAGCCAGTCTGGCCGGCAACCTCGATGCCTCGCAGGCGACATATAGCGCCGGCCCTCCGCCCAAGGGCGGCAAGTTCAGCACCAACCTGACCATCTACGACTCGGAGGGCAATGCGCACTCGCTGACTCTCACCATGCAGAAGACGGGCAACAACACGTGGTCCTGGAGCGTCAGCGCGCCCACGGGCTCGGGGGTGACGCTGAGCGGCGGTAGCGGCTCGCTAACTTTTGACCTGGCAGGCGCCCTGAAATCCCCTATCGCACCGCCGAACCTGAACATCACCTATGGCAACGGCGCCAGCAACGCGACCGTCGCGCTGGACTTCAGCAAGATCACCCAACTGGCCCAGACCTCGCAGGTCACCGTGGCCACGGCCGACGGCATGCCGGGAGGCAGCATCTCGACCTTCAATGTTGACAAGAACGGTGTGGTCAGCGCCGTCTATTCCAACGGCTTGATCAAGCCCCTGGCCCAGGTGGCCCTGGCAGACTTCCGCAATCCGGATGGCTTGTTGCGCGAAGGCAACAACCTCAACTCCGTCGGGCCCAATTCAGGACTGCCGCAACTCGGCGTCGCCGGCGTTGGCACCATGGGCGTTATCCATACAGGACAACTGGAGGGGTCGAACGTAGATCTCGCCAGCCAGTTTTCTCAGATGATTCAGGCGCAGCAGGGCTTCAACGCCAATACCAAGGTGCTCTCAACCACTCACGCGATGGTTCAGTCCTTGTTCCAGATCCTGCCGTAGTCCCTTACACCCACGCTCGCCTGAAAAACGTCCCAGCATGACTCCGCTCGCCACCGTGCAGGGGCACAGCGGACACGGTAGGTTATGTGATGTACCGTCAGGTCCGGACGGTGGACCCACTGGGTCGGCTTGGTGTAGGAGGGATGATGGCCACCGTGTGCCCGGTTGCCGTGGCCAGCACGGTGATGCGGCCACCCACCAGGTGCTGGAGCGGGTGCCCGTGCATGGCGCGCTGGGGCGGGCGGCGCGCTTGACCGAGGAGCAGAAGTGGGCGCTGGTGCAGGAGAGCGCACACGGGCGGTGGCGCACCTACGCGGAGGCGCGGGATTGGGTCCAGGAGCACTACGGGGTCGGTTACGGCTACAAAGGGCTCTACAGCGTGTTGCGGCGGGCGGGGGTGCGCCCCAAGGTAGCCTTGCCCGCGGGTGGCGCTGGCGGATGCCTCGGCCCAGGAGGCGTGGGAAAAGGGGAGGCGGTACGCGCGCCTTGATGCGGGCCGGCGTGACCAACGCGCAGGCGGTGCACTTCGCCGATGAATTGCGCCTGGGGCTGCGCGGGCCGGTGCGCCGGGTGCTGGCGCCGCGCGGGGTGAAGGTGGGCCAAGCCCTTTGCGCTACGCCTGGCGCTATCTGCTGCTGGCGGTCGACCCGCTGGCGGGCACGCTGCGCTGGGCTTGGCTGGAGCGCCTGACCCAGGACCACCTGCGCTCGGTGCTGGAGGAGTGGCGGCTCGACTGCGTGGTCTGGGATGGGGCGGGCTCCCATCGCGGCAAGCGGCTGCGCGATCTGGCCACGCGGCGCATCTTCTACCGGCGTATGTGCCGGAACCCAACCCGGCAGAGCGCCTCAGGATGCGCTGCGGCAGGGCCAGCGCCTCGGACCCGTCGGGGCGGTACGAGGTGACGTGGGCGGAGATCACGCGCCCGCCGTCCGGATGCACCACGGCCCCGACCGCCGCCGCGATGACCGCGAGGGGTCGCCCCGGCGCCAGCGCCGCCTGGGCCACCCGCACCCCCTCCTCCGCCGCGATGGCCCGGCGGATCAGCCCGACCTCGGCCGCGCTCTTGCGCATGCGCAACCGCGCCAGCACGCGATTCCCGGCGGCGAACGCAGCGCCTGGCAGCGCGGCGCGCAGCTCGTCGAACAGCCCGGCCGGCAGCCGGGTCGCCTCGATGCCCAGGCGGGCCGTGGCCAGGCCGCGTTCGCCCAGCAGGGCGGCCAGGACCGGCAGGGCGAAGCGCAGGTGGTGGCCCGGGTAGCGGTGCAGCGCGATCGTCTCGCTCGGGTCGTCCCGGCACCACGCGTTGGCGACGACGGCGAGGTCACCCTCCCGCGGCAGCAGGACAAACAGGCCGCTGTAGTCCCAGGGCGGCGTCAGGTGGCCCACCAGATAGCTGACGTTCGGCTGCACGGAGACGTCCCACGGCCGGCAGATCAGGAGCGCGTCGAGCCCCTCCTGGTCCAGCAGCCCGGCCAGGACAGCCCGGTCAAGGGGCGCCGTCGGTTCCATGGATCTCCTCCTCCTCACGCAGCATGCTCCCCTCCGCCGGCCCGCTCGCGCGCCCGATTCCGGCTGATCGTGAGACACCGGGGGCGTGGAGCAGTGTTGCCGTCATGATACTGCGCCATGCATCGCGGCGTCTGGTGTGTGCGCTCGCGTCGGGCTACCCTCTGGCAACGGCGACGCGGCGCGCGTTCCATGGACGAAGGGGTAGCCCTGGCGGCCGGGGCCCCCCTCGGCGAGGGCCTGCCCTTGCCTGTCGCACCGTGCGATCCGTCCGCACACCTGTGCGGCCCCCTGGCACGATACCCGGCGTAGACGTACCATACGTTCAGATGGAGATGGCCATGGACGATGACACTATACTCAACCGTGAGTGACGCCATGCGCCGCCTGCCAACGCTTCTGCGTGTGATCCCAGAGGGTGTCCGCCGGCGAGGCGGATGACAGGATGGGACCGAGGAATGCTGCCACAGCGGCGTGACCGGCCACCAGGTCGCCGTCCTGGCCCACGTCCCTGGCCATGGTCGCGTACGGCCGCTGCCATGATGCAGGTGGGGGTGGGAAGCGAGGAGGGAGCCGTTGCAGTTGCCGGGATTCAAACACCTCCACCAGCGCGTCCCGCAGGCGGCGGGCCGCAAAATCTGTCGTCGAGGCGATCACGACCAAATCCACCAGGTCCTTGACGCGCGTGCTCTGCACCGCCCCCGCCTCCCCGTAGCCGCGCGTATAGGCATGCAGCTTCTCGGCAACATGGTGGTTGAGGGTCAGCGTGGGGATGCGGATCGGTGCAATCTCCGCGAAGGAGAGGAAATCGGGCCCCGTGATCGTTTCCGCCTGGCCTCCCCGCTGGTCGGCGGGCCGGCTACTGAACCCCACATCCACCGTCACATGCTCGAAGGTCCGCCCGGCCAGCTCGGCGTGCACGTGGTAGCGCACCGCGGCCGCCTCGCGCAGCGCATCGAGACGGTCCGTGCGTTCGACACCGAAGACGAAGTAGTCGCCCAGGTCGCACATCTGGGCGGCGAGCAGATCGACGGTGGCGGCCTCGGCGTCGTCGTAGCGGCCCAGGTCCATGTCCAGGGTGGCACGGGCCTGGCTCCCCAGCCGAAAGTCCAGGGCCAGCGCTCCTTTGAGCACCCAGCGCTCCGGCGCCACGGCGAGCAGCCGGGCCAGCAGGCGCTCGAAGGTGATCGCCTTGCGCAGGCGCACCAGGGACAGGCCAGTGCGCTGCGAGCGCTGGCGCAGGTGGGCTTCGAGGGCCGAGCGGAACGCGGCGGCGGAGGCGTAGCGCACCTCAGGCCACCTCCCGCAGCGCCTGTTCGATCAGCTCTCGGACGCGCCGGTCGCGCCGCCGGGCGGCCTGGCGCAACGGCGCGGCGACGATCAGGCCGCGTACCCACGCTTGCTCCACGGCCAGGATGACCTGTTCAGGCGCCGTACCGGCCTCCGCCACGTCGAGGATGGTGCGCATGGGCGCGGTGAGGCGCATCCCCTGGCGGGTGACGATCTCCTCTGGGGCCAGGGGCTGCGTCGTGGTGTGCACCGTCACGCCCGGCAGAGGGCTGACCCAGCGCCGGCCGCGCGGGACCAGCAGGTGAATCGTCGCCGGCACCACATCCGAGAGGCCCAGCAACTCCAGGGCGCTCTCGTGGGAAACCACGGCAGAGTCCTTGCCGGCGGCCAGCCAGGCGGCCATCAACTCTTCCCGGGGCGAGGAGGGATAGTCGCGCAGGCGGTAGAGGCCGCGGCGCACGCGCTGGAAGCGGCCACGGGCGACATGGTGGCCCAGGAGCTGGATGCTATAGCCATGGGCGTGGGCCTGCGGGCCGGTGAAGTAGCCGGCTTGCTCCGAGGCGAGGGCGAAGAGGCCCTGCGCATCGGGTGGCCCGCGATGTGTGTCATGCATACATCCAATTTTACTTGATGTATGCATGACAGACAATGCCCGTAGCCTCCAGATTCCAGAAAACGCAAGAGGGGTGAGAGAGCGGGAAGACAGAGAGCCACTGACCTTGTAAAGCTGACCTTGGGAGGTCAAAGCAATGCAAGTCTCAGTGGCTCTGCGTGGGCGCACGCGCTTTGCGGCGCTCCTTCATAGCTTAGAGCACGCGGCGGCGCAGCGCACGGACGGCCCCCGTGCGGACGGGCGCAACCGGCGCACCTTTCGGCAGGTGATCTTGGGCGTGCTGGTGCAGCGCTCGACCCGGCTGCTGGCGCTGGGCCGGGTGGTGGCGCCGCCGCGGCGGGCTAACAGCGTCAAGGCGGCGGCGCAAGGGGTGGCCTACTTCTTCCAGGAGGCCGCCTTCCCGGTCGCCGCTGTGAGCACGGGTCTGCTGGAAGAAGCGGTGCGCCAGATCGCCCCGGCGCGCCTGGTGACGGATGAGGGCACGGTGCTGCTGGTGCTCGACCCGACCGCGTACGCCAAACGCGGCCGGGGGCGAGGCAAGTGTGGGCGGCAGATGCAGCACATCGGGCGGGTGCGCGCCCCCAAGAGGCCGGCCAAGCCGAAGCACAAGCAGCGGAAGCCGGCGGTGGCGGCGCACGGGCAGACCGCTCCCGCTCCCCACCGCCACGACAAGGGGGTGGCCACGACGTATGGCTACGTCGATATCTGGGCCGGGCTCGTCCTCAAGGGCAAGCAGTTCCTACCCCTGGCGCGCCAGCTCTTTTCGAGCCAGCATCCCGCCTGCACCAGCCAGAATGCGATTGAGGAAGCGGTGGTGGGACACGCCCGCGCTCTGCTGCAGCGGGTCGCGCTGGCGGCCCTCGTGGTCGGGGACCGCGGCGTGGGGCGCAAGGAGTTCCTCATTCGCCTGGCTAAGCAGGAGCAAGCGGCCGTGCTGCGCGTCGAGGCGGATATCACCGTCTATCCCACGGATGCGCCCGTCGCTCCGGACGGCCTGCTCCTCGCCGACGCACTCGCGCAGCAGCCCTGGCGGGGCACGGTGACCCGGGATCGCGGCGCGCACGGGCGCCTGCGCGGCCGCCTGCGCACGCTCCGTGCGGCCATCCGCTTCAGCCGCACCGGGCGCAAGGACGACATCCAGGAGGCCACGGTCACCTTCGTGGAGGCGGTGCCGTTGCGGGGACCGAGCGAATCCCTGGTCCTGGCCACGACCTTGCCGGTGGAGACCGCCGCGCAGGCCCGCGCCATCGTGCGGCTCTACGCCCAGCGTTGGGCCATCGAGACGGCCTTCGAGACCATGCACGCCTGGGGCCAGGACCGCTTCATGGTCCGCTCCTGGGTGGCCATCGACCGCCTGCTGTGGGTGCTGGCGGTGGCCTATGCCCTCGTGATGCTCGCTCTGCACAGCCGCTCGCTGCGCCGCTTCCGCGCCCAAGCCATCGCGGTGCTCAAGGCGCTGAGCGTGGTCGGTGAGCAGCTCTCCACCGGCAAACTGGCCGAAGCGATCGGCTTGGACTATGCCCGCCACGCGCGGGCGTGGCTCTCGGCTTGGCTGACGTGAGTTCTCTGGAATCTGGAGTCCTGGAGGGCTTGACTGCCATCGGTCAACGCCACCCGGTGCTGGACATGGAGCCCGTCGCGCTGGGTAAGCCGCGCCGCGGCCTCCGCCAAGGCGCTGTCCTTGCCGGCCAAGGTGGCCCACAGCCGTTTGTGCCGCGGCCGGAGCGCGCCCTTGGCTCCGCTGCCGCTGGCGCCGCCGATGGGGCGAACAGGCTCTGCACGACAGCGGTGGGCGTGCGTACGGCAGGGGCGATCG
>Ga0209062_1003273_pt1 | contig 19044 bp, 19 predicted proteins | sample Coa_R2_2_FD_187158 | JGI IMG/M metagenome (GOLD analysis project Ga0209062, IMG submission 187158) | Surface soil microbial communities from Centralia Pennsylvania, which are recovering from an underground coalmine fire - Coalmine... | ecosystem: Environmental > Terrestrial > Soil > Unclassified...
GATGGCCGAGGGCCGCCTCGACCCGGCGGCGATCGTCACCCACCGCTTACCGCTCTCCTCCGCGCGTGAGGCCTACGATCTGTTCTACAGGCGCGAGGCGACCAAGGTGATCCTGCAGCCATGAACCCGGCAACAGCTCCGCGCCTTCTGGCTGCCGCTATCCTGGCCGTCGCGCCGGCGTTCGCCGTCGGGGCAGCCGGGGAGGGCGGCAAATCTGTACAAAGTGGCGCCACACGTGCCGCCGTGGAGGCCGCGCTGCAACGGCGCCTGGACCGGGCCTATCTCTCGTACCAATGGGTGTTCTGCGTGGGGATGGACCGCTTTTACCATGGATGGCGCGTGTGGCGCTGCAACGTCGACTTCGGCGACCCGCATATCGTCCAGTACTGCGTGATCTTGAAGGGGCACACGCTCCTCACTGACCGCGAGAACCACGCGCTCGATTGCTCTCCGCTGCGCCATGCGCGCAATGTCGAGTCATGATGACACTTTGGCTCCATCCGGGACTTGCGCTCCCGGGGTGCAATTGCCCATTAACCAATCGGAGATGAATGGCGATGAATTACTATACAGAAAGTTACCGCGTGGTGCATGATGGTCTTGGGTGACAGCCGAGCGCAGACAATGTCCATGCCCCACGGCTCCAATCCGTTCGCCGTCCGTCCGGCTTTGTGGGATGGCGAACAAGCTGTGGCCCTCATCACTCTAGTGCATGGCCAAAGCGCTCGGTCTTTCGCCCGCCGACTGGCGCAGTTCCTCCACCGTGCGCCGGTACTCCTCTTCGTCCCGTATCTTGAAGAATGCCTGACCAATGGCAAAGGTGGGTCGGGCCGGCAGGACCACCTGGCCAATCCTGGGGTTCTCGCGCATTTGGATTGGTTCCCCCAGGTCGACGCCGTCGAGCGCAGCGTGGGAAGCCGCCACAAAGAGTATGCGCGCCGGCATGAGGATTCCATGGTGCCCGCTGGGCATGCTGCCCACTAGCGTGACGTCGCCCAGCCCGAGGATCCGTCGCGCCATCCACTCTCGCACGCGTACCAGCGGCGGCAGGCGCCAACTGGAGAGCGGCATCCGTGCATTGACGGCGTTCATGGCCCGCAGCAGCGGAGTCGCTCTCAAAGAGACGGCCCAGTCTAGCGCCGGTGCGTCCATCTCCACGCGCAGCGCCATCGGCCCGGTCCAGGTCAACGTGATGTGCGCCGGCTGCACGTGACGGGTCGCCGGGCCAAAGTAGCGCGGGCAGGCGATGTCCGCCCGTGGGGCATCGTAGAATATCGACCAGTCGCCTTCGGGGGTGCGATGCCAGAGAGTGGCGAACGGGGCAAAATCGCTTTGCGGGAACACGCGCAGGGCGAGCACGTGGCCGGAGGAGAAGGGCAAGGCGAAAACCCCGAAGCCGCGCACGTGCTCCCAGCCGGGCCACGGTGACGGCGCGATCTGAATCGGCAGCCGCTGCAGCTCGCCGGCCAGCCCGTGAACCGGTTGACGAACTACGGGCGGGCGCCCGGTGTCAGGAGTAGCGACGTTCATGTTCTTCCTCTCCTCGGCGCATCGCATTAGAAACTCAGGGTGGCCGCCCCTCTGGCCATGTACTCGATCACGTTAGCAGCCGTGACGATCTTGGCCCCCTCGATCAGATCTGCCTCGGCGATCCCCCGCGGCTTGGTGCAGGTCCCGCACGCCCAGATCTGCCCACCGTTGGCCACGAATGACGCCAACACCTCCCGCAGGGGCGGGAAGCCGGGCTTCGCGATATCGTCGGCGTAGCCCTTGGTGGCCAGGCAGACGCCCTCGATGGTCAGCAGTACCACCGCCTCCTGATCCGCCGTGGCGGCCACATTACCCACGATGAACGGCAAGGTCGCCCGCTCTGGGTCCTCCTTGCCACACGATGCGTTGACCAGAATCGCGCTTGCCATGATCTGCTCCTTTTCTCCAGTCTTGTGTTGTCTATTCTCGTCGTCTACTTCTTGCGCAGATAGAAGCGGGTATGCCCATCGTCTTCCTCGACCGTGGCCACGAGTTCATTGCCGGTGAGCCGGCTCCAGGCGGGAACGCCTGCCCGCGCGGCGGGATCGTCGGTGCGTACCACCAGCACGGAGCCACTGTCCAGCGGGCGTATCGTCGCCCGAATCAGCGGGGTGAGCGTGGCACACGTTTCTCCGTCTGCCTCCAGCACCTCGGTCGCCTCCGGGATAGCCGTTTGTTCAGCCACGCGTTCCCTCCTTCGTGACGTACCTTGTGGAGTTCTTTCCCACGGCACAGTATGGCCCCGTGGCGACGCGTGTGCATCGGACGATCGTCCCATTTTTCGGACGCAGCCGGACGCCGACGGCCATGAGCGATGCGCCCAGCTCTGGATCCGGCGGGCCCGGACCCAGGCACTCCCGCCGTGTCTCGAGACAGGCGGCTAGTTCAGCAGGTCGTGCTCCACGGCGAACAAGGTGGCGGCCACCCGCGTGCTCACCCCGAGCTTGTTGTAGATGTGCTCCAGATGGTGTCGTACGGTGTGCTCGCTGAGAAAGAGCTGGTCCGCCATCGCTCGCCGGTTCAACCCCTTCGTCAGCAGGCGGAGAATCTCCACCTCGCGATCGGTCAGACCGGCTGGCCACTCGCGCGGATGACTGCGCTTCCGCGCCGGGGCTGCCGATCCATCCCCGCGCACGTGGCCCACCAGGGCCTCAACACAGTCCGGGCAGAAGCCGGCGCCAGCCTCTTCCCGTATGCGGGCCAGCGCCTCTTCCGGCTCGAGCGCCGGATGGTCGGGCGCCTCGTGGGTGAGGTCATCGAAGCGATCGGCCACGCCAATAACGCGGGCACCGAGTGGAATCTGTGCCTTCAGGAGGCTGCGATAGTAGCCGGTTCCGTCCATCCGTTCGTGGTGGGCCGCCACCAGTGGGACGACAGGCTCGAGGACCTGAACCCGCGACAGGATGCGCTCCCCGTGATACGGGTGGAGGCGTATGCTCTCCCACTCCACGGGCGTCAGCTTCTCGTGTGGCTTGTTCAAGGCGAAGGATGGCACGGTCACCAGCCCCACGTCATGCATCAAGCCGGCCCGCCGGATGGTCGCGACCTCGCCTGGCGGCAGGCGCATCCGCCGGGCCATCCCCTCGGCGAGGTCGCCCACCCTGCGGGAATGGCCGGCCGTGTAGAAGGACTTCAGGTCCGCGAAGTCGGCGAAGGCCAGGGCCACGTCCTCGAGCTTCTCCTCCCGGAGATAGCGGTGGGGAGACTGTGGCTCCATCGCCAGCGCCGTCCTCCACACCGACTCCCGCTCCAGACCTTCCCAGAAGCGATCGTCTTTGGAGAGCGAGAGAAATGCGTCGACAACCGTTGGGTCAAAGGCCTTTCCTCTCCTCTGTTCGGCAAGGTGAATCGCCGCTTGACGGCCGCCCATGTGATGGAACGCCCCGAGGAAGCTCGTGGCGTAGACGATGCGGGAGGTGATCGGGACCAGGTCCCCGCGTGCGCCGTTCGGCCCTCCGCCGTCCCACTGCTCGAAGACGGACAGCAGGGCCGTTTGCACCTCCTCGGACATCCCCAGGCGCTGCGCAAAGCGCTTGGCCACCTCGCAGGTGTTGCGAAAGGCCTCCCGCAGCGAGTCCTTGCCGTGGAGCGCAAAATCGATGGACTGCCGCACGCGTACGTGCACCGGCGCCCCGACCGCCATATACTCCCGCAGCCAGTTCATGACCTCCACCGGGCTGCCCCGGTCGGTGAAGAAGTAGAGGTCCCGCCGGGCGTCGATCTCATCGCCCATGATGGCCGCGGCCAGGTGGCTCGTCCACGCCGTGCATCCGGCGTCCATGAGGAGCTCCGCATAGTACAGGGCGGCCTGGTGCTCGGCCGGCAGTTGCAGCCGATCGGCGATGTGCATCCCGAGGTAGCACGACCTGACGGCGTGCCCGGCAGGCAATCCCGTGGCGAGATCGGCCGCCAGGGACAACGCCCCCAGCAGGTCCGCCGTCCGCAGACAGCCCGGCGGCGGATCATCGAGTCGACGCGGCGACTGGACCACCTCTACATCTCCCGATTGGCTCCGCACGGACGCCCATAGCCGATGAACAGCACCGCGCATTGGCCGGGATCAGCGCCACCTTCTCGTCCCGACTGTCTGTATTTAGGCAGTAGAGGAGGAATCCGTCAAGGCAGGATTCAGCCCTCAGATAACGCCTTCTTCACCGCCATGAGCAGCCGTCCGCGTTTCTGCACCAGGGCCTGGATCTGCTCCGGCGTGTACTCGAACAGCCCGCGTCCGGACTTGATGCCCAGCTCACCGGCGGCCACCTTCTCGGTGATCAGCGAGGGCACGCCGGTCGCGGCGCTCAGATCGGCGTTCAGGTAGCTGGCCACGCTGTTGTAGATGTCCAGGCCGGCCACGTCGAGCAGCTCCAGCGGCCCGATGACCGCCAGCTTGTAGCCGATGCCCCACTTGGTGATGGTGTCAATGTCGGCGGGCGAGGCCACGCCTTCTTCCAGCAGGTGCAGCGCCTCGCGCATGATGGCGTAGAGGATGCGGTTCTCGATGAAGCCCGGCACGTCTTTCTGCACCAGCACCGGTATCATGCCGATGCGCTCGACCACCCGTTTGGTCGCTTCCACCACGGCATCGCCGGTGCGCTCGCCCTTGATGACCTCGATGACCGGGATCATGTGCGGCGGGTTGGACCAGTGCATGCCCACCACCCGCTCGGGATGCCGCACTGCCTCGGCGATGGCGGTGATGCGGATGCCGGAGGTGTTGGAGGCCAGGATAGCCTCTGCGCCGACCAAGCTCTCGATCTCGCGGAAGAAGGACTGCTTGATCTCCAGCTTCTCGGGGATAGCCTCCAGCACGAAGTCGGCGCCGCGCACCGCCTCCTCCGTGCTGCCCGTGAAGGTGAGGCGTGCGCGGCCCGCCTCGGCCTCGGCTTCGCTCATGAAGCCGCCGCCGATCAGCGTTTTGTAGACCACGTCGACCGTGCCTTTGCCCCGCTCCAGCACCTCCGGTTTGACGTCGGTCAGGCGCGTCTCGAAGCCGTGCCGCGCGAACGTCGCGGCCATGCCTGGCCCCATGGTGCCCGCGCCCACGATGGCCACCGTCTTTATGTCGTCGCCCGTCATACGATTCTCCTAAACAAGACATTGATACCGGCGACTGAAGTCGCCTGGCAGGGACACGCCGACTGAAGTCGGATACGAGACGTCCTTAGGCACGTCAGTGCCCGTACCCTGCCATGGTCCCTTTAGGGCCAGGCATGAAGATCCTAACTTAATGCATGCTGATGCCGCCGCCGATGTTGATGGCGGCGCCGTTGACGAAGGCTGCGTCGTCCGAGCACAGGAACAGGATCAGCCCGGCGACATCCTCCGGTGTCTCCAGCCTGCCGATCGGCGTATGGCTCTGGACGTAGTCGAAGTGCGCCTGCAGGAAGGCCTGGCGTGTGCCGGGGGTGTCCAGCAGCGTCGGCGTCACGTAGGCCGTGGTGATGCCGAGCGGACCCAGTTCGGTGGCCAGGGCGCGGGTCAGGCCGAGCAGGCCGGCCTTACTGGTCACGTAGTGCGCCAGACCCGGCGTGCCCATCCAGACTGTATCCGAGCCGATGTTGATGATCTTGCCCCTACCCTGCCGCTTCATGGCCGGTAGCACCGCCTTGATGCACAGGAAAGGCCCTTCCAGGTTGACGCGCATGCGCTCGCGCCAGTCCTCAAGCGTGATCTCTTCGAATGGCTTGCCCGTGTACAGGCCGGCATTGTTGATGAGCACGTCGATGCGCCCGTATGCGGCTTCAGTCTCGCGGGCCATGCGCTGCGTGTCCTCCGGCGAGCTGACATCCGCCGTGATGTACAGGGCGTCGCCCATGGAACGCAACTCGCTCCGCAAATCTGGAGCATCCCGCACATCGGCGATGACGACCTTGGCGCCGTCGGCGAGGAGGCGCCGCGCCACGGCCGTCCCGATGGCGCCGGCTCCGCCGGTGATGATCACCACTTTCCCGTTGACGTCGATTGGCATCGTCTTTCTCCTTAAAGTCGTTACTGGCCCACGATCTCATTCCAGGGACTCAGGGCGGCCAGGGCTGCGCCCACGCCGGCCCCCAGCGAGACGGGATGCCCCAGGTCGGCCAGGGTACGTTCGAGCATGGCGATCTGTCCCGCCAGGATGGTGGGATGGGCGACCTTGCCCATGTGCCCCAGCCGGAATAGCTTGCCGGCCAGCTCGCCGTAGCCGCCCGAGATCATCACGCCGTAGCGATCGCGCAAGGTGCCGCGTATCCGCGCGTCGGTCAAGCCCGCCGGCACCTTCACCGCCGTGCAGCAGGTCGCGGCGATCTCCTCGCGCGCCGCCCACAGCTCCAGTCCCAGCGCTTTCATCCCGGCGCGACAGGCGCTGGCAATCAGCGCATGCCGCGCGGCGTGGCGCTCCACCCCTTCCTCGAGCACCTGCGTCAGCACCGATTCCAGGGCGTAAACCTCGCTGACCGAGGGCGTGTACGGGAAGCGCCGGTTCTTGAGCCAGGCTTCGCGCCAGTCCAGGATGGAGAGGAAACTGCCGCGCAGCGGCGATGCTTTGCTCTCCATGGCCTGCCAGGCCGCCGGGCTGATCGACATCAGCGAGAGGCCGGGCGTGCCGCCCAGGCATTTCTGCGGCCCGGCCACCGCCACGTCCAGGTTCCACGACTCCGGGCTGAGCACCTCGCCGCCCAACCCAGAAACCGTGTCCACGATAGTCAGCACGCCGAACTCCCTGGCCACCGCGCCGATGGCCTGCACCGGGTTGACCGTGCCCGAGGGCGTCTCCGAATGGACGACCGAGAGATACTTGATGCCCGGGTTGCGCTGCAAGGCCGCGCGCACCTGCTCGGGATCGACGGCCTCGTTGTACGGTACGGCCAGCTCCACAGCCTCGCCGCCGTACTTGACGATGAAATCCTCGAACCATTTGCCGAAGACGCCCGAGACGAGGTTGAGCACCTTATCGCCCGGCGAGATCAGGCTGGCGGCCGCCGCTTCCAGCCCCAGGATGGCCTCGGCCTGCATGATCACCACGTCGTAGCGCGTGCGGAAGACCTGCTGCAGCAGCTCGCAGGTGTGGGCGAAGAACTCGATGAAAGCCGGATCGTAGTGGTAGAGCACCGGGCGCGCCATATCGCGCAGCGTGCGATCCGTCACCTCCACCGGGCCGGATGCGGCGTTGATAACAGGCCAGTTCTTCATGGCAGGTGTCCCTCTAGCCCTCGTAATACTCGGGCGCCTTGCGATAGGTCTGGTAGTCGTCGGGATCGTGCGAGTAGAAGATCTTGCCGCCGAGGCGGTGGGCGATATTCTGTATCTTGACCATGGAATGCAGCAGGTCGGCGGGGTCGGTATGCAGGCCCATGATGACCTTATCCTCAAGGTTGTGCCTGCTATAGGCCACGTCGATGGGGAAGACCATCGGCGCCTGGCTGCCCAACTCGACCACCACGGACAGGTGTCCCGCCGAGTGCCCCGGCGTCTCGATCAGGGTGACGCCGGGCACGACCGTGTAGTCGTCGCCGTTGAGCTCCAGCAATTCCATCTGGGATTGCGGCATGTCGACCAACGTGTGGTCGTAGCCAAGGCGCTCCCAGGGGTCGGGGACGAAGGCGTGGCGCAGCTCCGACTTGGAAAAGATGAATCGGGCCTTGGGGAACTTCTTGTTGCCGGAGCAATGGTCGAAGTGCAGATGCGAGTTGACCACGATGTCGATATTGTCGGGGGTTAGGCCGATGGCCTTCAGTTGCGCCTCGATCGTCTGCTGGGGCGTTTGCATGGGCTTCTCAAAGGGCAGCTTGCGCTCTACCCAGTCCTTGTCGAAGCCGGTATCGATAAGGATGTTTGCCTGCGGGTGGTTGATGTAAATGGCATAGACCGGGAAGCGCACCTCGGTGCCGTGGCCGTGGTTCCAGGTCATGAACGATTGATCGAGCACCAGCGATCCGTTGTCCAGCAGATATACGCGCGTTGCCATGTCTTTCTCCTTCACTCGCTGCGCGATAAACCTGTTGATGCCTGCTGCGTAGTTGGGATCCGTTCACTGTCGGCGGGCGGGGTTACCTGGGACCGCCGGCATCCTTGCCGGCCCCGTTGCCGGCTGAGCACGCGTGCTGGCCGGCGTTCCCAGGCCAATATGCCGCGCACGAACCGTCCCATGCCCACTCAGTCGCCCTCCGTCTTCAGTGCGCGCCAGATGCGTTCGGGGGTGAGGGGAAGCTCGTGCACGATGATGCCCAGGTCGGCCAGGGCATTGACGATGGCGGCCGGGACGCCGGCCAGCGCGCCCTCGCCCACGCCCTTGGCCCCATACGGGCCGGGACCGTCGCCGTTCTCCACCAGCAGGGAGCAAAAGGAATCGGGCAGGTCGGCGATGGTCGGGATATGGTAGTCGAGCAGGGTGGGGTTCAAGATCTGGCCGTTCTCGAAGACCATCTCCTCGTGGATCGCGTTGCCCAGCCCCTGCATCACGGCGCCCATCTCCTGGGCCTCGACCAGGTGCGGGTTGATCGCCTTGCCGACATCGGCCACGCTGACCAGCTTGAGCACCTGGATGCGTCCGGTGGCACGGTCGACCCGTATCTCCGCCCCTCCCGTGCAGACCTCCCAGAACACCGGGCCGGCGGCGTACGACTCCTTGCCGCGCTCCGGCCGCACCTCGCCGCGCCCGATCAGCTCGCCGCCCACCATACCGAAATGGTACTTGAACAGGTCGGGATAGCTGCGGGACTCGTCTTCGTGCCAGACCGCTCCGTCGCGCAGCGCGATCGCCGCCGGCGGCAGGCCGAAGCAATCGGCGGCGATGGCCAGCAGTTGCGCGCGCACCTCGCGCGCGGCGCGCTGCACGGCCAGCCCGGCCAGCGTGGTGGAGCGGCTGGCCCCGGTGGAGCGATCGTAAGGCGTCACCTGCGTGTCGCCGCCGGGTACCCTGATGCACTCGATGGGCAGCGCCAGCTCCTCGGCCACGATCTGGCTGAAGACGGTGCGCGCGCCCTGGCCGACCTCCGTGGTGCTGACCAGCAGCGTGGCCGTCCCATCGGCCTCCAGGCGTACCAGCGCCGTGGAGACCGGCTGTGCGCCGGCGGCGAGCAGCCCGACACCCAGCCCGCGTCCGACGTCGGGTGGCTTCGGCGCGTGCCAGTCGAGGTGCGCGGCGATCTTGCGCACGTCGCCGACCAGATCGGCGTCGAGCGGCTTGCCGCCCGGCCGCACCTGCTCGCCGGGCCGCAGCAGGTTGCGCTCGCGTATTTCCAGGCGGTCGATGCCCGCTCGCCGCGCCACCTCGTCGACCTGGCTTTCGCCGATCCACTGCAGGTGCGTCGCGCCGAAGGCCCGGTACGATCCGGCCGGCGGCGTATTGGTGTACACGCCCCAGGCGTCGACGGCCAGCGCCTGCCAGCGGTAAGGTCCGGGCGCGGCGTCGGCCGCCGTGGCCACCACGCGCGGGCCGTTATCGGCGTAGGCGCCGGTGTCCATCCAGAGCCGGGCCTCGCGCGCCAGCAGTTGGCCGTCCGCCGTGGCCGCGGTGCGCATCCGGCAGCGCATGTTGTGCCGCCGGGTCGTGACCATGGCCTCGCCGACCGAGTTGGCGATGCGCACGGGGCGCCCCGCCTTGCGGGCCAGGGCCACCGTCAGCGGCTCCATCTTGGTGTACGATTTGCTGCCGAAGCCGCCGCCGAGATACGGCACCACCACGCGCACCCGCGACACCGGCAGCTCGAACAGGTCGGCCAGCTCCGCGCGGACCAGGAACGGGTGCTGGCAGGAGGCCCAGACGGTGACGCCGTCCCCCTCCCACTGCGCCACTACCGTGTGCGGCTCCATGGCGTACTGGTAGATCGCCGGGAAAGTGTACTCGCCCTCCACCACGATGGGCGCCGGGGGCGCGCCCTCAAAGATGCTCGCGGCATCGCCCTGCACGATGGAGTGGTGATAGCAGATGTTGCCGGGCTGGGCCTTCATCTCGCCCAGGCCGTGGAACAGGCCCGCGGAGAGCGGCGTGTCTTTGTGCAGCAGGGGAGCATCCTCGGCCAGCGCGGCGTCCAGGGTCGTAGCCGCCGGCAGCTCGTCGTACTCCACCGCGATCAGGGCCAGCGCCGCGTCCGCCGTGGCCGCGTCCTCGGCGGCGACCGCCGCCACCGGCTCGCCCACGAAGCGCACGCGATCCAGGGCCACGATGGGGCGATCTTTGATGGCGTGGCCGTAGAGCCGCCCGCTCAGATCGCGGCCCGTCAGTACCGCCACCACGCCGGGCAGGGCCTCGGCCTGCGTGGCATCGATAGAGAGGATGCGCGCGTGCGGCAGCGGGCTGCGCAGGACCTTGCCGTGCAGCATGCCCGCGACGCTCAGATCGCCGGCGAACCTGGCCTCACCGGTCACCTTGGCCCGCGCGTCGACCCGCCGCACGTTCTGCCCCACCACGTTCAGCGCAGCCTGCTCATCCACCTTGCACCTCCGCCTGGGCGGCCTGCTCGACCGCCTCGATGATATTCCAGTAGCCGGTGCAGCGGCACAGGTTGCCTTGCAGGGCGGCGCGAATCTGCTCCCTGTTCGGGTGCGGCGTCTCGTCTAGCAGGCTCTTGGCGGTCAGGATCATGCCCGAGGTGCAGAAGCCGCATTGCAGTGCGGTGCAGTCGATGAAGGCCTCCTGCAGCGGATGTAGCCGGCCGTCGCATGCCAGGCCCTCGATGGTCAGCACCTCACGCCCGCGCGCCTCGTAGGCCAGGGTGCAGCAGGCGCTGACCGGCAGGCCGTCGAGCAGGACGGTGCAGGCGCCGCACACCTGCACGTCGCAGGATCGCTTGGCCCCCGTCAGGCCAAGCCGCTCGCGCAGGACGTCCAGCAGCATCTCGCGCGGCTCGATGACCGCCTCGACCGGCCGGCCGTTCACGGTCAAAGTGATGGGGAGCCGTGGCCGCTCCTCCAGGGGCTCGCCGGATGGCTCACCGGAGAGAAGCACCTGTGGATCGCTCGTGCCGGTCATGTCGCTCACGCCCTTTCCCTCCTGGCGGCCTGCTCGGAGGCCGCGGACAGCGCCCGCGCCGCCAGGACACGCACGAGATGCCGCTTATACTCCGCCGAGCCGTACAGATCGTCTACCGGGGAGACCGTTCGCGCGGCCAGGGCCGCGGCGTGGCTAAAGGCGCTCTCGGCGGGCCTGTCGCCGGCCAGGGCCTCTTCGGCCTCCCCGATGCGCAGCGGAGTCGGGCCGACGCTGCCCACGGCCAGCCGGGCCTGCGCGATCGCGCCATCGCGCAGGTACACGACGGCGGCAACCGTCACCGAAGGGCGCTCGTGCAGGGCAAACTTCTCATAGGCCGCACCCGCGTGGGCCGGAAGCAGCGGCACGGCGACAGAGGTCAGGACCTCATGTGGCTGGCGCGCCGTCTGCAGCAGTCCGACGAAGAAAGAGATGGCCGGCACGCGGCGGCTCCCATCGGTCGAGGTCAATTCCATTACGGCGTCCCACGCCAGCAGCAGGGTGGCGGGATCGCTGTGGGGCTCGCCGAAGCACAGGTTGCCGCCGAGGGTGCCGGCCGCCCGTACCCGCGCGTTGGCGACGCGCTCCGCCACCTGAGCGATCAGCGGCGCCTGCTCGCGGAGCGTGGCCGAGCGGGCCAGGGCGCGATGCGTCAGCAGCGGCCCCAGGGTCAGGGTGCGACTGCCGTTCTCGTCCTGGAGCGCCACCTGATCGAGTCCCGCGATGGTCTTGATGTTGACCAGGTGGGGATAGTGTACGAGTCCGTCCTTCATCAGCAGCAGGAGCTCCGTCCCGCCGGCATAGATCGCCGCCGCGTCGCCGTGCTCCAGCAGCAGGCGCGAGGCATCGCGAACCGTGGTGGGCTCGTGGATGCGAAACGGCGCTAGCATGGTGTCTTATGCTCCGGGCATACCATCGTCGAGCCCTTGCCGGCGCACCTGGCGGATCAAGTAGCGCCAGTAGCCCTGCACGAAATCATCACGGTACTTGTTTGGGTAGAGCAGATTGGCCATCTCGGCCGGCATCGGGCGCAGCTCTCCCAGCGTCGAGGCGATGGACTGGAACTGCACGGCGCGTTCCAGCGTCAGCGCCGTGTACACCGCCGAGGGTACATCTGCGCCCACCACCAGCACGCCGTGGTTGCGCAGCAAGACCGCACGGTGCGGACCCAGGGCGCGGGCCACCGCCCGGCCTTGCTCGGGCGTGGTGATCAGCTCGCACGTCTCGTCGAACAGCGGCAGGCCGTCCTTGAACAGCACGGCATCATGGCTCAGCATCTCCAGGCGACCGGCGGTGGCGGCGAGGGCGGTGGTGTAGAGCGGGTGCGCGTGGATCACCGCACCCACGTCCGGCCTTGCTTTGTAGACCTCCGCGTGCAGCACGGCTTCCAGGTGCACCTCGCCCTCGCCGGCCACCTTGCGACGATCCATGTCGATGGCCAGCACGTCGCTCGGCCGGACCTCGCTCAGGCCCAGGCCGTTGCGCTTGATCAGGGCAGTGTCGGCGGGTCCGCGTGCGCTCAGGTGCCCCAGCGTGACGTCCTCATGTCCGTGCATGGCCAGGATGCGGCAGCCCCAGGCGACCTGTTCGCACAACTCCACCGGCAGCACGTCGACGGTCATCGCTGTTCGGTCGGTGAGCAAGCCGGATAAGGGACGGCTCTCCCGAGACCGCCGGCTTCCTTGCCGGCACCGGAGGCCGGCTGGAAGCCGGCGGTCCCAGGGCGGCACAGCACCGTAGGGGTGTGTGCAATACGCCCTTGTCCTCCAATCGTGCAGAAGGCCATTGCCACGTCTACAGCACCCATTGTCCGTCCTTCAAGATGTAGCGCCCGTTGTCCTCGATCTGCAGCGTGGCGTCGAGACAGACCCCGTCCAAGTGCAGGATGCTGACGTTCTTGCCGCCGGGATAGGCGTTATGGTTGTCGCCTAGGGCGAAGTGCACGGTGCCGAGGCGCCCCTTCTCCGAGGGCGAGCCGAAGGGCGACTTCTCGCTGGTGCCGAAGGCGAACTCGCCGATCACGTCCGCGCCATCGACGCCGGAGATCACCTCGCGCAGGCGTTTGGCCTCCGCTCCGCCCTCGATGGCCACGGCGCGCCCGCCCTTGACGGTCCAGGTGATCGGCTCGACCACCTGGCCGGGCAGGCCGATGCCGAGCATCACGCCGTCGACCACCATGCGCCCCTCCGTCTTGTCCTCCACGGCGGCGAAGGCCACCTCGGCCCACAGCGGGACCGGCCCCATCATCTGGCCGCGCTTCTTGATCGGCGTCACCTCCAGCGAGGGGCGTCCCTCGATGCAGACCCGCATATCGGTGCCGCGCGCGGTGGTGACGCGTACCCAGCGCACTCCCTCCAGGGCGGCCATGGCCGCGCGGGCGCGCTCGGTGGCCTCGAGGATATGCTCCCTGGTCAGGTGCCACTCGCCCATGCCCTCTTCCACCGAGGCGATCTTGGCGTTGTTGGCGCACGACTCCTTGACCGCCGACACGTGCGCGAAGCGGTTGGCCCATTCCAGGTTGGTGATGATGATGATCTCGTCGGAGTTGACCATGGCCTGATGCAGATTGCGCGGCGGTGCCATGGGGAAGCGCGTGTCCGCGATGCCGCGTCGCACCTGGTGCTCGTTGTTCATGATCACCGGGAAGGCGCCGCGCTCCACTGCCACGGCGGCCAGCGCCTCGGCCTGCTCGCGGTGGGCGTCGTCGGTGATGATGGTCACCACGTCGTCTTTCTCGACCGACATGCAGATGTCCACGATGAGCGCGGCATCCTGGGTGCGCGCGTTGTTGACTTCGCTCATGCTAACCTCCTTCACGATGCTAGTTAGGTTGGGTAGGACCGGCGACTGAAGTCGCCTGGCAGGGACGAGCCGACTAAAGTCGGATACGTGGCACCGCACGGCACTTCAGTGCCCGTCCTCTGCTATGACACTTCAGTGTCAGGCATCGCGATCTACTCCTAAGCACCCTCCTTACGGCTGAAAAGCCGGAAGCACCTCGGTGGCGAATCGTTTGACCTGGTCGAACTGATCGAGCGCGCCGAAGCGGCAGATAAAGTATGTCACACCGGCCTCGGCGAAGGTCTTGATCCAGGCGATGATGTCGTCCGGGGTGCCGACGGGACCCCACTCGCCCAGGTCCATGGCCTTGCTGAGCTCCGGGTAATACTGGCCGATGTAGTCGCCGATGCTGCGCTGGGCCGCCTCGCGGCTGTCCGCTATGTTCATGGTCACCTGGTAGGCCATGGTGAAGGTCGCCGGGTCGCGCCCGGCCTCCTCGACGGCGGCCAGCACCTCCGCCCGCTGCCCGGCAAACTCCTCCGGATGCCGCGCCCGACAGCAGGTCATCCAGCCGTCCCCATAAGTCGCGATGCGCCGGGACGCCTTGCTGATCACGCGCGAGACCTTCTCTTCCGCCGAGGTGCCCACGACAAGGCGCGGGTTGCTGACCACCCACATCGGCGGCGGGGCTTGCAACGGCTTGAGCGGTGCCATCTCGGTGCCCGAGTAGAAGCTGATGTTGTCGTAGTTGAAGTGCTGGCCGTGGAAGGTCACGCTGCCCGTCGTCCACAGCTCGCGCAGCACGGCCAATCCCTCCTCGAAGATGGCGGCGCGTTTGGAGAAGTCCAGCCCCAGGGCGGCGTACTCGCGCTTCACGCCTTCTTCGGGGTTGCCCATACACGGCCCAACGATGGCGCGGCCGCCCGAGACGTGGTCCAGGGTGGCGTACTCCAGGGCCAGGTAGAGCGGATTGCGCGTGGCGCTGACCACGCAGGCCGTGCCGAGGCGGGCGCGTTTGGTGCGCTGGGAGATGGCGGCCAGCAGGATCATGGGGTCGTAGCGCGGCTTGGAGAACAGGCTGTCTCCCACCCAGACCGAGTCGAAGCCGTACTCTTCCACCTGCTGCGAGATATCCAGGAGATCGGCCAGGCTGTAGCCGGGCGCGATCAAGGGCTCGCGGTTGTTGACATTGACGCCGAACTGCGCGGAACCTGCCATTACCCCTCCCTATTTATGGTCGATTATGGTCGTGTGCTGAACCATCGAGCTCGGCGGTGGCGTGGCCGTCCGGCGTCGCGCGCTGTGCCATCAGTGGCACCAGCTCCACCCGCGGGTCGGCCTCGAGGATGCGCCGCGGCAGCCGGATATGTTCGGCCATCAAGTGGGCCGCTTCGTCGGCGTTCCCTTCTTTCACGGCCCTCAGGATCGCGCCGTGTTCTTCCAGCGAGCGCTCCATGCCGCCGCGCAGATAGAGCGACGGCACGTAATAGCGTCGCATCTGGCTGATCAGCCCTGCATAGATCTCCTGGAGTTTGTCATTGCCCGAGCGATCGACAAAGATGAGGTGAAAAGCGGCATTGTCGGCGAAGAAATCATCGACGGCGCCGCGCGCCACGTGGCCGGCCATGCGCTCGTGCAGGCGATCCAGTTCCCCGAGATCGGACGGTTGGAGGTGCGGCACGGCCAGACGGATGGCCAGCGCTTCGAGCACCTCGCGCACCTGGTAAGCGTTGAGGAAATCGCGCGGCGACAGCGCGGTGACCGCGGCCCCCTGGCGGGGAATGAGCGTCACCAGCCCTTCCGCGGCCAGCCGCCGCAGCGCCTCGCGCACGGGGGCCCGGCTCACGTTCAGCCTGCCGGCGATGGTTTCCTCGGGCAAGGGAGCGTTCGGCTGGTAGGCGTTATTCAGGATGTCGCGGCGCAGGTGCTCGTACACCTGCTGGGCCAGCGTGGCCGTATTGACCGGCGGTGTCGCGGGGTCGTTGCCGAGAGAGACCTCACCGGGCGTCACCGTGGTGCCTCCGTTGATGCAGACCGCACGCCCGGCGCTTTCCATCAGAGTCTACTGCTATTGAGCCGGCCGGCCCGGGCAGGGGCCGCGCTCGGCCGCGTCGGAGCGCTTGGGCGTTGAACTGTATACAGTATACGTGCTATGCTGGGCGGTAGCAAGGGGATGGCCTGAGGCTAAAGCCTCATGGCAGGCACGGGGCCATGAATGGCCCAGGGACGCCCTTCAGGGCGGAGTTTCTGCCATGACCCTTCAGGGTCAGGCCCCCGCGCACGTTCGCGCTACAGCCTATCGCGAGGGGGGACGAGATGGCCATTCGCGTCGAGGAGAGGATGCAGGTGGAGGCGCCGCGGGCGGCGGTGTGGGCCTATTTCAGCGATCCGCTGCGGGTAGCGCCCTGCCTGCCCGGCGCGAGTGTCACGGAGGTGGTCGATGCCCGCACCTATCGCGGCCAGGTGCAGGTGCAGATCGGCCCGGTCGCGGCGCGCTATCAGGGCACCATGACCGTCGAGGAGGCCGACGAGGCTGCGGGCCTGCTGGCCATGCGCGTGCTTGCCTCCCAGGTCGGCGTCCTGGGGCGCGTCGACGGCCGCATCAGTTGCCGTCTCGACCCCGACTCCGACGAACAGGGGCCGACCGCCGTCACGGTGCTGGCCGAATTGAACGTGACGGGCCGCATCATGCAGCTCGCTGGCGGGCTGATCGCCACTGCCGCCAAGCAGGTCTTCGAGCAATTCGCCGCCTGCGCCCGCGAAGCCCTGTCGAATCCTAACTGACCCTACTGGCCCTGGAACAGATCGCGCAGCACCGCCGCCTCCATTCCTCCGCTCTGAGCGGGTGTCTCACCGCCGGTGGCAAGATAAGGCTGCAAGGAATGGGCCAGGTTGGGCAGCGGTAGCGATTGCAGCCAGACGCGTCCCGGCCCGCTCAGCACCGCCAGGAAGAGCCCGTCGCCCCCGAAGATCATGTTGCGGATCCCCGGGACCATCGTGATGTCGAAGCTTACCCGCTCCTCCAGCATGCCCACGTGGCCCGGGTGCACGCGCAGCGTCTCCCCCGGCGGCAGGTCGTAGACGATCACCTCGCCGCTCAGCTCGATCCAGGCCTGCGTCGTTCCGGCCAGGCGCTGCAAGATGAAGCCGTTGCCCCCGAAGACGCCCGCGCCCAGCGAGCGCTGGAAGGCCATCGACAGCTCCAGCCCGGGCGTGCCGCACAGGAAGCCGTGGCGATGGATGAGGTAGCCCTGGCCGGGCTGCACGCTCACCGGCAGGATCTGGCCCGGCATTTTGGTGGCGAAGGCGACAGTGCCCGGCCGGCCCTGGGCCCTGTACTCGGTCATGAACAGGGTGCCCCCGCCGACCGCGCGCTTGAGCAGGCCGAAGAGGCCGCCGCGTCCGCCCCCGGCCTGCGTGGAGGTCTGCAAGGCGATGCTGCTGCTCATCCAGGAGAGCTCGCCCGCCTCGGCAAGCACGCTCTGGCCGGGCTGCAAGGTGATCTCCAGCACGGGCAGGGTCGTGCCGATGATGCGATGGCCGATTGTGGAGCCATTGCCGTAGGCGGAATACTGCCCGGCGTCCTGCGCGGGGAATTGCCCTGAGCCGTAGGAAGGTGGCGCGCCGCCCTGGGCGGGGAACGACCCGGCGCCATAAGTGGGCGGCGCCCCGGCACCTTGAGTGGGGAATTGTCCGGCGCCGTAGGTGGGTGGTGCCCCGGCGGCCTGCGGGGCCATGCGGGCACCGCAGCTCCCGCAAAAGGCGGCCCCGGGCGAGACGGGATGGCCACAGCTTGGGCAGGTCACGGCTGAGCTCCTTTCGTCGGTCGCCGCCGCGTCGGCCGCGTGCCGCACGCACGGGGCCGGGACCGCGGCGCGACCGCGCCAAACGTCGGTCGAGTGCAGTGTAGCACAAGGGACGGATCGCTCACACGGCCGTCATCAGATAGCGTTGATTATGCACGGGTGTCCGCAACTCGGGCGCAGCGGTGCCTGGGAGCGCCGGCATCTTGCCGGCCCACGTTGCCGGCGGGACTCCGGCGCTCCCAGGGCGTTCTCCGTGATCCTCGTGAACAAAGAGGGCTAGTCGGCGGGCCGTTCGCTCTGTGCGGGGATAGCTCCCGAGCGCGTCATGCCCAGCGCGCGTCCCTGGCCGGCGACCACCTCGGCCATGCGGCGCGAGGCTTCGTCGATCATCTCGCCGTCGTGCGCGGCCACGCCCTGTCCCGCGGCCAACGCGCGCGCGTACGCCTCCAGGATCTCCTCCGCGCGGTCGTACGTGGCCTGGTCCGGGCCAAAGATGCGATGCAGCACGTCGATCTGGTCCGGGTGAATGGCCATCTTGCCGTCGTAGCCCAGCGCCCGGCTGCGCGACGCCGATTCCGCCAGCCCGTCGCTATCCTTATACAGGGCATACGGCCCATCTATCGCCTGGATGTGGGCGGCGCGCGCCGCGTTGACCAGCCAGGAGGCCACGAAGTGCCATTTGTCGCCCGGGTATGAGCGGTCGATCTCACCGATGCTGGTGTGGGGCAGGCCCAGCGCGGCGCTATAATCGCCTGGGCCGAAGATCAGGGCCTCGACCCGCGGCAGCCTGGCTATCTCCAGCGAGGCGAAGAGGCCGCGCGGCGATTCCACGATGACTTCCAGCCCGATCGGCGTCCCCGAGCGGCCGGTGATGCCCCGGTGCCGCTCGATCTGCTCCAGCAGGCGGCTCGCGAACAGGGCCTCGTCGTAGCTCTCCACCTTGGGCAGCATGATGCAGTCGATGCGGTCGCCCGCCCCCTCGACCACGGCGACGATGTCGGCGTAGGTCATCATCGAGCCGCAGCTATTCACGCGCACGCTGACCGTGCGCGTGCCGAAGTCGATGCCCCGCAGCGCCTCGACCACAAGCCGGCGCGCCTCGTCCTTCTGGCTGGGCGCCACGGCGTCTTCCAGGTCCAGAAAGACCTCGTCGGCGGCCGTGGTGGCCGCCTTCGCCATCTTCCTGGGGTTGCTGCCGGGGACGGCCAGCACGGATCGGCGCAGACGGATCATGTAGGTCCCAGTCCTCGGCGCGGATGAGCCACCTCTAGCCGCTTGTCCGGTGGGCTTGCGCTCCGGAAAGCAGGTCGCGCATAAGGGCCGACACGTCGGAGTAGGTGTCCAGCGCTCGCGCCGCCTCGATGGCCCGCTCGGCCGTGCCGGCGCCGTAGTGCGGCGCCACCAGGTCGCGAAACTTCTGCTCCAGGGTGCCGGTCGGAACCGGGTTCTCCGGCGTACCGCGCGGGTAGTCAACGCTTG
>Ga0209062_1003274_pt1 | contig 19038 bp, 18 predicted proteins | sample Coa_R2_2_FD_187158 | JGI IMG/M metagenome (GOLD analysis project Ga0209062, IMG submission 187158) | Surface soil microbial communities from Centralia Pennsylvania, which are recovering from an underground coalmine fire - Coalmine... | ecosystem: Environmental > Terrestrial > Soil > Unclassified...
TTCGAACGCGCGATTTCGGGCACCAGACCATAGGCTGCCAGATTCGCGAAGAGTTGGCTCTCGAGCTCGTTGCGGTCCACCAGCATGATCACCGTCGGCTTCTCAAACGCCGGATGCCGCAGGATCAGGTCGGCAGCCTTGATCATGGTGAAGGTCTTGCCCGAACCCTGGGTGTGCCAGACGAGGCCGGTCCGCTTTTCGGGGTCGAGCGCGCGCTCCACCACCTTCTCGACCGCGCGCGTCTGGTGCTGCCGCAGCACGATCTTTCGCAGCTCGTCGTCCTTCTTGTAAAAGACGATCCAGGATTCCAGAAACCGCAGGAACCGCTCACGCGCGAAGAAGCGCTTCACCTTGCGCTCAAAGTTGCCCTTTTCTTCGTCCTTCCAGTTGAAGAGGCTCTTCCGGTCCAGATTCCACGTTACGCCGTAGTAGAAGTCGATCAGGTGCGTCACATCGAAGATCTGCGGCGCTGTCACCAGTTCGGGCGTCTCGCAGTGGTAACGCCGGATCTGGGCGAGGCCTTCCTCGATGCCTTCCTTTTTCGCGGCGCTCTTGGTTTCCACCAGCGCCACCGGGATGCCGTTGATCACAAACACGACGTCGGCGCGATTCCGGTACTTGCCGTTCGTGTACTGCCACTCGTCGGTCACCTGGAAGGCGTTCTCCGCCGGGTGGGCGAAGTCGATCAGCGTGACGTTCCCCTGGCGCTTTTCCGATTCCACGTACACGGACCGTTCGCCGCGCAGCCAGGCCAGCACCTCGGCATTGCCCTCGATGTTGTTGCGGACGCTTTCGATGCGCGCGATGACTTCATCGACGTTCGAGACCGTGACCACGCCGGGATTCAGGCTGATCAGCTTGTCGCGCAGCGTCTGGTAGAAGAGCGTTCCACTTTCCCCGCGCCGGAGCGTGAGCGCCTGGTCCGGGGAGACATAGGCCCAGCCGATTTCCTGGACGTATTCGACCAGCGGGTTCTGGACCGTAGCCCGCTCACTCCCGATGCTAGGCATGGCTGACCTCCGCAAGGTCGAGGTCCTTGACGCGGATCGCGCCGGTCATGAGCGATACCAGCATCGCACGGAACAGCTGGTCCAGGATTCTCACTTTGTCTTTCGCCACCTGCAGCCGACGCCGAATCAGATCAATGGCACTGCCGATCTCCTCTTGCTCGCTGACGCAAGGCAGCGGGATCAAAAGGTCTTTGACATATCCGAGGTTCAGGTGGGAAAGATGGCCCAGGTTACCCATGCCGCGAAGGTCATCGTACTGAGAATCCAACCAGTGCCATAGGTACGTTGGGACGAGCCGCTCGAAGCACTCAATCGCTGCCGTATTCTGGGTTGTCGCTGCGGCCACTCCAAGAAGGGCAGATCTGCCCCGGGTCTTGCCCTGCCCATACATGGCGACAAAGACTGTTCCTGGGGGATAGAGCTTGAGTCGGTAGTCGCTCACGGCTTTGTGTGAGACATGAAGTGAACTCCCGAGGATGATTTGACCATCGATTTCCGCAGTCCTCACGAAAGGAATGTCTCCCGCATAGTACTCAGGCTCGTCAGTTGAGGGCGTCGTTCCGGTCGTAATACGAGCGACATCCCCGAGGCGCACCACCTCCCAACTCTCCGGAATCTCGCCGATCTCGGTCTGCTTAAGCGGCTCGCCGCGCAGCCCCTCCCGGAACAGCTTCGCCATCGTCGCCGACTTCAGCGCAGCCAGCTTGTCGCAGATCGCGGCTTCCTTCTCAACCCGTAACCGAATGGTTTCCAGCGTGTGCGCGATGGCTCTCTGTTCATCTAGTGGCGGCAGAACGACGGGCAGTCGGTCAATCTTCCCTCTGTTGAGCGTCTGTCCCTTTACCGCACGATCCTGATGGTCGGCGAAGTTGATCGTTGGAAGGTAGAACTTCAAGAAATCGCGATCAACCGACTCCCTCGGGAAAATGGAGATGATCGCCTCGTTGTGGAAGGCATCAATGTCAAGAACCGACGTTCTTCCGATCGTGAGCTTGAAGCTCATGAGGAGAGTCCCAGCCGGCGCCAATTGTCGCTGGAAAATCTCTTCGTAGGCATCGGCAGTTACACTCTCGGTAGTGCGATTGACAGTGCCGAAGGGACAAAGATCTGCAATGCTTACCCAGGGGAAGGCCGCTGAACTGGCGCTCCAGAACCTGTCACTGTTACGTGGCGGCGTCCGGCCCAAGCGGTAATCCGCAATTTCGCGAAAAGGTACGATCTTCCAATCCGGAGGCAGCGCGCCGGCCATTATTGACTCCACCGATATCCCAGTCTCATGAAGACGACCTCAAGTTGCTGGTCCAAAGCTGACGTCTCAATCCTTAGCCTGGCTAAGTCATCAAGAATTGTCTGAATGTCACCGTTACTCTCAGCAGCCGCACTGCGAACGAACCTCGATGGCGACAAGTTGTAGTCCGCCTCGGCGATCTGCTCCTGGCTGACCACCCGGCACAGCCCCTCCTGGTCGGTCCACTCCCGGAAGCACTGTACAATCTTGCGGATGCCCTCCTCGGTGAGCTCGTTTTTCGGGCGTCCCTTCCGGAACTCCGCGCTCGCGTTCACCAGCAGCACCTGTCCGCGCCGGCTCTTGGGCTTCGCTGCGTTCAAGACAATGATCAAACCGGCGGCGGTGGTGTTGTAAAAGAGATTGTCCGGAAGGAGGATGACGCCTTCCACCAGGTCCTGCTCGACAAACCAGCGGCGGATGGTCTTTTCTTTGTTCTCGCCCTGGCTGCCGCTGCCTCGGCTGGCGGCGCCGGTGTCGATTACCACGGCGGCCCGGCCGTGATCCTTCATGGACGCCGCGACGTGCTGGAGCCAGGCCCAGTCCGCGCTGGAGGCCGGCGCGTAGCCCCCGCGAGTCTCGAACCGTTCATAGGGATCGTTCTCGTAGCTCTTCGGGTCGAAGTTGTCCTGGTTCCACATCGGATTGGTCACCACGATGTCGAACCGCTTCAGGCGGCTGTCCTCAAGGAACTTCGGATTGCTCATAGTGTTGCCGCGGACGATTTCGCCGGCCATGTCGTGCAGCACCATGTTCATCCGAGCGATGGCGAAGGAGGAGCCGGTCAGTTCCTGGCCGTGGAGCTTGAGCGGGCGGTCGATCTTCTGCTCCCGCTCCTTGAGCACCAACTGGCATTTGACCAGCAACCCGCCGGAGCCGCAGCAGGGATCGTAGACCTCCTCGCCTTGCTTGGGGTCCATCAGCCGCGCCATCAGCCAGCCGACCTCCTTCGGCGTGAAGAACTCGCCGGCGCTTTGCCCCTGGCCTTCGGCGAACTTCCGCAGGAGGTACTCGTAAGCGCGGCCCAGGAAATCCGGCTCCACGTCGTTCAGGCCCAGCCGGTAGCGGGGATCGCTGAGCGTCTCGATGAGGCGCGCCAGCGCCTCGTCGCTGATTTCGCGCTCGCCGTTGCGCGTCTCGTTGTAGTCGACAATGTCGATGACGCCCTGAAGGCTGGGGTTCGCTTTGGTAATGGCGCGGATCGTTGTGGTGAGCTGCTCGCCGAGGGTTCGGGGCTTGCGGTGCTCCGGCCAGTCGAACTTCCTGCGACCGCTGACCACAGGCCAGGTCGCCTCAGGAGGGATGTAGAAGCGGACCAGCGACGGGTCGGCTTCGATTACGGCGCGCGCCGTCTCCTCATCGCCGAATTCCTCGGTCAGCCGGGCGATCTCGTCCTCGAAGACGTCCGACAACCGCTTGATGAAGACCAGCGGCAAGATGTAGTCCTTGAACTTTGGCGCGTCTTTCTCGCCCCGGATGGAACATGCTGCCTTCCACAGCAGATTCTCCATGGACCGGTTATCCATGACCTGGCCGTTGCCGTTGGGGGGAGACTTCGGCTCAGCCGCCGGCTTGCGCCGTCCTCGTCGAACCGGCGGCGCGGGCGCGACGGGACCGGCCTCCGCTTCCTTCCCGGTCAGGCGGGCGTACAGATCGGCAAACTCCGGCCCGAGCGACTTGACGAACTCCGCCACCGCATGCCGCACGGCCCCATCCGGCTCGGTTTTCCCTTTTTCCCAACGATTGACCGTCGGGAAAGACACGCGGAGCTGGCTGGCTAGCCGCTCCTGGGAAATACCAAGCCGTCGGCGTAACTCCTTGATAAGCCGATCGAACCCTGCCTCCGCAGTCCTTGTGTCTGCCATAGGGGTATCATAATAGATGATATGTCAGGTGATCGGCAGCAGGCACGCCGAACCATTCTCATGCGTCGGGCTGTGGCGCCAGGGCTGCACCAATCGTTCGACAACGCCCGGCAATCGCTTGGTTCCCGCAATCCGTTGCAACACGTAGCCCTGGTCGCCTTGATCTCACAACTGCAACCCGCTGCTGCGGAGCTGCCGACACTAATTCAGCAGGCTGAAGGAAAAGCATCTACTCCCTCACCCGAGCTGCAAGCCGAGCTTGAAGCAGCGTATAAGCAGATGCGAGAGGCATTCGCACCGCTCACGTTTCTTTACGATTTACGCACGCATGGTGGACTCGCACATCCACCTCAGAAAGAGCAGGCAGTTAAGGCAGCAGCAAGTCTGGGCCTCCCGCGCGAGAATTGGCATCGCAGCGATTATCTTCAACTCCTGAAGCTGATCGCCGGGAGTGTCAGCAGCATTAGCGAACAACTTGAGGCTGGGGCCGAGACGTTTGGCGAGATCACTGGTCTCAGCGCTCACGAATAAACGGATGAACGCGCCATTGACCATTCAGGATGTATCGGAGTTCTACCTCGCCGAAGATCAAGCGTCGTTTCATGTTAGGCTTCCCGGGCTTGACGGCAGACTGCACCCGGTTATTCCGGCGCCGCCGTTGACCAAAGCTGCTTACGCGAGCGCATATGAAGTGTGCTCAAGACAATTACAACCCGCCCAAAACGTTCTGAACGGTCCATACCCGCTCCTGATGCATGATGTTCCGCATTCGTTCGGTGCTCCGTTTCGCGCAGTCCGTATTTTTTCCCGCTATGTGCCTCCGATTCCAGATGGCTCCGCGAATTGGATCAGATATCTTGCAACGACATCGAGGGCCCCGTACCGCTGGATCGAGGACCTGGGCCACGCGGAGCCCGGCTACTTTCTAACTGGCCTGCCGAACGCTCCGGAGCTGTGGGAGATCTCGTCCTGCGAACGCGATCCAGCAGATCGCTGTGTTTTTGTCCTGTCTCCGGTACGGCTTCCGCATGGCCTGCCGACTCCCGATTTCACCAAAATAGCTGATCCAATTCTTCGGACCGAGGCACAACAACATTGGGCTAACCTTGAGCAAGCGGTTGTCGCGCACAATCCTTATGCACTTGTCAATTCCGCGGCATCACTTTCGGAGGCGTTGCTTCGGATCTTTCTCGCTGCCCCGGGCCCTGCGAGAAGTAATCTTTCAGACCTCCTGGACAGCTTAAAAAGGGAGCTGGATAAGAGCAACAGCGCGTTCTCACCCTTGAGTTACCACTTCATGCAAGCTGTCCGTATCATGCACCAATCGACGCAGCATCCAGGTCGCGTCGCCGGTATAGGACGGCCGATCAATCCTCGGCTTGCCCTGAGCATCGCGGAAGGTATGGTGGAAGTCCTTGCCTCGGTTGGATTGGTTTAGTATCTCGCTTCCCTCCCTTCCGGATTTACGCGCGAAGCAAGGAAAACAGCAGCAGCCCAGCTCCGATTGCGAAGAAAACCACGAACCGGCGAAAGAAGCGGGGCCCCATCATGGCGGCCAGCAGAAACCAGAACCTCATTGCATTGCTCCCAGTTAATTTATCTCAACCATAGTGAAATGTACGCACTGGGCCGCTCACGTGTTTACGGCCAAAACGTAGGGAATTCCTAATAGGCGCGACCAGGATTGAACGGCGGATCGCTGGAATCGCGGAATTGGCGTGTTGACCGCCCAGTAATCATTGGCGGCCCCAATTAGGATTTGCGGGCGCTGCAACATCGAAGTCAGCACTGGCCAAGTAATGAGCTGCTCGTAACAAATGAGAATGGCGGCTCGTTTCCCGCCAATCGGAATTACACCCGGTCCAGCAAGCCGGAGCGGTGCTGAGTCCGGCCGGAGCGGATTCCACATTGCAACGGGAACCGGAAGTCGCTGCTCAAATATTGCCGCCTGAGCACCTCGGATGACGAGGCCATTAAAATACCCTGGCGACCATTTCTCGGCACCCGGCGCGCGGGTGGATGCAATCGAGGACGCGCCACGAAGTGCCGCTAATTCCGCGGAAAAATCGTAAACCGGGCCAGTTGCTGGCGCTGACGCTGGAATTCGTGCACCGATGAGAACCGTTTTTCCGCTCGCCTTAAGCTCAGCGAGCGTTTGTTTCCAAAAGGCATCCGTTGAGGCCGTCCAATATGGCACGACGGTTTCGGGAAATACGATTACGGACGCCCGCGCGGATAGTGCCTCGCGCTGAACCTCCTCGGCGGCCTGATACTCGGCCAACGGGTTTGGCGTGAATTGGGCGATACCGCCGAAATGAGTATTGATAGCTCTCCAATCGGAGGGGGCCGACGGCTCCGCTGGGTGAATCAGATTTGCAATCACGATGGTGCAAACTCCCGCAACCGCGGCCCGCCTTGGCCATACAGCAAGAGCGCCCGTCAGAAGCGCGCAAAATAATAAACCGCACCAGCCTGTAGTTGGAAAAAGGAATCCCGCTGCGGTCAGCGGCGAGGCCCATCCGATAACTCCCAAGGGCGGAATTACGGTCAGGGCCAGACCCACGGGTGCACGCCACAAGGCATGCCGCAAACTCGGCGACCAGACGAGCGGCCATGGCAAGGCAAGCAGCAAGCCTGAAACCGCCCAAAGCCCTACAGCAACAAACGGCGATACCTGTGGGCCGAAGAAATTCTTTGCGCCGGGAATTAACGGCCAAAGCGCTCCCGCGTAGTAGGACACCGCCGATTCGTATGCGCTGCGCCGGGACTTCGCTCGGAGGGCCATTGCCGGCATCACAACCGATGCACTGATGCCGATGGGATATCCGGTTGAAACGGAAAGTCCTACAAAGAGCGCCGCGGTGGGACGGGGTAGCGCCATTATCGCAAGGTCAGCAGTGGCTTCACATAGTCGCGAATGGAGCTGATGGCTAGCGGGCCAAAATAGCGACTATCGAAACTGCGCGAATTATATGAAGAGGCAACCCAGATGAAGCCCGGCTGAACAATGTACCGGCCCAGGGGCCATGACGAAAGCGGCCGGCCTTTTGTATCCCTGCGAAGCGGCGCCGTGTTTGGCCATAAATGACCGTTCACCGCGATTCCTGCAGCAGATAGCTCGACCAAATCGCCGGCGCGCGCAACCACAGGTTTGAGGAGCGGTGCGCCGCCGTCGCTGCAAGCCCCTGGATCGCGATAACCGCGCGAAAGTGCGAGGCTGGCGAAAGGTTCGGCCGGACAAAACTCAACGAGATTGGCGCTAGCTGCCGAGCTCGTTACATACAAACCAATGGGCAAGGAGGGTGATGCGTTGATCCGCAGCCCAACGATGTCCCAGAACTGGAAGCCGATGAATAAGGCGACCAAGCATCGGAGCCCGATTATTCTTGCGAATGTGATACGCCGCTCGCGGGACTCACTGGACAGGCCAGTCGCTGTCATACACTGCCGCCCCTTCAAGGTCCGGGAGCACCTCCCGGTTTACGGACACGTGCCCGGAATCGTTGGCCGCCGCTCCACGCGTCTGCGCAATTACATGGCAATAGCGGACAACGATCTCGTTAACAGTGCGCTTTGAGCCGTCCTTGGGAACGAATTCACGCTGCTCGATCGTTCCCTCAACAAAGATGTTGTCGCCCTTATCAAACGTCAGAGCGACTTTCGAGAGATCACCATAGAAGGACAAGCTGTGCCAGTTCGTGCGTTCATGCCACTGCTGGCTGTTGTCCTGGAACCGGTATGTCTGCCCGAGACGTGCATTGGCGACGGGCATGCCGGAAGGAAGATATCGAAGTTCAGGCTTTTTGACGAGATATCCCGCGATCTCGACCCTATTCATTTGCATGATGATTTCTAGGCTCCTTTTGTGGTGTGATACTCCTCAAGGAATCCAAGCTCCGCTTGTGTGAGGCGCTCACGCGGAGCGGTTTCAGGTTTACTGATCTTGTTGCGCGTGCGTGCAACAGGTTTCTGCGAGATCACCCGGCCATCTTCCACCGCTAGAAACTTTGTGGGCGGCTGTAGGCTCGCGCGGCGTGTGAGCACCGGATCAAGGAAGTAAAGCATTTGAGTGCCCAGGATTGGGTACGTGCCGCTTACAAAAATCAACATCTGACCTGGGGCGATGATCTTCTCCGTATTACCGACGGCCTCTTTTTGAGGCGGCTTGAGGCGGAGCACTTCATCGGGCGTCATGAGCGGTCGCTCCACGTAATCCACGCTCGCGTTAACGTGACCCATGACCGGCGAGAAGCGGGAACCTGAAAAGTTGTAACTCGCCTTCTGAACCGTTTGCTTGCCGGTCATCCGGCTGAGTAACTCAGCAGTTTCAACTTGGTTGGGTGCGAATGCGATTCTGACGTGGCAGTTTGACACGATGCTCTCGTTATTGCCGTAGGCATCCACAATCTGCCGGATATCCTGCGTGATGAGATATGCTTTCAGGCCGTATCCCGCCATGTACGATAAAGCGTCCGCAAATACTTCCATCCGATTGAGGGAGGGGAATTCATCAACGAGCAACAGGAGACGATGCCGGTTGCGTATCTGCTGCGCGCCTTCGAAGATCATCTTTTCCGTAAGCCTGTGGACGATCATTGTGAAAATCAGCCGGATCAGCGGCCGGAGCCTGATTTTGTCGGACGGCGGGACAACCAAGTACAGTGAAATCGGCCGCTCGAAGTTCACGAGATCGGCTATCGTAAAATCGCTCGCAGAAGTGTTCTGAGCTACAAGAGGATCGCTGTAAAGTGTGAGCGCAGTCTTTGCGGTGCTCAGAACACCACCGAAATCGCGATCCTCTTTATCGAGCATCTCCTGAACCTTTTCTTTCACAACCGGATGCGTTACTGTCCTTTCGCCCGTTGGCATCCGCCAGCCACGGCCGCCTTTTGGATCGTGCTCGGCATTGAGCAATTCGGCGAGCGTGTCCCTGAAGCTTGAACCAGGAGTTGTAAAGACATGCGCGAGATCTGCAAGCGAAGCGACACGCCCCTCGCGCGCCGCGGCATAGCAGACATGGAGAATCATGCCGGTTGTGATCGAAGCTGCTGCATCCTGCCAGTAGCGCTCCTGCGGGCTGTCCTCGCCGGTTCGGACAATCATATTCGCGATGTTCTGGGCGTCTGAAACATCACGCGGCGTAAACAACCGAACCTCGGCGAGCGGGTTGAACCTGGAGCTGCTCGATTGCTCGACGGGTGAAAACTTAAAACACAAGTGCCCTTGCTGAGCGCGGAATCCCGCCGTTTTTGCCCAGTTCTCACCTTTGATGTCGTAGATCACGGCCGATTCGGACCAGGCCAGCAATGTCGGAATCACCAAGCCCACCCCTTTGCCGGAGCGCGTTGGGGCGAAGGCCAGGATGTGTTCTGGTCCGTTGTGGCGAAGGTACTGAAGGCGGTTTGAATTCTTGGGCCGCCAGGCGCCCACGTATACGCCCTGTTGCGTATCCATTAAACCCGTCGCGCGGATATCTTCTTCCGTTGCCCAGCGCGCTGAGCCGTGGAGGTCGTCGGCATTCTCCATAAGCTTCCGAGCATGCCGGCTTGCCGCCATAAAGAACAGACCCACGCAAGCGCAACTCCCAACGAAGACCAGCATTTCTCCCAAAAAGAGCGGCTTCCGCACCCTCGGGTCTTGCGATGTCGAATTGTGCCATCCCCAGACCATCCAAGCGAACGGTTGATAGATTCCGCCGCCGCCCTTCATTCGTACGAGGGGCCTGCCCAGTGCCGGCTGGTATCGAAAAGCGGCTGCGATAAATTGAGTAGCGGCAAAGTTGACAACAACCAGCATGAGCAAGCCGAAGCAGGTAGCGCGCCAGTTGTAACTACCCAGATAGCCGGGCCTTCGTGGTGTCCGATAGAGTTCCGGTTGGCGGGTCATCGAAATCACTCACCGGCTCAGCTCGTTACCTTTTGCGCGTTCGTGGAATTCGCGCACGACGCCTCTGCCGTTTGAATAATTGATCGAGAATGTCGCTCCCGCCTGCGGCTGTCGATCTAGCAGATTCTTTTCGTGCAGTACGGCCATTCCTGCCGATTGGCGTTGGATCAGGTAGTGCTCCGTCTCGCCGAGGACCAGGCCGCGGTAAGTTCCCGCATCTACAAGAGCTTCTACAGCGCGCGCGCGGACTGACCAAGCGCATTGGTAGCAACGGCGTGAGCGGCATTCAGTTCGTCGTTGTTCCCGCGCGTCAGATTTTGCGCGACAGCGGACGAGCCGTACATCTCAACTGGACTGCGGCGCTCCGTGCCGGTTTGCTTTTCCTCGATCTTCACAGTCCCGCTGTTCCGCTCCACGCTGGCGATCGTGTTGCTGGTTTCAAGCCGGTCAGGCTCGCGGGAAGCCTGGGCATCGAGCAAATCTTCGCGATCACGTTGCAGAACCGCAGAATCCTGCTCGTAAGCAGCTTCGCGCGTTCCAGAGTTCACCCCGGAATCCGGAGCAGGTCCAGCCGCAAGAGTCTCGTCAGCTATTGACCGGTCGCGCTCTAAGGACAACAAGAAATCACTGGCTAAGGATGCGTCGTGTGCAGCCCGGAAGATCTCGTTCTTGTCTTCGCGAAGCATCTTAATCCACGACCCCACATAGGCGGCATGCTGTTCCGGGTCGTGCGGGATTCCGCGCTCGGCAGCTAAAAAGACGCTTGCAAGTTCAGCCCGCAACTCTTCCTTTGCATAGTTCGTATCGCCGAATCTGTACGACTCATTCAAGGTCGCGCGATTGAGCCGCGAAGGGTGGCCAGTCCAGTGAGCTAATTCATGAAGTGCCGTTCCGTAGTACCCTGCCGCATCTTTGAATGCTTCCTTTGCGGGCAAATGGATGGTATCCGATGAGCGGTTATAGAACGCGCGGTCTGCTTGATCGTGGCGAATGTTCGCCCCGGAGTTTTCGAGTATTTTCTCGCCGGACTGAACGACTTCGAAGGGAGTTCGCTGTCGCGGCTGGTATGCCGGAACGCCGTCAATCTGGGCCGCATTGAACACCGTGTAAACGCGGTGAATTAGCCGGGTTTCTCGCGTATCGCGGCGATCCCGTTGACTGTCGTCCGCAGTACCGGGCTCGTCGTCTCGATTGGGCTTCACGTCCCAGAATTCGATCTGGGTTCCTTTTTCCCCTCTGCGTACCTGCCAGCCGCGATCTGAGGCTTGTTTGTAAGTCATCCACCGTGGATCGCCGTAGCCGTGGTTCAGAGCGGTTGCCATCAGGTGAATGGCATTGCCGCCGCGATAAGCGCGGTCACTTGTCGGGTTAAAGGGTATGCCGACTGAAGCTTCGCCTGGATTCCACGGCTTCTGCCAGGGTGCGACTCCCTTTTCGAGCATCGCGACAATGCGATCGGTCACTTCTTGACGGAAATCGCGTTTCTCGGTAGCGGGGCCGGCGGCTGTGGTTTGTGTGGTGGTTGCCGCCATGCGCTATTGGTCCTCGTCGGAACGGAACTCGGGCTCCGGTTCTTCGTTTTCGAACCCGGAGCCAGCTAGCGGTTCGCCACCGATGAAGTCCAGCAGTTGCTGGACTCGTTGATCGAAGTCGTTTGTATTCTGCACGTTGCCTCCCAAAATCTTGAACAGCGGGCGCGACTTGGGGAGTTGCGCCCTCTATGTACTAAGGGATTGAAAATGGCAACGGGGGACGGTGCGATGCAAATTTTCCGGCTTGCCGGGCCGTTGTGGAATCGTGAGCCGCGGCTCAGAACAGGCTAATGAATGCAGCGGGTTGAGATTACGAAACTTGCGAATGGCACAGGACTACTGCGCTGTACTCGCCAAGACGGATCGGTCACATGGCAAAAGCAAGACAGGCACGCTGCGCATTTTGCCTTGCGTGATCTGACACATTTCGCCGTGAAAACGGTTCTTCGCTGCCGGCGAGTGTTCTTTGGCCTTATCGCCGAAGGCTGGGGTATAGAAGAGCTTGCGGACAACTTTGGAGTGCAGAAGAATTCAACACCTTCTCGCCCGCGTCCTGAGCCCGGCGGAAATCCAGAACACACGGGCTTTGCGGGGCAGTCTGTTTCGACAATGGTCTGCTGTTCAGCCAGGAGACAAACTCGAACTGCAATTCGATCCGGATTAACCGCCGTTAGGGTCTCAGGCTTGCGTACCTTCCACTTGCCCTATTGTGGCCGGAGCCGCCGAACCAATATGACGATTGCCCGATGATCCCGAATGGACAGAATGTTCGCGGGAAACGGTGCTAATGGCTTGCGAAATTTCGCGCCGAAAGAGCACTTCTCTTTTCTGGCGCGCAGCTATGGCTAATGACGGATAAGAAGCAGCCCAAAAGTTCCTAAGTGATCTAAACTCAAAGCTAACTCTTGAAGAGTGGAACCTCGGAGGGCCGGTTCCTGACTTTCTGAAACGCTACAACATTCACCCCCACACCTGGGAGCGCGTTCAAAAACATTTGCAGCGCGAACGGCTTCGGGCCGAGAAAGACGCTGTCCGTAACGACCTCACAAAGATTCAAAAGAGCATCAAGGAACGTGAGATTGATGAGCTAATCGCTGGCCGTTTTCAGGGTGCTCAAAAGGACGAGGTCCGGTGGATCAAATCTCGAATTCTGAACGAGGTCGACGCATGGGACAACCATTACGACGAAGAATACACCCTCGCGAAGATGCTCGACGAGGGGCTGCCCGGAATTCGCAAGCAAATGCGCGGGAAAAGATTCCGCTGGCGGTATATTTCCTGGGCCTGGGCTGTTCTCATCAACCTATTTGTGATTCTTGTCGCGCTAGCTATCTACGGACATGTCACAACGGCCTTCGAAACGATTGTCGTGTCCCTGTTAATCATCCTCTACCTGAGCGTAATCGGAGGCCAAGCATCCTGGGGACAGTTACGCAACTCCAGTTTCATGCCGAGCTATATAGGAACCTGAGAAAGGCCATTGGGAAGGAACTCAGCTTCGCCGAAAGCGCGGACCTCGATACACTGAACAAGGAACAGAAAAAGCACCAGGTAAAATTTTGGATTAACGCCTCAGCCAACTCGATTGTCTACTACATCGTTGTTTGGCAATTGCTGAAAGCGATCTTCTAATCGTCAAGACCAAGTGGAGCGATCGGCTCGGTCCCATATTCAACAACGGCAACCCCCGCTGGCTTGCCGCGACACGTGAGGGCAGTGATGCGTTCAGCGTTGAGCCATATGCAAGCCACGATACGAATCGATAACCGTTATTGCGCGCCCGGATTACTATCGATCAAGCGACCGGCCGCGCGTCCGATCCTGCCCATGCGTATGCGCCGGATATTCAAGCTCCATGGCCGCTTGCTTTAGTGCCGCCTGATATTGGCCGAGCCAACCGCCCCACCCATCCTCATTCGGCAGGATGCCGCGCTTGAGTAATTCCCGCGCCTGGTTCCGAAAATAGCGCCGGTTTTTGAGAAGGGCAGCTGAATCCCCCAGATCTTCGATCTCAAGGGTCGATTCCTCGTGAATCACGATGCGGCGGAGCCGGACGAAGTTGTTCGGGCGCAGCTCGCCGCGTGCTCGCGCTTCTTCCATTTCGCGCGTGTACTCGATGAAATGCACGCGTGCATCAACGCCCTCCAGCATCAGATAGTGGCGGCCAGTTTGTTCATCCTCTCCGTGCACCAAAACTCTGCCTTCGATTGAATTCATTCGTTGAAGTTCGAGCGCCTGCATCGGGAGCCGTTCGTCAGAGACAACAACGCCATGAGCCGCGAGTACCTTCTGCCGGTCGCCGGCTCGCTGCATGGCGCGAAGTACCGCCTCAATGTCCCGCCTCACACTCCACGCGCATGGGGCGATAGATCGGGCAAGCCCCATCTGTTCAAGTACCTCCAGGCGGGAGGACAAGCGCTGACGTCGTGTCCAGGCAAAATCATTTTCATTCGGTCTGCGACCGCCAGGCGGGATGGTGACATTCCATGATGGTGCACCGGAAATCATCTCGGCTGCCCGCACAATCATGCGGTCCAGCGAAGTAAAGCGCTTTTCTCGAACTTCGCGCCGCTCGGCTTCGACGGCATCAAGGTCTGTACGGTGCCCGAGCTGGCGCGTGCAAAGGTCTTCGGCTGCACCGCGGATTCCGCTTCTAACGTATTCTCGCGGTAGCCGGACCTCCTGTTGATTCCGTCCTGCGCCCCTCAACGCAACGTGAACATGCGGGTGCTCGGTATTGAAGTGTGCAACAGCAACCCACTCCAGCGGAATTCCCAAATCACTCTCTACCCGGCTCATCAACTCCCGCGTCAGGCGCATCAAATCGGCCCGCTCGCCAAACTCCGGCGAGACGATTATCTTCCAGAGCCGCTGATCCCCAGCCGCTTGCCACGAGTCGAGCCGTGCCGCCATATCGATTCTGTGCTTTTCTGCATCGAATCCGGCGGTCGTCGATTCGGTGGCCGCGCTCTCCCGCGCGACATAACGCCCATGCGCGCGCCATTGGCCGCGCACGGTGTTGCGCGAGTAAGTCACTCGGACGGCGCATCTTTGGTTCCGCGGTTTTGCTGCGCATTTCGCCCCGCTTCGGCCTGAATCTTTCCTGCGGTTTCGCGTGCGGCTCGTCCGAGCATAATGGGCGATACTCTTGAAAGCTATCGCGCACAGGGCGGGATTTTTTTGTTTGCGCGGGATCGGCGGCTTTCGCGGTCGGAGCCGGAACTCCCGCTCCTCACCGTTCGCCATTGATCACCAAATCCTGCATAACGATCTTGGCGTCGCCTACCATGGCGCGCCCGGCACTCTTGAGCAGCCGGTCGTAGCGTTCCTTGGCGCGTGCGACCGCCTGCGGCTTCGCATCAGCGGGCGGCTCCGGGACACAGGTCAAAATCGTTTTCGCCAGCGTATCCACGTACGCGAATAAGGCTTGTTGCACGCGCATGAGCCGATAGAGGTCTTTTCGGACCTGCTCGATGCTCGCGGCCAGGCGCTCTTCGGCGCCGGTGAAGCCGTCCTGCCTACCTGAGATTTCTTGCTCTACGGCATAGCGGATGAAGGCAGTAGCTGACGAGAAGTCCCGCTCGCGCGAAACTCGATCTATTTCCTTGGCAAGTCTTTCCGAGAATCCAATGGTCCGTTGATGTCGCATTGAGAGCGTTCCTAAGTACTAAGAGACGCTCAGTGCTAGTCAGGGACGATCGGCGTCAACGCGCATCCAAATTGGGATGTAAGCCGCCGAAAATGCATCGCATCGAACGCGTTGGAGAGAAAGAAGTAATCAATAAAAACCATCGCCGCTGCATCCCATTTCCTTTATGTTCCACTACCGGCTATCCCCTGGTGTTGACGCGCAGCGGATGCCTACGCCTTGTTGCGATTTTGTTGGCTTTAAGTTGTAAATTGTTGTATCAGTTGTAAACTGTTGTGTGCTGTTGTAAGTTGTTGCCATGCCACCAAACATGCGGCCAGAGTCGGTCGCCACAGCTCGTGCCCGCCTCGCGGCCTTGCGCGAGAAAAAGCCACCTACCAAGGCTGCTCAGATCCGGGCGCTTTGGCCGGAAATTAAGGCGGCTCTCGATAACGGGCACAGTCTCCAGAGCGTATGCGAGTGCCTTGCTGCCGACGGGATAAATGTCAACACCCGCAGCCTAGCGGTTTACGTTAGTCGGATTCGGAGAGCATCGGCGCTGACCGCCGCCGACGGCTCAGCTTCGGCCAACCGGGGACAGCCGTTCGCGGAGCGCAGCACGGAAGCGGTCGCAGAAGGAATGGAGCCAAAACCGAGGCAGTCAACCGACCCGCTAGCGAATGTTCGCGAGCGACATCGGCAGCGGTCCGCGTTCGATTACCGGCCGGAACTGGCCGATCCAAAAAAATTGATCTAATCACGGCATTTGCGCGGGTGGCTACTACCCCGTGCCGCCCTGCTGCGCTGGGTGTTGGCAATGATACGATTTGGGTTCGGAAAATGCCGCTTCTTAGTTTCTGGAAGAGCAACCGGGAAGAGGTTTTAAAGCTGAACGTCGAGCAGGTCGTCTCCAGCGCTGGGGATGGTGTACTGCGCGATGGTGCGGAATCCTCAGCGGAGTTCCGTGGGTTTCTTCAAGAGGTTGCCAGCGATCGTCTATTCGATTATGCTCGACATTGCCTTGAAAGCTCGTTTCCGCGCAGCGGCCTCGTGCTCCAGGACATCGTAAATGAGCTTGGACGGCGTCTAGGCTTCGACGTGGAGAATGGCCTTTATCAGGGGAAAAAGAATAGTGTGGGATTCGATGGAATCTGGCACTCCCCGGACGGGGATCTGATAGTCGAAGTTAAGACAACCGACTACGTCACGATCTCGCTCGACAAGCTGGCTCGGTACAAAGATAGGCTTGTCGAATCCCAGCGGGTTCCGCGGAGTGCCTCGACCCTCATCGTAGTGGGCCGGGAAGATACGGGCGCCTTAGAGGCGCAAGTGCGCGGCTCGCGCTTCGCGTGGGATATGCGCCTGATCAGCGTCGAGCGTCTAATCAAACTCGTTCAGATCAAAGAGAAATCTGATGATCCAGCAACTTTGAGGCAGATTCGTCAACTTCTTCAGCCGTTCGAGTACACAAAGATCGATCGAATCATAGATGTCATCTTTACGACCGCCTCGGATGTAGAGAACCGAGAAGAGCTTACAGCTCTCGTTGATATTACTGTAGATGGATACGTACAGAACCGAACTGACCCTGAGCTACTAAATAAGAAACGTCAAGATGCCGTAGAATCATTCGCTAGCATCAAAGGCAAGGTACTGGTGAAGAGCAGCAGAACCTTGTTCTGGAGCGCGGACAAGCAGCTTCGAGTATGCTGTGCAGTATCCAAGAGGTATGAAGGCGATTATCAGCCGTATTGGTATGCCTTTCTTCCAAAGTGGGACGAATTCCTCAGCGAGGGCGCTGAAAGCTTTCTCATTCTAGCCTGCATGGATCGCGCCGAAGCCTATGCAGTGCCATACGCTTGGCTCGCTGATAACAAGCAGCACCTGAACGTTACCGATCGAGGTGAGAGATCGTACTGGCACATAGCATTGACAACCCTTCAAGATGGCGATTTGGCAATCAATGTTTCTAGAAAGGGATTTAAATTTCCGCTAAAGCAGTTGGCCTTCCCGCTACACAGCTAACAATCGCATCCTCCGCGATCATCGGCCGCACTGCACTCCCACCCAAAATCCCGCCCCGAACAGTCCCGCTGCCGCAATCATGTTCACCACAACCCCGCGGACCAAGGCCGCTTTCGTATGCGCTTGATGGACGGCCTGGACGATCTGATTCGCTTCGATGCGCGCTTTTTCGATATCTTGCTCCAACTCGCGGCGAAGCTCGGCTGCCGCCTCCTTGACCTCTTCGGCGAGCACCTTGCCGGCGCGCATTTCCGTCTTGTGGACCGCGTCATCGAATTCCGCTAAGCCCGCGCGAATATGCTCCCGGATCTGTTCAGCGGCATCTTCCAGTACCAGTTGATTCAGCGTCACGAGCGCGAACGCAGGATCGCCCGGCTCGACACGTATGCCGTCGCGCGCGGCAACTTCCGCAATTAGCCGTTTTATGTCGATCACGGTTGCTTTTAAATCAGGCCCAACCGGTCGAGCTGTTCGAACCAGTCGCGCTGCATTACCTTGAGGCGCTGCTTCGTCATGATCGAGAATGGGCCGTCTTTAATCGCCTCATCCAACGTTAGCTTGCGTGAGATGACCTCTTCCAGGTCACGCCCAAACGTGTCCTGATTGCGCCTAGTCAGATGGACTGACCCGAATACCTTACCCGCGCTGTCCTTGTATGCGCCCATCTCTTCAAAGGATTTTCCATCGCGCTCAATGCGCCCGAAATATTCATTCAGCCAGACGATGATGTTGCGGTCCGCTGTGCTCTCCGCCAGGCTTTTGAAGCCAAGCAAAGTATCCAGAAGCGCTTGGCCGCCCGTTATTACCGTATGAACATACAGCCGTTTCCCGGCTTGCGTCAGAACCTCGACCGCATTGTTTTCAAGAATGTAATTCCAAAGCGGAATGAATGTAGACGCCCCATTGTCCACAACGAACGTCGCGTCTTCTGTGAGCAGACGCTCCATCAAATCGTCAAAGCCGCGCGGGTCAATACCGCCGTCTCGCAATAACTCCAGCCGGCTGACGCCAAGCGCCTTGTATTGAAATAGCGTCGTGTTCACTGGATCGGTATCGATGCAACGGATTGTCCTTCCGCGCGCCGCAAAATATTGCGCCAGAATGCTCGCGACAAAAGATTTTCCGACGCCGCCTTTGCCTTGCAGCGATAAATGAATGGCGTTTGTGCCCGGTGCTGTTTCGCTAATTGGCGTCATCGCGTTTTTCGGCATTTGTCTTGTTCCTCGTTCAGCGCCCGAAGCCGATCTCTACTGCGGCGAACGCTTTCTTGATCGTTCGTTCCACATAATCCGCTTGCCGCTTTTCGTTTCCCTTGTGCGATAGGTCCCGCGTGCGTATAGCGGCCTCAACCTGCTCGACCGCGACGCCATGGGATAGCGCGTATACGGCGAATGCCAAATCGATTCGCGTCCCATCGCCTCCATAGCGCGGGTCGCGCCGGAACTCTTCGATTGACTTCAATGGACCGCTGCGGGCATTACCATTCCGAATCGCTATGGCCAACTCCGCCCGCCGCCACTTCTCTCTCCGGTGCCGTTCTTCCAAATCCGCGCGAATGCGAGAAAGGAAATTGCGTGCCGCCGGGTAGGTGTTGCCGTTTGCCTCGATCAGGCGAACGAACGGATGCAAGCCCGTGACGGAATCACGATACTTTTCTTTGCGATTGGTGAATCCTGCGAGACGGCCATAATGACGCCAGTCGGCGGCTCCGCGATCAGCGCCAAATTTCTCAGCGAGCGCCTTTGCCGCCGCGGTTCCCAGTTCTTTATTGAGCGGCTCTGGATGCTTTAACCACGCCTGGAAGTTT
>Ga0209062_1003277_pt1 | contig 19028 bp, 20 predicted proteins | sample Coa_R2_2_FD_187158 | JGI IMG/M metagenome (GOLD analysis project Ga0209062, IMG submission 187158) | Surface soil microbial communities from Centralia Pennsylvania, which are recovering from an underground coalmine fire - Coalmine... | ecosystem: Environmental > Terrestrial > Soil > Unclassified...
CTCCGATTAAGCGAACCGGGGACTGGCGGTCCCCTGGCAAGACGCAGGTCCGACCGCGGTCGGTTATCGACACCGCGGTGCCCGTCCCGGGCCATGCGACCGCAAGTCGCAGGCCCCCGGTGCGAGAATTCACAGGCCGTGGGAACTGGAGAGGCCCCACTTGACATACCTGGCGCCGCTTCGTATACTCACAAGTGGAAGGTCCTCACCAAACGAAGGATCGCATGCGCCTGTTTGGCTGAGTCGTGACCTCTACCCACGTTGTTGTAGCTCGCCGGCTACGCCTGCTTGGCGCTCCTCACTTTAGCATCGAGTAACACTGCCCTTATCCATACCGGTGCGCTCTCCATAGCAGCTTGGAGGAGCCAATCGGCGCGAAAGCGTATGGCTCGAGTCATGGAAGGCAGTACCGGGTTGGCCCATGATGGTATGTCCTGTGCCCTTTACAACGACGATGAAGGGATGTTTAACAGATGGCCGAACACCTTGATCGTAATCTTGGCCTGGAACTGGTACGCGTGACCGAGGCGGCCGCGCTTGCCGCGGGCCGGTGGATGGGTCAGGGCAACAAAGAGGCCGCCGATCAGGCGGCGGTGGACGCCATGCGCTACGCGCTGGAAACCGTGGACATGGATGGCGTGGTGGTGATCGGCGAGGGAGAGAAGGACGAGGCGCCGATGCTCTACATCGGCGAGCAGATCGGCAACGGGCAGCCGCCGCGCACCGACATCGCGGTCGATCCCATCGACGGCACCACGTTGCTCTCCAAGGGCCTGCCCAACGCCATGGCCGTGGTGGCCCTGGCCGAGCGGGGCTCGATGTACTATCCGCCCAACATCGTCTACATGGAGAAGATCGCCGTCGGTCCGGCCGGCCGCGGGCGTATCTCCATCCTGGCCACCCCCGCCGAGAACCTGAAGGCCCTGGCCGACGCCAAGGACTGCGACATCAGCGACCTGACCGTGATTATCCTGGATCGGCCGCGGCACGAGAACCTGATTCGCCAGGTCCGGGACGCGGGGGCGCGTATCAAACTGATCAGCGACGGCGACGTGGCCGGTGCCCTCATCGCTGCCATGGAGGAGCACACCGGCGTCGATCTGCTGATGGGCATCGGCGGAGCGCCCGAGGCGGTCATCGCCGCCTGCGCCCTCAAGTGCGTCGACGGCGATATGCAGTGCCGCCTGTGGCCGCGCAGCGAGGAGGAAAAGCAGGCTGCCATCGCTAGAGGTCTCGACCCGTCCGAGTTCGAGCGCGTCCTGACCATCGACGACCTATGCGCCAGCGACAACGTCTTTTTCGCCGCCACCGGCATCACCAACGGCGAGTTGTTGCGCGGCGTGCAGTACTACGGACGCGGCGCGCGCACGTATTCCCTCTCCATGCGCTCCCGCTCGGGAACAGCCCGCTGGATCGAGGCGCAGCACCGCTGGGAACGCCTGATGGCCTACACCGGCAGCACCTATGACCAAGAAATCTGGCGCGATCGCACGCGCGCCAAGACACGTTTGACCGATAAGACATAAAAAAAGAGTTCAATAGAATGCCACGTACCCGACGACCCCGATCACCCCGCCCGCCTGCCGGCGAGGCGGCACCCTCTCAAGCGCCTTCTGCCACGGCCGTTTCTGAGATCGAAGAGCTTGAACCCATCGACGAGGAGATCGTCGCCGCGGCGGCGACGCCACCCAACGGAGCCAACGGCCGCGTGGAGCGCGAACGGCGCTTCTCCGCGGAGCGCGAGCGCCGCGAGCGCGAATCGCCGCGGGGGGTTGCGCTCTCCGAGTTGGAGAGCAAGACACTGACCGAATTGCGCGAGATGGCCAAGACGCTCGACATCAGCGGCGTCACCTCGCTCAAGAAGCAGGATTTGATCTTCCGCCTGTTGCAGGCGCAGACCGAGCAGCAGGGCAATATCTTCCGCGTCGGCGTGCTCGACGTGGTCGATGAAGGCTTCGGCTTCCTGCGCCGCAACCGCTTCCTGCCCGGACCCGACGATGTCTACGTCTCGCTCTCGCAGATTCGCCGCTTCGGCTTGCGCACCGGCGACATGGTCTCCGGCCAGGTGCGCGCGCCCAAAGACATGGAGAAGTACCACGGCCTGCTGCGCGTGGAGGCGATCAACGGCCTCGACCCCGAAGTCGCCAAGCGCCGCCCCCATTTCGACCAGCTCGTGCCGATCTATCCCAACCAACAGCTTGTGCTGGAGACCAAGCCGCAGATCTTGCCCACGCGCCTGATCGACCTGGTCTCGCCGATCGGTAAGGGCCAGCGCGGCCTGATCGTGGCCCCGCCCAAGGCCGGCAAGACGATGATCCTCAAGCACCTGGCCATGGGCATCCAGCAGAACTATCCCGACATCCACCTGATGCTGGTCCTGGTGGGCGAGCGCCCCGAAGAGGTGACCGACCTGGAGCGCTCTGTGAAGGGTGCCGAGGTGGTCAGCGCCACGTTCGACGAGCCGGTGGAGCACCATACCCGCGTGGCCGAGATGGCCCTGGAACGAGCCAAACGCCTGGTCGAAGGGGGCAAGGACGTGGTGATTCTGCTCGACAGCATCACCCGCCTGACCCGCGCCTACAACCTGGCCGTGCCGCCCAGCGGACGTACGCTCTCCGGCGGTATCGATCCCGCCGCCCTCTATCCGCCCAAGCGCTTCATCGGCGCGGCGCGCAACATCGAGTTCGGCGGCTCGCTGACTATCATCGCCTCCTGTCTGGTCGACACGGGCAGCCGCATGGATGAGTTGATCTACGAGGAATTCAAGGGCACCGGCAACATGGAAGTGCACCTGGAGCGCGGCCTGGCCGAGCGCCGCATCTTCCCCGCCATCAACATCCAGCGCTCCAGCACGCGCCACGAGGAGCTGTTGCTGGACGATGCCACGCTCAATCGGGTCTACCTGATGCGCCGCATGCTGGCCGCGCTGGACAACCCCAACCAGGGCACCGAGTTGCTGCTGACGCGCATGTCCAAGACCCACAGCAACCGCGAGTTCCTGGCCACCCTGACCAACAAGGATATCGGCTAGCACACCGTAGGAGTGGGTAGGACCGGCGACTGAAGTCGCCTGGCAGGAACGAGCCGACTAAAGTCGGACTACGTCGCCCCACAAGGCACTTCAGTGCCCGTATCCTGCCATCCGGGGTCCCCTTTGGGGACGCAGTGTCAGGCACCGCACAATGCGACATTGTGCCGGCTCTTACTACTGGATAACGCACCTCGGTCACGAGACCGCTGCGCTAGACTGGTCTAGACAGAGAATCTGAGAGATCGAGGTGTCCTATGACTGCGACCGCCGTGCCCGCTACCGAACACCGCATCTATGCCCTGGAACCGACCGTCACCGTGGTGGGGTCCTATCCCTCGCCGGAGGGTGTGGCGGCCGGCCTGGCGCGCATCAGTCGCGACGCCACGCCGATTCCGGAGTTGGTCAGGCAGGCGGTTGAGGATACCGACCTGGCGCGCCGCCGCAACCAGAACATCATTTTCGACTACGGTCACTCGTCCATCGCCGAGGGCGCCGTCTTCGCCGTGGCCATCCAGGATATCCCGCGCTCGCTCTCCATCGAGGTGGTCTCCCACCGGCTGGCCTCCTACACCCAGCTCAGCTACCGCTATGTGCCGCTGGACAGGGTGCCCGTGCAGTTCTTCCTGCCCGAGGAGTTCCGGTCGGGCCAGCGGCGCGCGGTCTTCGAGCGCGCGGTGGAGTGCAGCCTGCAGCTCTATTCGGCGCTCTACGAGCGCATGGCCGCCCACTTGCTGGCCGGCGGGATGAGCAAGACGGAGATGGCCGCGCGCCGCCGCGCGACCGAGGATGCGCGCTATGTACTGCCGCTGGCGCAGACCACGCAGATCGGCATGACGGCCAACTCGCGCACCTGGGGGCACGTCATCACGCGCCTGCTCTCACATCCCCTGCCCGAGGGCAGGCTGCTCGGCCGGCGGCTCAAGGAGACGCTGCAGCCGCTGGCTCCCTCGCTCTTTCCCGAGAAATACCTGCAGCCCTTACCCTATCCCGCCATGGGCCTGGCCGCTCTGGCCGAGCGCGCGGCGCACCTGCCACGGCCGCGGCAGGTACAGCCGTATCCCGCGCAGGATGGCGTGACGTTGCTGCATTACGACCCAGACGGCGAGGAGAAGCTGGTCGCAGCCCTGCTGTTCCGCGTGACGGGGCTGGACGGCCCCGAGCGCGCCGCGCTGGCGGCGTCGCTCACTCCCGAGGAGCGCGGCGCCTTGATCCGCACCTCTTTTCAGGGTATGGCCGCGCACGACACGTCGCTGCGCGAGCTCGAGACCATCTCCTATACCCTGGAGCTGGTCCATTCCGAGGCTTGTTACCACCAATTCATTCGCCATCGCATGAGCACGCAGCTCGCACAGCCGCGCACCACCGCGCTGGGCTACACCGTTCCGCCGCTGGTGGAGCAGGCCGGCTGCCTGGCCGAATATCGCGAGGGCATGGCCCTGCTGGAGGATGCCTTCGATCGCCTGGGTGGCGATGAACGGGCCTCGATCGTGTTGGGCAACGGACACAACCGCCGCACGCTGCTGCACCTGAACGCGCGCGAGGTCGTCGAGCTATCTCGCCTGCGCGCGGACCAGCATGCGCAGTGGGACGTGCGCGAACGCACCGCGGCCATCGTCTCCCTGATCGGCTCCGTTCACCCCAACATCGCCTGGGCCTGCGGCGGACGCGACGCCTTCAAGCGCGGAGAGCTACCGGTCGGCAGCCAGTAGAGTTCGGCGCGAACCCGAGGCTAAAACCTCATGGCAGAGACGCGACCATAAATGGTCTTCGATGGCCCGGCATCGCAGCGTGCCGTGTGCTATCCTAAGCTCATCATGAGTAAAGGTAACCAGAAGTCGCGCAAAGTGAGGGCCGGCGCCCAGAGGGCCAGGGAGGAGTTCGCGGCCTTGCAGAAGCGGGCGGCCGCGGAACCGGCCGCGGCCCCACGCCGCGAGCATATCACGCCCGTCGATATCTCGCGTAAGGAGCGCGAATACGAGCCGCTGCTCTTTGCCATCGAGTCGGCGCTGGTCGAGGTATACGAAGAGCGCAACCAATTGATCATCGACGACGAGGCGGAGCGCGCCCTACGCCTGGCCATCGCCCGCTTCGAAGGCGATCGCGACCGGCGTACCGGCAGCCCCGACGTCGATGCCATGGCCGATCGGATCATGCAGCACATCGAGCGCTTCTTCCGCCGGAATGCGCTGGTCTCGCGGGCCGAGATCATCGGCTGCCTGCGCCGGATCATCGACTCCATCTCCACCTGGCATACGGCGGAGAATCCGCGTGCCTACTTTGATTTCGTCACCGATTTTGTACATCGGGCGGAGCCTGAAAAGCCGGCGCCCGGCCCATCCGGCCTGTGGGTGCCGGGGCAGGAGCGGGCGGCCGAGGAGCGGGACGAGCGCGAAGAGGCCGGTCATCGCCGCCCCAGCGGGCTGTGGGTGCCCTGATCGCCGTCTCGCCATGAACGTCGTGGTCAAGCGCGTCGATAAGGGCCTGCCGCTGCCGGAGTATCAGAGCGCCGGCGCCGTCGGCTTCGATCTGCTGTGCCGCGAACAGCGCACGGTTGGGCCCGGTGAGGTTGCCCTGCTGCCCGCCAACGTGATCGTGGCCACTCCGCCCGGTTACATGTTGCTGGTGGCGGCACGCTCCTCGACGCCCCGGCGCAAGGGGCTGTCGGTGCCCCATGGCATCGGCGTCATCGACCAGGATTACCGCGGCCCCGACGACGAGATTCACGTGCAGGTCTACAACTTCACCACCCGCCCCGTGACCGTCGAGCGCGGCGAACGCATCGCACAGGCCGTTTTTGTGCGCGTCGATCGCGCTACCTGGCAAGAAGTCGACGAGATCGGCACCCCGACGCGCGGCGGATTCGGCAGCACCGGCCATTGAGGGCAGACGATGGATCGACGCGAGCTACCGGTGACCGCGGGGACGGTGTGATGCGCGCCGTTCTGATCTCCACCTACGACCTCGGGCACCAGCCGTTTGGGCTGGCCTCGCCCGCCGCCTGGCTTGCGCGTGCCGGCGCGGAGGTGACCTGTGTAGACCTGGCGGTTGGGCCGCTGGATGAAGCGGCGGTGGCCGCGGCCGACCTGGTGGCCTTCTACGTGCCGATGCACACCGCCACCCGCCTGGCGGTGCGCGCCCTGGAACGCGTCAGGCGCCTCAATCCGCGCGCGCACCTCTGTTTCTACGGCCTGTACGCGCCGGCCAACGAGCACTTTCTGCGCAGCCTCGGCGTCCAGACGATCCTGGGCGGCGAGTTCGAGGGCGGGCTTGTTGCCCTGCTCAAGAGGCTTTCGGCGGGCGATAGCGGGCACCGGGAGGCGCAGACGGAACCGGTCATTTCCCTGGACCGGCAGAGCTTCATGGTGCCAGATCGGAGCCGCCTGGCCGGACTCAACCGCTATGCCTACCTGACCCTGCCGGACGGAGAGCGGCGTATCGCCGGCTACACCGAGTCCAGCCGCGGCTGCAAGCATACCTGCCGCCACTGCCCGGTGGTGCCGGTCTACGGCGGCCGCTTCCGCGTGGTGGCGCGCGAGGTGGTGCTGGACGACATCGCCCAGCAGGTCGCGGCGGGCGCCCGGCACATCACCTTCGGCGATCCCGATTTCCTCAACGGACCCGGCCACGCCTTCCCGCTGGTCCGGGCCCTGCACGAGCGCTGGCCGTGGCTGAGCTACGACGTGACCATCAAGGTCGAGCATCTGCTGAAGCACGCAGACGAGCTGTCGCTGTTGCGCGAGACGGGTTGCGTGCTGGTGACCAGCGCCGTGGAGGCGGTCGACGACCGCCTCCTGGAGCTGCTGGACAAGCGGCACGCGCGCGCGGATGTGGTGCGCGCGGTTGCCCTGCTGCGCGAGGCCGGCCTGGCCCTCAACCCGACCTTCGTGCCGTTCACGCCGTGGACCTCGCTGGAGGGCTACCTGGACCTGCTGGCCACGGTCCATGAGCTCGACCTGGTCGAGAACGTGGCGCCGATCCAGTATGCCATTCGCCTGCTGATCCCATCCGGCTCCCGCCTGCTCGAACTGGCCGCTACCCGTGAGGTCGTGCAGCCCTTCGACGCCGCGCAGCTGTGCTACCCGTGGCAGCACGCCGACCCGGCCGTCGACGCCCTTCACTCTCGCGTGATGGTCCTGGTCAGCGGCGGCCTGGAGCGCGGCCTGCCACGCGCGAAGATCTTCGGCGAGATCTGGCAGGCCGCATCCGACGCCCTACACGCCGCGCGGGGACGCCGGCCGGCACCGCTGCCGGCGGGGCGATCCGGCGTGGCCGGCATACCGCACCTGAGCGAGCCGTGGTACTGCTGAGCGGAGCCAACCGAGGGGCAGTTGGCTCCCATTTAAGCCCTAAAGGCCGATGCTGTTCAGGCCGCAGTCCACGTACACCGTCTCGCCGGTGATACCGCGGCCCAAGTCGCTGCACAGGAAGACGGCGGTGTCGCCGAGCTCGGCGGGGTCGGTGGTGCGGCGCAACGGGGCGCGGTCGGCGGCCACCTTGAGCATGCCGGAGAAGCCGCTGATGCCGCGGGCGGAGAGGGTGCTGACCGGTCCGGCCGAGATGGCGTTGACGCGAATGCCGTTGGGACCCAGGTCGCTGGCCAGGTAGCGCACCTCGGCCTCCAGGGCGGCTTTGGCCACGCCCATCACGTTGTAGCTGGGATAGGCCCGCTGGCTGCCGGCGAAGGTCATGGTGATGATGGAGCCGCCATCCGCCATGAGCGGCAGGGCGCCGCGCGTGACGGAGACCAGGGAGTAGGCGCTGACCTCCAGCGCGGTGAGAAAGCCCTGGCGCGAGGTATCGACGAAGCGCCCTTCCAGGTCCTCGCGGGCGGCGAAGGCGATGGAGTGGATCACGGCGTCGAGGCGGCCAAACCGCTCGCCGATCTGCCGGTAGACCTCGGCCAGCTGCGCTTCGTCGGTGACGTCGCAGGGGACGACCAGCGGATCGTGCAGGGAGGCGGCGAGGTCGCGCACGTAGCGTTCCACGCGCTCGCCCTGGTAGGTGACGGCCAGGCGCGCTCCCTCGCGCTGCATGGCCTGCGCAATGCCCCAGGCGATGCTGCGGTGGTTGGCGATGCCATAGATCACGGCGGTCTTGCCCTCTAACAGGCCCATACTCTTCTCCTCATTATTCTTCATGGTGGCCACATCCGGCGCTATTCAGGCCATCCAACTGGCGTGGCCTTGTCTTCGTCAGTTGTTGACATAGCGCTCGACAGCCTCGCGTGCGAGCTCGCTCACACTGCGCCCTTCAGCGCTTGCACGCTCGTGAAGTGCACGATATAGGGAGGCCGGCGCGCGGAAGCTGATGCGAGGTGATGGTGCGGCATCATCACCGAGCGCGGGCCGTCCCACGCGTACCTCGGTGGCGCGCGCGAGGTCATAGCCCGCTTCGGCCTCGGCGGCCAGAGCGTCGATCATTTCTGGGGTGATAGGAGTTCGGGACTCTTTCGCTACGATGTGCGCCATTTCTTTGCTGCCTCATACTGTGTGCGGTACTTCTCGCGGAGCGGCATGGCGTGGATGACTAGGAGGCCATCTGGTTCCAGTTCAACAGCCATCACTTCTAACGGTATCCCTGCCTCGTCATCGCCCAGATAAACCAAACGCGGAGCGTTCAGGCCAGCAGGCGAGTGTGACGGGGCAGGCTGCTTGTAATACAGACCGCAGTGTTCAATCACATAGCGGACGCTGTCTTCGCTGACGCCATGCTTGGCTGCGGTGGCGGTCCACACTATCCGCATGAAGAGAAGTATAGCATATTTTGTCAGACATAATCAGATAAACAAATGGTCCGGTGCGAAGAGGTGAGATGAATGGGCCTTTCTCACGCCCCGCGGGGTATGGTGTATGCTAAGGACAGGGCAATGGAGCCTGAGAAGGTGGAGCTATGTATCCGATCACCCTTCCCTTCATGCACGCGGGCGGCAATGGCGTGGTGGGCCGTCCGCCCCCGGTGCGTGTCTGAGACCCGAGTTCACCCATGACGTAGCGGCTGCATCGTGCGCCGCCAGATACGTGTTTGTACGAAGGGTCTTCGCCGGCAGGCGCGAGGACCACATGTAGAATGGGAGATCACTCACCATGGCCTTGGCCACTGAATATAGCATCAAGCGCTCGGTCGAGATGTTCGACCGCATCAAGAAGAGCATCGCCGGCGGCGAGAGTTCCTACGCCCGGCTGCGCTCCGGCATCGAGCTCTGCATCGACCACACCGCGGGCTGCCGCATGTGGGATGTCGACGGCAACGAGTACATCGATTACTGCCTGGGCTACGGCCCGCTGCTTTTCGGCCACAACCCCAAAGACATCATCGACGCGGTGGTGGAGCAGATCACGACCAGGGGCTACCACTTCAGCTTCCCGCACAAGCTCGATTATGAGGTCGGCGAGGCCGTGCAGCGCCTCTGCCCCGCGACCGAGCTGATCCGCTTCACCTGTTCCGGCACCGAAAGCACCATGGCCGCGATGCGCCTGGCCCGCGCCTACACCGGCAAGGAGAAGATCATCAAGTTCGAGGGCGCCTATCACGGCTGGAGCGACCTGAACTACATCAGCTACCACCCCGCCATTAACATGGCCGCCGGCCGGCACAACGCCCCTGTAGCGCTGCCCGATTCGACCGGCACGCCCAGGGCCTTCGCCGATACGCTCATCATCCAGCCGTTCAACGACATCGAGGTGCTGGAGAAGACCATCCGCGAGCGCCACTGGGAAATCGCCGCGGTGCTGATCGAGCCGGCGATGGCCAACTGCGGCATCCTCCCGCCGAAGGACGGCTATCTGGAGGCGGTGCGCCGCATCACGGAGCAGTATGGTGTGCTGCTGATCTTCGACGAGGTGATGACCGGCTTCCGCATCGCCGCCGGCGGGGCGCAGGAGTACTACAACATCCGCCCCGACATCAGCACCTACGCCAAGGTGATCGGCGGCGGCTTCCCGGTGGCCTGCTTCGGCGGCACCAAAGAGGTGATGCAAATCGAGGCCGATAACGAGGTCATGCACGGCGGCACCTACACGGCCAATCCGCTGGTGCTGGCGGCGGCGCACGCGGTGCTGCGGCGCATCGAGCGCGACAAGGATACCATGTATCCGCGCCTGACAGCGCTGGCCAATCGCCTACGGGCCGGGCTGGTCGGCGTGATCCGCGAGGCCGGCTACAACTGCCTCGATCAGGGCGTGGGGCCGTTCTTCCAGGTCTTCTTCGGCGATACGCCGAAGGATCGCCTCTACAACTATCGCGATACCGTGGCCTACGTGCGCAACGACATCTACGGCGCCTGGCACGAGGAGATGCAGAAGCGCGGCATCTACTTCCACCCCGGCCAGTTCGAGCGCTGGTTCATCTCCACCGAGCACACCGAGAAGGAGATCGATATCACTATCGCCGCGGCGGAAGAGAGCATCAAGGCCGTGGCAAAGATCATCCCGCCGGGCAAGTCCGCCGCCGACCAGGTCGACCTTGCCATCTACGGCGGCACACCGTCGTAGCGGCGGGCCGGTGCGTCCGGCCGTCTCGTACACGGGTGAGGAGGGGCGCCGCCGCGGCGCCCCTCCTCGTGTTGTTGGCAGACAATGAAGGACCGGGAGAGTGTGCGGCATGCTTTACCTCGATCCGCCCATCGCCCGTCGCTTCGGCTTGTACGAGATCGGCGCGGCCTTTGACCTGCTCAAGACCGGGACGGCGGCCCGGGGCGTGGTGATATACGCTTCGTGAGGTCGTGAGGTGCCGTCCCGGCCACCTGTCCTGGCGAGACAGGTGGCCGGGACGCAAGGCGGCCTATCCGCTCTCCGGAACGGCCAACTCAAGCTCCGACGGAGACCTGACCAGGGCCTGGCCGGCCGCGATCAGCAACAGACCCACGCGGCGACGCAGGGGCCGGGGTTGCCGGGCCAGGCGTACCAATTGCCGCTGCCGGGCAGCGCGGTAGATGTCGCTGATGCGCTGGTTCAGGATGGCGTCGTGCGTGTAATGGTTGTGCATCGTCGTGTCCTCTCAACGTGCTGGTCGTTTACTCAGGGGAATCCGCCTCGGCATGCCCCGCCGGTGAGAACGCCTCACAGGTGACGTGTTACGGGCCGGAGAAACAAAAAACCGTGGGCGAACCTGTCGTTCTGCCCACGGTCATCGCCTTGTGCGATGCAGAGATGCTCAGGTTACGTCACACCACCTGTGGATGGGCAGATAGGGCATGCCGGCATGAAGTCCAGCGGCGCCGCGCTGGGCCATGGCCTGTGCCGGGATGTAGCGAACCATGTATCTGCCTCCTTTCCACCACGACGTTGAGCCCGCCGTGAGCCCCACCATCGTACAGGCCAACGCCCTGCCCTGTCAAGATGGCTGCGCCTTCGCAATGCCAAATAGTTTTCGTCGCCTTCGTGCAGTGTGTGGAGGCTGGCGGAGCCGGTACCGACGGTCCGCGAGTGCCCGATGGGAAGGACCTCCAGCTGCAGTTGGATGGCAGCGGACGGCGACTGCGGTCGGCAGGGACGCGCCCATCCCGGCGCCGCAGTGCCCGTAATTCTGTCAGGGGACCCGGACCTGCAAGCGGGTCCCCGCCGGTCCCACCCAAGCGTAGCAGTCACAGACCGTGCCCTTAGTGCAATCGCGCCAGTAGGATGTGCCATACTGTAGGTAGACCCTCGATTCTGGCCCTAGCGTAGATAGCCTGTCGTAGGAGTGCGGCTATGGATCTCTACATTCTGCGCCACGCGGAGGCGGGTGAGGCACGCCGGGACGAAGACCGTGAATTGACCCAACGTGGCCGTGAACAGGCGCGTGCCGTTGCCGACGGGATAGGGTGGCTGGACCTGAAAGTAGGGGCTATCCTCTCCAGCCCGCTGCCCCGGGCCGCGCAAACCGCCGAGCCGGTGGCCGCCAAGCTCGGATTGTCGGTGACGCTCACGGATGGATTGGCCGCCGGGCAGTCGCCTCGGGCTGCGCTGTCGGCGCTGAACGGCCGGGGCGAACGGGCGTTGCTGGTAGGGCATGAGCCCCAATTGTCGGGCATCGTGGAGGCGCTGACCGGCGGTCGCATCCATATGCGCAAGGCTATGCTGGCCTATGTCGAGGTCCAGTCGCTGGAGCCGGCCTACGGTGAGCTGGCCTGGCTGCTCGCATGGCGTCACCTCGAGCGCCTTGGACGGTAGAAATAGCGCAGGGGGCGGGGCCGTCCTTCGATTCACTCGGACGGCCCCGCCCCCTGCGACATCGCATCAGCGATTGAGCGCTTCGGCGGCGGCCATGAGCGCACGGCTCACGCGGCGGCGGAACGGACGCGGTCGCGTCGCACGTGCCAGCTTGGCGCGGCGGACCTCCTCCGCGGTCTTGCGCATGTCGATCACATGGCGCTCGAATATATAGCGGCTATATGGATTCATCATCGTCGTATCTCCTCAATTCTTGTTCTATTTCAGAAATGTCCCATGCGCTACGGCTTCAGGGCACAAAAAAAACCGTGAGCCAGCATGTCTTTGCTCTGCTCACGGTCGCGCACCAGCACGTTCTACATCATGTTGCCGGGTCATCGGGTACGGGTACGCGACGGCTGAGCAGCATCCGGCCGCGTTGGGGAGGCCGGCGCCGTGCCGCGCCAATGACGTTGATATACCCGACCATGGTTCATTCCTCACGTGTGATGGGCCCATCACCCACCACTTCTAACATACCAAATGTTGATCTACCAACATCTGGCCGGACCGAACGATATTCGGACACGGGCACCTTGTAGACCGGGGAGATGGAGTTATGGAACGTGAAGTCATGTGGGTGCCCCGCGAAGGGCCGGGCCTGGAACACCTTCGGCTGTCCAGTGACGATGGCATCGTAGTGGCGGATAGCGTGATTATCGGACTGGACGATGGCCATGCCTTCCGTGTCCGCTATGAGATCCGCTGCGACGCCGCGTGGTGCGTACGCGAGGTGCGCGTGACCGGACTGGATAGCGGCGCTCCTGACTTGCACCTATGGGCGGATAGCCGGGGGCACTGGACGGAGGGCAGCGGGCAAGCGCTACCTGCTCTCGACGGGTGCATCGACGTGGATCTGTCGGCGACGGCCTTCACCAACACCCTGCCGATTCGCCGCCTCGGGATGCGACCGGGCCAGTCGGCCGAGCTGTCCGTCGTCTACATCGAGGTGCCGTCCCTGGAGGTGCGGCCCGCCCGGCAGCGTTATCGCTGCCTGGCCCTCGGCTCTGACGGCGGGCGCTACCGCTACGAGTCGCTCCCCTACGAGTTACTGCCGGAGGGCTTCACGGATGAGCTGCCGGTCGACGCCGATGGGCTAGTGATCGACTATCCCAAGCTCTTCCGCCGCATCTGGGCCGTGTGAGCAGCCGGTTGCACGCCACGGGCCGGTTGCGCCGTCGAAGTGCAGCCGTTGCAGGGCCGCACATGCCGTGGAGTCCCGGAGCGTGGGCGTCCTCGCCCGCGCTCCGGCCTTCGGGTCAGAACCCGTGAATAAAGCAGGCTCTTGTGCGCCGGCCCGGTTACCCGATCAGCCCCTGGGCTTTCAGGATCTCCGCGTTGAGGATGGCGCCGCCGGCCGCGCCGCGCACGGTGTTGTGGCCGAGCAGCACGAACTTGTAGTCCAGGATCGGGCAGCGGCGCAGCCGCCCCACCACCACGGCCATGCCGCGGCCGGTGTCGCGGTCCAGGCGCGGCTGCGGGCGGTCCGGCTCGTCGCGCACCACCACCACGGGATCGGGGGCGCTCGGCAGCTTCATCTCGGCCAGCGGCGAGCGATACTCCTGCCACGCCGCGCGCACCTCGTCCAGAGAGACTTTCAGCCCCAGGTCGACGGAGACGCACTCCAGGTGACCATCGGTGGTGGCCACGCGGTTGCAGGAGGCGCTGAGCGCCATGTTGGCGTCCACGAAGGCGCCGTCACGCCAGGCGCCCATGATCTTGCGCGGCTCCGTCTCCATCTTGTGCTCCTCGCCGCCGATGTAGGGCAGCACGTTGTCAAGGATGTCCATGGAGGGGACGCCGGGATAGCCGGCGCCGGAGAGCGCCTGCAGGGTGGTCACCAGCACGCGCTCGACGCGGAAGGCGTCGTGCAGCGGCTTGAGCCCTAGCACCAGGGCGATGGTCGAGCAGTTGGGGTTGGCGACGATGAAGCCGCGCGACTTGCGCCGTTCGCGCTGGGCGGCCACGGCCTCCAGGTGGTTCCAGTTGACCTCCGGCACCAACAGCGGCACATCCGGGTCCATGCGGTGCTTGCTGGCGTTGGTGGAGACGGCGTGCCCGGCGTCGGCCAGGCGGTCCTCCACCTCCCCGGCCACCTCCGCCGGCAGGGCCGAGAAGACCAGCGGGCTATCCAACGGCGCGTCGAGGTCCTTGACCACCAGATTGCCGACGCGCTCGGGCAGCGGCGTGGACAGGTTCCAGCGGCAGGCCTCGGCGTAGCGCTGTCCCGCGGAGCGGCCCGACGCCGCCAATTCGCGTACCGTGAAGAAGGGGTGGCCTTCGAGCAACTGCACGAAGCGTTGCCCAACGGCGCCCGTGGCGCCCAGAACTGCAACATCCATGGTTGTTTAGCGTGTTCCCTCCACAAACTCCTCGTGCACGGCCCGCAAGGCGTCCACGACCGCGCTGTCGAGCACGGTGCACGAGATACTCAACTCCGACGAGCCCTGCGCGATGGCGATGACGTTGACGCCGGCGTTGCCCAGCGCGCCGAAGAGGCGGCCGGCCACGCCCGGGGTGCCGCGCATATCGCCGCCGACGGCCGTGACGATGGCCACGCCTTCCTGGGCGCGGATGGCGTCGACCTCGTGGCGATGCAGCTCCAGCGCGAAGGCCTCGCGCAGCGCGGCCACGGCGGTCGCGACCTCGCGCTGGGCGACCACGAAGGCGATATTGCTCTCGCTGGAGGCCTGGGAGATCATCAGCACGTTGACGCCGGCCGTGGCCATGGCGCCGAAGGTGCGTCCCGCGATGCCCGGCACGCCGAGCATGCCAAGCCCTTCCACGGTCACCAGCGCCAGATCGCGGATGACGGTCACCGCCTTGACGGCCTTTACCGCGTGCGAGCTGCTGGCGGCGATCAGCGTCCCGGGATGATCGGGATTGAAGGTATTCTTGATGCGGATCGGCACGCCGGCGGCCACGGCCGGCACGATGGTGCGCGGGTGGATGACCTTGGAGCCGAAGTAGGCCAGCTCGGCCGCCTCGGCGTAGCTCAGGTCGGGCAGGGAGCGGGCGGAAGGAACCAGCCGTGGGTCGGCGGTCATCACGCCGTCCACGTCGGTCCAGATCCAGATCTCCTCCGCGCCCACCGCCGCGCCCACGATGGCCGCCGAATAGTCGGAGCCGTTGCGGCCCAGCGTGGTCGTCACCCCCTCGGGCGTCGCGCCGATGTAGCCCGTGACGACCGGGACGATGCCCTGGCGCGCCAGTGGCACCACCTGCTCGGCGGCTCGCCTGGTCGTCGCCTCCATGTCGGGCACCGCGCTGCCGAAGGTGGCATCGGTCACCACCACCTCTTCGGCGCTGATGGCCGCAGCCGGCGTGCCGAGCACGCGCAAGGCCGCGGCCGAGAGCAGCGTGGAGAGCTTCTCGCCGTAGGAGGCGATGGCGTCGAGCGAGCGCGGCGACAGCTCGCCCAGCAGTGAGACGCCGATGACGATATCGCGCAGCTCGGCGAAGTATGCATCGAGGCGGGACAGGACGTCACCCGACACGTCGCGCGCCTCGCCGCAAATCTCGGCCAGCGCCTGCTCGTGGTGGCGCCGCAGCTCCTCAACCTGCTCCAGTGCCGCACCCTGGGCCGAGCGCCCGCCCAGCGCGACGCGCGCCAGCGCGAAGAGGCGATCGGTCACGCCTCCCATGGCGCTGACCACCACCACCGGCGTCTCCGCCCCCGGTTCTCGGCCGGCGCGGCGCACCAGCTCGGCGACGCGGCGGATGCGCCCGGCATCGGCGAGCGAGCTGCCGCCGAACTTCATCACAAGCACTGATAGAACTCCCCAATGTCACACGTACTGGACAACTTCAATCATACTACCTGCTTGCCAACGGTGCCCGCACCGGTAATCGTGTCCGGAGATTGTGGTGCCACCCGGCTACGCCGTCCGTCCTGTACCATTAGTGAGAGCGATTGATTGGCGTGGCCCCTCACTTGCTTGAGATGCAGGGGGTATAGTGATCGGCATGAAAGGAGAGAGGTCGGGTATGGCAGAGGCTGCGTTAAGGGTTGGCGTTTGTGGAAGTGGCATCACAACCTTCCATATCGAGGGATATCAGAAGATTCCCGGCGTCGAGGTGGTGGCCATCGCCGGCCCGGATGTCGAGCGCTGCGAGAGCGTGGCGGCGACCTACGACATCCCCCACGTGTTCGCCGACTATCGCGAGATGCTGGAGATAGGGCTCGACGCCGTCTCCATCGCTTTCCCCAACGCACTGCACGCGCCGGTGGCCGTCGACGCCCTGCAGGCCGGTTGCCATGTGCTGTGCGAGAAGCCGCTGGCCGATAACGCCGCAAACGCCCAACGTATCGTGGAGGCGGTGCGGGCCAGCGATCGCGTCTTCATGATGGCCTTCTGCCGCCGCTACCTACTGACCTCGATGGCCCTGAAGCGGCAGGTCGATGCCGGCACGCTCGGCCCCATCTACCACGCCACGGCGACCTGGCTGCGCCGCTCCGGCATCCCCGGCTTCGGGCGCTGGTTCACCAACAAGGAGCTGGCCGGCGGAGGTCCGGTTATCGACGTCGGCGTGCACGTCCTCGACCTGGCCCTCTATCTGATGGGCTATCCCGAGCCGGTCTCGGTCAGCGGCGTGACGCACGCCGAGTTCGGGCCGCGCGGCAAAGGCACCATGAGCTACGGCGGCCCGGTCGCCGATCTCTCCACCGGACACTTCGACGTCGAGGACTTCGCCTCGGGGCTGGTACGCTTCTCCAACGGCGCCGACCTGGTGCTGGAGACGAGCTGGGCCGGCTACCAGATACCGCGCAGCAACCTGGGCCTGACGCTGTACGGGCGGGACGGCGGCGCCCGCCTCGACCACTCCACCGGCAAGCCGCACACGCTGGACGTGGTGACCGAGATCGGCGGCTCCTACGTGCAGATGCAACCCATCATCGACGAGGTTGAGGGGATCAACGAGTACGACCGCGAGGTGGCCGCCTTTGTCCAGACCATCCGCGGCGGCGCGCCGTCGCCGGCCCCGGTCGAGCAGGGCTACACGCTGATGCGCATCATCGACGCCCTCTACCGCTCGGCGGAGACCGGGAAGCAGGTAGATCTCAGCGCCGATTAAGGGGTGGGACGCGCGGGTCCAGGCTCTATTGCTCTATAGCGTGCGGGCAAACAACTCGGCGACCAAGACCGAGAAACCCGGCAGGACCTCCGGCTCTTCGAGCAAGTCGGCGCTGTTCAGAATCCGAGGGGGTGTGCCGCGGTGCAGGCGATGCACGACTTCGCGCCGCCCGTCCACGATCCAGACGGCCTGGGAACCCGCCTCCAGCCAGCGCAGCGCTCTAGCCTGAATGGCCGCGAGCCGTTCGTCCGGAGATCGCACCTCCACGGCTAGATCCGGTGCGCCGTGCATGAAGCTGTCGAGGCCGCGCGCGGCGCCACGCGAGCGACCCGGCGCGCGGCCGGCGCGTATGAAACCCGCGTCCGGCGCCTGAACGGGATAGCGCGGGTGATTGATGCGGAACCCGGTCTCCGCCCCGACGACCTCTCCCGTTCCGGGATGCCGCGTGGCATAGTCGCACAGAAGGTAGGCCATTTTACCCGAAAGGAGGCCGTGCCGGTAGCTGGTCGGTGACATAAGGCGCAGCCTCCCGTCCACCAGTTCGCTGGGTCCGTCGAGGAGTGGGGCGATGCGCTCGAACTCCTCGACGGTCATCGAGCGCTCGTTGATCATGGTTCGCTACCCCGATGCTCCGCTGCATTCAATGTCCCGTCACGACGGGCGCAAACGGGCCTCGTCACATCCGCATTATAGGCCGACGATGCGGCCGGCCGGCAAGGTATAGAGAGCGCCGGCGCGAGGTGTATGCCCTCTCGCCGCGCAGATCCTATTGGGAGAGACGGAAGAACGGATTGCGCGCGGTGATGGCGCGGTCGCGGTAGTTGCCGGCGTAGGGCAGTTTGCCGTCGGCGCGCAGCAGGGCCTCGCGCATGGCGGCGCGGTTGTTCTGGTAGATGGCCTCTTCGTCCGACGCGGCCGGACTGTTCCAGAGCGCCACGATCAGCACCCACTCCTCCAGGTTTCGGCCGTCCAGGGCGCCCTCGTCCAGGGCGTCGCGCACGCCCTCGGCCACGCCCGCCTGCATGGCACCCCAGGTCAGCGTGCCATGCCGGTCGGTCTCGATCGCCGCCTTGTTGACGATCAAGGTGGCCGGCACCACCGGTATATTCGGCTGCAACACGGCCAGGAAGGGCACGATGCCCGGCTTGGGGTTGGCCAGCGCGCCGGCAAAGGCCGTGCCCAGCGGCCCCGAGCGCGGCCCGGCCAGGACGTTGATGTGCGCGGTATCGCCGCCCTCGCCCGTGAATGCTTCCCCCACCAGCATCTCCATAACCTCACCCCTTCCGCGAACTCAATGGCACCGATGTCAGGGCGTGCTGAGTAGGAGAATATAGGGTTAGCGTGTGCGGTGTCAAACGGCGTGCCGCGGCTATCCGTGACGGCCGGCCCGGACTCAACCGCTGCTGAGTTTGTTAGGGTGAGCAGTGGCATAGCATCTGCACATACGAATGACATGTACCAATTACCGTTGACCGACCCGCGTGCCATGGGATGTGGGCCGTCCTTGTTGGAGCGCATGCGGGCGTTGCGCGACCGCCAACGCATCCTGGATGAACTGAGTCTCGAGGTGACCGGGCGCTTGCGGCCACTGCGCGGAGGTGCGGCGAGCGCCGAGAACCTGGCCCTCTTGTACGAACAGCAGTTGCTCGCGCGACAGATGGTCGCCACGCTGCGGGAGCGCCAGGCGCTGTTCTGCCGCTACCTTGAACCGCTCCAGCGGCACCTGGAAGAGC
>Ga0209062_1003278_pt1 | contig 19027 bp, 12 predicted proteins | sample Coa_R2_2_FD_187158 | JGI IMG/M metagenome (GOLD analysis project Ga0209062, IMG submission 187158) | Surface soil microbial communities from Centralia Pennsylvania, which are recovering from an underground coalmine fire - Coalmine... | ecosystem: Environmental > Terrestrial > Soil > Unclassified...
GGGCGGTTGCGGCGGCGCTGGCGTTGGCGGCGCAGGGCGTCGAACTCGCCGATGCAGTGCATCTGAGCAGCCGGCCGGCAGGTGCGGCGTTTGCCACGTTCGACAAGGCACTGGCGCGCAGGGCGAGACGGGCCGGGGAGAACGGCACTTCGGTCTTGTCGTAGTGGAATCACATATGGCGGCGGACCACAACACTATGTGGCCGCCGCCCGGGGTTGCACCTGCGAGTGCGGTCTGTTATCTCGGCATGGAGGAATCGGCGGCGGGCGAGCTCGCCGAGACCAGGCGGTTCTCCGCGCCAGGCGCGGCGGCGGGCTCCTTGGGTGTGAGCACGTATCCGATGACCGAATACTTGGTTACGCGGGTAATGACCAACTCGCGGGGCCGCTGGTCCGCCTGGCTGTAGAAGGTGAGCGGCTGCTGGATGCCGCGGCTGTGGACCCAGATGGTCTTGCGATCCGGCATGAGGAATACGCGGCCGTCGAAGCGCTGATGCAGGACGTCGGTGTGGGTGACGTCCATGTTGATGCCCTGCGCCAGTTCGCGGTCGCGATCGACGCCCAGCTCGAAGTCGATGCGCTCGCGGTCCGTGTTGCGATGGATCGCCGCCAGGTCCGTGCGGCTCTGGCTGCTCCGTTCATCGACGTCAGCAAGCCGGCGATTCACGTTCGCCATGAGCGCGCTATCGGATTCCCGTGACTGGCGCATTTCCGCGCGGAGATTTTCCAGGTCGCGCTGATTGGCGGCCTGCACCTGATGAAGCTGCTGCTCGAAGCGGTCCAGCCGGCTATCCGCGAGTTGCTGGCTGGATTGCAGGCCGTCCATCCGGGCCTGGAGGCTTGTGGTGCGGCGGTCGAGTTCCGCCTGCATATTCCGCTGGGCCCGCGCGACGAGCTGTTCCGCCTGACGGCGCGCGGCGTGGAGAACGCCATCGACTTTCGACTCCACGCCGCTGAGGCGCTTGGCCCACTCTTCACGCTGGCTGGTCCAGCTGTGCAGCGCTCCTTCCGCCGCATCGAGGCGGCGGCCGGCCGCGCCGATCTGCTCCTGCATCGCGGGCACCAGACTGAGCCGGTTGAAGTAGGTTTGAGCCGGGCGATAGAGATAGATGCCCGCGCCCACCAACATGGCCAGAACTACCAGGACAACGGCCCGCCGCAACACGTGAGCACGCGCGGGACGCTCGTCTTCTCCGCGAAGCGGGCGCCGTTTCGGAGTCGGTAAGCCGGTCGCATTCGTTTCCTGTTGTGGCGCGGCAGTCGCGTTCAGGCCGAGCACGCTGGTCTTAGTCTGCGTCTGCTGATCGAGCGTCTGCATCTTCAGCCTCCTGGGCGGGATGTTATGCAGACGGCTCGCCAAACGGGCCCAACCCGTTGATTTTTCGGATCTGGAAACCCGTTTATGAATACCCGCGGCGCGCGCCGGATGTAATTTCTTCGCGGTTGGGAGCGTGAGCCGCGGCACACTGCCGCTTACTTCACGACTATCTTCTCTGTGCCGACATTGTCGTAGTCGTCCTGTACCCGGATCGCGACGGTGTGCTCGCCGGGCGGGGCATCGATCTGCAGGTCGTAATCGAGCGCGGGAGCGTCGGAGAGGCGCGTGACGGGCGACACCACGGTCCAGTCACCGCCGTCAAGGGAGTATTCGGCTTTGGCGATATTGTTGAGCGCGTCGGCGGCATGCCAACGGACGTTGATGCGGCTGCCGCTGCGCGTCGCGGCAAGGCCCGTGATCTTCGGCGGCGTGTTATCGATGAGGAACGGGTCGCTTTCGGCCGTTGCGGTGAGCGCTTCGCCGGGAGGATTGCCGGGCGCATCGGAGGCAATCACGCGAAGCCGATATTCGCCGTCGGGCAAGCTGGTGGTGTCCCAGGAGAAGTATTTCTCGGTCACCTTGTCTTTCAGGGGCTTCCAGACGGTTTCTTTTTCGCCGCGGATCTCGACGGTGTAGACGAGCGAATCGCCGTTGGGGTCGGAGGCGAGCCAGCGGGCGCCGAGCCAGCCTTTGGCATAAGTCATGGACGGCGTGCTGCCGCCGGATTCCACGGAGAACGTGGGCGCGCTCGCATGTTTGCCGATCGGCGGGAGCGTCAGGGTTTGGGGCGTGATCGAGGAGGAGGAAGGCGCGGGGAATTTGTAATTGGGCGGAGTGATTTCGACTTCCTCGACGATGGGCTCCACATTCTTCGGCAGGTAGGCGACGCTCACGGATTCGAGCTCCGGCGAGCGGCCGCTCGTGCCGGCGCCGAGCGTGGCGCGCCACTGGATGAAGCGGGCCGAGGGAGCGGCGACACGGCCGCCTTCGGGCACCGTGACCGGCGCGGACCAGGGGCTCCAGTTTTTCTGCGGCTGGTCGAGGTTGCCGGTGCGGGCTTCGACGGAGACTGTGCCGCCGTTCATCCGGGCCTCGAAGCTGAGGCGGCCCCACTGCGTGTACATGCCGGCGTCGAAGACGTCGCTTTCGATCGAGCCCTGCTGGGCGAGTCCGGGGCCGATATCGTAGATCTTGCCTACGTTGCCCGTAGCGGCGTAGAGATGGCCGTCGCGGCCCGCTTCGAAAGCGGTGATCTGCGCGGCGGGCATGGTGAGGAGCAGGGTGTAGAGCGTGGGCGACTCGATGCGGTACAGGTTGCCCTTGTTGCCCGTGCCGAGCAGGACGCGGCCTTCGCGGTCGAAGGCAATGGCGTAAACGACCGCCTGGCTGTCGCTCCAGATGCGGCGCGGGTTGCCGTTCGGTTCGATGCGGTAGACCTCTGAGCCGCCGGTGACGGTGACGGATGGCGCCGGAAGCGGCGCCGGCCGGGGCGCGGCCTGCTGCGCGGGCGCGGGAGTTCCGGGAGCGCTGATGGTCACGGCGACGGGTGTTACCGCCGCGGTGGGCGAGACGGGCGCCGGCGGCGCGGCCTGTTGCTTGCCGCCGACCGCGGCGGCGTAAATGGAGCCGTCGCGGGCAACCGCTACGGAGGTGACTTCGCGCTTGGGCATCTGATAGAGAACGAAGCCTTCGCCCGCGGGCGAGACGCGCAGCACGAGACCGCCGGGATCGGTGCCGGCGATGAGGTTGCCGTGTGCATCGATCGCCATGGAGCGGACGTGGGTCTCTTCGGTCCGGAAGAAGACGGAGCCTTTGCCATCGGGCGTAACGCGGTGGATCTCGCCCTGGTCGCCGGTGGCGATGAACAGGTTGCCGCCGCTGTCGAACGCCATGGCCCAGATGTACTTGGCTTTGGGATCGTAGAAGACCTCGGGTTTGCCGGCGGCGGAGATGCGGTAGACCTTGCCATCGGGTGAGGTGGCGACGTAAGCGCGGTCATGGGAGTCGATGGCGATGGCGTGGATCTCGACGCCGCCGAGATCGGCGAGGACCTTCGATTTGCCGTCCGGCTGGATGCGGTAGAGCTTGGCAGTCGTGCCGCCTCCGGCGTAGAGATTGCCCTTGGAATCCTGGGCCATGGCCCAGAGGTAGGCGGAGCCGGTGTCGAAGAGCTCGTGGGAGCGCGGCGCGAGCGTGAGCAGGCCGTCGGAGCGCAGCGAGAGGTTGCGGATGACGCCTTTTTCAAAATCGGAGAAGTCGCCCTGGGTCCAGGTGTGCGTCTGGCCGGCGAATGCGAGGCCTGCGGCGGCAAGCAGCAGGGGGAGGTGTTTGGTCATCGTTTGAAATCGGGGCCTGGGGGTTGGGGATTGGGGAGTCAAGCGGACGGCGCCACCGGTCCCCAATCCCCAACCCCCAAGCCCGGGTCTTTCTACTTTACGTGGATATGCAGGGAGTAGCTGCCGGTCACCACGTAGTCGAACGGCAGGGCCATCTGTTCGGAGGCCGTTTCGGGCGATGTGAACATCGAGCGCGTTGGGGCGCGGCCGGCCTGCATCACGTTTAGCACGGAGGATGGCAGGGCAGGCAGCGTCTTGTCGTCGTAATACGCCGTGGGGCTCGATTCCACGAGCGAGACGTAAAGCTTGTTGTTGGTGCGCTCCTGATTGAGCAGGCTGACGGTCTCGGGCAGATCCAGGAACCGGTTCATCAGGCCGGCCATGTTCTGCATGCGGTTGACCGTCTCAGCGTCGCTGAGCACGATGCGGTGGTCGCCTTTGCCGAGGCCGGCGGGAATCTTGACGGTGAACTGCCGCTGAATGGGTTCGCCGCGGTAGGGATGGAGCAGGACGGTCACGGGGACGTCGTCGCCGGGCCGCACTTCGGCATCGGGCACCCAGGCGTTTTCGATGGTGGCGACGCGGCGTTCGGGCAGCACGTCGACAGTGACGTTGACGCTCTCCAGGTTCGGCGTGTTCACGTTGTTGAGATACAGGCGGTTGAACTTATCGCCCCACCAGCCGGCCAGCATCATGGGCGCGGGCACGGGCGCCTCGCCGGAAGTCTGCATCGTGGAAAGCGAGATATTGGGCTGGCCATCGAGCCGTACCTGGCCGTTGAGCCGGTAGGTGGCTTCATCGGAGAACTCGTTCAGCTCGGAGAGCGAGTTATAAAGGGTCAGCATCATCAGGTACGGAGTCCATTTCTGGTGCACGAACACATTGAAATGGAAATCCTTCTCCTGCTTCACCTTCTCGCCGGGGCCGAGCGAGCGCACGCGCATCGTGACGGGCACCATGGGGGATTCGGCGCCGAGCACGCCCATGATGCCGCTGTGGCGGTCCTGGTGGAGCGCGCCAACGACGTCGGTAGCGTTCGCCATTTTGTTGGGCTGGAAGGCGGAGGAAAGCGTCATCACGACTTCGCCCTTGCTCATCGGCATGTCGACCGGACCGAGGTTGAAGAACGGGTGGCCGAAGGCGAGCACGCGCTTGCCGTCGTTATAAGTCACGGTGCCGACGCCGGTGACGGACATGTCGCCATCCACCAGCACGCCGGCGACGGTGTCGCCGGGGTTGAGCGAATTCTGCCAGCCGGGCGCGGGCTTATTCGTATGGATGGTGCTGCCCGAAGCTCCGCCCTGCGCCACGGCGATGCCGAGCTGCTGGAACATCGGGCCGAACTGCTGGAGCGTATCGTCCTTGAAACCGGAGAAGACCAGCGGAGACTCGATCGGCACCATCTGCTGCACGGGCGGCAGGCCTTTGGCGGCGCCGGCGGAGACGGCCTCGGCCAGCATCTCGCTCGGGACTTCGACGGCGGCTTCCCTGGCGTGCGCGGCCAGCTTATCCGGCGTGCGTGCGGCTTCGGGGCGCGACTTATCGAATTCGTTGATCTCGAGCATCAGCTCGATGGGGGTGATGCCGCAGATCGCGTCCGGCGAAAACGTGCTCATGCGCAGCGCCACCGCGCCGACGAGTTTGCCGTTGATGTAGACCGGGCTGCCGCTCATGCCGCCGGCCACGTTGGTGCGGATGGCCTTGCCGAGCATTTTGGCGACGATGATGTCCTGATTGGGACCCCAGACGTTCTTGAGCCGTCCCATTACTTCGATTGGGATGGGTTCCGGCTCGGTGCCTTGCAGAACCGTCCAGGCTGTTCCCTTCATGCCCGGCTTCACCTCGCTCAGGCGCATGATTTCGACTTTTCCGGCTTTGGGACGAGGAAGGGCCGCGTCGCCTGCCGCGTACACCGGCACCGACGCGACCGCGAGTCCGAAGAGGACCGCGGCATTTCTTAAGAGCATTCGAACTCCAGTTGTTGCTATTGTACTATGCGACGCGAAACAGGCCGGTGCGGTTCCCGACCGTAGGAGGAGGACAAGGAGCGTAGCCCCGTAGTCTGGCCTGTCTACATCGCGCCGAACTTCGAGCTTCCGGCGAATGGCGATGGCGCGTGGCGGGCCTGGCCGCCTGGGGAGCCCCCCGGGCGGATCTCGGAGACGGAGGCGCCGGCGGTGCGGAACTCGTGCTGCACCATCTGGATGGCGGCGCGGGCGCCATCGGTTCGCACGACCCTGCCGGAAACAACGAGCTGCATGGGCGCGACATTATGCAGCAAGGCGGGCCAGGCAATGGACATTTCGACCTGGAGGCCGACCGGCAGCGGGCGGCCGGCTTCGAACAGGACGCCGCCGCTCGAAAGATCCAGCGTGCGGCCGCTCCCGGATTCCAGTACTTTCCTCCTCCGTACGAGCTTCCACTTTAGTTCCAGAACGAGCTCATACCGGCGGTTTTCGCGGCGATCCCCCGAGATGTGTTCCATTGTTCGCTTTTCGCTGAGTGGCGCCATGTGAACCAGAGTTTCCATTGTGACGAATGCTGTCTCAGTATGTACATCCGCGGGAGCGAGTGGCAGTAACAGCGGTACCCGCACAGTACCGGTTCCATAGTACATAAGGGCCCAGCTCAGAAGCGCTGGTATTCTCGTGAGATCAGTAGCTTAGGCTCTGTAAAAATGGCCGGGGCGATGTGCCGGTACTAGCAGCACAGGCAGGGCGGCAGGGGCATGCCGGACGCGGCGACGGACGCCACATCCCTCACTTGGCGGTTGGGGAACTCAAGGTAAACTCAGGATGGAAGAGCGAGGTTTTCGATTCATCATTCCATGAAGCGGTGGATTTTCCTCCTGCTCGCCTGCGCGGCGGCGATGCCCGCCGAGACGGCGCAGGAGCGGGGTAAGCGGGTAGTCTACGAAGCGCTGAAGGCGCTGGGCGGCGACGCCTATCTTCACATGCAGAACCGTGTGGAGACAGGGCGTGCGTATTCGTTTTACCGCGGCCAGGTTTCCGGGCTTTCCGTGGCCCATATCTACACCCGGTACCTGCCGGCGCCGCCAAAGCCCGCGCCGGAGCAGTTGCTTGAAGATGAGCGGGAGACGTACGGCAAGCAGGAAGAGGACGTGTTCCTGTACCGCAACGACGGCGCGTGGGAGACGACCTTCCGCGGCGCCACGCCGCTGGCCGATGAGCGGCTGGCGCGGTTCAAGGACAGCACTCTACGCAATATCCTCTACATTCTGCGGGCGCGGCTGGACGAGCCGGGAATGTCCTTCTATTCGCAGGGCCGCGATTTCTGGGAGAACCGTCCGGTGGAGGTGGTGGAGATCACGGACGCGCAGAACCTGATGGTGACGGTCTACTTCGATGCCGAGAGCAAGCTGCCGGTGCGGCAGGTGTACAAACGCCGCAACACGGAGTACAACGATTTCGATACCGAGGTGACGCTGTTTGCCAAGTACCGGGACGTTGGCGGCGGCGTGCAGTGGCCGTTCGACGTGCGGCGCGACCGCAACGGCGAGAAGATCTTCGAAATGTACTCGGATTCGGTCGCGATCAATCAGGACCTCAAGGACAGCCTGTTCGCGCTGCCTCCCAATGTCAAGATGCTGCCCAAGCCCAAATGAGCGCACGCGGCGCAGCGCCGGCCGGGGCGGGCCCAGGACTTGCGGGCAAGGTCCGGCGGCTGGAGGACCTATACCGAAGGCGGGAGGGCCGGTCACGGCTGCGGCGGATGATCGAACCGCCGGCGCCATTCATCATGAACCCGCGCGAGCCGAAGGATTTCCCGCTGGGCCGGCACAACCTGTACATCGGCGGCGCGGGGCGCTCGATCGCGGGGTATATCAATCTGGATCTGGCGGCGGTTGCCGGCGTGGACGTGGTGGCGGATGCGCACCGGCTGCCGTTCCGAGACGGCGTGTTCCAGCGGATCGAGTGCGACGCGGTGCTCGAGCACGTGCGGCAGCCGGAAACCGTGATGGCGGAGATGCGGCGCGTGCTCGCGGCGGGCGGTTACCTGCACCTGGTGACGCCATTCTGCCATCCATTCCACGAATATCCGAAGGACTACCGGCGGTTCACGCCGGACGGCCTCCGCGAGCTGGCGGCCGGGATGGAAGTGGCGGCGGAGGGCTGGCGCACCGGGCCGACCGCGACCCTGCTGGTGTTCGCAATCGAATACGCCAAGCTGCTGCTGCCGTGGCGCTGGTGGCGCGCCGCCGTGCACGGTGTGGTGGGGTGGGTGGTGTGGCCGCTGCGGTATCTCGACCTGCTACTGGTGGGTTCGCCGCGCGCCGGGCGGATCGGGAATCACTGTTATTTGTGGCTGCGGAAGTAGCGCGCCGTTACCGCGGCGTGATGTCGGTGACCGGCAGGTCCCAGTGGGCCAGCAGAATCTCGAAGCGGCGCTGCTCTTCACGCTGGTAGGCGGCCTGGTCCGGCCATAGCTCGCGGATGAGGCGCTCTTCATCGGGGTTGGCGGTGGTGGCCAGCGTGGAGTTCTTGAACCGGATGGTGACGCGATAGTCCCAGCGGCCGTCCTCCGTGCCGTGGTAGGCCGGCTGCTCGATTTTGATGGAGAGGATGCGGCCGGATTCCTGCTGCTTCTTGAGCAGCGGGTAATGGTTCTTGAGGAAGAGGCGCAGAAATTCCTGCTGGCGGCCCCATTGCGCCTTGTAGTAATACTCGACGGCATAGGGCTGATCGGCGGCGGCCCGCGAGGGCGAGCCCTGGGCGAAGAGCGCCGGGGCGAGGGCGAGCAAGGCAAACAGGGCGGCTTTCATACTGCTCCTTTGCCGTACTATAGTCGCATGCCTTTTCGAGTGCTGGCGATGGCGCTCCTGGCGGCCATGGCTGCCGCGCAGACGAAACCGCCTTCCTGCGCCAATTGCGCCGTGTGGAACACGCCGCAGCAGCCGTTCCGGATTTACGGGAATACGTACTACGTCGGCCCGCACGGGCTGGCATCGGTGCTGATCGCGTCGCCCGAGGGGCACGTGCTGATCGATGGCGCTCTAGCGGAATCGGCGCCGCTGATCGCGGCCAACATCCGCGCGCTGGGCTTCCGCGTGGAGGACGTGAAGCTGATCGTCAACTCGCACGCGCATCACGACCATGCGGGCGGCATCGCGGAGTTGCAGCGGCTGAGCGGCGCGCGCGTGGCCGCGATGCCGTGGGCGGCGGATGTCCTGCGGAAGGGCGCCGTGGCCCGCGACGATCCGCAGTTCGGCACCATCCGGGCGACTCCGCCCGTGGCGCGCCTGGAGACGATCCGGGACGGCGAGAGCCTGACCGCCGGCGGCGTGACGGTCACGGCGCATTGGACGCCGGGCCACACGCCGGGCGGCACGAGCTGGACGTGGCAGGACTGCGAGAACGGCCGGTGTCTCGACCTGGTTTACGCGGACAGCCTGACGGCGGTCTCGGCAGACGGCTTCCGCTTCAGCGGCCGGAAGGACGATCCGCATGGTGAGGATTTCGAGCGCAGCTTCGCGTTTCTGGAGCACACGCCGTGCGACATTCTCATTACGCCGCACCCGGAGGTGTCGCGGCTTTGGGAGCGGCTGGAGGCGCGGAAAACGAATCCGGACGCAATGATCGACGGCGGGGCGTGCAAGGCGCTGGCTGCGAGCGCGCGGGAGCAGTTGCGGAAGCGGCTGGCGGCGGAAGGCAGGCGGTAGGAGGAGGCCGGCGCCTACTTCTCGCTTAAGAATCCATTGTGCGTCTCGACGTGCAGCCGGCGCCCGTCGGAGCGGACGGTGACCATGCCATCTAGGTCCGTGCGAAGGACGGCGGCGTTGTGCTGCTCCAGGCGCTGGACCACGTCGCGGTTGGGGTGGCCGTAGCTGTTTTCGAAGCCGGCGGAGATGATGGCGAATGACGGCTGGACGGCATCGAGGAATAGCTCGGTCGTCGAGGTCCGGCTGCCGTGGTGCGCGACCTTGAGGACGTCCGTGCGGCGCAGTTCGTTTTCGGCGAGCATCCAGAGCTCGATGGGGCGCTCGACGTCGCCAGTGAGCAGGAACGAGTGGCGGGTGTTGCGGATGCGGAGCACGAGCGAATCGTTGTTCTTGGGGTCGGCGGCCGGCTCGTAGCCGGGCAGAGGAGCGAGCACCTCGATTTCGGCGCCGCCGAAGGCCCAATGCGCGGGGGCGGTGAGCGGGCGGATGCGTGTGCCGGCGCGGGCAGCGGCGGCGCGGAGTTTCTGCCAGCCGGGGCTATCGGGGGTGGCGCCGGTCCAGAGCTCGGCGGGGTGGAAATCGGCGGTGAGGGCGGGGAGACCGCCGAGGTGGTCGTCATGGGCGTGCGTCAGCGCGATCGCGTCGACCGTGCGGAAGCCGCGGTCCCAGAGGTAGGGGGCGACGACGTCTTCGGCGGTATCGAGCTGCGAAGGGGCGCGGCCGCCGAACGCAGGGATGCCGCCGCCATCGACGATGAGGCGCTTGCCGTCCGGGAAGACGACGAGCAGGCTATCGCCCTGGCCGACATCGATGGCGGTCAGCTCGAGCTGGCCGGGGTGGAAATCGGGCGGGAAGGGATGCCAGAGAAGCAGGACGAGTGCTGCGGCCACGGCGGCGCCGCTAGCGATGCGCCAGCGGCGGCCGCGGGCGAGGGCGGCGGTGATCAGCGCGGCCGAGAACGCGATGGCGAGCCAGAGCGGCGGCGTGGGGATGCGCCAATCGGGGTCGATGGCGGCGTGCCAGCTCACCACGCGGTGCGAAACGGAGAGCAGCACGCCGGCGAGCGCCGCCGCCCAGTGCCAGGCGGTGAAGAGCGCGACGAATCCCACGGGCACGACGAGGCCCAGCAGCGGAATCACCAGCGCGTTGGCGGAAAGGCCGGAGATGCCGATGCGGTGGAAATAGACCACCATGGGGAGCGCCAGGCCGAGTTGGATCACGGCGGAAACGGCGACGATTTCGTAAAAGAAGAACAGCACACGCGCCGGGACGGTGACGGCAAAATGGGGGACGTGGAGTGCTTGCGCCAGCAGGCGCAGCTCGATGCGGAATTGCGCGACGCGAGGCGGCAGGTGGAGGTCGCGGGCGGTATCGCTGAGATCCGAGAGGCCGTGCGCGAGCGGGCCGGAGGTGGCCTGGATCAGAGGCGTCGCGAACGCGCCGAGGAAGGCGACGGCAAGGAACGTGAGCTGGAACGAGGCGTCGAAGAGCTCGCCGGGGTCGAGCACCAGAAAGCCGATGGCGATGGCGGCCAACAGGTTCAGGGGGCGGCGGCGGCGGTAAAACCACGTCGCGGCGAGGTAGAGCGTCAGGCCGGCTGCCGATCGCACCGCCGGGGCGTGCCATCCGGAGACGAGCGCGTAAAGCCACACGGCGCAGGCGGTGAGCGCCATGGCGAGCGTTTCGGGCAGAAAACACAGGCGCAGGCAGAAGAGGAAGAACGCGGCCAGGATCGCGACGTGAGTGCCGCTGATGACGATGGCGTGGAAGGTTCCGGTCTGGCGGTAGTCTTCGGTCCAGACCTTTTGCAACTGGAAGGACTGGCCGATGAGCATGGCTTGCATCATGCCGCTGCGGTAGGGGTCGGCGGGGTAGAGGCGCTCGATGCGGTCGAGGGCAGCCTGGCGAACGTCCATGATGGCTTTCTCGAAGCGCGATCCGCACGCGCCGGGCAGGACGCGCAGGCTGGTGGCGGGGCCGGAGGCGGTCCAGTAGATGTCCTGGCGGCCGAGAAAGGTGGCGTAATCGAAAGCGCCGGGATTGCCGTAGTTGCGCGGCGGCCGGACCTTGGCGTCGAGCTCGACCTGCTGGCCGTAGTGCAGGACCGGCAGCGGTTCGCCGGGCTCCGTGTAGAGCACCACCTGGGCGCGCGCATGCGGTTCGAGCTCCAGGATGAAGCGCTCGCGCTCGCCCGAGATTGCCGGCGGTTCGACGACGCAGCCCCCGAGAATCACCGTTTCGCGAGCCGTGGCATCGATGTAAGGCGCGGGGCCGGGCGCGTGCAGGACCGCCGTGAGCGCGCCGGCAGCCGAGAGCGCGAAGGCCGCGCAGAGCGCGGTGAGCAGGCGCGAGCGCACGCGGTGCGCGAGAACGGCGAGGAGGAGAAAAGCGGCGGCGGCGGCGAGGAGTTCGGTCCGGCCAAACCCGGCGAAGCGGGCGGCCAGGATGCCGGCGGCGATGGCAGCCACGGGCCCAACGAGCGGGTCCTTCACGGAACAGGCGATTGTAGCAGGCGGGGGCAGGGCGGGTCCATGATCTGCCCAGACTGGTAAATTTAACGTTCAGTATTGCGTATTTATCGATAACGTGTTACAAGCATGAGAACGAGGAGTCTCCGATGACTTTCCGCTTCGTTCGCGTAGCGCACGCGATTGCGCTCTTCCTCTGTGCGGCCGGGCTCGCGTTCGGCCAGAACTCGACCGGCACCATCAGCGGCCGGATTCTCGACTCGACCGGCGCCGCGGTGGCCGGAGCCGAAGTCCGGGCGATCAATCAGGTGGACCGCAGCAGCCGCACGTTCACCAGCACGGCGACCGGCGATTTCACGTTCACCAACCTGCCGCCGGGCACGTACACGATTTCGGTCAAGGCGGCGGGCTTCAAGGAGCTGGACAAGCGCGACCTGCACCTGACGGAAGGCGACAGCCTCGGCACGGGCGAGCTGCGGCTCGAGGTCGGCGCAGTCTCGGAGACGGTGGACGTGGTGGCGGAAGGCGCGGTGGTGCAGACCGAGAGCGGCGACCGCACGCAGCTCATCGATTCGACCGAAGTCATGGATATGATGGCGCGCGGCCGGGACGTCATGGCGATGCTGCAGATCCTGCCCGGCGTGATCAACGATAATACCGGCTCGGACGTGCTCGGCCAGTACAGCACGCCGACGATGAGCGGTGGGCGGTCCTTCTACAACGCGCTGAACATCGACGGCATCAGCGGCAACACGGCGCGCGGGCGGACGGCGGAATCGCCGATCAACCTGGATTCGATCGCCGAGGTGAAGGTGCTGCAGAATTCCTACCCGGCCGAGTACGGCCCTTCGGCTTCCGGCGTGATCAATCTGGTAACGAAGAGCGGCACGCAGCAGTTCCACGGCAGCGTCTATTACTACAACCGCAACGAAGCGTTCAACGCGAACAACTTCTTCAACAACCGGCAGGGCATCCCGCGGCAGCGCTACCGTTTCAATACGGTGGGTGAAACGCTCGGCGGGCCGATTTACATCCCGAAACACTTCAATACCAGCCGGCAGAAGCTGTTCTTCTATTTCTCGCAGGAAATCGATCCCAACCAGGTGCCGAACTCGATTTCCACGTTCACGGTGCCCACGGCGCTCGAACGGCAGGGGAATTTCTCGCAGTCGTACAAGAATGCGACGACGCTATACACGGTGAACGATCCGCTGAACCTGAACTCCGCGGGCAAGCCGATTCAGTTCCCGGACAATATCATTCCGGCGAGTCGCATGGACCCGAACTCGGCCAAGCTGTTGAGCGTGTTCCCGCTGCCGAACCAGACGAACACGGCGATAACCAACTTCGCCTACAATTACCAGGTCGCAGGTTCGGAGGACGAGCCGGTTCTGCAGGAGATTCTGAAGGTCGACTACAACATCAACGACAGAGCGAAGGCCTGGTTCCGCGCTTCAGGCTACAGCAGCGAAAATAACGGGCTCAGCAGCCCGGCCATCAACAATAAGTGGGGCCCGGCGCCCGTCGATTACAAGCAGACCATGCCCAACCTGGGGGCCAATTTCACCTATGTGTTCTCCCCCACGCTGGTCAACGAGGCGCTGTTCGGCATGAATCTGTGGACGGAGTCGCAAGTCCTCACGCAGCAGGGTCTCGCCAACTACCAGCGGGCGACCTACGGCATCAATATCGCACAGAGCTACCCGAGCGACAATCCGCTGGGGCTGCTTCCGGCGATGTCATTCGGCGGCGTCAGCAAACCGGCTCAAATCACTTATGACGGCCGCTTCCCAATGGTGGACGATTCCACGGCCTTTACCTTCAGCGACGGCTTGACCAAGGTGTGGAACGCGCACACCTTCAAAACCGGGTTCAAGATGCAGCACGCGCTCTATAACCAGTATCACCAGGCGGGCGGTGCGAATTTCCCGGGCAATTTCGCATTCGGCACCGATTCCAACAATCCGCTCGATAGCGGCTACGCCTACGCCAATGCATTCCTGGGCTATTACGACACCTACACGGAAGCCACCAACCGCGTGAATTACCAGCCGATCACGCGAGTCTACGAGTGGTACGTGCAGGACCACTGGAAAATCGCGCGGCGCCTGTCCCTGGATCTCGGGGTCCGTTTCACCGACGGCCTGCCGCTCTCGCCCGGCAATGACCACGCCGGCAATTTCGTGCCGTACCTGTACAACCCGGGGCAGGCGCCGGTGCTGTTTCGGCCCGAAGTGGTGAATGGCAAGAAAGTGGTCGTCAACCCGCTGACCGGCGATGTGGTGCCCAATGTCTATTCCGGGCTGATCGTGCCCGGCACGGGCAATCCCACCAACGGCATCATCACCCCTACGACGCCCGGCTATCCGCGCGCGATGGTGTACAGCAACGGCGTCCTACCGGCGCCGCGCCTCGGCTTCGCGTGGGATATCTTCGGCGACGCGAAAACCGTGCTGCGCGGCGGCGGCGGCTTTTTCTATACCCCGCTGCTGGACGCCGGCACACTCGGCAATCTCTTCTTCAATCCGCCGGCGATCTACAATCCCACCGCGTATTACGGAACCGTGGCTACCGCGGCCAATGCCAGCGGGCTGCTTTCGCCCAGCAGCTTCTCGCGCGATATCGACCCGCATGCCAAGACCGTCACCGCCTATCAGGCCAATCTCGGCATTCAACGGCAGTTGGGCTGGGGCACGGTCCTCGATGTGGCTTACGTGGGGAACTTCGGACGGCATCTGGGCGAGGTGGTGCAGTTGAACGAAGTGCCATACGGCGCCGATTTTCTGCCCTCGAGCGCCAATCCCCAGGGCGGCATCCTGAACGAGAACTTCTTCCGGCCGTACGCCGGCTACAATGGCATCCCGCAGCAGATCTTCCAGGGCAATTCGAGCTACCACTCGCTGCAGGTGCAGGCGCAGCGCCGGTTCGCCAAGAATCTGCTGTTCGGCGTGTCGTACACGCGCTCCAAGGCGATGGATTACGCCGAAGGCGATAGCACCAGCACCTCCGGCGAAGGCGGCAGCAACGAGGTGGCCACGTATCTCAACCGCAGAGTCTGGAACTACGGAATTGCCAACTATGACCGGCCGAATGTCCTGAGCATCCACTTCGTCTGGAGCCTGCCGAAGCTGAGCGCGCTCGTGCCGAACCGCGTAGTCCGCACGATATTCGACGACTGGCGGATTTCCGATATCACGATCTTCGAAAGCGGCACGCCCCTCTCGGTGAGCATGGGCGAATCGCCCAGCATCAATCTGACCGGTGGCGGCGACGGCGCGCGGCCCCTGATGGTCGGGAACCCGAACGGGCCGCACACGTTCTACAACTGGTTCAACGCCGCGGCGTTCGCGGAGCCGGTGCAATACGCCGGCGGCGCGTGCCCGGCCAGCGGATGCCCGCCGCTGAGTATCCTGAACATCGGCGATATGCCGACGTTCCCGATCCGCGGCCCGCGGATGAACAACTTCTCCACGGCGCTCTTCAAGGAATTCCACATCCGCGAGCGCCTGGCGATGCTGTTCCGGGCGGAGGCCTACAACGCGTTCAACCACACGCAGTTTTCGGGTGTGGATACGACCATCACCTATAATGCCTCCGGAGTGAACACGCGGTCCTCGACAGGCAACCTGACTTCGGCACGCGATCCGCGGGTCATGCAGTTCGCGTTGCGGCTGCAATTCTGACCGAGGTCCATATGGAGCCGCAAGAACCCACTTCGCGCCGGCGCTGGTTGCGGCGCGGCCCGGCGGCGGCGTTGGCAGGCGGGCTGCTGCGCGCGCAGCAGGGAGCGCCCGGCGCGGCGAACGCCGGAGTGCGTGTCTACAACATCGTCGATTTCGGCGCGAAAGGCGACGGGAAGACGCTCTGCACGAACGCGTTGCAATCGGCGATCGACGCCTGTCACCGCGACCGCGGCGGCGCGGTGCTGGTCCCGGCGGGCGTGTTCCTCATCGGCACCGTGGAGCTGAAGAGCAACGTCACGCTACGCATCGCCGCGGGCGGCAAGCTGCTCGGCAGCGCGGATGGCAGGGACTACCACGCTGCGGACTCCATCCCGCTGCACGGTGACGCCACGCTGGTGGATGGCAACGTAGGGCTGATTTTCGCCGTCGACGCCGAGAACGTGACCGTCGAAGGGCCCGGAACGATCGATGGACAGGGCGCGCAGTTCCGCAGCCCGTCGCGCGGTGTTCCGCCGCCTTCCGGACGCGGCGGAGCGCAGCGGCCGTATCATCTGCTGTTCTACCGCTGCCGCAACCTGCGCGTGCGCGACCTGTTCCTGGTCGCGAGCGCGTTTCACTCCATCCGCGTGATCCAGAGCCGCTTCGTGTGGATGGACGGCCTGCGCATTCACAACCGCGTCAACGGGAATAACGACGGCTTCCACTTCATCAGCAGCGAATACGTGCACGTCACCAACTGCGACGTGCAATCGCAGGACGATGCCTGCGCGCTGTTCGGGAGCTGCCGGTTCGTCACGGTATCCGATAGCACGTTCAGCACGCGGTGGTCGGTGTTCCGGTTCGGAGGCGGAAACCCGGAGAACGTGGCCGTCTCCAACTGCGTGATCTATGAGACCTACGGCTGTCCGATCAAGATGCAGTTCGGGCCGGAGGCTCAGGTGCGGAATCTCGTGTTTTCGAACCTGGTGCTGCAGGATGTAACGGGGCCGATCACGATCAGCCTGAACCACCGCCCGCGCGCCAACGCGCTGGGCAACGATGCACCGCCGCCGCGCAAAGGCTTCGTCCGCGGCATTCGCTTCCAGGGGATCCGCGGGAACGTGGTGGCCGAGGGGCGGCAATTCGAAGATATTGCGTTCAACCAGAACTACCGGCCGGGCGAAACGCGGCAGGCGATCGTGCTGAACGCGATCGGCGGCGGGGTCCTGGAGGCGATCGAGTTCGACGATGTCCATCTGATGTTCGGAGGCGGGGGCACGGCGGAAGAGGCGGGGCGCGAAGTCCCGCAGGTGGCCGGGGAATACTTCGAGATCGGCACGCCGCCGGCTTATGGTTTGTTTGCGCGCAATGTCCGCAATCTGTCGCTGCGCAATGTGCGCTTCGAGGTCGAGAAGCCCGATCTGCGTCCGGCGGTGGTGCTGGAGCAGGCGAGCGATGTAGTGCTGGACGGTTTCGCCGCGGACGGCAATCCGCAGGCGAAGGCAGTGCTGCGGCTGAATGAAGCGCGGGACGTGCTGGTGACCGGGGCGCGCGTGCTGACGCCGGCGGCGGCGTTTGCCGATGTGGCCGGCGCATCGAGCGGCGGGATTGTCATCGAGGGCGGCGATCTGTCGAAGGCAGGGGAAACCGTCAGGGCCGAGGCGGGCGTGCCGGCGGAAGCGGTCAAACGGCGGGGCTGAGCGGAACGTTCCGCAATGCCAATAGAGAGGCAGGGAGTTCGCCAGGGACCAGGGGTCCGCCGTCCATGACGGCTGTGTTATCCTGTTTAAGTACCAAAACGAGATTCAGAGAAGACAAGGAGCATTACCTGTAGAATGGCACTGGCGATTGAAGCAAAGCGGCAGATTCTTTCCACCAATCAGCGCCACAAATCCGATACCGGGTCGCCAGAAGTACAGATTGCTTTACTGAGCCAGCGGATTTCGCTGCTCACCGAGCATTTCAAGACGCACCGGAAGGACCATGGCTCGCGCAAAGGGCTCCTGACCATGGTCGCCAAGCGTCGCCGGCTTCTGACGTACCTCCGGGATACGGATCCCGAGCGCTACAAAACTGTCCTGCAACGACTGGGCATCCGCCGCTAGGCCATTCCCCGAAAGCAGCCTGTAGGGTGTTTTCGAGCCATATCCATACGGTTCCGGCGGTTCCCGGGCGCGTGGCCTTGGGCCGCTGTGGACTACTCATCCTGTCAACTCCAGTCTCAAACGGCTCCGCTGGCGGACGCCGATTCGTGATTGGCGGGGAGGGCCTGGAAGGCATGCCCCGCCGAGGTTGGAGGTTTTAACAAAGCATGTTGCATAAAGTTGAAGTGGACCTGGGAGGCCGCACGGTTTCCATCGAAACCGGCCACATGGCCAAGCAGGCGAACGGCGCGGTCGTCGTTCGTTCCGGCGATTCCGTGGTGCTGGTCAGCGCCTGTATGGCCGAGCAGCCCAAACCGGGTGCCGGTTTTTTCCCGCTCACGGTGGATTATCGTGAGTATACCTACGCCGCCGGAAAGATTCCGGGCGGATTCATCAAGCGCGAGGGACGTCCCTCGGAGAAAGAGATCCTCACCAGCCGCCTGATCGACCGTCCGGTGCGGCCGCTGTTCCCGGAAGGCTTCCTGAACGAGACCCAGATCATCGCCATGGTGCTCTCGGCGGATCCGGAGCAGGACCCGAACTCGCTCGCCATCGTGGGCGCAGCCGCGGCGCTGGCAATTTCCGATATCCCGTTCGAGTACGTACTCGGCGGCGTGCGCGTCGGAATGAAGGACGGCGTGTACATTGCCAACCCCACCTATAGCGAAGGCCGCGAATCCAAGCTGAACATCGTGGTGGCGGGGACCGAGGAAGGGATCGTGATGGTGGAAGCCGGCGCGGACCAGGTCTCCGAAGACGCCGTGCTCGGAGCGATCGAGTTCGGCCATCAGTGCTGCAAGAAGATCGCTGCCGCTATCCGCGAGCTCGTTAAGATGGCCGGCAAGCCGAAGCGCGAATTTACGCCGCCCTCGCTCGATCAGGAACTGTACGCCGCAATCGAAAAGCAGGTCCGCGAAGATCTCACCGACGCGCTGAACACGCAGAAGTATCCGAAGCTCGAGAGCTACGCGCGGGTCGCCGAGCTGAAGAAGCGGGCCGTCGAAGCGCAGCCGGACGAGAAGAAGGAAGAAGCGGCCAAATGCTATGACGCGCTCAAGGAGCGTATCTTCCGCGACGAGATGCTGAAGAATCACCGCCGTCCGGACGGCCGCGCCTTCGACGAGATCCGCCCGATTTCGATCGAGACGCGGGTACTGCCGCGCACGCACGGTTCGGCGCTGTTCACGCGCGGCGAAACGCAGGCGCTGGTGACGGTGACGCTGGGCACCAAGGAAGACGAGCAGCGCATCGAACTGCTGGAGCCGGGCGAGGCGTTCAAGCGCTTCATGCTGCATTACAACTTCCCGCCGTTCAGCGTCGGCGAAGTGGGCTTCATGCGCGGGCCGGGGCGGCGCGAAATCGGCCACGGCGCGCTCGCGGAGCGGTCGCTTTCCGCGCTGATTCCGGACGAAGAGGCCTT
>Ga0209062_1003279_pt1 | contig 19022 bp, 19 predicted proteins | sample Coa_R2_2_FD_187158 | JGI IMG/M metagenome (GOLD analysis project Ga0209062, IMG submission 187158) | Surface soil microbial communities from Centralia Pennsylvania, which are recovering from an underground coalmine fire - Coalmine... | ecosystem: Environmental > Terrestrial > Soil > Unclassified...
CTCCGACCATCGGAGAAACCCCCGCAGCGTTGCTACACGCCTTAGTCGACACTTCGGGGCGGGCCACCTCAACTGGCTAGCGCCTCACACGGACATGATGGTCTAGCGGGGCCTCAGCCTGCTAACGTCGACCGCGGTGCAGCGGTCCATCACGATATCCAGACCGCCATCGATCGCGATCCGGGCGGCTTCGTCATTGACGATGCCGAGCTGCAGCCAGAGCGACTTGGCGCCGATCTTCACCGAATCGCGCGCGATGGGCGGCGTGTCTTCCGCGCGGCGGAATACATCGACCAAGTCGACCGCCTCCGGAATCTCGCCGAGCGCCCCATAGACCCGCTCTCCTAGGATCGACCCGCCGGCTACGCCGGGATTGACCGGAATCACGCGATAGCCGGCGCGCTGCAGATAGGCCATCACGCTGTGGCTGGGGCGGTCGGGCCGCGGACTGGCCCCCACGACTGCGATGACCCGGGTCCGGGCGAGAAGCGCCCGCAGATCGTCATCGCGAGTGAGGATCGCAGCCAATCCGACCTCCCGAAACTCCGGCATTGGTATCATAATACCTCATCTTTAACATCCTGATATAGTGTGTCTTTCGGTTGACACCGGTGCAGCCGGTCTGTACAAGCGCGGGTCCCTGAGAGGTATGTTTCCATGAAGACCTTCAATATCAAGCCGGCCGACGTCCGCAAGGATTGGGTCGTGATCGACGCGGACGGGCTCGTGCTCGGTCGCCTTGCCAGCATTGTGGCGCTGCGCCTGCGCGGCAAGCACCTGCCGATCTTCACCCCGAACGTCGATTGCGGCGACAATGTCGTCGTCATCAATGCCGAGAAGGTCCGCCTGACCGGCAACAAGGCGCGCGACAGCATCTTCTATTGGCACACCGGTCATCCCGGCGGGATCAAGGGCCGTTCGCAGGGCCAGATCCTGACCGGCAAGCACCCGGAACGGGTGATCGAAAAGGCGGTCGAGCGCATGCTTCCGCGCGGCCCCTTGGGCCGTCGGCAACTATCCAATCTCAGGGTCTATGCCGGGACCGACCACCCGCACGCGGCGCAGCAGCCGCAGCCGCTCGATGTCGGCGCGATGAACCGCAAGAACAAAAGGATTTGACCGTGGCCACTCTGAACGATCTGCGCGATCTCAAATCCGCTTCAGCCGAAGGCCCCGCCGAGGCCGATCTGCCGGCGCCGCAGCGCGACGCTTTCGGCCGCGCCTATGCCACCGGCAAGCGCAAGAACGCCATCGCTCGCGTCTGGATCAAGCCGGGCAACGGCAAGCTGACTGTGAACGGTCGCGACGGGACGGTCTATTTCGCTCGCCCGGTGCTCCGGATGATCATCAATCAGCCATTCCTCCTGTCGGATCGGATGGACCAATTCGATGTCGTCTGCTCGGTCGTGGGCGGCGGGCTTTCCGGACAGGCCGGCGCGGTCCGGCATGGCATCGCAACCGCCCTGACCCTTTATGAGCCGGGCCTGAGGCCGAACCTGAAGCATGCCGGCCTTCTCACGCGCGACGCGCGAGTCGTCGAGCGTAAGAAGTACGGCCGCCACAAGGCTCGTCGCGGCATGCAGTGGGCGAAGCGCTAAGGCTTGCCGGCGGTTGCTTCCAAAACGAGGGATGCATTGAGAGAAACGGGCTGGCGGCATTAAGCCGCCAGATCCGGCGTGCGCGACCGGTAATAGGCCATCACGAAGACCCGGATGGCGCTCGTTAGCGAGCCGGCCGAGGTTCGGCATTCGGCGACTTTCGACACGATATCGTTGATCGTCGAGCGCTCGGCGGCGGCGATGTCCCTGAGCGCCTCCCACATAGCCGGCTCCAGCCTGACCGAAGTCCGCCGTCCCCTGACCACGATATTCCGCGACTTCAGGCTGGCGTTCCGCTCGACCAGTTCCAGCGCGACGCTGGCGCCGCTCAAGGGGAGAGAGCGCGCGCGAATCTGAGCATGTTCCGCCTTGTGATTTGTCATGCGACTTTCCTCAGTTGTGACCGCATATGCAGCCGGATTGCCATTCCAGGAGGGGGACCAAGCGACATGCCGCCAAAGGGCCTCAACTGTTCGACGGGACCTGAAAGGGCCTGTAGTTCGAAAGCTGAGACAAGCATTGCCGCGATCGCGATCAACTCGGCGACGGCCAGATGTTGGCCGATGCAGGCTCTGGGACCGGCGCCGAAGGGGATATAGCTGAACTTCTCCGGCGGACTTTTGTTGAAGAAGCGCATTGGATCGAATTCGAACGGAGACGCCCAAAGATCCGGCTGTCTGTGCAATGCCCAGGGACTAACCAAAATCGACGTACCTTTTTTGACGGGAACGCCGTCTATCGTCGTATCCGCGAGCGCCCTTCGCGCGAACCACCAAGCCGACGGATAGAGGCGAAGAATTTCTTGAACGGCCGCCCGGGTGCGCGGCATGTTTCTCAAAACTGAGGGTTCCATGCTGCAGTGGTTGGCGAGAGCTGAATCCGCCTCGGGACGAAGCCATGCAACGATGTCGGGACGGCATGCCAAATGATAAGCGAGCCAGCACGCTGCGGTTGCGGTCGTTTCGACGCCGGCGACAAGCATCGTGATCGTTTCGTCCCGGATAACTTGCTTGCCGTGGGAGCTAACAAGCGGAGCCAACGCCTCCAGCACGCCCTTCGGCTCCTTACCGATGCTTTCCGCAAAGGATTCGAAAACCTTGATTGCCCAGCGGAATTTTCGATTCTTCGGCGTCGGGAGGAGCATGTCGAGATCGACAATGCGCCACATGGTTTCGCTCAGCCGACGATGTGTGATCCTGCCGGCATCGCATAACTTTTCGGTGGTTTCTTCATCGATCTCCGCATGGAATAGAGCGGCTGCAGCCATACGTGTCCCCAACCGCGCCATCAGCGCCGGCAATGGGACGATCTCGCCGACATGAGCGGCAAGATCAGCGGTTTCCGTCGCTACGCACCGTAACGCCATTGACAGGCCGGCCATCAGTCCGGAAGCATTGAAGGAGCCCTTAGTCGCTTCTCGTGCGCCATGCCATCGATCGCCGCTCGCGGTGATCATGCCCTCACCAAAAAGAGGCCGAAGACGAGCTTGCTCGGCGCCTTTCCCGAATAGATCCCGGTTATCGACCAACACGTCCCGAACTGCCGAAGGTTGCGCGACGAGCATCGCGTTCGTAGGACCGAAGCGTAGCTTGACGGGCTGCGCCGAGCCGATAGCATGCTCTTCGACAAACCTAATAGGATCTGCGACGAAGGCCGGGAGGTCGCCTAGCAGAGCTGTTTGTAGTCGTGACATTTTTCGACTCCTTAGGCGGCTTCGGCGATCAGGCCGAAAGAAGCCAAAGTGTGCGAATTGACATCGAAGCTGACGAGCATCGCCTGAACATCTCGGCCGTGCCCCTGGCCGATGACGCTCGGCCCAGAAATCCGCCGGATCGGCAGGTGGCAACGAAGCAGGAAACGTTCGAAGGCGGGCTCGGTAACTCCGAGAATTTGGTTCACTTGGAAATCATTACCAAAGGCAGCCATTTCGCGGACAAGCAACCGCCCGGTCTCCCGCCGATCCGGATCATCAGGTGCCAATGCAAATCGGCTGATTTCCCAAATTCGCGGTGATTTGGGCGCCGGCTTCCCCTCAAGCAATGCTGGAAAATTGAGCTCCAGAAGGTAAGGCTCGACGGTGCATAGCGCTCGCCAGTAGCCCAACATCTGGTCGCCGCATAAGACGGCACAGTGCCATGCCTTCTGGTCGAAATGATCGAACTCTAGAAGGTCCACGGAAGAAACCTCCCAGCCGAGATTTTCCTTGAAGACTCGATGGCGGAGCCTCCAGGCGCGTGCCATCAGTTCCGGGTGATCCGACGATCGGAAACGAACAATCCTACGGTTTTGCATGACTACGCCTGTATGTTTTGCGTAGTAAGCCAGCGTCCAGATGTGCTAAAAAGCTCGTCAGATACCGAGGTGATTATCTCAGTGGTCTAAGGAAGGTCGAAAGCTGGTCTCATGGTTGAGCTTGAAGACAACCTTAATGCGATCATGTCATCCGACGGCATTGACCAATTGCGAGAGACTGTAAATCGAATGATTCGCAGTCTCGGCTACACTGCCTACACTTATATGGATGTACGAAGGCTTCCGCTCTCTGGGGAGCCGGCACCTTTCTTTGTTTCGACTCTGAAAGAGAACTTTCTCGATGCGTATCAGTCCGAAGACTTTTTCGGCTACGACCCGGTAATACGCCGAGCTGCTACCACCAATGCTCCGTTCACCTGGGCCGACTGTCCCGAATATCACACTTGGAAGAGAGCCCGCCGCGGCGCCAGGAATCGCGCACGATATGTCATGCAAGTAGCGAGTGAATACGGGTTTACCCAGGGCTACGTATTACCCGCACATGCTGTCGACATACACGGCCATCCGTCTTCTGCATTGCTAAGCCTGTACTGGAGCAATAAGCCCGACACGCTCGTACCCAAGGCTGCAATGCCTGCTTGGTTGAAATTGACCGCGGCCTCAATGCACGAAAGAATGTTGGAACTTCGTGGCCTATCAAGCGACGGAATTGACATTCCCCTTCTGACTGACCGAGAAAGGGAATGCATGGTATGGGCTTGCCGTGGGAAGACCAGAAATGAGACCGCTGATATTCTGGGAATAAGCGATCGGACCGTCGAGTTTCATTTTCAAAATGCAATGCGCAAACTGCGTGTGCACAATAAATTTCACGCAATCGCAATGGCGATTCACATGGGACTTGTCGTTCCATAGAAATTGCATTTCTGATTGACGATCGGCGATAATTCGTGCATTAGTTGTAGCTTCCAAAGGCTGTGCCGGCTCTGTCATAGGCCTACGCGGGACACGGAAGCCGTTGCTTCGATGCGCGAGTTGGAGGACAGCCTAGCCATAATCGCTGCATCTAGTACTGCGGAAGAATTGTGCGATATAATTGAGAATATATTATAATTGAGAATATATATTGTCCGCCCTCGGTTTCGGCAAATTTAGCTATGTTGATATTCGGAAATTTCCTGGTTCGAAATATTACGTACCTTCTTTTCATATAGGGCGCCTCAAGATTGGGTAGATATATATTCGGGATTATCTTCTGAAAGCAGGTAGCGCGGTTTTTAGTAGCGCGGCTTAAAGGAAGGCGTGACGGCCTTGGGGTCCATTGACCCCAGGGGTAAGCCGCAATTTGTGCAATAGGGGCGCTGCTGCCGATTGAAGACCTTCGCGGAAAAAGGCTCCCCGCATCGAGGACACGGAAAACCATATCGGGCTCGAGCTACGCCAGCGCATCCAAAGAACCACACTCCGACCAAGCTGAGCACGACCAGCGGGTGCTCATTGTCGAACTGGCCACCGCGTCCGAAGGATAGCCATGCAATAAGGGCGCCTAGTCCGAAGAAAACCGCGACCCCGAGTAGATCGTTGCGGCGTCTCCTGCGCCATGTCGCGGCATAGCTGTAATCCATCATCGCCCCGGTGATCCAGATCGGAAGTGTCCTTTATTCGATTGACAATACAGAATTGTTGTTTACATACGGTTGTATGTCCTGGCGTGATCTGCTCGCATACTGGCGGTCGAAGCATGTCGGCGGTGTTCCGCCGTCGCGGAAGGACCTCGATCCCGTTTCCGAAATCCCGAAGCTCGTTCGCAGCTTGATGTTGGTCGATTTCCCGGCCGAAGGCTATCGCTTTCGCCTGGTCGGGAGCTATCTCGCCGCGCGAGCAGGGCGGGATGGGACCGGCAAGCTGGTAACCGCCACGCCATCTCCCCCCAGCGTCCTGGATCCGTGGATCGCGGCGATAGAGCGGGCGGCGCAAACGAAAGAGCCGCAGCTCATGCGGTCGCATCTCGCAGGCGGCGGTAGTGTCCTGACGCTGCTTTTGCCCCTCGTCGGCGCAAACGGCTCAACCGAGATGATCCTGGGCGGCGTTTTTGCCGAGGGCGCGGGCGAAGGATTTTGGCAACCCATTTCGATCGAGCGCGTCGATATAGAGGCCCTCGTCTCTGAGGGGAGAGACGCCGGTCAGCCGGTCGGAGAAGGAAGGGAATTGGGGCTCAACTGGACTCCCAAATACCAGACTTAACTCCGAGACTGGCGGCGCAACGAAAAGGCCAACGCGGCCAGATCGGCGACGGATCGGAGATCGCCCATCTTTGCCGAAAGCTCGGGATCGCTGAACAAGTCGAGCCCGAACTCCTCCTCCAATCGGAATAGAAGCGATGCGATGCCCAGCGAATCGAGGCCGAGATCACGCTGTAAGCGCATCTCGGGCGTGATCGCCGCTTTTCGGAACTCGGCGGGGAGGATCTCCCGCATCGTGGCAATGACGGCGCGTTCCAGATCGGCTTCCGTCTTCATCGACCGTCTCCGATCGAATGCTCGAGCGCAGGCATCTCGCTTCGGAACCGCTCGGCGATCCGCCGACGATCGAGCTTCAGATTCGGTCTCAGGAAGCCGTTTTCGCGCGTGAAGGCGAGGTCGGTAAAGATGATCCTGCCGACGGACCGGCCAGGACGCTTCGTCCCTAGTCGATCGACATGCTCCTCGATCCGGCGATGCGCGGCGAGATCATCGGGTTTCCGGGGCAGGATGACGGCGAAGAGATAGGGCACGGCGGGCCCTCCGAAAACCACGGACTTTGCGACATCCTCGCATGCATCGATCTCCGCTTCCATGGCTTCGGGGTGCAGCTTCTCGCCGCCGGCGGTCACGATCACCTCCTTCTTGCGCCCGGTCACGTAGAGGTACCCGTCCGGGTCGAGCCGGCCGATATCACCGGTCGCGACGCGTCCCCCGCCAATGAAGGTCCGCTCGTTCTCCCCCTCCGCGCATTGGAAATACTTCGTGACGACCGGGTGCTCACGATGAACGATGATCTCGCCATCATCGGCGAAGGTGACCTCGAGCCCCGGAAGAAGGCGGCCGGTCGAGCCTATCCGATTGGCGCCGGGCATGTTGAGAGCGACGGAGCCGACTTCGGCGAGACCATAGGTTTGGAAGAGCGGCGCCTGCATCCGCCGAAAAAGCACGAGTACCGAATTCTTGATTGGGGCCATACCGGTGATCATCACCCGCGCATTGCCTCCGAATGTTCGCCAGGCGTCGGCGAAAAGCCAAGCGGCCATGCGCCTACGCCAGATCTGCGAGGGCCGAAGCGCAATCGAGTCCGCCACTAGGGTAATCAAGCGCTTCTTCCAGCGTGGCAGGTTCGCGAAGCGAGTCTCGAACGCTTCCCAGAAGGATGGCGGAGCGATGATGAAAGTGGGCTCAAGCGTCTTCAGCGCGTGGAACAGTCGGGCGGAATCCGTGACGATGACGTCATAGCCGTACCAGAGGGCGGAAAAATATTGCATGCGTTGCTGGAAATTCGAGATCGGCAAAAAGACGAGGAGCCGGTCGCCCGGTCCGAGGGCCAGCGCCCGGGAGAAGGCCGTGATGTTGACCTCGATCCCTCGCCGATTGAGCGTCAGGCCCTTGAGTCCACCCGAGGAGCCCGACGAAAAGGCGAGAAAAGGGCTGGCAAAGTCCGGATCAGGATCGGAGACACCGCGGTCCATGCAGCGGACCCCGTCATTCGTCTCTTCGAAATAGGCGATCCCAGGCTGATCCCCGGCCTCAGGCTTGCGCCGTCCACCCAATAACATCAACGACAGCGCATAGCGCTCACAAAGTGTGATCGGGTCGTCATTCTGAAAATCATCCGTGAAGGCCACCGAGACCGCGCGGATTTCGATCAATGCCAGATCAAACACCAGCCAGGCGTAGCAATTTCCGGCGCGGATGCCGACGCGCATGCCCGGCCGCACGCCCCATCGCTTCAGTTTCGCGACTGCTTCGGCGACATCGCCGAAAAGAACGGCGTGGCTTCGTCTGACCGGCCGCCCCCCTTCGAAGGCTGTGATGCCAGCCTCCGCGCGGCCCTCCAGACGCGCAACGAGACGCGTGAGGTCAAGAGCAGGAGCAGGGTTCGTTTCAACCATAACGCTACTGACATGCCCGGCCCGCTCGATTAGGGTCAAGTCCGATTCCCGACGGTTTGGCTGGGATGGAAACGAAATTTCACGCGCTTCTCGACGATCTTCTGGCCGAAGTCACGCGCCGCGAGCCATCCTATCTTGCGCGCTTCGGCGTCGTCTTGCCGGAGATTGACAGCCTCTTCGGCGATGCTCGCGACGGCGCTCCGCTCGCTGCGGTCTCCCGCCCGGACCTGGCCGGGGCGTTGATGTCGGCAATCCGCCACATCGAGAGGCGCGGGGTCAGCGTTGACCGAGGCGACGGCGATCCGCTGGGCTCGGTGATGACAGCCGGTATTTTCGATTGTTTTGCCGCGGCGTGTGATCTGGCGCCGCTGGCGCTCGCCGGGCCGGCGCCATCCGATCCCACCGACATACTGACCGCAGGCTATGACGGAAGACGCACCCACGACGGGGTGCGCTATTTCGTTCGGCGATCGGGCAACCGTCCCTTGCTGCTCATCAATGCGTGCGGGATCCCGCTCCGACTGTGGTCGCGGTTCCTCGGCGACGAGAGCCATGATTTCCGTATCTTCGCCGTCGAAAGCCGGGCCCAAAACGCGCTCGAGGGGGGCATCCTTCAGCCATGTGACCTCGCGTCCGACGCCGACGACATCCTGGAAGCGCTCGAACAAGAAAGCGCAACCCACATCGACCTTCTCGCCTGGTGCGACGGCGGCAAGCTCGCGATCGAGCTCGTGCGCCGATCGCCAGATCGGTTCAGGAAACTGACCCTGGTGTCGGCCTCGCTGCGCGGAACCGCCAAGCTCGCCTTGCCGCCGACCGCCTATGAATCCAATTTCGAGAAGGTGATCCTCACGATCGCGGAGCGTCCGGCGCTGGCGCCGATGTTCGCCAAAATGCTCGGCGAGCAGATCGTACCGACCGATTGGGAGGGGCTCGCCGGGAACGCACGAGCGCGCGCCGACGCGCTGCTGCGCTTGCCAGCGAAGGAGCATCAAACGGCAGTCCGTGTTACCGTGTCGCGCGATCTGTTCCTGATCAACCATGCGAAACGGATGCGAAGCGACGCGGCCTATCCCGTCGACGACGGGATAGCGGCGCTCGCGCTTCCCCTGATGCTGATAACCGGCGACTATGACCACATTGCGAATAATACGATCGCATGCGCAGCGCTCTCGGGATCGGGTACCGGAAGAATTCACGCGCAAATTTCAGGCGCCGGGCATTATTGTTTCGATTTGCAGTATCCTTATTTCAAGCTTCTGATGAATGCCTTCCTCATCGACGGAGTTCTGCCGCGTTCGACGGCACGTCTGAGGATCGAGGCGCTCTGAGCACTCAGGCGGAAATGGCACCAGGAACGAACCGAGAGGGCATGCGATGAGGTCACGGGCGCTCGGACCGCTGCGGATTCACCGAATCGTCGAGATCGAGCGGATGGCCGTCCAAGCCGATCGCTTCCTTTTGGGCATGTCGGAGGAGGCGAATGCGCTCGCGAAACAATGGCTCGACGAGCGGTTCATCGAGCCGCGGACGAACGAGCTGTTCATAAGCTTCCACAGCTTCGTCTTAGAAGCTGGCGGGCGGCGAATTCTGGTTGACGCTTGTCACGGGAATGACAAACGCCGAACCGGTAATATCGCCTACGCCGATTCAATGCGGACGGATTATTTGACCAACCTGGCGAACGCCGGTTTTGCTCCGGAGGACATCGACATCGTCCTCTGTACGCATCTTCACTACGACCATGTCGGCTGGAATACGCGGCTGGAGAACGGCCGTTGGGTCCCGACCTTCCCGAACGCCCGATACCTCATGACGAAAATCGACTTCGATCATTTCTCGCGATTGCCCGCAAATACGCCCGAGTCCCATCACGCCGCGGCGTTCGAAGACAGCGTGCTGCCGGTCGTTCGAGCCGCGCAGGCCGATCTCCTGGCGGCCGCGGATGTGCCTAGTTTCGATCTCTCTCGGGGCGTTCGCCTGGAGCTTGCGCCCGGCCACACGCCCGGATCGATTGTCGTGCATCTGCAGAATGATTTCGGCCGCGCTATCTTGTCGGGCGATGTGATCCATCATCCGCTTCAGATTTTCCAGCCGGCCCTTCATGTCGAGGGAGAGCATGATTCCGCCCAGGCGACCCGCACGCGAGAGATGCTGATCGAGCAATGCGCCGAGACCGGAGCTTTGCTGCTGCCGGCCCATTTTCCGGCCCCGACGGCCGGAAAGATCGTGCGCCGAGACGGCGGCTTCCGATTCGATTGCGGAGCCGAATGACATGACCGAAGCGCCGGAAAGGCCAAGCGTCAGGCGATCACGGCCCGATATCGGACCTTTCGTCCCGCCCCATGCCGATGGCGACAAGAAGCTCGCGGGGATGGTGAGCGAGGTCCTCGGATTTGATCGCGTGGGAATGAAAGACGGATTTCTGGCGCTCGGAGGCGATTCCCTGACCGCGACCCTGTTGGCAGTGCGGATCCAGGACGGTTTTGGTTTCGCTATTGATCCTTCCATCATCTTCGATTCTCCGGATCTGGCAGCGCTTGCGGCGACCCTCGAGCGGTCGGGCCGCGGAGTCGAGGAGGACAAAAGCCTGACGCCCACGGTTCAAGCACGGCCGGAGCGCATTCCCCTTTCGTCGGAACAGCAGATCCTGCTCTGGCTGCACCAGATGAATGACGACAAGGCGGGCTATAACGTAGCCCGCGCCATGCGCATCCGCGGAACGATCGATCCCGACCTGCTTCGCCGCGCGCTGACGGAGCTGCTCGATCGGCACGAAATCCTGAGGACCCGGCTCGAAGTGACCGAGAGCGCGCCTGTCCAGATCGTCGACCCGACTGCGGGAGCCGATTTGGAGATCGTCGATTTGCGCGCAGCGCCGGTCGAGGAACGCGAACGCGCGGCGCGGCGCCATGCGGGCCTTTTTGTCCGTCGACCCTTTGCCCTGGACGGCGACAAGCTGTTCCGAGCCTGCCTCGTTCGGCTCGCAGAGGACGAGCAAGTGCTGGCGCTCTCGATGCACCACTTGGTTTCCGATGGCGGGTCGCTGGTCCTGATCTTCTCGGAGCTCGGGGCGCTTTATGCCGCGCTGGCAAGCCGCAAGGCGTTGCCGCGCCGGCCGTCCCTGCAATATGCCGACTACACGTTGTGGCAAGCCGCCGCTTATCCCAGGCTCGAGGATCGGCAAGTCGCCTTCTGGTCCGAATATCTCGCCGGCGTCCGTGAGACGCGCTGGTTGAAACCGGCGCCTGAAGCGAAAGCCCGGCACTACAGGCTCGCGGGGCACGCCGTTTCATTGTCTCCGGACCTCACCGCGAAGCTCCGCGACCTCGGCCGCAGTGAAGATGTCACGATCGCCATGATCCTCTTCGCGGCCAACCAGATCATCCTTGCCAAACTGTGCGGCGCCGAGGACATGGTCGGCGGCATGACGTTCTCCCGGCGTACGCGGCCGGAGTTCCAGGATGTCCCCGGGCCGATGATCGTGACTTACCCGGTCCGCACGCCAATCCGTCCGGATGGTACCTTCCGCGAGCTTCTGCACTATGTGAAAGCCACGCTTTTGGAAGCCTATCGTCATCTAGAGATCGACGGGGTCGCGATGGCCCGGCGGATGACGGCGCAATCCTGGCCGATGACCAACTTCAATCTCGTGGGGGATCGAAGCGGCCCGGCGAAACGGTTCCAGGAATCCCTCCGTGCGTTCGATCCGTCGCTCGGCGTCACCGATTTCCCGACGCCCGACGCAGAAGGGGGCGTCGCGCCGATCGACTTCTCGATCGAGCTCTACGAGGAGGCGGATCGGATCACCGGCAAAATCCTCTACGGGCTGGACGTTTTCGACGCAGACTTCATCACGGAAATTGCCGCCTATTTCGAGACGCTGCTGAACCGCGCGGCTGTCGATCCCGCCTGCCGATTGGCGGAGCTCGCTTCCAGGTCATAGCAGCCTTGTGCAGTGCGGTATCTGGTGTCAGGCCTCTGCTCGGATTATATGGTCCGCGCGGGCGCGAGGACGAGATCCGCCGGAGCGAGCGAAAAATGGCCAGTTTCCCTGAGGTGCGGATCGCGATTCTGGGCGCCAGCGGTTATTCAGGCGCCGACCTCGTGCGCCTGCTGGCCCTTCATCCGGCCGCGCGCATCGTGGCGCTCACGGGAGAGCGCCAGGCCGGCAAGGCGATCTCCGAGGTGTTTCCCCATCTGGCCGGGCTCGACCTGCCCACTTTGACAAAGATCGACGAAGTCGATTGGTCGGCTATCGATCTGGCTTTCTGCGCGTTGCCCCACGGCACGACTCAAGCCGTCGTCGCCAAGATCCCGCAGCATGTCCGGGTCGTGGACATCTCGGCCGATTTTCGCCTCGCCGACCTGGACAGCTATGCGGAATGGTACGGCCACGCCCATCAGGCACCCGAGCTTCAGGCCGAGGCGGTGTACGGCTTGACCGAACTGGCCCGAACGGCGATCGCCAATGCGCGGCTCGTCGCCAATCCGGGTTGCTATCCGACTTCCGCGCAGCTGCCGCTCATTCCGTTGGTCGAGGCCGGGCTGATCGACCCTGACGAGATCGTCATCGATGCCAAGTCGGGGGTCAGCGGCGCAGGTCGCGAAACCAAGCCGGACAGTCTTTTCTGTGAAGTTTCCGAAGGCATCCACGCCTATGGGATCGCCAAGCACCGCCACGCGCCAGAAATTGAGCAGGGGCTGAGCCGAGCGGCTGGAAGACCGGTGAAGGCTGTCTTCACACCCCATCTGGTTCCCATGAACCGGGGCATCCTCTCGACGATTTATGTGAAGCCGACGAAAGGCCACACGGCCGCCGATCTCAGGCGGAAGCTCGAACTCGCCTACGCCGATGAGCCGTTTGTGCGCCTCACGCCTCAGGGAACAGCGCCTGCCACGCGGCATGTCAGGGGTTCGAATCTGGCGCTGATCGGCGTTTTCGCAGATCGCGTGCCCGGTCGGGCGATCCTCGTCTCGGCAATCGACAATCTGGTGAAGGGTGCCTCGGGACAAGCGATTCAGAATATGAACGTCATGCTTCAGATACCTGAGAACACTGGACTATCGCAGATCGCGATGTTTCCCTGATGGCTCTGATTCTTCCTTTCCGCGGCCAGGTCCCCCAAATCGCACCGGACGCGTTCATCGCGGACAACGCGACGATCATCGGCGATGTGGTGATCGGCCCCGGGGCGAGCGTCTGGTTCGGCTGCGTGCTTCGCGGCGACACGAATTTCATCCGAGTCGGATCCCGAACCAACATCCAGGACGGGACGGTCATCCATGTCGCCCGCGCCGAGGAAAGCCCCGGCCAAGGATCGGGGGTCACGATCGGAGACAATGTCCTGATCGGCCATATGGCAATGATCCACGCTTGCACGATCGGCACCGGCGCGCTGATCGGAATGACCGCCTGCATACTCGATGAGGCGGTCGTGGAAGACGGCGCGATGGTGGCCGCCGGCGGGCTGGTCTCGCCGCGCAAGATCGTCAAATCAGGCGAGCTCTGGGCGGGTCGCCCAGCTAAGCTCGTTCGCCAAATGTCGCCAGAGGAGCGTCTCTACCTGACTTCAGGCGTCGATCATTATTGCGAGCTAGCCCAGGAATACCGGGCACAGCAGACGAAATCACGCTAAAGCGCCCGTTCCTGGACATAGCGGCCGGGAGCGTCCTCGATCGGCTTGAGCGCGCCTTCACCGGGGATGCGCGCCTGGACCTTGTTGCCGGCATGGGCCGCCACCCAGTCGCGCCAGTCGGTCCACCAGGAGCCGGCGTGCTGCTCGGCGGTACTCAACCATTCCTCGGGCGAGAGCGGCAGCGCGTCATTGGTCCAATAGCCGTACTTGTTCGCAGCCGGCGGGTTGACCACGCCCGCGATATGGCCGGAGGCGCCCAGGACGAAACGGCAGGGGCCTTTGTAGAGCTGTGTTCCGGCATAGACGGACTTCCAGGGCGCGATATGATCCTCTTTGGTCGACACGATGTAACTCGGCGTCTTGATCTTCCTGAGATCGACCGCGACTCCGCAGAGTTCGAGACCCCCCGGCTGGGATAGCAGATTCTCCTGATACATCTTGTGCAGGTAGAAGCTGTGCATGGCGGCCGGCATGCGAGTCGAATCGGAATTCCAATAGAGGAGATCGAACGGGAAGGGATCACGGCCCAGAAGATAATTATTGACGACGAAGGACCAGATGAGGTCGTTGGCCCGCAGCATATTGAATGTCGTATGGAGGTCCCTGGCATCGAGGAAGCCGCGCTCGTTCATCCGCTCGTCGAGCGCCGCGAGCTGCGCTTCATCGATGAAGACCCTGACCTCGCCGGCCTCCGCGAAATCGACTAACGCGACGAAATAGGTCGCTGAAGCGACCCGTTTCTGCTGCTTTCGAGCTGCCAGCACCGCAAGGCCGCTGGCGAGCAGCGTCCCGCCCAGACAATAGCCGATCACATTCGTCCGGCTTTCGCCGGTCGCCTGTTCCACGGCATCGAGCGCCGTGAAAAATCCTTCCTGCAGATAGTCGTCGAATGTCTTCTGGGCGAGGCGCCGGTCGGGATTGACCCAGGAGATCACGAATACGGTGTGACCCTGGTCGACCGCCCATTTGATGAAGGAGTTATGGGGCCTCAGATCGAGGATATAGAACTTGTTGATCCAGGGCGGGATGATGAGGAGCGGGCGCTCGTACACCTCTCCCGTCGTTGGTGCGTATTGGATGAGCTGCATCAGCTCGTTTTCGTAGACGACCTTTCCCGGCGTAAGAACAATATCCTTGCCGATCTGAAATGCCTTGGGGTCGGTCATCTTGATCAAGAGCTGGCCCTTGCCGCGCTCCAGATCGTCGAGAAGATTTTCGAGGCCCTTGACGAGATTGTCGCCGCCGGTCTCGAGCGTCGTGCGCAGGACCTCCGGGTTGGTGAGCACGAAGTTTGACGGGGCGAGAGCGTCAACGAACTGCCGCGTATAAAAATCGACCTTTTGCGCGGTCTTATCGTCGAGCCCCTCGACATTCTTGACCAACGACTGAACCCACCGGGCGCTCAACAGGTAGGATTGTTTGATAAAGTCGAAGATCGCGCCTTCCTGCCAAGCCGGGTCACGGAACCGCTTGTCATCGCGGCTCGGTTCCACCACCGCCTGCGCCGGCTCGCCCAGGAACCGGCGCGTGGCGGCGGTCAGCAGCGTCAGATAATCCTGCCAAAGCTGAAGCTGCGCCTGCATCAGGCGCGTCGGGTCGGCGAGCATCCGCGCCGTCATCTCGAAAAAGGCGCCTCCGATATTAAGCGGGTCGATCGAGAGGCCGTCCTTTGCCGTCGATTGGCGGTCCAGGAATTCTGCGACAAGCTTCTGTCCACGCTCGGCCAGTCTGCTCAGCGCCTTACCGAGCTCAACCGGATCGGGAATCTTGACAGAAGCCGGCGTCTTGGATCCAGCAGATTGGGTTTCGGATTGCTTGTTCATGCGCATCCTTGGAACGTCCGAGCGAACACATTGGTCCCCAGGGGAAGCGTGTGGAATTTAAGCCTAGCAGCCTTCGAGCGCCTTTGCACCCGGGCCCTCGCCTTGCTAAGGGATGGCGGCGCTACCAGAGCTGGACATGAAATCGACACTGGATCATTCACCTGCGTCCGCGGCATGCCTCGGCGCCATCTTCGTTTTTCTCTTGGGGCTCGCCGGCTGCTCGACTGTCAAGTCGATTTCGCCGTTCACCTCGAGCGTTCCCTACGCTCAGGACGTACAGCCGACGGTCGCAAGGCCGGCCTCCCCGGAGGTGCCGGTCTACAAGAAGGCTGCTCAGCCGCCCGAGCCGGCGCCCGTGGCTGAAAGCCGGCCCGAACCGGCTCCTCCCCAGACGGAGCCCAAAGCCGCGGCCCCGGCTTCGGCGCCCCCGACCGCGCCGGCAGCTCCCGAACCGCAGGAAAGTAGCGCTCCGCCGGCTGTTCCACCGCCGGTCAGCCCGCCGGCCTCCGGCACGTCTCCAACCCCGGCGCCGCAGACCAACTCGTCGACCGGTTCGCAGGATGGAGCCGAGCCGGCAAAGGCCGGCCACGGCAAGAACGGCGATAGCGCCCCGCCGTCAATCCCACCGGAGCAGATGGCCTATAATGATAGCGGCCGCTATCGCAATCTTGCCGAGGTGCCGAAGCGGCCGACGAACCTGCCGACCTTCGCCGAAGCACGCGCAACTGAAGCGAGCCTTGTCGCCGAACGCAACGGTAGCGCGCCGCCGACCGACGCGACCAAAGCAAGCAACGCGACGCACGAGCAGGATCGCGCTCCTTGCGGCCCCGATCCCAGCAAGGCGAAGCCCGAAGTAACGGTGCGCTTCGACACCGGATCAACATCGTTGCCTGCCGATCAGCGGGGCGTGCTCGGCGATGCCCTCGCCAATGTCCGCAGCGCCACTGGAACGATCCGGGTGGTGGGCCACGGAGACGCCGAGCCAGGCGCCGGAGGAGGGGTCAACCGGTTCGATCTGGCGATGGGCCGTGCCAGCGCCGTTGCGCAGGCCTTGGCCGAGTTCGGAATTCCGGCCCAGCGTATATCGATCCAGGTCGCCTGCGATGAGAATCCGGCGGCGGGAGCCTCCGTCCAGCTTTTTACCGCCTCGTGAGAGGAGGGGCGATGCACCCGCTTAGAATTGGCCTCGCCGGTCTCGGCACGGTCGGCGCCGGCGTTCTCCGCTTGCTCTCGGAGAATCGGCAGCTGATCGGTCTGCGGGGCGGCCGATCGATCGAGGTAACGGCGATATCGGCGCGCGACCGCGCCAAAAGCCGTCCGGCGGATATTGCCGCGTTCCGCTGGCATGACGATCCGGTATCGCTCGCGTCGGCCGAAGACGTCGACGTCGTCGTCGAACTGATCGGCGGAGACGAAGGGCCAGCGCGCCGATTGGTGGAAGCGACCCTCGACCATGGCAAGCCTGTCGTCACCGCAAACAAGGCGCTGCTCGCGAAGCACGGTGCCGCGCTCGCCAAGCTGGCTGAGGCGCGAGGCGCCACAATCGATTTCGAGGCGTCGGTCTGTGGCGGGATTCCGATTGTAAAAGGGTTGCGCGAGGGGCTTGCCGCGAACCGCATCCGGGAAATTCACGGGATTCTCAACGGAACGTGCAACTATGTGCTGTCGCAGATGCGCGATACTGGTCGCGGCTTCGAGGACGTGCTCGCCGAAGCGCAGGCGCTCGGCTACGCCGAGGCCGATCCCAGTTTTGACGTCGATGGGATCGATACGGCGCACAAGCTCGCGATACTGACGGCGCTCGCATTCGGCACCGAAGTCGATTTGGGGTCGGTCTATATCGAAGGCATTCGCCACATCGGAGCGCTCGACATCGCATACGCGACTGAGCTCGGATACAAGATCAAGCTTCTCGGCATCGCGCGGCGCGGCGACGAGGGCATCGAGCAGCGCGTGCATCCCTGCATGGTTCCCAAAAACGCAACGATCGCCGCGGCGGACGGCGTCTTCAACGCGGTCGTGGCCGACGGCGATTTCGTCGACAAGGTGAACTTCGTCGGACGGGGCGCCGGCGGCGGACCGACGGCGTCGGCTGTCGTCGCCGATCTGATCGATGTGGCGCGTGGACATCGCACACCCGTGTTCGGCATACCCGCCGCCCAGCTGACCAGCCCGCGACCGAGACCGATCGAGAAGCGCTTCGGCGCCTATTATCTCCGCCTCATGGTCATCGATCGACCCGGCGTCATCGCCGATGTGGCCGCCGCGCTCAGGGACCAGAACGTATCGCTCGAATCCGTGTTGCAGCGTCTGCGGGCGCCCGGCGGCAATGTGCCGGTCGTCCTGACCACGCACGAGACCGAGGAAGCCCGCATGAATGCGGCGGTTGCGCGAATTGCCGCGCTCGAAGCGGTGGTCGAGCCGCCGCGCTTGATCCGAATCGAGCAGTTCTGAAGAATCTGCCCGCCGATTCGCCTTTCGGCGGCGCCGGGCTGTGCTTGTATCAACCGGGAGGATTGGCATGCCGCGTAATGCAAAGCGGGTCATGGACCGAAACTTGGCGCTCGAAGCCGTTCGCGTCACCGAAGCGGCCGCATTGGCGGCGTCGCTGCTGATGGGGCGCGGTGACGAAAAGGCCGCTGACCAAGCGGCGGTCGACGCCATGCGCGCGGCGCTGAACAGCCTTGAGATCGATGGAACGGTGGTAATCGGCGAGGGTGAGCGCGATGAGGCGCCGATGCTCTATATCGGCGAGAAGGTCGGCACCGGCGAAGGACCGGCTATCGACATCGCGCTTGACCCGCTCGAAGGGACCACCATTACGGCTCGCGGCGGCCCGAATGCCCTGGCTGTGATCGCCATGGCCGAGTCCGGGGGCTTTCTCAACGCCCCCGATGTCTACATGGACAAGATCGCCGTCGGCCACGGGCTGCCGGACGGCGTCGTCGATCTCGACCAGAGTCCCCTGGATAATCTCAAATCTCTCGCCAAGGCGAAAAAGGCCGACATCTCGGACCTTGTCGTCTGCATCCTCGATCGGCCGCGGCACTCCGAGCTGATCGGCCAGGTCCGCGCCTCGGGTGCACGCATCATGCTGATCTCCGACGGTGACGTCAGCGGCGTGATCGCGACCTCGCAGCCGGATTCGGGCGTCGATATGTATCTGGGCTCCGGGGGCGCACCCGAAGGCGTATTGGCGGCCGCCGCGCTGCGTTGCATTGGCGGCCAGATGCAGGGCCGACTCCTCTTCCGCAACAATGACGAGAAGGCGCGCGCTGCGCGCTGGGGCGTCACCGATCTGGACCGCAAATACGATCTGCTGGACCTCGCCCATGGCGACGTGATGTTTGCTGCGACCGGCGTCACCAACGGCGCCATGCTGCGCGGGGTGCGTCGCTTCCCCGGGGGTGCCGTGACCCACTCGGTCGTCATGCGCTCCAAATCAGGCACGGTGCGCTGGATCGAGGCCAATCATAATTTCCGGCGCAAGGTCGTACCGGCGGCGGTAAAGGGAAAGTGACCGCTTTCGCTGCCCTATCGCACATACCGCCGATCGACTGGCTCGATG
>Ga0209062_1003280_pt1 | contig 19021 bp, 13 predicted proteins | sample Coa_R2_2_FD_187158 | JGI IMG/M metagenome (GOLD analysis project Ga0209062, IMG submission 187158) | Surface soil microbial communities from Centralia Pennsylvania, which are recovering from an underground coalmine fire - Coalmine... | ecosystem: Environmental > Terrestrial > Soil > Unclassified...
TTCAATGCGAGCGATCTGCGCGCCAGTGTCGAGCGCGCTCTCGAGCAATCCCGCGATTTGGACAAGTCGCTCGCTTGGCGGGAGACGGCGGCGAACCGCATTGCGGCTCTCACGCCGCGACAACGGCAGATCATGGATCTAGTTCTCGCCGGCCACCCCAGCAAGAACATCGCCGCCGATCTCGGCATCAGCCAGCGCACGGTAGAGACCCACCGCGCCTCGATCATGAAGAAAACCGGCGCCAAATCTCTTCCCGCGCTAGCGCGGCTAGCGCTTGCAGCCGCCGAGAAAGTCGTGGACGAGCCGGAGTCCAGCGGAATGCTGGTCCCAGTCGTGGAGCGAACAGCCAGTGGGTAGTTTCCGAACCTACCGTGGCGACGTCGCCGCCCTTCATCATAGCCTTAGGTAAGGAGACCCGATCTCGGCTGAGGCCGGGAGCATCGACCACTCGGAGGCTAGATTGAGGAGCGAAAGCGTGTAGGCCGCGGCGCCTCTGCAAGAGGTGCTTCGCGGACTGCCAAGCTCGTCGAATGGGAGAGGTTCGGTGAGGGCGCCCTCTTCTTCAAAGAGGCATCTTGGTTTAGTTGCTCACGCTTGGGCCTGATATCCATATCCAATATGGCTTCACGGCTCGCTACCATTTGCCTGTTTGCTGATTCGTCATGGTGATGTGAGCATCACAGCGAACTATACATGGTATAGAGAAGCTTTCCTTGGAAATGCCGATAAATCGCTTTTCTTTGCTGCCGTGCGCGGTGCCTGCCATGCCGAATTTCTCTCTTGCTATAGGAAGCGAACCTGTGCAATCGATTGCACTAAGGTGCCAAACGGAAAAACGAACCTCTTCGTAGGCGCCGCAACACTGAGTTCTTGTATCGGATGACAGGTAAGCCAAGCGACGGGGTCGAAGCAATCGCCATCGGTTACGGACCTGAGGAAAACAGCGCGATCTTGGCAAGTTTTAGCTAACACGCGAGCCGCCCCGAGACAGCTGTGAGGAGGTGAGGGTGCTAAAGCTTATTAGAGTCGTCCAGGCGCTGTCATGCGGCGTCACTCTATTCGTCTCGACGCATGTCACGCACGCGGAGGATGCCAAGCCGCGCAACGTCGTTTTCGTCCTTGTCGACGATCTGCGCTTCGACGCGATGGGGTTCCTGACCAAGGGGCTCGAAACCCCCAACATCGACTTCCTGGCAAAGAGCGGTGCCTATTTCCCCAACGCGGTCGTCAACTCCTCGCTCTGCTCGCCGAGCCGGGCCACCATCCTGACCGGCATGAACGTGCGCAATCATGGCGTCGTCGACAACAACCAGTCGTCCGAGGCCGGGCTGACTTTCTTTCCGAAATATTTGCAGCAGGCCGGCTACCAGACCGGTTTCTTCGGCAAGTGGCACATGGGCAGCGCCGACACGCCGCGTCCCGGCTTCGACCGCTGGGTCAGCTTCGCCGGGCAGGGAAATTATTTCCCGACCGACCATCTGAGCCCCGAGCAGATCGCCAAAGGCCAGCGCAACATGCTGAACGTCGATGGCCACGAGGTGCCGCAGAAGGGCTATATCACCGACGAGCTGACCGACTACGCGATGGATTGGCTCCAGCACGGCCGTGACCCGTCGAAGCCATTCTTCCTCTATCTCTCGCACAAGGCAGTTCACGTCTATCCCTCGCCGCCACCGCGCTATGCGCATCAGTACGACAAGCTAGACATCGAGCTGCCGGCGAGTGCGGCCAATACCGAGGAGAACAACCGCGGGAAGCCGATGTGGGTGCGCAACACGCGCAACAGCTGGCACGGGATCGACTTCCCGTATCATACGAATCAGGACTTCCGGGAGTATGTGCGCGATTACTACCGCACGCTGAGCCCGGTCGACGAAAGCTTGGGGCGCATCCTGGCCTATCTCCGGGATAACGGGCTTCTGGACAACACCGTCATAATCTTCACGAGCGACAATGGCTTCTTAATCGGCGACCATGGGCTGATCGACAAGCGCAACGCCTATGAGCCGTCGATCCGCGTGCCGATGCTGATGTACGCGCCGGGCTTGGTGCCGCCGCATGAGGTGGTAAAGCCGATGGTCCGCAACCTCGACATCGCGCCGACCATCCTGGACATCGCCCATGTGGCGCCGCCGCCGCAATTCGAGGGGCGCAGCTTCTTGCCGCTCGCGACCGGCGCGACCGCTGCCGACAAATGGCCGAAGCAGGATTTCGTCTACGAATATTACTGGGAATGGAACTTCCCCGAGACGCCGACGACCTTCGCGATCGAGCGCGATGGCGTGAAATACATCCAGTATCACGGCATCTGGGACATCGAGGAACTGTACGATCTGAACAAGGATCCGAATGAGATGCACAATCTCATCGACGATCCGGCCTACCTCACCCGCAAGGTCGAGCTCAGGACCGCGCTCTACAAGGGGCTCACCAACAACGAAGGGAAGCACGTCATCCCCTATACGGCGCGCTACAGCGAGGGGCAGGTATTCCGGTCGGCGCCTAATGGGCTCAAGGCCGCCGACTTCCCCGCCAAATGGCTGCGCCAGCCAAACGCTCCCGACCGGGCGAACGATTTCCTTCCCGACTCGCCGGAGAAGAAGAAAGCCGACGACGAACATCGCGCTGTGGCACCGTGGCTACTGGATTGGCCCGATAACCAGAAAGGTCCTGCGTATCCGCCGGACTGAGCGATAACTGCATCTCGCCTTGCTGCTGTCCGACCTAAATGTTAGATGCAATCGATTACGCAAAACCCGGCGGCTTGAATCGCCGGCGGGAGGGTGGAGGAAACGTTTGGAAGCATCGGAAAAGGACGGCAATACACTGCGCTTCGCCGTCGCCTTTACAGCGGTCGTCGCGACCTCGTTCTGCTTCGCGCTGAGGGCGCTGGTCATCGATGATTGGGGCGTGGAGTTCGGGCTGTCGGAAACTCAGAAAGGCGAGCTGCTGGGCGTCGGTCTGTGGCCTTTTTCGATCAGCATCGTTCTTCTTGGCTTTCTGGTCGACCGGATCGGCTTCAAGGCCACCTTCTGGTTCGCCGCGGCATGCCATGTGAGCGGGTTGGCGCTGGTGCTGTCCGCCACGGGATACTGGTCGCTCTATTTCGGCACCTTCGTCATGGCGCTGGGTAACGGCGCGGTCGAAGCCGCGGCCAATCCGCTGATCGCGACCCTCTATCGCCGCGATAAGGCGACCTGGCTGAACCGGCTGCATGCCGGCTGGCCGGGCGGGCTGGTCTTGAGCGGCCTGATGGCGATCGCGCTCGGCGCCCGCGTCGATTGGCGGGTTAAGGTCGCGCTGATGGCGCTGCCGCTCGCCACCTATGCCGCACTGCTGGTCCGCGGTCGCTTTCCTGTCAGCGAGCGCGTCAGCGCCGGAATTTCCTACAAGGCGATGCTGGCGGAAGGCGGCTTCCTCAGCGCCGGTGTGGTCATCGCGCTGGTGATGCTGGAGGTCGGCAGGATCGCCGGGCTCAATTCCCTCACGGTTGCGGTGGCCATCGGACTGCTGACCGCCGGATATGCGGCTGTTTCCCGCTCAGCGGGTCGGCCGCTTTATCTGATGCTCGTCCTCATCATGATCCCGCAGGCGATCACCGAGCTGTCGACCGACAGCTGGATCTCCTCGCTGATGGAGCCGGAGATGACCCGCCTCGGGCTCCAGGCCGGCTGGGTGCTGGTCTACACGTCCATGCTGATGTTCGTGGTGCGGATCTTTGCCGGAAGCATGATCCATCGCATCAAGCCGCTGGGCGTGCTCGCCATGGCCTCGGCCCTGGCGGCGCTGGGCCTGTTCCTGCTGGCTGGAGCCACCGGGCCGGCGGTCATGGCGGCGGCGACGCTCTACGGCGTCGGCAAGAGCTTCTTCTGGGGTACCAGCCTCGGCGTCGCGTCCGAGCAGTTTCCCGAGGGCGGCGCGATCACCATCAACTTCATGGCCGGCGCCGGCATGTTGGCGGCCGGCATATTGGGCTCGGTTATGTTGGGCACGGCCCAGGACCACGCGACGAGCCGGGCGCTCACCGAGTACGATGCCGCGAACCGGACCACGTTTGCCCAGACCTATCTCTCCGCGCCCAGGACCGGCCTGTTCGGGTCATACGAGGCGCTCGATCCGAAGAAGCTTGCCACGGCGCCGGCGGCCGACCGCGACCTGCTGATGGGCGTGGCAGCCGCCTCGAAAAAGACCGCGCTGCGCGACGTCGCGGTTCTGCCGGCGGTGACGCTGCTGGCCTATCTCGCGCTGATCGCCACGTTCCGCCGGCGCGGCGGCTACCGGCCGGTGACTTTAGGATGAGGCAATCATGAAAAAGATCGTCAAACGGACCCTGCTTGGAATTCTTGCCGTTGTCGGCCTGCTGGTGATCGTCGCCGCGGTGTTCATCGGGCCGTCGATCTATCGCGCCACGGTCGGCCTCCACCGCTATGAGACAGAGGCGCCCACGCTCCCGGACGGGCTCAAGGACACGGCGATCCTCATCTTCTCGAAGACCAACGGCTTCCGCCATGAGGAGGCGATACCGGCGGCGAACGCGGCTTTTGCAAAGATCGCCGAACGCCGTGGCTGGTCGGTTTTCGCGACGGAGAACGCCGCCGTGTTCAATCCCGAACAGCTCAAGCGGTTCAAGGCCGTGGTCTGGAACAATGCCAGCGGCGACGTGCTGACCGAGGCGCAGCGTGAGGCTTTCAAATCCTACCTGGAATCAGGCGGTGGGTATGTCGGCATCCATGCCGCGGGCGACAACTCCCATCATGCCTGGGCGTGGTACACCGACACGCTGATCGGCGCGCATTTCATCGGCCACACTTTGAACCCGCAATTCCCGCAGGCCACGGTGCGTATCGAGGATCATGCGAACCCGGCGACGCAGGGCCTCGGCGACAGCTGGACCCGGAACGACGAATGGTATTCATTCGACGCCAGTCCGCGCGCCAAGGGCTATCATGTTCTGGCTACGCTGGACGAAGCTACCTACAAGCCCGTGATGCGCTTTCCCGTGATTGGCGCTAGGGATATCCATATGGGCGACCACCCGATCGTCTGGCTGCATTGCGTCGGCAGCGGGCGGGCCTTCTATTCGGCAATGGGGCATCAGGCGAGCGCCTACGCCGAACCCGAATATCTTCATCTGCTCGAGGGCGCCATGGCCTGGGCGGCAGGGTTGGAGGGGACGACATGCGTCGATGGACACGAAGTTGCCAGGCAGGCGCAGTGAGGTATCTTCTGGGACTGGCGCTCGCGGCTGCGCTGCTGGCGGGAAAGGCTGCGGCGGGCGAAGGGGCCAAACTCTCGCCCGAAGGCATCAGGAAGACGATGGAGGCCTATATCGCCGCCTTCAATACCGGCGATGCTGGGGCTGTGACGGCGCTCTATGAGGACGGTGCGACGGTCGAGGATCCCGCCGGATCGGCTCCGCACAAAGGCAGCCAGGAAATCGGGCAGTTCTATGACAAGGTTTGTGCCCACGGCGCCAAGCTGGAGCCGGTCTCGATCAACCCCGCGCCTGACGGCAGCGGCGCAATGTTCTTCCAGATCAGGATGAAGGCGGCGACCATCAGTATCATCGACATAATGACCTTCGACGCCACCGGTAAAATCACCAGCATGAAAGCCTACTCGGCGATCACACCCGCGCCCTGAAGGTGCTGCCCCGCCGAGGCCATGCTCCAGGAAGACGTTCATGGTATGCAATCGATTGCACATCTTTTGAGATCGTTGTAGGGAAGTGAAGGCCGCTCAAGGAGCGATCGGCCGAATGGGACCTTCGGGGAAGCTATGAAGCGACTTTGCGCGATTTCGATGATGGCGGCCTTGGCCATTTGGGCGGGGCATGCGCCGCCGGCCGCCGCCCAGCTGAGGCAGCATTGGACGATCGACAAGGCCGCGGCTGAGCGCGGGCATCAGGACTTCGTGTCCAATTGCGCCTTTTGCCATGGATCGGATGCGCGCGGCAGCGAACGGGCCCCCGACCTGCTGCGCTCGGAGCTGGTCAATCGGGACGATGACGGCGAGCTGATCGGACAGGTCGTGACCAAGGGCCGGACCGAGAAGGGCATGCCAAGCTTCCCCAATCTGGCGGACCAGGTAAAGGACATCGCCAGCTTCCTGCACGACAATATTCAGGCCGCCGGGAACCGGTTCGGCTACAAGGTTCTCAACGTCGTCACCGGCGACGCGAAACGGGGCGAAGCTTATTTCAACGGCGCCGGCGGATGCGGGCAGTGCCACTCCGTCACCGGCGACCTGGCGGGCGTTGGCGCCAAGTACAAGCCCGACGAGCTGCAGGCCCTGATGATTTATCCGGGGCCGAATGCGCTGAGCCTGATGGGCATCAACCTCCGCCATGTCGACAAGCCCCCGGTCCATGTCACCGCGGTGCTCAAGTCAGGCGAAATGATTTCGGGCACCGCGGTCCATGTCGGCGAATACGACATCTCCCTGCACGACGAGAGCGGAACCTATCGCTCCTTCCCCCGCGACGCCGCGGCCAAGCTCGACATTCAGGACCCGCTGGCGGCGCACGAGCGGCTGCAAAGCAAGCTCAGCGATCGCGAAATCCATGATTTGTTGGCCTACCTGGCAGGTTTGAAATGAGACTGTTCGGTACTTTCTGCGTCCTGTCGGCGGCGGTTCTGGCCGGCGGTGCCGCGCATTGCGACGAGGTCGCCGGCATGGCGCGGCTTGGCACCGACTGGCCCACCTATCACGGAGATTACACCGGCCAGCGCCACAGCCCGCTGGCCCAGATCGACCAACGCACGGTGGGTTCGCTGGCGCTGTCCTGGGTCTTCCATGCCGACGTCCCCGGCATACCCGGCATACCGATCAAGCCGGTGAACGGCTCGACCCCGATCGAGAAGGACGGCGTGATCTATTTCAGTATGCCCAACCATGTCTGGGCGGTCGATGCCCGCACCGGCCGCCAGGTCTGGCATTACGTCACCAAATCGGGGGCCACGATCGGTAATCGCGGCGTCGCCATCCTGGGCAAGACCATCTATTTCGAGACGCCGGACAACCATCTGGTGGCGATCGACGCCAATACAGGCCAGGAGCGCTGGCGGGTGGAGATCGCCGATTCGAAGCTCGGCTATTTTTCCTCCGCCGCGCCGGTCCTGGCGGGTGGGCATCTGATCGTCGCGGCGGGCGGCGATTCCCTCGACCTGCCGGGCTACCTCCAGGCGCTGGACCCCGAGACGGGCAAGGTCCAATGGCGCTGGCGCACGACGCCGGAGCCAGGGCAGCCTGGCTCGGAAACCTGGCCCAGCAAGGATGCCATGGATCACGGCGGCGGCATGCCCTGGTTGCCCGGGACCTATGACCCGAAGCTGAACCTGATCTATTGGGGCACCGGCAACCCCAACCCGGTTCATGCCGGGCAGAGCCGCAAGGGCGACGACCTGTGGACCTGCTCGATCGTCGCAATCAATGCCGATACGGGCAAACTGGTCTGGTATTATCAGGTCTCGCCCCACGACACGCACGACTGGGACGCAGTGCAGACACCCGTCCTGTTCGACGGCGAATTCGGCGGCAAGCAGCGCCACTTGCTGATGCAAGCGAGCCGCAACGGCTATTTCTTCCTGCTGGACCGCGCTACGGGCGAGCATCTGCTGACCGCGGCCTATTCCGACGTCAACTGGGCCAAGGGGCTGAACAAGCAGGGGCAGCCGATCCCTGATCCCGCCAAGGAACCCAAGCCGGACGGCACGCTGGTGGTGCCGAGCTCAGGTGGGGCGACCAACTGGCCGCCGCCCAGCTTCGATCCCGATACCGGCCTGCTCTTCGTCAAGACGACGCTGAGCTACAGCCTCTATTACTTGACCGACACCAGCGAGAAGCCCGCCGGCTTCGGCGGCAAGGACGATCCGCTGGAGTCGAAGCAGGCCGTAACTGCGCTCGACTATCGGACCGGCAAGGCGCGCTGGGTTCACGATTTCGTCCTCGGCACCGAAAGATCGGGCATTCTCAGCACCGCCGGAAAGCTCCTGTTCACCGGCACTACGGAGGACGACGTCGTCGCGCTCGACACGGCGACGGGCAAATCGCTTTGGCATTCCCATCTCGGCGCGACGGTCGGCGGCGCCCCGATCACCTATGAGTTGGACGGCCGGCAGTATCTGGTCGTGAGCGCCGGCACCGACCTCTACGGCTTCGCGCTGCCGTCGTCGGCGGGCGAGCCCAAGGTCAATTGAGCGGGGCGCAATGATGCACCAGCCAAATCGGCGGGACCACCCAAATGATATCGAATTTGAATAGCCGAGGCCTTCTCATTGCGATAGTGGCGCTTGTCATGGCCTGCTTTGTCACTCCAGTAGCTTGGGGACAGGCCTGCCTATCGGTTCCCGCTCAACCGGCGAACCTGCCCGGCGCGCAATCCTACACGTATAAGAACGCGTCCGGCCGGGACTTGCGCATCCATGTTTTTGGCGCGCAGGTCCAGGGTAGCCACCCGGCGATCCTGTTCTTTTTCGGCGGTGGCTGGCAGCGCGGTACGCTGGCGCAGTTCACCGATCAGGCCGCTGTGGCGGCCGGGAAAGGCTATGTCGCCGCTCTTGCAGACTATCGGGTGCTTTGCCGAGACGGAACCTCGCCCGTGGATGCCCTGGCGGATGCCGAGGCGGCGTATGCCTGGCTGCGACAGCAGGCTCCTCGTCTCGGCATCGATCCGAAGCGGATCGTGCTCTCGGGAGGATCGGCCGGCGGCCATTTGGCGGCCGCGACGGCATTGCTCGCGCCGCAAGGCGAAGTACCCGCGGCGCTCGTTCTATTCAATCCGGCGCTCGACCTCGGCGCCCTGGGCGACTTGGTGAAATTGGCGCCGGCACAGGTCGCGGCAATCTCGCCGAGCGCGCTCCCGATCGGCAACCTGCCGCCGACGGTGATTTTCCACGGCGTCGCCGACAAGCTGGTGCCCATCGCGACGATCCGGGCGTTTTGCGCCCGCGCGACGGCAGCCGGCCGGCAATGTGAACTGCACGAATATGAAGGTCAGGGCCACGGCTTCTTCAATTCCAGAGGCGTCGAGCCGGCGCTGGGAACCTCATACTATGAGGATACGCTTTCCAGATCCTTCCGCTTTCTGGCCTCCCTTGGCATCGACTGACGCCACGCAAGATCGAACACCCCTGCCCGCAACTTTGACCGAGCTTCTGGGAGAGACATGTTGAAGCGCAGGACATTCACGACGGCCGTTCTCGGAGCGGCTTGCGCTGCGGCATTGCCCTTCGGGCGGGTGTTCGCGGCCGGAAAGCGGAAGCCGAATTTCGTGGTCATCCTATGCGACGACCTGGGTTACGGCGACGTGGGAATCTACGGTTCGAAGAACATCCCGACACCGGCTCTCGACAAGATGGCGCGGGAGGGGGTGCTGCTCACCAGCTATTACTCGGCGGCCAATATCTGCACGCCGTCGCGCGCTGGGTTGCTCACGGGGAGGTACGCCATACGGTCGGGCGTCGCCTACGAAGTCATCATGGCGCATGACGACCCCAGGGGATTGCCTGCGTCGGCCGTCACGATCGGCAACGTGCTGCAACCCGACTATGCGACCGGTCTTTTCGGCAAGTGGCATCTCGGCACTGAGGGCGATGCCTGGCCGCCGACAAAGCATGGCTTCGATACTTTCTTCGGCATTCCTTACAGCCACGATATGAAGCCGCTCGCCCTTTACGAGGCGGATGCCGCGACCGGCAAAGTCGACAAGTTCGATGTCGACTACCCGATGCTTCAGCAGCAGTTCTACGCGCACGCGGAGACATTCATCGAGGCCAACAAGGACCGCCCGTTCTTCGTCGAGCTGGCGCTTTCCGCACCCCACCTCCCGGAATATCCCCATCCGCCGTTCCTGGGAAAATCGGGCAGGGGACCCTATGGCGACGTGGTGATGGAGATCGATTCCATCGTCGACCGGCTTCTCAAGAAGCTGAAGGAACTGGGGTTGGACCGCGACACGCTGGTCATCTTCACCTCGGACAATGGCCCCTGGTACGAAGGTTCGACCGGCGGGCTTCGCGACCGCAAGGGTGGCGCGGCCTATGACGGCGGTTATCGCGTGCCGTTCATTGCATGGCAGCCTGGTGTAGTACCGGCCGGCATGAAGAGCGATTCCATCGCGATGGGCATCGATATCCTGCCGACGCTGGTCCATTTGGCCGGCAAGGAACTGCCGGCGGGGCTCGAGCTGGACGGGCGGGATATCAGCGGCGTCCTGCTGCACGGCGCGCCGTCGCCACACGAAGAACTCGTTCTGTTCGACAGCCAGACGGTGGTCGGCATCCGGACGCAGAACTGGAAGTACGTGACGGCCGGTTACTATCGTGGCATTCGTATTCCTTATAAATACGCGGGGTACGATCAGCTTTTCGACATGCGGCGCGATCCGACCGAGAGCTACAGCGTCGCCAAGGAACAGCCAGACGTCTTTTCCGACATGAAGCGCCGGCTGGACGAGGCGGTAAAAACATTCGGTCCACTCAAAGCGCCGCTTCCACCGTTCGTCGCGAAGCAGAAGGAACTTCTCTCGCACCTCGACCAGGACTGACCGACCGCTTCTGGAACCGCGGCCCTCCTTCGCGGCCGCTACCCCGCCTTCGCCGTTGATGCGCGCGGTTCCAGGTGCGTGGGCAGCAAGATGCGGCGGTTCTCGACTGGTTGACCCGCCATGATCCTGAGCAGGAGCGTCATCGCCGTTCGCCCGATCTCGCCGCCTGGCTGCGACACGGTCGTCAGCGGCGGGTCGACGAAGGCGGCGAAGCGGATGTCATCGAACCCCATGATGGAAAGATCCTGCGGAACACCGAGGCCATGATCGCGGGCGGCTCGGATGGCGCCGATCGCCATCTCGTCGTTCGATGCGAAAATCGCAGTCGGCCGTTGCGGCAGATCCAAAAGCTGCGTCGCCGCCCTCACGCCCGAGGCGATCGAAAAATTGCCCTGAGCCACGAGCCGGTCTTCAAACAAAAGTCCGGCATCCAGCAGCGCGTCGCGATAGCCGTGCAGACGGTCGCGGCTCAGCACATTCCAGAGCGGTCCCGTTATGAAACCGATGCGTTTGTGCCGAAGTTGGATCAAATGCTCCGTTGCTTTTCTGGCGGCGTCGATATTGTCGATCTGCACAGTCGGGAGGTCGACGTTGGTGACATACTCGCAGGCGACGACGATGGGTGGGATCTTGCCTTGCGCATGGCCCTGCGGCAGCAGCCCCGCGGGTACGCGACCATTCAGCAGAATCATGCCGTCTGTACGCCGAGCGGCGAGAAGGCTGCCGTAGGCCGTCTCCTGCCCGGGAAGGTTCTCGGTGTCGGCCAGCAGGACGGAGTAGTTGTTCTCGCGAGCGACCTGCTCGATCCCGCGCACGATCTCGTTGAAGAATGGGTTGGTGACGTCCGGGATCAGGATCGTGACGAGTCGCGTCTCCTGCTTGCGCAGGTTGCGTGCCGAGATATTCGGCGCATAGCCGCAGGCGGCCACGGCATCCATGACGCGCCGCTTGGTTTCCTCCGCTACGGCCTCCGGCTTTTCAAGCGCCCTCGAGACTGTCGCGGTCGATACCCCGGCCAGCCGCGCCACATCGCGAAGGGTGACGGTGCTCGTCTTACTTTCGACCGAGATGTGCTGTCTCCACGATCACTGATCTTCGCCGTTGAGCCCCAAATCGCGCCTGAGGGCGGTTTCGTCGGCGCCGCCTCCCGCGAAGTCGTCGAAGGCGATTTTGGTCACAGGTATAATATGTTCGCGGATAAAGCGAGCGCCTTCCCTGGCGCCGACTTCGCGGTCCTTGAGCGCGCATTCCCACTCGAGCACGGCCCAGCCCGGAAACTCGTGTTGGGCTAGCTTGGAAAAGATCGCTTTGAAGTCGATCTGTCCGTCGCCCAGCGAGCGGAATCGACCCGGCCGATCGACCCAGTCGAGATACCCGCCATAGACGCCGGAACGTCCGTTCGGCCGGAATTCGGCATCCTTGACGTGGAACATCCGAATGCGATCGTGATAGCGGTCGATGAACGCCAAATAGTCCATCTGCTGAAGCAGCAGATGGCTCGGGTCGTACAACATGCAGGCCCGCGGGTGTTCGTCGACGGCATCGAGGAACCGTTCGAAGCTCGCGCCGTCGTGCAGGTCTTCGCCGGGGTGAATCTCGAAGCAGAGGTCGACGCCCTCGTCTTCGCAGACATCGAGGATCGGGCGCCAGCGGCGGGCAAGTTCGGAAAAGCCGATATCGACCAGCTCCGGCGCCCGTTGCGGCCATGGGTAGAGGAACGGCCAGAGCAGCGATCCCGAGAAGGTCGCCATGGCGGTCAGCCCCAACCGGCGGCTCGCCTTTGCCGTCAGCCGAACCTGTTCGGCGGCCCACTCCTGGCGCGCCGCGGGCCGGTTGCGGACAGATTCCGGGGCAAATCCGTCGAACACCCGGTCGTAGGCCGGATGGACCGCGACAAGCTGGCCCTGCAGGTGGCTCGACAGCTCGCTGACGACGAGGCCGTGACGGTCCAAAAGACCCGCCACGTCATCGCAATAGGCTTGGCTGCCGGCGGCGGTCTCCAGGTCGAACAGACGCCGGTCGCCCGTCGGGATCTGGACGGCGGTGAAGCCGAGACCGGAAGCCCACTCCGCCAGATGCTCCAGCGTATCGAAGGGCGGTTCGTCGTCTGCGAACTGCGCCAGAAACAGGCCGGGGCCTTTAAGCGTTCTCACCGATCCCTCTCACATATTTTTTGACGACGCGCATCGCAGTTTTATTCACGGCCGTTCCGTCGCCTGCCATCGTTGTTCCGCTACCGACCGTTCGACGGCTTCGAGCACGCGCTGGCAGGCGACCCCATCTGCGAAGGTCGGCGCCGTGCTTTCTCCACTGGCGATGTCGTGAAGGAAGGATGCGATCAGGTGGACATGGGCATGTTCCCAGCCCAGCACATGGCCGGGCGGCCACCAATGCGCCAGGAACGGATGCTCTGGTTCAGTGACGGGAATGGTCCGGAAACCGCGCAGACCGGGCGGGTCGTCCGTGGAATAGAATTCGAGCTCGTTCAGACGTTCGAGGTCGAAGCGGATAGCGCCCGCCGAGCCCTCGATCTCGATCTGGTTCCGATTTTTGGAGCCGGTGGCGGTCCTGCTCGCCTCGAACGTGGCGGTCGCCCCGTCGCGAAAGCGCGCAAGGAACGAGGTTTCGTCGTCGACGGTGACCTCGGCAGTTTTTCCATCGGCCGGCCAGCGCCGCTCGGCGACGACCGTTCTCGCGTCTCCGACAACCTCGTCGATCGGGCCGACCAGGAAATGCGCCAGGTCGATCAGGTGGGAATTCAGATCCCCGTGAACGCCCGACCCGGCGGACCGCTTGTCGAGCCGCCAGCTCATCGGCGCATCGGGAGACGCCAGCCAGTCCTGCAGATAGCGCGCCCGGAAATGATAGATGCGGCCGATGCGGCCCTCGCGGACGAGCCGGCGCGCCAGTTGGATCGCCGGAACGAAACGATAGTTGAAGGCAACGGCGTGCCGCACATTGGCCGCGACCGCCGCGGCCAGCATCTGCTCGCCCTCGGCGAGGGTTATACCCAGCGGTTTTTCGCAAAGCACATGTTTGCCCGCCGTGGCCGCGGCGACGGCGATATCGGCATGCAGACCCGTCGGCGTAGCGATGTCGACGACGTCGACATGGGGGCTTTTGATCTCGGCCTTCCAATCGCGGCTGCCCCTCATCCAACCATAGCGGGTCTGGATGTCCTGACGGCGCGTCGCGTCGAGTCCAACAATCGATTGCAAGCCGATTTCAAAATCGACCTGTGAAAACTCGGATATGCGGCGATACGCCGAACTATGCGCCCGCCCCATGAACCCGGTCCCAATCAGGCAGATCCCAAGTCTTTTTTGTACCATCTTCAATTCTGCGGGCTTCCATCAGAGCCGGTAATTTTCTCTTGCCACATTGTCGAGCGGCGTGCAATGTATATGTAATCGATTGCATAAGCCCCGCGCGCGGAACACAAGAACCAAAGGGAGGGACTTTATCATGATCGCGAAATATCTTTGTGGCGTCAGTTGCATGGCGATGCTGATCGCCGGTGGGGGAATGGCTCAACCGGCGGTGCAGTCGTCGGCGGACGCCGCGCGCGCGAACGGTCTCGAAGAAATCGTCGTCACCGCCCGACGCCGCGAAGAGAAGCTGCAGACTGTCCCGATCTCGATCAGCGCAGTCTCGGGCGATCAGCTGAAGGCGCACGAAATCGCCAACGCCGTCGATCTCGGCAAACTGATACCGGCGCTCAATACCGCTGAAACTAACCGCGATACCGAGGGCTATACGATCCGCGGCATGAGCAACAACAATGCCGGTCCGCAGGGGCAATCGCCGATCGTTACGCCGTACTTCGCCGAGGTGCCGTATCCGATCGGTGACGGCGGTGGGCCGGGCCGCTTCTTCGACCTGGAGAATGTGCAGGTGCTGAAAGGGCCGCAGGGCACGCTGTTCGGCCGCAATTCGGCAGGCGGCGCGGTGCTGTTCCAGCCGAAGAAGCCGACGAACGAGTTCGAAGGCTATGTTTCGGCGCAATTCGGCAACTACGGCGATTTTGAACAAGAGGCTGCGGTGAACATCCCGGTGATCGACGAGAAGCTTCTGGTTCGTATTGCCGGCAATCGGGGGCAACGCGACGGATTTACCACGGACCTCTCAACTGGCAAGGACCTGGACAACCGCGATTACTGGGCCGGGCGCGTGTCTGTCACGATGCGGCCGACGGACGATTTCGAAAACGACCTGGTTGCCGATAGTCTCTATTCCGACACGAACGGGTCGTCGGAGGTCGTCGCCGCGCTGAACCCTGCCTTCGTCCTTACCACGATCAATCTTGGGCCGCTCGGGAAGGTGCCACTGACCCTGGGGACCGGACCCTCCTATAGCGGTCTCCTCAATCCCAGCACGCAAATCGCGACGGCGCTCGCCGGCAAAGCGGCCGGCGCGTTCGCGCTATTTCCGGGAACGGAGGTAAGCCGGATAATCGCGCAGCAGCAGGCTTTGGGGCCGCGGCAAGTCGTGACGGGAGTTAGCGATCCGATCGAAAAATATATCAGCCAAGGCATCGAAGATACGGCACGATGGGATCTCACCGAAGAAATCGCTCTACGCAACATCTTCGGCTATCGCACTTATAAGCAGCTCATCCGCAGCGATTTCGATGGCACGATCTTGCCGCTGATCCAGACGCGCGAACCAAACGGCTGGAATATCGATCTGGCCCAGTATACTGAGGAGCTTCAGCTCCAAGGCAAGTCATTTGACGACAGCCTGGTCTGGGTGGCGGGTGTGTTCGGTCTCTATTCCCACGCCGGCGGCCTCAATCATAACATCACGATTGCGTTCGGCAGTGCGAACTTCGGCCGTAATGCGCCAACTTCGCGGAGCGAGGCGGCCTATGCCCAGGCGACATACGATCTCGGGCATTCGTTCGATGCACTGCAGGGCCTCAAGTTCACCGCTGGATATCGCTTCACCTGGGATTATCGCCAAATCAATTCCGTAGGGACGAACGCCAGCGGCGCCTGCTCGGCGATCGGGGCGGATAAAAACTGCGACATCTCCGTCGAAAGCCACGGCAGCGAGCCGTCTTGGACGCTCGGGCTCGATTATCAGTTGACACCGGATACACTGCTTTACGTTACCAGCCGCCGTGGTTTCCGCGCGGGCGGCCTAAACGGGAACGCGGTTGTCCCGAGTGAGATTTCCTTCAAGCCCGAGACGGTCATGGATGTCGAACTGGGTGTGAAGTCTGACTGGCAGATCTTCGGCGTCAAAGCCCGCACGAACGTCGATCTCTATAGCGCCGACTATGAGAACAAACAGCAGAGTCAGGCATTTGAGACGGTGATCAACGGGCAGACAGCAATCCCTAATCTCATCGTGAACGCCGGGAATGCGACTATTCGTGGTGCCGACGCAGACTTCACCGTCATTCCCCTCACCGGCCTCGAGTTGACCGCTTCGTGGGCTTATACGCAGGCCTATTTCGACAAATACCTGATCGTGGCGACCGGGCAGAGCGTTCCGGGTCAGACCTATCCTTTTGTGCCCCAGAACAAGCTGTCGGTCGGCGCACACTACACGTTGCCGATCCCAGATGATTACGGCGAGGTGTCGGTTGGTGCGCTGCTCGCCTATCAATCGCACCAGTATCTGGGCGTCTTTCCGTCCGACCCGCCGCAGGCTACGGTCGGCGGCAGCTATTCCACGCTCGATCTCAATCTCGACTGGAACAACGTTTGGCGTTACCCGATCGACGTGTCGCTCTTCGCCACCAACGTGACGAACCAAGTCTACAAACTCGGCGGGTATCCGATCTACGGTGTCGGCGGTTTCGCTTCGTTCGTCTACGGCGAGCCCCAGATGTACGGCGTCAAGATCAAATACCGCTTCGGCGGTCCGTCGGCCGAGCCGGAAGCTGCTGCTTCGGCTTATGTTCCGCCGTCGGCCCAGGCTCCGGCACCCGCGCCGCAGAGTTATTTGGTGTTCTTCGACTTCAACAAGTCAGACCTGACCCCGCAGGCCACGCAGATTGTGGACACGGCCGCGCATAACGCCGGCCCGGCCCACGTGACGCAGCTGACGGTCACCGGTCACACCGACACGGTCGGCTCCGACGCCTACAACATGCGTCTCAGTCGCCGCCGTGCGGAATCGGTTGCGGCTCAACTCGAGAAGGACGGCATCCCTTCGTCGGAGATCGAGATCGTCGCCAAGGGCAAGCGCGATCTTCTTGTCCCGACAGCCGACGGCGTAAAGGAACCGCAGAACCGGCGCGTGCAGATCGTTTATGCGGGTGCAGCGGGACGCTGACCGCCAAGATATTGGCTATAGCTTGCCCGCGCCCGGCGCAAAGGGAAGGCGTTTATGATATGATCGCCCGCATCCGTCGGCGGATGGTCTTGAAACCATGATCCGCTTGATTGTCGCGACATTGATAACGATAGCCCTGATAGCGTCGGCGACTTTGTGGTCGGCGCCCCCAGCCACGGCTCAGATCCAACCCCAAGTTCAGCAACGTCCGAACGTCGTGATGATCGTGCCGGAGGGCTACAGCTTCCGGCTGCACAGCTTCGGCGATCCGGTGGCGATCACGCCCAACCTCGATGCGCTGGCGGCCGACGGGGTGCGCTATACCAATAGCTTCGCCACCTCGCCAGTCTGCGCGCCGAGTCGCGCCACGCTGCTGACCGGTATGCAAGCGATCTCCTTCGGAGCGCAGCATATGCGGTCATACCAAGGCGGCTACCACCCGGTTCCGCCGCCCCAGGTCAAAGCCTTTCCCGAGCTTCTACGAGCAGCCGGATACTTCACCTATACGACGGGGAAGTCGGATTATCAGTTCAGCGACATGCCCGGCGGGGGACCCTTCTCGATTTGGGACAAGCAGAGTGCCGACGACTTCGACTGGCGGGTGAGGCGCGCGGGCGAGCCATTCTATGCCTGGATCAATCTCGATTGCGACCACGAGAGCGACACGTTCACACCGCTGGGTCATTGGCCGCACGGCTTCATAGACGTCTTGACCCAAGCGATGCGTCTCTATGAAGGATGCAGTTCCCACGGGCCGGTCAAGCCCGAGGATGTGAAGGTCCCCCCATATTATCCCGACACGCCGACCGTCCGCACGGACATGGCGCGTCATTACAACGCCATCCATCAGGTCGACGGCCAGGTCGGCGAGATCGTCAAGGCGCTGAAGGATGACGGCCTCCTGGACAATACGATCATACTGGTCCTGCCCGACCACGGCGACGGACTGCCGCGCGCCAAGCGCGATCTCTACGAAGCGGGCATTCACCTGCCCCTGATCGTCCGATGGCCCGAGAAATACCGCCCCGCCGGGGCGACGCCGGGATCGGTCGATGACCGGTTGGTAAGTTACGTCGACATCGCGCCGACCTTGCTCGGCATCGCGAACGTTCCCGTGCCGTCGTTCATGCAGGGGCAGGATTTCCGGACGTCGCACCGGCAATATGTCTTCGAGGCCAAGGATCGCTTCGACGAGGTGATGACCCGGCAGCGGGCGGTACGAGATGCGCGATTCAAATACATCCGCAACTGGTTTCCCGACCAGCCCGACGGCTACCATCTGAAGTACCGCGACAATCAGCCCATGATGCAGGAGATGTGGCGGCTTCTGGCGGAAGGAAAGCTCAACGACGTCCAGAAGCAATGGTTCGAGCCGGTCGGCAAGGAACAGCTGTTTGACACCGCGAAGGATCCCTACGAGTTCCACAATCTGGTCGACGATCCTGCGTATACGGCCGATCTTGAGCGGCTGCGAGGGGCAATGGACAGCTGGCTCGCCAAGGTGGGCGACACGAGCAACATTCCCGAATCGGAATTGAAGGAACGCTTCTGGCCGGGCGGCAAGCAGCCCGATACCGTCGCGCCCGTCATCGCCGTCGTTGACGGTCAGGCGACGGTGACCGATACAGAAGCCGGCGCCTCGATCGGCTATCGCCTGAATGGCGGCTCGTGGCGCCTCTACACCAATCCGATCCCGCTCAACCCCGGCGACAAGATCGAGGCCAAGGCGGTCCGGTACGGCTGCAAGGAAAGCGATACCGTTTCAGCAAGACTTTAGGCTTTGAACCTGACGCGTGAGATCGCACGCGGTGGTCCTGGGTCAGATGCTTGGCGGAATCTTGGGCGCTCCGTGTGAGGGTGTGCTCTCCCTCTGAGCTACGCGCCCGTCCTGAAGGACAGAGGGCGCTCATAACGGGGGCCGGAATCCGAACGTCAGCCCCGGCTTCCGGTGGGCCGCTTAGTTCAGCCGAGGCGCCTTGCTCGCCTGCCGTCCTGCGAGCCGTCCGAAATAAGTCGAATCCGCGACCGACATGCCGCTGGCATAGCCGGCGGAAGTTCTCGGGATTCCGGCGGCGGTGCGGCCGGCGGCATAAAGGCCGGGAATGACCGTCCTGTCGGGTGTCAGCACTTCTCCCGTGGGCAGCGTGTCGAGACCGCCCAGCGTGAACATGTGAGGCTGGATTTCCGACA
>Ga0209062_1003281_pt1 | contig 19003 bp, 18 predicted proteins | sample Coa_R2_2_FD_187158 | JGI IMG/M metagenome (GOLD analysis project Ga0209062, IMG submission 187158) | Surface soil microbial communities from Centralia Pennsylvania, which are recovering from an underground coalmine fire - Coalmine... | ecosystem: Environmental > Terrestrial > Soil > Unclassified...
CGTGAAAGATACGCTGGGCGGAGCGCTCGCTGATCGCCTCACCCTTTGCGTAAGACTGAATATATCCGCGGCTGAACTCAGCGCCGGGCAATCCGAGCGATTCGCAGCAAAGCAGGGCCACCGCCTCGGCTTCGACCTCTGCCACACTGCGCGGTGTCTGGTCGGTGTCGGCCATGTCGCTTTCAGCGCAATGAAGGATTGAATGGGCCAGCTCATGGCAAAGGGTCTTGAAGGGCAGGGCTGCAAGTGGATTGATGGCGATCTGGCCGCCGCGCCGGGCGTACCCCTGGCAGTTGCCGTTCAGGTCCTCGAACAAGATGCGCTCGATCTTCAGAGCCGCAAGCGCCTTCGGTTCGTTCCATTCGGGAATAACCGGAGGCTGATATTCCTTGCCTTCCGTCTGCGAAAGCACGAACCAGTGAGGTTTATAAGTGAAGTGGGTATAGGTGAATTCCTCTTCCTGCTCGGTCCCGTCGTCTTTCTTGACGGTCCGGGTTCGCTGGCAGGAAAGCGGCATGCAAAGAATCAGCGCCTTCTCGGATTTCTTGACGCGCCTTCCCAGTTGCTTCCACTTCCCGAATGAGGCAAGAGGTCCGGGCGTGATTCCTCTTTCGAAACACTGAAACAGTGCCAAGAGTTGATTGCCCAGGGAGTAGTTCCAGAAGCGGCTGTACGCGTGATGAATGAAGCCGGGTTTCGAGACGGCCTCATCCAGCAAAGCTGCCCATGAGATCATGGGCTTGTTGTTGGTTCTTTCTTCTCTCTCAGCGCCCAAGCGCGCACCCCCTGTGTGGACCTGCGGCTCTGCGATTCCGTTTTCGGTCGGTCGAATTTGGTTTTGCTCGGTCATGATGTTTTTCTCCTTTTCCGCCCTGCTTCTCGCGGGGCACTAAAGGGCGAGTGGGACCTGCTCGCCAGGCCAAGGGCTGCTTTTTTGGAGGGGCCGGAAAATCTGTGACTTGAACCATCGTTTGGCGGCGCATTCTTCGTAAGTCCTTTAGATCCGCTGTTCGCCAATTCTTTTTGGATTTGAACCATCGAGTAGCGGAAAGTGCACTTTTCCATGGGGAGGAAGGCGGATAGCTAAGTGCTTTGTATTACGTGGGCTGCCGCCGAGCGCCTCGATTGGGTTACGACGGAAAATCGATCGACAATTCTGCTCTTTCGGCCAAACGATGGTTCAAAAATCGCCATTGGTTTGTTCAAGTCACAATCAGGCTTGTGGATTTTCTGGAGGTGCCAAAACCCGGAGGGTCACGCAAAGCGGGAAAGCAGAAGCCCGCCGCGCCGCCAGCGCGCAGGAGCTTTCTCCATCTCGCCATGCCCGCGAGAAGTAGCGGCGTTAGAAAGAAAAGGAGGGTGATCGAGAAAATCACGGCGGACAGCAGAGGGGGACGCAGGACGGTCATCCCGCCAGGGAGCGAACGAACGGGAGGGAATCGCGACGAATCAGGGATGAGACGAACCAACTAACGAACGAAGCAAGTAATTGAGAAAACAGAGTCGGCACCGCAAGGCAAGCGTCCAGCTCTGGAACGGATGCGGGCACTAAGCGCCTAAAGGCTCCACCAGTGTTTTTTCCCTACCCCTCTTTGCCCAAGAGCCACGCTCGATACAGTTCCCAATAACGTAGTCAGGGCCGACTCGAAATCGCGCGAAACGTCGTCGTAACCTGTTCTTGCGTGGACCAGCTCATGGAGTAGTGTTCCTGCAAAGGATTCGAGAGAGCGAAGTTGCGACCGCTTGATGATGATGCGCCTCTTGTCAGCTTCCCATAAGCCAAGAGCCTCACCCCTGGCGGTCAGGTTCGGACGCATTGTTTCAGAAATGACTATTTCCTTGACCGCGGGCGGGAGCCCGCCGGCGATGTCAGTGATCTTCGTACGCTGAGCAAAAATTCTTCGCTCTTCGGAAGTTAATTTGCTTTCCGGGATAAACTCAAATTGAAAACTCTCGGCCCACTCCCTTTCATACTCCCCGAGCTCTCGAACTGCGTTGCCCTGTATATCTTTCGTACCACGGAGGCGACCTTTTATGCTCTCTGGCACCGTGACGATCTTGAATCCATCGCGGACCGCGTGGTCAACAGAATCGCGAGCAACGGCCAGGTCCGTGGGAGTGACGAAAACGACTTTCATTTTAGCATTGAGGATTTGGCATGAGTGAGTTGCAACGTCTGTCCAATTCACCTCGTCGTGGCTTGTTCCTTGTTCGATCTTCATCAGATCTTCAGCCAGTCTTTCAGCGACTGCCCCCGATTCAGACGCCAAAAGCATTGCCTTAACGCGATCGCTGTAGGCAATCCGCCCAACATTTGTCCGTTCTCGGTTCAAAGCCTTGCGCATCGCAGCAGTCAAGGAGGTGATGTTGTATGAGAACAGGAATCTTTCTTCCTCTGCAACCAAAAGGCCGTTAACATAAATCCGGGCGGACCGATCTACGTTTCGGGCGAGTATTTGGCCGTATCGGGTCTCGTCAAGCACCTTCTCACCGGAGAATTTGAGGAAAAAGTCCTTTGCGCCTTCGATGTCCGCGGGTCGAACCCCGGTAAGAACAAACTCGGTACCGATAAATTCGCCGTCCGAAGGGGGGCGTATGACTGCGTGCAGGGTGATGACGTCGTTGAACCCATGCTTAGCGATCTCCTTTAACGTGATATCTCCGTGCTTTGATCGTATGAGGACGCCAATGCCACGACGGTGTAAGGTCGCAAGAGAATCCTTTAGGCCTACGCCAAACCGCCCGATTACCCTGTCAGCATTCTTTAGCTTTTCGTCGTTTTCGTTTTCCGTGAGATGCTCGTATTTAAGGCCGCGGCCAAAGTCGTGTATGTGCCAACCACCTTTCGGATCTTTCCAAATCTCGATGTCCTTCGTGGCTGTCAGCAGTTGCTCGTCCAGAGCGTTGGCGATGATCTCTCGAACCGCATGGCGAATCTCCCAACCTTCGAGAATCTTCTCGATGTTGAGATCAAACTCCCTCTCGGAGACGTTGTCAGTCACGACTTCCTTCCGGTCTACGTGAATGAGTAAGGGATAGGATTCTTCGCTTATCCGTTTTGGTTGGGTTTGGTCACAGCGCCGCGCTGGTAGATAATCACTCAGCGGAGCCCAACCAACGCAAGACCAAAATGTAACACGAAAGTGGTAAGGATCGGTGGAGAGGAAGGCCTCGCCCGGAGGCGAGGCCCTGGGTGGCGATATTTAGAAGGCGGGATCGTGGGACGGAATATCGGTGGAGGAGATTTAGGGGCAGGTCAGGAGTCGAAAAGGCCATGGTTCCTCTCGTGAGAATGTGGAGAATCCATTACGTCGGGTATGAAACAACACCGGAGATTGGTTTGTATTTTGAGCAGGGAGAATTGTTGCTCTCGCATGTGATGATCGGAAACAGACAGTTTTCCTGGCGAGGCGAGTTTCGGCGGATTAGAGTTCAACCTTTATCGGGCAGCGGTCGGGGTAATGGTTGGATGGATGCTGAAACGCGTGCACTTCTCGCGGATTCTCAAGAAGAGAGGGTGTCCTGATTTCCGTTGGAGCTGAGCAACGGCGCAATTCATTCTACGCCACCTCTTCCTGAGACGCGCGGGTCTTTCGTCCCAAGGCGGCTTCGAGCATCCACAGGTCTCGGTAGCCCATGACCTTGCGAAAATTCTTTTCGGTTATGAGCAGTGCAGCGGCGGCCCAGCGCATCGCCATCTTCCCGTCGCGCCTTACCTCCGGCGAGGCGCCGTCGTTACTTACTTGAAAATAGGCAAGCCGCGGTGATATAAGTTGAAGCGCGCATTTGCCCACCCGATTGGGGACGGCGAGAGGGGCGTTTGTTCCTGCGATGAGCACGGCCTACCATGCGAAGTATTTCGCACACGAACTGACGAAGCGGTGTTCCTCAGACAATCCTGAGAAGATCGCCGCCACACTCGCTGACGCCCAGGTTGACCTGAACCCGCATCAAGTCGAGGCGGCTTTATTCGCTTTTCGGTCTCCACTCTCGAAAGGCGCGGTGCTTGCGGATGAAGTCGGCCTCGGAAAGACGATTGAGGCAGGAATTCTTCTCTCGCAGAAATGGGCGGAGCGCAAACGCCATCTGCTGGTGATTGTTCCGTCCAGCCTGCGAAAGCAGTGGAATCAGGAACTGACGGACAAATTCTTTCTGCCATCGATCATTTTGGAAACGAAAAGCTTCAACGAGCGGCTTAAGCAAGGTAATCTCAACCCCTTTTCAACGGGCGAGATTGTCATTTGCTCGTACCAGTTCGCCCGGTCCAAGGAAGCCTACGTTCGGCAGACCGCGTGGGACCTGGTGATTATTGACGAAGCCCACCGGCTGAGGAACGTCTACAAACCGTCCAATAAGATCGGCAATGCGATCAAGGCGGCTGTGGCGCCCTATCCGAAGGCTCTGCTTACCGCGACCCCGCTCCAGAATAGCCTGCTTGAGCTGTACGGCTTGGTGAGCATCATTGACGATTTCACCTTCGGTGACCTCGCCAGCTTCAAGAGTCAGTTTTCGAAGCTCAACACTGAGCAGGATTTTGAGGCGCTCAAGCAGCGCATCAAGCCGATCTGCCAACGGACACTCCGACGGCAGGTGAAGGAGTACATCAGTTTCACAAACCGGATCGCCCTGGTTGAAGAATTTGTCCCCAGCGACGCGGAGCAGAAGCTCTACCATCTGGTTTCAGCCTACCTCCAGCGCGACAACCTCTTCGCCCTACCCCGAAGCCAGCGCAAGCTGATGACGCTAATCCTACGGCGCTTGCTCGCTTCGTCTACCTATGCCATCGCGGGTACGCTGGAGGGCCTCGCAAATAAGCTGGACGCTGCTGCCGCAAGTCAGCAGCCGGTCGGCGAGGCCCTTGGTGACAGGGTTCAGAAAGCAGGATCGGCGGCGGGAATGTCGATGGAAGGATTCGCTTCAACGGCACGGTCCAGCTTGGCAATCCGGATGGCGCGGACTTCCCAAGCCGTGAACTTGACCGCGGCGTGGGTTTTCCTGCCCTTGCCGGTGGTCGGCTTTTCGACTTGGCGCGAGCGCAGGTAACCGGTGACGTGAAGGTGCGCGCCCTTTTTCAGGTTGGCCGCAAATTCGGCAAGGGCACCGAAGCAGGTGATGCGGTGCCAATCCGTATGGGATTGCCACTCGGCCTGGGCGTTCTTCCAGGACCGCTTGGTGGCGAGCGAAAGGACGGTGAAAGGCACGCCGTCCTTGGTTGTGCGATTCTCGGCATCAGCTCCGAGAAAGCCCATGATGTCTACGGTGTTCTGGTACATCTTTGAATCCTCCGGTTTCTGCTCCCGTTTCGCGCGGGGCACCCAGAAAGCGAGGGGTCCTGCTCCCAAGGCGGCTTTTGCGGAGGTCCCAAAAGAATCTGCGTAGCGGCATAAAGGATTGTTTTGGAGGCGCCGCAACGTGGAAGGACCGCGAAGCCGGAAGCCGAGCGTGCGACCGCCGGGCGCAGAGAAAGACCGCCGAGCCGTGCCCGCGAGAAAGAGGGAGCGAACGGAGGAGCCTACCAGCATGCCGGAATTGGGCTACATCAGGAACGACGAGGAGCGGAAGTCATCGGAGAATACACCGTTTTCAGAATGAAGCAAAGCAGTCCAACGCCCAGGGTGAGGGGTTTTCCCAATGGCAACGCAACCTGCGGAGGCTCATCGAGAAGCGAGACCGGAAGGTGCACGCTAGCACCGGGACGCGCGCGGCGCGACCCGTTACCGGCAGGACCGGCACCACGGGGGAGTAGGAGTCCGCGCGAAAGGAATCTGCGAAGACGCGCGTGATGTTGCACCAACATTCGCAGTGACGATGAATTTAAGACCCGCCACAGCGCCTCGCGAGGGCACCGACACATCTTCCAGTGCCTGAAGAACGCGGAATGAAATCGAACCTACGCCGCCCATTCTCTCGCTAAAAGCTCAGCTTGTTCGAGGACTGTTTGGGTTGCTTTCTCCTGCTTGTCCGGTGGGTAGCCGTATTTGCGAAGGATTCGTTTCACCATCGTTCGCATCCTGGCGCGGGCGCTCTCCTTGATCGTCCAGTCGATGGTCGCGTTGTTGCGCACAGTCTCGACGAGTTCGAGCGCGATCTTGCGCAGTGTTTCGTCGCCGAGCACTTTCACTGCGCTATCGTTGGTCTCCAAGGCGTCGTAGAAGGCCAGCTCCTCTTCGGTAAAGTGCAGCTTTTCGCCCCGCTCGTTGGCAGCGCGCATCTGCCGCGCGAGGGCAATCAATTCTTCGATTACCTGCGCTGCTTCAATCGCTCTATTCTGGTAGCGTCGTATTGACTCTTCAAGCATTTCTGCAAACGACCGGGATTGAACCAGGCTCTTGCGGCGCCTAGCCCGTATCTCGCCCTTGAGGAGCTTTTGCAAGACCTCAACCGCCAGATTCTTCTGCTGCATTCCGCGTACTTCGCCGAGGAAGTCTTCGGAAAGAATGGAAATATCCGGCTTCTTCAACCCGGCCATCGCAAAGACATCTTCAACTCCCGCCGGCGCCACGGCCTTCGAGACGATCTGGCGGATCGCGTGCTCCATCTCTTCGTCCGTCATTGCCTTGGTGGCCGTGCTCTTCGCCAGGCAGCCTCGAACAGTCTGGAAGAAGCCCACGTCGTCGCGGATTCGGAGCGCTTCCTCGTGGGGCACCGCTAGCGCAAACGCGCGCGTTAAATCGCTAACTGCCTCAAGCAAGCGCTGCTTGCCGTCTCGTTGGGCCAGGATGTGCTCCTGTGCCGGTGGCAGCACCGAAAGGCGTTCCTGAGGTGAGCCCGCCTTCCATTGTGACCAGTCGAAGCCATGGAATAGCTGACAGCAGATTTCGTACTTCTCCTTCATCACGCGGACGGCTTCTTCCTGATCGATTGCAGCCGTCCCCTTGCCGCCGCTTTCGCTGTACGTAGCGAGCGCCTTCTTCAATTCGTGGGCGAGACCGAGATAATCCACCACCAGGCCGCCTGGTTTATCGCGGAACACGCGGTTCACGCGTGCTATCGCCTGCATCAGCCCATGTCCCCGCATCGGCTTGTCGAGGTACATGGTGTGCAAGCTCGGGCAGTCAAAACCGGTCAGCCACATATCCCGAACCAGCACGATTTTGAAGGGATCATTGGAGTCCCGGAATCTGTTTGCCAACGCCTCGCGGCGCGGTTTATTTCGAATGTGTTGCTGCCAATCAACCGGATCGGTCGCTGAGCCGGTCATCACGACTTTGATCAGACCCTTATCGTCGGCTTCGTTGTGCCAGTCCGGGCGCAAGCGTGTGATTTCCCGGTAAAGCTCCACCGAGATGCGGCGGCTCATGCAAACCACCATCGCCTTGCCTTCCATCGCCGCGAGCCGCTCCTCGAAGTGGCGTACCAGGTCCTCGGCAATTAGCCGGAGTCGCTTCTCCGCTCCTACAATCGCCTCGAGCTGCGCCCACTTGGTCTTCAGCTTTTCCTTCCGTTCCACCTCTTCGCTTTCGGTCACTTGCTCGAATTCAGGATCAATCTTGGGCCGCTCCGTCTCATCCAAATCGAGCTTGGCCAGCCGGCTTTCGTAATAGATCGGCACCGTCGCGCCGTCGCGGACGGACTGCTGGATGTCATAGACGCTGATGTAATCGCCAAAAACGGCGCGGGTGTTCTTATCGCCCAGCTCGATGGGCGTTCCCGTGAAGCCGATGAAGGAAGCGTTCGGCAGCGCGTCCCGCATGTGGCGGGCGAAGCCGTCGATAAAGTCATATTGGCTGCGATGCGCTTCGTCGGCGATCACTACGATGTTGCGCCGGTCAGAAAGCGTCGGCTGGCGGTCGCCCTTCTCTTCCGGCAGAAACTTCTGGATCGTGGTAAAAACCACCCCTCCCGCGTTTACGTTCAGCTTCTGCCGCAGATCAGCCCGGCTTTCGGCTTGCACGGGCGGCTGCCGGAGCAGATCCTGGCAGCGGGAGAAGTTGCCAAAAAGCTGATCGTCTAGATCGTTGCGGTCCGTGAGAACAACGAGCGTAGGGTTTGCCATGGCCGGCTCGCGGATGATGCGGCCCGCATAGAAAGCCATCGTCAGGCTCTTGCCGGACCCCTGCGTGTGCCACACGACGCCGATGCGCCGGTCTCCAGGATTGCCGCCGTGCGTTTCCGCCTGCGTGCCGTCGTCCCTTTGCAAGGCGGCAGCGCGCAAAGTTTCTGCAACTGCCGCTCGTACAGCGTGGAACTGGTGGTAGCCCGCCATTTTTTTGGCGAGAGCGCCGCTACCGTCATCCTCGAAGACGATAAAATCCCGCAGAAGTTCCAGCAGCCGTCGCTTTTCGAATACGCCTTTCAGAAGCACTTCAAGCTGCGGTGTGTGGGCATCCTCAATTTCATCGCCAGATACCGTCCGCCATGGCTTAAACCATTCGCGCCCGGCAGTCAGCGTGCCGATCCGCGCTTCGAGGCCATCCGAAATCACCAACAATTCGTTAAAGGCAAACAGCGTCGGGAGCTCCGCCTGGTAGGTTTCAAACTGGCGGAAGGCTCGCCAGATATCGGCGTCTTCATCGGCGGGGTTCTTCAGCTCCATCAGGGCAAGCGGCAGGCCGTTGATGAAGAGAACGATGTCCGGCCGGCGCTCGTGCCGGTTTTCGGTCACCGTGAACTGGTTTATCGCCAGCCACTCGTTGTTTTCCGGGTCTTCAAAGTCGATGATGCGCGCCTGCGCTCCCCCAATCGAACCGTCGGCGCGGCGATATTCCACGGCGACACCTTCGGCGAGCATCCGGTGGAAGTGCCGGTTGCGGGTTTCAAGCGTAGCGCCTTCGGGCCGGGTCAGCCGGCGGAAAGCATCGTCCAATGCCTCGGGTGGCAGGTCGGGATTCAGGCTCACCAAGGCGCCGCGTAGCCGACGCTCCAAAACTACGTCGGAGTAAGCCGCGCGCTCGGCAAACGACTCGCCCGGTGCAACGTCCGGCCCATGCTCAATTTCCCAGCCGAGGGTTTCGAGCCAGCCTAGTGCGGCAGACTCAACGGCGGATTCGCTGAGAGTGCTCATGACCCGTCCGTTTCAGCGCCGTTGAGGGCCCACAACGCGTCCTCCGTGCTTTCCAGCAGCTTCTCGAACGTTTTCATAACCACGACGTTTTTCTTCCAGAAATCCCCGGACACCGCGAGCTCGGGTGCCCTCGTCAGTTCAGTCAGGATCTCAACCATCTCGCGGTCCTCGTAGTCGAAAGGCACAGTCGTCTTACGGCGCCCATGCGCCGGGAGCAACGTCAACCGGCGCGCCTTCACATCCACACCCTCAAGGTCGGCCTCGATCGTCCGATCAAAAGGCAAGAGGTTGTGGAACGCGCGGTTTCTCGCGCCGCCGATGATTTCCCTGTAGCGCTCCAACGAGGGTTTCTTGTGGCTCTTAGTCCATGGCAGGTTGCGGAACGCCTCTGCAACGTCGAAGTGCTCCTTGACGGTACACCACGAGACAACGGCCTTTAGGTCTGCAACACTGACGAGCAGCTGAAGGACCTTGATGGCGTCGTCGGCGAAGTCGTATGCGATGCGCATAACCTCCCTCAGGTGGCCGTCCGCCGTGGCACCGGCCCTCGTCCGTTGCTGAAGAGCGGATTCATATAACCGACGCTGATCAGATACAGACTGTCGCAGCCGCGTCATAAATGAAGCGGCGGTTTTCGAAGCGGTTGTACTGGGAAGGACAAGCTTTAAGCGCGCCTCGTCTTGGAGCTTCTCAAAGGCGACTCCAAACGCGGCCTCGAGTTTGGACAGGTCATCGACTACTTCCTGTTCAAGCTGGGGCTTGACAGTATTCCATGCGGACTCAGGGTCAGTTAGCTGGTTAACGACGATGGCTCTCTTCCCATTGGCCGCATTTTGAAGGCTGGCCGCTATGTCAGCCGACCGGTCGAATCTCAGTGCCCCCACTAGGTCGTGATCGACGCTTACTTCGGCAGGGACGTCCCGCAGTTCTCCGACGAGGACGAACACCAATCGGCCAAGCCGCTTCAGCTCTGTCTGCAGGGCCTGATCCAAGGGTTCAAGCGGTCGGAGGTTGGCTAACTTCGCCCTAAGCAGCTTGAAGTCTGAATTCACGTCACCGGGCCTACCAGAGAAAACGTTTTTCGTATCCACTTGCGTACCCTTCACCTTCAGGCAAAGGTACTGGTCATTCTTTGATGTCCTTATCAGCGGCTTCCGGTAAATGAAGCTGTTGTTGATGACGACCACATCGCCATCGGTCGCCTTGGTTCCTGTGAACCACTCAGCGAACGCCTGCGTGGCGGTCAGCTGCCTTACACTGCGCTGGATCATCTTCGTTAGTTGTTGTGCACTCCGTTTCATAGCCCCCTCTCCTTCAAAAACCGTTCCGCATCCTTCACCCGCAGCACGCCGGAGGTGAGCTTGGGCAGCAGCGCGTCGCGGACGGCGGTGAGAGTGCGCGATTGCAGGATGTTCTGGCGGATCGTCGCGAGCACCTTTATTGTGAACTGATTATATGCGTCAGCAGTTCGCGGGTCAGGTATAGCAAGCACGAAACGCGCCACATCAGACCAATTTGTGCGTGGCATCTTCGTGCCCGTGGAAACAGCGTCCGCATAGCTTATGAAGTCTTCGCCTGAAACACGGCCGACCACAAGGCCATACCATTCTTCCGACCTTGGGCGAATAACCAGAATATCTGTGGAGCAGACACCATCCTTTACGGCTACACCGACCTTATGGAAATAGGGCCGGAGTTTGCCGAAGAGAATCTCACCCTGGTTGAATGCGAACTTATTGCTCGCCACTTGATCTGCATGCCCCCAATCTGACAGGGCGATGCTTTTCTTAGGCATGTGCTCAAGGCCAATATACGGCGTATCTGCTGATACCTCGCCGGGCTGTGTCCCACGCCTCGGGTTTTCAGCTATTTCACCAAGTGTTCCAACTTTCCAACCCATTGGAATCTTGCCGAGGGGGGAATCCTGGAAGGAACCGGGGAAGAGGTCGTAGAGGTGGGCGGGGAGGCCGGGGAGCGATTGGCCGCGACGCCAGCGGCCCTCCATCTTGGCGCGCACGGGTTCAAAGTCCACAAACCACGATTTGAAGATGGCGCGCGCCATCGCCTCCAGCGTCTCATTTATCCGCCGGTTCAACTCAATCTTATCATCCAGCGTCCCCAAAATGTGCGCAATCGCCCGCTGCTCCACCTTATCCGCGGGCACGCGGAGTGGTGCCTTGACCATCGTGGACGCACTAGCTAGCGTTTGGCTGAGCCGACTTGTCGCCAAGCACCCCTCGAATAAATGTCCAAAAATCGCCGGACTTCAGGTAGTAGGCGAGATACCGTGGATCAAACTCGGGCTTTGCTCGCAAGCGCACAAGGTAGGACGCGAACACTGCCGGTGGTGGACTCTCGACGTAAGCGCTAGCGCCGGTCGATGCGCCGGTCCTTGCGAGAACTATGTCACCGTCCTGGAGCCGATACTTCTCGATGGCTTCGGCGTCAGCCGAAACATGTGGCACCTTATTCCAGTCAATGTGCCCACAGACGATGTCGGTAATCCGGAGAAATTTCGGACCAAACGGGCAGGCCGACGCGGAAGCCGTTAGTCCGTAGTCGACAGACGCGCATGCATCAGCCAACGTACACACCCGCCACTCACTCGGCATACGCCAAGGCCTCCCCGTTTCGTCCGACGGTTTCGCTGAAGCTCACGGCGTGCGCCCCGCGCTCAGGCTGCCGCAATCAAGCCGTGCGCACCCTCGTTGCTAAAATTCAACTTCATTCGCCGCCAGCCGCAGTGCAGTCGCTTAGGGGCAGGCCTGTAGCCCTCCACGCCTAAAGGCGTACCCCCAAATCACGCAGCATCTGAAACGTATCCACGTATCGCACGCCGAAACCCCGACAGACGTTCGGAATTGGAATTCGATTCCTTACATTCGGATCAAACTGCTCCTGCGTCGTTACGACGCGGCCATTCGCTCGCGCATAGGCAACAACCCAGGCGTCAGCGTTTTCCCCCCGCGCGAATTCGGCTTTTGCACCGTCAGTGAATTGAGCCTGCGCGTGACTCCAGTCCATGACTCCCCCATATGCGTCAAGCACATCTGAATTACTGGTGTCGGCGAACCATTGCGCAAACTGGCTTTTTGCCCAATCTGCGAGTGGGTCTTTGCCTCTATCAAGCTCTGCTTTTACGCGATCAACGCTTCCCAGACGGCCGGCCTTGGCCTGCGCGATCAAGCTGGTCCAAAACTGGGGCACGAGGTCGAACGCGTAATAGCGCCGATACGCCTCGATGAATACGTTTGAGTCGAGAACGTACCGCACGGGGTCGCTCAAGTGGCCCTTCCAAAGAGCGATTCTGCATAGCGGTCGAAAGTCCTTCCATATAAGCCCGTCAGGCGAAACGCCTCGCCGTAAAGTAGTCTCCCCTCCTTTGTGGCCCGCACGACAGCTTCGGCGAAGCGCCTGCCTATCCTCAAATTCTGTGTCGCGTAGAAGTCACCGCCCTCCTGTTTTTTACGCGCAGCCTTGAACCATCGATCTTGATAATCTTCATAAAAATGGAAAAACACATTTCTGGTCACCAGCCCTAAATCCAGGGCACGGCGAGCGGCCACAATCTCGCTAACCTTAAATCGCGAAGCGAGCGCAGAAAACCGATCGGTCCTGTTCCTGACGTCGGGCCACGCGGCCTGCAGTTCCTCCGCAGGAACCAAGAATTCTGCAGCCACACGGTTGCACGCCTGCTCGGTTTCATCTGGGGCTGGCTGAAGCTCTCGCAAGTCAAAGGCTGCGCTGCTGCCAAACCACACATGCGCAATTTCGTGCGCCAGGGTAAACATTTGAGCTGCTTTGCCGTCGGCCCCGTTCACAAACACAAGAGGAGCGTAGTCGTCAACCAGAACGAATCCTCGAAATTCCCGTGGGTCAAGCTTCCGGCGCGTGTTGTTACCAACAATTCCGCTAACGACGACAAGGAGGCCCGCTTGTTCCGCCCTGGTCTCCAGTTCCCGCAGCGCAGCACTCCAATTCGGCTGCTGGCCCGCCCAACCTTCCACCAGTTGCAATGCTTCCCGCATTCGGCGGGCGACGCTTTCCGCGTTCTCACTGACTTTCGCAGATCGGACGAAACCCAAGGGGTCGTTGCCTTGCTCTATCAGGTAATCGCGCATCCAAGCCTGACGCCGCTCCATCGCTTGCACAGTATCGAGAAGTTCGGGGCTTGGACGCTCGACGTGCTCGTTCGTGTGGGTACGAAAATGAGGAATCGGTAAGCGTTCCTCTGGCGGTTGAGCAAGAAAAAAATAACCGAGCGGGGTCAAGGTCGCTTTCGAGAGACTCTCTAATTGGCGGAGCGTCGGACGACTCCGTCCTCGTAACCATTCGGATAACTTCGGGAACTTCGAACGAACGGTGTCGGCCCTCCCCGAGCGCTCGACCGCCCAACGAAGAACTGCCCCGCTGATAGCGACTTCTGTCATAGAAGCGGGCTCCTGATTCCTTGTCTCATCCCGCCACCAGCTTTTCAAGCCTTTCGAGCGTGTCGGGAAACTTGCGAACCAGCAGCACCAGGGCGGCCGCTTGATCATTCGGCCGCCCGCGCCCTTGCTCCCACTTCTCTAGAGTTCTCTCGTTGATGCGCAGCGTTCGCGCAAACACCGCCCGCGAGCAGTGGAGCTTTTGCCGCGTTTCCTTGATCAGCTTGGAATCCACCTTAGGCAGTGGCTTCGGCTCAACCTTGAAGGTGCGGAGTGTGACCTTCCCTTCGCGATGGCCCTTCATCGCCGCCATGCCTTCCATCAGTTCGTCAAACATCTTCCGCTTTGGCATTACCCTTACCTCTTCGGCGCGCTCGGCGGCTTCATCCGCCGCTCGCCCGGCCTTCCAAGTTTTTTAGCAGGCGTTCGATGGAAGTTTTCAAGGCGGGCACGTCACGGGTTGCGGCATCCCATACGATGTCCGTATCAATTTCAAAATAGCCGTGGACCAGCACGTTCCGCATACCGATGATTTTGTGCCAAGGGACGTCTGGCGCGAGCGCACGCACATCTTCGGGAAGCCCCTTGGCTGCTTCGCCGATGATTTGCAGGTGACGGAGGTACCATCCCTGTAACAATTCGTCCGCCTGGAACGCTTGCTTGTCGCGCCCGGCGTAACGCCCGATTGCCGCGATGGCCTCGAGCATGTCGCGCAGGCGCTCTGCCGGATCCCTCATACCGGAACCGCCTCGGCCAGGACGCGGCCCCTGATGCGCGTTTTCAGGCCCTTTTCAGTGACCACATCAACACGGCAACCCAGCAACGCTTCGAGTTCCGCCTGGAAACCGCCAAGATCGAGCAGAGACCTTCCAGGCTCCATGTCAACCAGGAAGTCTATATCACTCAACTCGTCAGCCTCTCCACGAGCGGCGGAGCCAAAAATGCGCACATGATGTGCGCCGTACTTCGCTGCGATACGCAGAATGTCTAACCTTTTTTCTTTAAGCAATTTCTCGTGAGCCATGTTTAGCTTTCCTCACGTTGCCATTATCACAAGCTTTGAGATCACAATTGTGATCTCAAATGTCAAAACCCAGGCCTTTGAGATTTGCGGCAATCGCCTTTTCCAGCTTTGCCGATTCCTGGAATTGCTCGCCCAGCGTGGCCGCCAGCCGCCTCATTTTCTCCTCGAACGGCTCGCCATCGTCTTCTTGAGCTTCTGCTCCCACATAGCGGCCGGGCGTGAGCACGTGGCCGTGCTTGCGGATCTCATCAAGCGCGGCGCTTTTTGAAAAGCCAGGGATATCCTCATACTTGCCGGCCTCCTTTTCGCCGCGCCAGGCGTGGTAAGTGCGAGCGATCTTCTGAATCTCTTCGCCCGTCAGTTCTCGGTGTGTGCGGTCCGCCATGCGCCCCATCTTGCGCGCGTCAATAAAGAGCACGTGGCCACGCCGGTCGCGAAAGCGGCCGTTTTTCCGATCACGCGCCAGGAACCAGAGGCAGGCCGGAATCTGAGTGGAATAAAAAAGCTGGCCGGGCAGCGCCACCATGCAGTCCACCAGATCGGCCTCGATGATCTTCTTGCGGATTTCGCCTTCGCCGGATTGATTGGAGGACATTGAGCCGTTGGCCAGAACAAAACCGGCAAGTCCCGCCGGCGCGAGATGAAAAATAATGTGCTGAACCCAGGCGAAGTTGGCGTTGCGCGCTGGCGGAATGCCGTACTTCCAGCGCTTGTCTTCGCGCAGCCGCTCCCCGCCCCAATCCTTCATGTTGAAGGGCGGGTTGGCAAGGATGTAATCCGCCTTGAGGTCTGGGAACCGGTCGTTGTGGAAACTATCGCCCTGGGCGATCTGGCCGTCAATGCCGCGCAGGGCCAGATTCATCTTGGCGAGACGCCACGTGGTGTAATTCAGTTCCTGGCCGTAGATGCTGATGTCGCCGCGCGCTTTGCCTCCGTTCCCATTGCCGGTCGCGTGCGCCCGGATGAATTCGACGGACTGCACAAACATGCCTGAGGATCCGCAGCAGGGATCGTAGACACGGCCGCGGAACGGCTCAAGCATCTCGACCAGCAGCTTCACAATGCAACGGGGAGTGTAAAACTCGCCGCCCTTCTTGCCCTCGGCGCTGGCGAACTGGCCGAGGAAGTACTCGTAGACGCGGCCGAGAATATCTTTCGCGTGTGCCTCATCTCCGCTCAGCTTGATGTTGCTGACCAGGTCGATAAGCTGGCCGAGGCGCTGCTTATCGAGCGCCGGCCGGGCATAATCCTTGGGCAGGACACCCTTGAGCGATGGATTGTCCTTTTCGATGAGCTCCATGGCGCTGTCCACCACTTCGCCAATCGAGGGCTGCTTGGCCTTGTCCTGCAAGTGGCTCCAACGAGCCTTTGGTGGAACCCAAAAGACATTGGCCGCCCGGTATTCATCAGGATCTTCGGGATCAGCGCCCTGGCTGCGCTCCGCTTCAAGCCGCGCGTGCTGATGCTCGAAAGCGTCCGAAATGTATTTGAGGAAAATCAGGCCCAGCACCACGTGCTTGTACTCGGCGGCATCCATGCTGCCACGGAGCGCATTGGCCGTCTGCCAAAGCTGCGCCTCGAAGCCGAGATTGGCCGAGGTCTCCGTGCTGTGGTTTGCGGTCGGTGGAGGGGCCATGGCTCGATATTATATGCGAGAAAAAGCAGGGCTGATTTATCAGCCCAAAGTGACCTGAACACGCCAACCAATCAGGAAGGGCTCCATAGCCAGACGGGCGACGGTGTATGGTTGGCCGCCGGCTACCGCTTCATTTCTTCCTTTTGGACCGCAACTCCCGTTTTGGCCTGTAGAATCGAAATTAGGTCCGCATAATCGTGTTTGTTGATTTCAAATGCGGCCACGTCTCCCTTGGCGACGGCCTTCGGGTCTTTCGCAAGCCGGTCCCGTTCTTCGGCGGCGGCCTTTGGATCGTTGTTGAGGTAAATCGTTAAGTAGTGGCGCTTCTTCTTGGAGAAGAGCATGGGCAGCGCCATCAGGCCGAGCGTGGTGACCCCAAGGGCAATGGTCGACCCGACGCGGCGCCCGACGTGCTCGCCGTAATCCATGGCGGTGATTGCGTTGTACGGAATGCTGACGGAGTTCCCTTGGTCGGGACTGAAGACGAGCGCGGTCTCAGCGGTCTGAAGCCGGCCTACCTCCCCTTTGGTCAGACTGGTCAGAGTTCCCGCGACGTACATGGATCGATGGCCGCGGACAGCTGCAAAGCAAACCGGTTGGAAAACCAACAAGAGGATCAACCCGGCGGAAAGATATCTTCTCATAACCCCTCCAGCGGCGTAATTAACTACTACATTACCGTATTTGTGGGCAGAAAGAAACGCCTTTTGGCCCGGAGGATTCCAGAGATTCCTTCACGAGTTACGCTCTCGCGTCTCGTTCCAGATCTTGTAAAACAAGGCGATGGAGCCCGGGGCGAAGCCGGCGTAATGATTGTTGTAGTACGCGTACACAATCTCGCCGCGATGGAGGAATTGGCGGATGAAGTGTGGGTTTCGCGCTCGCGGTTGATGATGATTTTGTCCCAGGTTTTCGTCTTCTGCTCGATTCCTTTCCGGTCGCCGATCCAGCGGATGTAAGTGAAGTGCGCCGTCAACACATCGAGCTTTTCGGCCAGTTGCGTGATGGTTGGCATCCAGACTTGATCGACCAGGACGAGGGCGATGCGGTGCTTGCGCAGAAGATTGAGAAGCGGCTGAGCGGTCCAGTTTCGGTTGCGGACCTCGACGGCGTAGCGGTAAGTGCGGGACAGGCGCTCAAGATAGCGGGCGAGCCGATCGGGAAACGCATCGCCATTCCGCATGGTTTCCTAGCTGAGATAAGGGAACTGCAGCAATAGCGGCTCCAGCTTCTCGCCAAGCAGCTCCATCACTCCCAGAAACTCCTCGGTTTCGCAGTCGCAATCCACCAGCAGCTTTTTATGAGTTATTTCGCCGGGGAATTTCGCGGCAAAGATGAAGACGGGCGGCGTCCGGTCACGCCAGCCCTGGACCATTTTGCGTGATGGAATGCGGTAGTAGGTGGAGTCAATCTCGACCGTTTTGAATTGCGTTGCGTGCCAACCGGCGCTGGCCTCGCTGCCAGGGAATGCCCGCCGCTACGCGACCGCCTCCTTACGACCCAGCCGGAACAGGTCGAATCTCAACTCGCTTGTTCGGGCCGCGGCGATTATTCTAAGCACTGCGAGAGAGTAACCGGTGTAATCGGTGTCTTCGAGCCGGCAAGTTGCCGAAGCGGTAGTGCCGATCTTGCCCGCGGGCTGGCGCTGGCTAAACCGGGCTTGGTGCGGATCTATCAGTGCTGCTTCGGGCGGTCTCTAACCCAGTCAAACAGGAAATCTCGGGAGACTGTTCTCAGCCTGCGCAGCAGGCGGTCCATTGTGAGCTCTCGCTGGGAAATTCCACAATTTTCGTCTTGCTACTACTGGTATCTTTCTACAGGTGTAAGAGTACAGGAACTACTAGCGGTGTTGCATCTTATGCAAATTCAATCAGATACAGGAAAAAGCGGATGCTGAATCACGTGGAAACGGACGCTGAATCACGTATGGAGCGGAAGGTGAATCACGTGGAAAACTTTGCAAGTGGCTCAAACTAGGCAATGGCGGCCGGACGCTGAATCACGTGGAAAACTCTCTAACTAAGGGGCACAGCGGAGGGCGTGACCCCTCAGATTTATCCCGTGCGGGATGTGCGGGTTGTGCCATTTCGGGTCTGCCCGGCAGCATCGCCAAGTTTCCACAGGGCATAGACGGGTCGGGAAAGATCGCGGGGCAGCCGCGGAGCGAGAGAGGGCTTGTCTGGGCGTCGCCAATGACGGACTCCGGCGGTTCCCGAAAAGTTCCGGGGCACGTGATATACCTTTGCGGGACCCGCGATAATGACGTACGCTGAGCTGTTCCCCACATTTGCCGCAAGGAGCCCGAGCCATGAAGAAAACCTACAAAGTGGAGCTTGAGATTACTCTCGACGAGGTGATGGAAAGCCAGGCGATTGAGGTAGCTCGTGAATACTACCGACAAGCCTGGGGTGCTCACGAACCCCTTGGCCAAAGTCACCGGCGTCTAAAAGAGATTCCTGCTGAGGAGTTCGTGTCGGATGCCAGGGATGCAATTATGGAATTGGCTGACGCTAACGAGTGGTTCGAGAAGGCGGGCGTCGAGGTGGTGGGTGTCTCATGTGGTGAACCGGAGGGCGATCAGGCCGGCCAAGAGCACCATCACCTTGCTGGGAAACGAGAGGGGTCAGAAGCTGCTGAGGAAGATGTCCGCCCTGGCGAATTGAACCTGGATGAATTCGAAACGGGGATGTACTTGTGCCGGTGGCCGAACGGAGAGTTTTCACTGGTAATGGCGGAAACGAGGAGGGACGCGCTGCTGGAACTCGACGAATGGGCTCCCGGACATGGCACTTGTCAAGAATTTTGTGTCTGAGAGATTCATTCTTCGCTCTCGAATCGTGACTGAAAGATGGCGTTGAACTGATCGAGGGCGGTTTGGACGGAGGCGGCGACGCGGCGCCAGCGTCCGGTTT
>Ga0209062_1003282_pt1 | contig 18998 bp, 13 predicted proteins | sample Coa_R2_2_FD_187158 | JGI IMG/M metagenome (GOLD analysis project Ga0209062, IMG submission 187158) | Surface soil microbial communities from Centralia Pennsylvania, which are recovering from an underground coalmine fire - Coalmine... | ecosystem: Environmental > Terrestrial > Soil > Unclassified...
CATTCCCTGCTATACTGATAACTTGAACTCCCATGCCGAAACGCACCTTTCAGCCGAATAACCGCCGCCGCGCGAAAACGCACGGGTTCCGCTCCCGCATGGCTACCAAGAACGGCCGGGCCGTGCTGTCCCGCCGGCGCGCCCGCGGCCGCTACAAATTGACGGTCAGTTCCGAGAGGTAGTCCTCTATCGCTGGTTTTCCGAAACGTGTTCGTCTGCTGCGATCCAAAGACTTCCGAAGAGTTTACGACACGGGCTCGAAATTCACGAGCCCGCTGTTCGCCGCATTCGTGGTCCGGGAGCCGGAGCAGGACGGTCCGCGGATCGGGTTCACCGTACCCCGCGCGCTCGGTAAAGCCGTGGTGCGAAATCGCATCCGGCGAAGGGTGCGGGAGGCCGTTCGATTGCATCTGGAACGGTTAGGTCCGCAGTGGTCCATCGTCATCAATCCCCGCCGCAAAGCGCTGGATGCGCCGATGCCGGACATCTGCCGGGAAGTGGAGCGGCTGTTTCTCCGCTGCAATGGATCATAACCCGCGGTCTCTGCGTATACAAAGCTTGTGTCTCACCCCTGCTGCCCCCCGCCTGCCGGTTTTATCCCACTTGCTCGGAGTACATGCGGCAGGCGGTGGAGCGGTATGGGGCGGCACGGGGAGTCTGGATGGGGTTGCGCCGGCTGGCGCGGTGCCATCCATTTCAGCCCGGCGGGTTCGATCCCGTCCGGTGATTGGCGCCTCAAACGGATTTGCCTCAAACGGATTTATTGAATGCCGGAAATCGTAAACGGCGGCAGCAGTAATCAGCCGCCCAAAGAAATGTCGATGGAATTGCGCCTGCTGGTGGCCTTCCTGCTGATGGGCGCGGTGATGTTCCTGACGCCCTATCTGTTCAAGAGCCAGGCGCCGGTGACGCCCGCGGGGCACAACCCGGGGCAGAAGGCGCAGACGGCGCAACCGGGGGCCGCACCGCTGCCTGACGGTCGCGGCTCGGTTGCGGAAACGGCGAAGGCTCCTTCGGAGGCCGTCGCCGCGCCGTCCTCCGCGGCGCCCGTGGCGCCGGCGACGGCGCAGCAGACGCTGCCGCCGTACGTGATCCAGACGAACCTGTTCCGGGTGGCGATCAGCAACCAGGGCGCGACCGTGCGGAGCTGGCAGCTTCAGAAGTTCAAGGGCAACGACAATAAGCCGCTCGAACTGGTGAATACGGCCTCGGGGCTGCCGTATCCCTTCTCCCTCTCTTTCCCCGAGCAGAAGCCGACCACGGACGTGAACTGGGCCTGGTACCAGCAGACGCCGGATGCGGACGGCCTGGGCGTGAAGTACGAGTTTTCCGACGGCCACACGGTGGTGCGGAAGAGCTTCCGGTTCCAGAAGGACAGCTATCTGGCGACCGTCGCGACCGATGTCACCGTGGATGGCAAAGCGGTCCGGGCGAAGGTGCAGTGGCTGGGCGGCTTCGGCGACCTGACGGTCTCGAACCCGTCGTCGAACCAGCAGGCGCTGTACTTCGACGTGCCGCAGAACAAGCTGGTGCAGCAGACGGCGCGCAGCGTCAAGAATGGGCCGGTCACGGTATCGGGCGAATTCTCCTTCGCCGGCGTCGCGGACCGGTACTTCGCGGCGGTATTCCTGCCGCAGGGCAACACCGCGATGGAGCTGACCACGACCGCGGATACGGTGCGCACGCCGGTCGAGGAAAAACCCGCGGCGTTCCCGGGGATCGCGGTCTCGACCGGCACGTCGAACCGGTTCGATGTGTTTGTGGGGCCGAAGGACCTGGACATCCTGGCGAGGGTCAACCCGAAGCTGACGCAGGTGGTGGACTTCGGCTTCTTCTCGATTCTGGCAAAGCCGCTGTTCCTGATCGTGAACTGGACGAACGACGCCCTGGTGCACAACTTCGGGTGGTCGATCGTGCTGGTGACGATTGCGATCACGTTTATCCTGTTTCCGCTGCGGCTCTCCAACATGAAGTCGATGCGGAAGATGCAGGCGCTCAAGCCGCAGATCGACGCCATCAACGCCAAGTATAAGAACCTGAAAATGACCGACCCGCGGAAGGCGGAGCAGCAGCAGGAGACGATGGAGCTGTACAAGAAGCACGGCGTGAACCCGATGGGCGGGTGCGTGCCGATGCTGATCCAGCTTCCGTTCTTCTACGCGTTCTACAAGGTGTTCACGGTGTCGGTGGAGATGCGCGGCGCGCACTGGCTGTGGGTGACCGACCTTTCGCAGCCGGAGCAGTTCGCGATCAAGGTGCTGCCGCTGCTGATGATCGCAAGCCAGTTCCTGATGCAGAAGATGACGCCGCAGGCGCCGGGCGGGGACCCCAACCAGCAGAAGATGATGATGTTCATGCCGCTGATCTTCGGCTACATGTTCTGGTTCTTCCCGAGCGGCCTGGTGCTATACTACTTGACCAGCAATCTGGTAAGCATGGGGCAGCAGTGGTTCTTCAACCGCACCGAACTGGCGCAGGAGGCCGCGCGGTCGGTGGAGCCGCCCCGAAAAAAGAACGGCAGGAAATGATCCAGTGACCGATCGAAAATACTCCGCGGCCTCGACCGGGCCCCGCATCGACAGCTTCCTGAACACCGTCCTCGAGGCCGGCGGCTTCGAGCTCAATTACGAAATCGCAGAGGCGGAGCCGGCCGAAGGCGACGTGGAGACCCCGGACCTGGTGGTGCGCTTCAGCGGGCCGGACGTGGACCTGCTGCTTTCCAATAAGGCCGAGCTGCTGCTGGCGCTGGAGCACGTCACCATGGAAATGCTGCGCATGCCCTCCGAGGACCATTCGCGCCTTTCCTTCGACGCGAACGATTACCGGGCGCTGCGCATCGAGGAGCTGCGGCTGAGCGCGATGACGGCGGCGGAGAAAGTGAAGCGCACCGGGCAGCCGTTCCGCTTCAACCCGATGAACAGCCGCGAGCGGCGCGTGATCCACATGGCGCTGCGCGGGGAGACGGCCGTGCGGAGCGAGAGCATCGGCGCGGGGCCGGGCCGGCAGGTGATCGTGTATCCTGCGGGCATGGCGAGCCTGCCCGAGCCGCCGCGGGATTTTATGCCGCAGCGGCGCAGCGGCGGGCGCGGCGGTCCGGGGCCCAAGGGGCCGCGCGACCGGGGACGCGCGGCGAAGCGGTAGCGGGCGTCTGTAGCGCTTTGAACCGCGGAGACACAGAGGACGCGGAGAAAGCGCGGAGAACGGCCGGGTTCATTCACCGCCGAGGCGCCGAGGAAATCTGCTGAGATCGCAGGATACCGGAGGCGTGGCGGGGGCGCGGTGCAGCGGTAGCTGGCGCTTGCCGCCCTTGAACCGCAGAGACACAGAGGACGCGGAGAAAGCGCGGAGAACGGCCTTCTCGATTCACCGCGGAAGCGCCGAAACGCCAAGGAAGACCCGTTGAGATTGCAGGACACCATTGCGGCCATATCTACGCCTCCGGGGCGCGGGGGCCTGGGGGTGATCCGCATTTCCGGCGCGGAGGCGCGGCGGGTGGCGGAGGCGGTCCTGCGCGTGCGCGGCGAATGGCGGCCCTGGCAGGCCCAGCTTGCGGAGCTAATCGACCGCGAGGGGCACGCGATCGACGAGGTGGTGGCGACCTATTTTGCTGCGCCGCGATCTTATACGGCCGAGGATGTCATTGAAATTTCATGCCACGGGTCGCCGGTCGTGCTGCGGCACGGGCTGGCGCGGGCGGTCGAGTGCGGGGCGCGGCCGGCCGAGCCGGGTGAATTTACGCTGCGGGCTTATCTGAACGGGCGCATCGACCTGCCGCAGGCCGAAGCGGTGCGCGACCTGATCGAGGCCACCACGCTGTATCAGGCGCGCGTGGCGGCGCAGCAGGCCGGCGGGTCGGTTTCGCGAAGGATCGCTCCGCTCAAGGAGCAACTGCTGGAGCTGATCGCGCTGCTCGAAGCGGGGATCGATTTCGCCGAGGACGATGTGAGCGTGGCGCCGGCGAGCGAGATCCTGCGGCGTATCGGGCCGGTGCTGGCCGGCGTACGGGCGCTGGCAGGAAGCTTCGCTTACGGCAGCCTGGTGCGGGAGGGAATCACGCTCGCGATCGTGGGGCGGCCGAATGTGGGCAAGAGCAGCCTGTTCAATGCCCTTCTCCAACAGGATCGCGCCATTGTGACCGACATCCCCGGAACGACGCGCGATCTGGTTTCCGAGACGGCGGCGATCGCCGGCATTCCGGTGAAGCTGTACGACACGGCGGGGATCCGCGAGGGCACGGAGCGGGTCGAGGCGCTGGGGATCGAGCGCAGCTACCAGGCCATGGCGGACGCGGACCTCGCGCTGGTGGTGCTGGACGCGACCCAGGCGGTGACGGCCGAGGACGAGGCGCTCATGGGGCGGGCCGCGCGGCGGATCGTGGTGGCGAATAAGGCGGATCTGGCGGATGCGCCGGCGGGCGTGCTGGGGGTTTCGGCGCTGACGGGCGCGGGGATTCCCGAGCTGCGCGACGGGATTCTGGCGGCGATTGCGCCGGAAGGCTTCTGCGAGCAGGAGAGCGGATTCATCACGAGCGTGCGGCACGAGCAGTTGCTGCGCGAATCGGCCGGGTATCTCGAAAAAGCGGCCGGCGCGGCGGAGAGCGGGATTCCGCACGAGATGGTGCTGCTCGATTTGTATGCGGCGCTGGCGCCGATCGATGCGATTACGGGCGCGACGACGGCGGACGATATTCTGAACCGGATTTTTTCGACGTTTTGTATCGGGAAGTAGGACTACCGCCGAGACGCCGAGGCGGCCAGCAGCACGGCCATGCACAAGAGCACCAGCAGGTTCCGGGCTGTCCGGGTGGAAATCACTGCGAATCAGTGTGCGCGGGCTCCGGTTCCCGGTGCAACCAATGGCAGGCGGGCACGTCTAAAACTTTGTATCCGTCGTTTCGTATATTCCCCCACCATGCTGAAAATGCGTCTGAACCGCCGAATCGTTTTGCTTCCGGCCGCCATTGCGTTGTGCGCGGGAGTGGCCCTTACTCAGTTGCCGCAAGGCATTCAGAAGGTCACTTCGGTCGAGGGCATCACCGAATACGCCCTGCCGAACGGGTTGCACGTGCTGCTGTTCCCGGACGACTCCAAGCCCAAGGTGACGGTCAACATGACCTACCTGGTGGGCTCGCGCTTCGAGGGCAACGGCGAGACCGGCATGGCGCACCTGCTCGAGCACATGCTGTTCAAGAAGACCAAGGACGGCCGCGATGTCAAGAAGGAACTCTCCGATCACGGCGCGGACTTCAACGGCACGACGTCGTACGATCGCACGAACTACTTCGAGACCGTCGCGGCGAGCGATGAGAACCTGAAGTGGGCGCTGAGCCTCGAAGCCGACCGCATGACCGGCATGCGGATCGAAAAGGAGCTGCTCGATACGGAAATGACCGTGGTGCGGAACGAGTTCGAGATGGGGGAGAACGACCCGTCGCGAGTCCTCGAGCAGCGCGTGCTGGCGGAAGCCTACAGCTTCCACTCGTACGGCCGGCCGACGATCGGCAGCCGCTCGGATATCGAGCACGTGCCGATCGAGAAGCTGGCGGCGTTTTACCACAAGTACTACCAGCCGGATAACGCGATCCTCACGGTGGCGGGCAAGTTCGACGAGGCCAAGACGCTGGCCTGGATCGCGCAGATGTTCGAGCCGTTGCCGCGTCCCAAGCGCGTGCTCGAAAAGACCTACACCGAGGAGCCGACGCAGGATGGCGAGCGCAGCGTGACGCTGCGGCGCGTCGGGGAGAATCCGGAGATCCTGGCGTGCTACCACGGGCCGGCGGGCGCGCATCCGGACAGCGCCGCGCTGGACGTGCTGGGCGAGATGATGAGCAGCGCGCCTTCGGGGCGGCTGTACAAGGCGCTGATCGAGAGCAAAAAGGCCGTCGGCGCGGCAATGGGCTTCGAATCGATGCACGACCCCGGTTACATCATCGCGGAGGTGCGGCTGAAGGGGGACCAGAACGTCGACGAGGCGCGGGACATCCTGCTGAAGACCATCGAGAACGTGGCCGCGCAGCCGCCCACGGCCGAAGAAGTGGAGCGGGCCAAGGCGCGCATTCTGAAGGAAATCGAACTGGGGCTGACGGATTCGGAATCGGTCGGGCTGACGCTGAGTGAGGCCGCGGCCGATGGCGACTGGCGGCTGCTGTTCCTCGATCGCGACGAAGTCAAGAAAGTGACGCCCGCGGACGTGCAACGCGTCGCGGCCACGTACCTGAAGTCCTCCAACCGCACGCTTGGCGAGTTCATTCCGACCAAGAATCCGGACCGCACGCACATTCCTCCGACGCCGGACGTGACGGCGCTGCTCAAGAACTACAAGGGCGGCCCGGCGGTTTCGCAGGGTGAGGCATTTGACCCGAGCCCGGCGAATATCGAGAAGCGCGTGCAGCGCTTCCAGCTTTCCGACGGCACCAAGGTGGTGCTGCTGCCCAAGAAGACGCGCGGCGGGACGGTGGTCGCACAGATGATTTTCCGCTTCGGCGATGAGAAAACACTGTTCGGCAAGCAGGCCGTGGGGCAACTCACCGGCGCGATGTTGATGCGCGGCACGACGCAGAAGACGCGGCAGCAGATCCAGGACGAGACCGACAAGCTCAAGGCACAGCTCCGGGTTTCGGGCGGCGTGAATTCGGCGAGCGCCGGCATGGAGACGACCGATGCCAACCTGGCGGGCGCGCTGCGGCTGGCCGCGGAGATCCTCCAGCATCCCTCGTTCCCGGCGAGCGATCTGGAGCAGATCCGGCAGCAGCGCATCGCGGGCATCGAATCCGGCAAAACGGAGCCGCAGAGCCTGGCGATGCTGGAGCTGAGCCGGCATCTGGCCGGCAACTATCCGCGTGGCGACCTGCGCTATGTTTCGACTCCGGACGAGCAGATCGAGGACCTGAAAAAGGTGACGATCGCGGACATCCGGCAGTTCTACCAGCAGTTCTACGGCGGCTCGAAGGATTCCGAGATCGCCATCTCCGGACAATTCGACGCGGCACAGATCAAGCCGCTGCTTGAAGAGCTGTTCGGCAAATGGAAGAGCCCGGCGCCGTACGCGTACGTGGCGAGCCCGTACCGCAAGGTCGCCCCGCTCGACCGGAACATTGAGACACCGGACAAGAAGAACGCGGTGCTGGTGGCCGGCGAGCTGACACAAATGACGGACCGCGACCCGGACTATCCGGCAATGATTCTGGCCGACTACATGCTCGGCGGACCGTCGAGCTCGCGCCTGTTCACGCGCATCCGCGAGAAGGAGGGACTGAGCTATGAAGTACAGACCGCTCTCGAAGTGCCGACCGAGGACGATGGCGCCGAGCTTCTCGGGATGGCCATTGCCAATCCGCAGAACGAGCCGAAAGCCGAAGCCAGCTTCAAGGATGTGCTGGCGGAGACCCTGAAGAATGGCTTCACCGCCGAGGAAGTGGCCGCGGCCAAGAAGGCGTGGCTCGAAGAGCGGCAGGTGGGGCGGTCGCAGGATGGAGCATTGGCCGGACTGCTGATGAGCCGCGAGCGCTACGGGCGGACGCTCGAGTGGGACGCGGCGCTCGAAGCCAAGGTGGCCGCGCTCACGCCGCAACAGATCAGCGACGCTTTCCGGCGCCACGTCGATCCGGCGGCCATGAGCTACGTGAAGGCCGGGGACTTCGCGCAGACGACCGCACAAAAGTAAACCATCGGCCGCCGATGGACCCGGATAAACGCAGATCGGATTTCCGGTCTGCGTGGATCGGCGTGCATCGGCGGCCGTGGTGTTTTTGGGAGTGGAACTTGGCAAGCCGCTAAAATAGGGTCTTGCTGAAAATCTACATTCCCGATGATGCCCCGCCGGTGCTGCGCTCTAGCGCGGTCTGGCCGGAGATCGAGGCGCGCGCGGCGCTTGAATACCACGACACGCTTCCCGGCAGCGAAGACGGGCTGATCGCGCGCATTCGGGATGCGGAGCTCGTACTGAATATCCGCTCGTCGTCGAAGTTCACGGCGCGGGTCTTCGAGGCCTGCCCGCGGCTGCGGCTGCTTTCGCTGTGGGGCACGGGGACGGACCACGTCGATCTGGAGGCGGCGGCGCGGCATGGTGTCGCGGTGACGAATACTCCGGGGGTCTCCGCGGTGTCAATTGCGGAGCACACGCTGGCGCTGGTGCTGGCGGTGGCGCGGCGGATTCCGCAGGTGGACCGGGCCACGCGAGCGGGCGAGTGGGCGCGCGGGCAATCGGTGGAGCTGCGGGGCAAGACGTGCGGCATCATCGGGCTGGGAGCGATCGGGCGTGAGTTCGCGCGGCTGGCGGCGGGGATCGGGATGCGCGTCGCGGCGTGGACCATGCACCCACGGCCGGGGGATGCGATCGTGCCGCTCGAGGAAATCTACCGCACGGCGGACGCGATCAGCCTGCACTTGCGGCTTTCTCCGGAGACGGCGGGCTTCGTGGGCCGGGCGCAGTTCGCGCTGATGAAGCCGGGCGCGATCCTGATCAACACGGCGCGCGGCGGGATCGTGGATGAGGCCGCGCTGATCGAGGCGCTTACGACCGGGCGCATCGGCGGGGCCGGGCTCGACGTGTTTGCCACCGAACCGCTGCCCGCGGGGCATCCGCTGACGAAACTCGATAACGTCGTGCTGACGCCGCACTGCGCCGGGATTACGCCGGAAGCGATGGAAGCGGGGCTGCGGATGGCGGTGGAAAACATCTGGGCGTTTCTGGACGGGCGATAGCCGCGCTACCGCGGCCACGAGCGCTCCCAGCCGCGCCACCAGCCGGTGCTTTCGAGGTTCAGCGCGTTCCAGCAGAGGTCGATGGCTTCGGGGTCGCCGCGCAGCACGCGGGCGCGGGAGGCGGCCGCTGGTAAGGGCACAAGCTGCGCCAGGCAGTCGAACACTGCGCCGCGGTCGCGAGGCGAGGCGCGCGTCAACAGGTGCCAGAGCGTGAGGCCATCGCGCGGGCGTGCGGCGGAGAGCACGGCTGCGAGCGCGCCGGTATCGCCGGTCTCGAAACGAGCGAGCGCCTGCTGGAGCGCGGGCGGAGCGTCTTCGTACACGGGGATGCCCGGCCCGGCGCCCCGGCGGGTAATGCAGCGGGCGCCCGCGGGGATGAAGGATTCGCGGCCGTGGTACTCGAACGCCACCCAACCCATCGATACGGTCAGCAGACCGTCGCCCGCGGGATCGACCTCCATCGTGTACTCGCAGCCGAGGTCCACGGCGCGGGCGGACGGCGTATCGAGCACGAACCGGCGCGGCGGGGCCCAGATGACGGCGTGCAGGCGGCCGCGATCGAGCGCGACGCGGCGCTGCGCGGCGGCGCGCATTTCGGAATCGGGGCCCAGTTCGATGCGGCCGAGGGCGTCGTCCTGCAATGCGAGGTGCGCGCCCGGAGCGGTGCGCAGCACCTCGCCGGCACGGAGCGGCATGTCCTGACGAGCGCTACTGCCGCCGATCAGCGCACGGCCTTCGACGCTCGCCACGCGCCATTCGGTAACCGGCGGCGCAGCGGCGAAATGCGACAGGCCGGCGGCGGCGATCGCGACGGCCGCCGCCGCGGCCAGCGCGGCATAGGGCTTGCGCCGCGGCCGCGGGGCGCGATGGCGCAAGGGCGCGAGCAGGCTTTCGAGGCGCTCGATTTCGGGGTCGACGGGACCCGTACGGTCCCACAAATACTGGTCGCTCACAGCAGCCTCCGCAGCATTTTCATTCCCCGGCACAGGTTGACCCGCACGGATTCCGGAGTGAGTCCGGTGCGGCGCGCGATCTCGGGCCCGGTCATGCCTTCGACGAGGCGCAGGATCAGAGTCTCGCGGTACGCTTCGGGCAGCGAGCGGATGCGCTCCAGGATCTCGAAGGCGCGGCCGGCGCCGCCCGCGGCCAGTTGGGCGTTCGCGTGGCGTTCCTCTAGCGGCATCAGGCGGCGCGATTCGCGGAAATAGTCCGCGGCGCGGTTGCGCGCGATGGCGGCCAGCCAGCCGCGAAAGGCGGCCGCCGTGCGCAGGGCCGGGAGTTGTTTCATGGCGGAAAGGAAGACGTCCTGAACGAGATCTTCCGCAGCGGTGGGTGTGACGCGCGCCAGCAGGATGCCGTGCACCATGCGGGCATAGCGCGTATACAACTCGCCGAAGGCCGCACGGTCGCCTTCGGCGGCCGCGCGGATCAGGCCGTCCTCTTCGTCGTGGGCGGCGGTGGCTTCGGCGAACACCAGCATCATTCTACGGCTCCGGGCGGCGGGCCGGGCATGCCCGTCCCCTACAACATCGCCTCGACTTCGGCGGCGGTAAAAGCCTTCATCGAATATCTGGCATGCAGCCGGTCGATGCCTTCCGGCCCGGCCGTTACCAGTGTGTTGGTGAACTGCGTGGGATTGCGCGCGACGATTTCGATGACCCACTTCCCTTCCCGCGGCCATTGCTGTGTCAGCGCGTAAGAACCGGCGCCGGCCAGCCGGGTCACCCGCAGCGGGATCGCGCGGCGCTCGCCGTTCACGATACCGACGGCGGTGGCAGTGACCTCGGCGGTTGCCGGGTCGTGGCACCCGGCGGCTTGAATCACCAGAACCGCGTTGAGCTTGCGCGCTTCGGGATTGCCTTCGGGGTTGCCCAGTTGCAGAAAGAAGCCGCCGGCGAACAGCGGAGCGGCCAAAACAGCCAATAGAAACGTCTTTCGCATCGAGTGTCCCTCCTTGAGGATTCGATTTGCGGGGGAGACGCGCGGGGACGGGCCAGCGTTAACCAGCGTGCTACGATTGCGTTTTCATGGTTTCCGCCCGCCTGAGAGCCCCGCTGATTGCGGTCGCCCTGATCGCGATTTTCACGGCGCAGAGCTTCTTCGCTAGCCTGCAGAAGAGCCCGACCAGCGACGAACCGGCGCACATCGCGGCCGGGCTTTCCTATCTCGAGACGGGGATTTTTCACATCAACATTCAGCATCCGCCGCTGATCAAAGAGCTGAGCGCGGCGGCGCTGGTGGCGGCGGGAGTGCATTATCCGCGGACCGCCGAGGCGATGGACGTGGTGAAAGCGCCGCCCAACAATTCGGGACGGGAATGGCAGGTGGGGGACGGGATCATCGCGAGCGGCGGGGCGGACCGTGTGATGTTCTGGGCGCGGCTGCCGATGATCCTGGTGGCGGCGCTGCTAGGTGTGGCGTTATTCCTGTTCGGCCGGAAGGTGGCGGGCGAGGCGGCCGCGCTCGGCGCGGTGTTTCTGTATGCGTTCGATCCCAATGCGCTGGGGCATTCGTATCTGGTGACCACCGATATCGGCATTGCGGCTTTTTCCCTGCTCTTTTTGCTTGCGCTGTGGACGTATCTGGAGCAGCCGACGCGCGCGCGGCTGATCCGGTGCGGCGTGGCGATGGGTCTAATGCTCAGCGCCAAATATTCCGCGATCTTCCTGGTTCCTGTGGCCGCCGTTCTGTTGCTCGCGGCGGCGGTGCGTCGCGAGCCGGCGGCGATGGCTGCAGCCGCGCCGGCACGCGCGCGGAAAGGGCGCACGCAGCCTGCACCGGCGCCGCGGCGCCAATGGACGGTCGATCGGGCGGCGCTGCGGCGCTTCGCCGGAGCGTTCGCCGGCATGGGCGCAATTGCCTGGCTGGTGGCGTGGGCACTGTTTTTCTTTCACGGCGGTCCGTGGATCTATCTGGACGGCGTCGAGAGGGTGAATGCGGATCACAATCCGAATTTCGTGGCGTACCTCGCCGGCGATTTGCAGCCGCGCTTCACGTGGTACTTCGCGTGGTGTTATCTGCTGAAGGAGCCGCTGGCGGCGATTCTACTGGCAGCCGGCGGGGCATGGCTGCTGGTCCGGAGCCGGAGCATCCCGGGGCTCGGCAAGCTGTTCGTGGTGCTGCCGCCGGCGGCGATCTTCGCGGCCTGCACCTGGCGCGCCGATGACCTGGGCATCCGCTACCTGATGCCGGCCCTGCCGTTTGCGTGGCTGCCCGGCGGCATGGCGCTCGCGGCACTCGCCCGATCCGCACGGCGCGCCGGACGCGCGGCGGCGGTCGCGCTGTGCGTGTGGCTGGTGGTTGCAGCCGCCGGAATTTACCCCGATCATCTTTCCTATTTCAATGAATCGGCCTGCCTGCTGGACGACCCCGCGCAACTCGGCTGGGATGGAGGCAGCCGCTGCGGCGCGGCCTGGCTGGGCGATTCCAACGTGGATTGGGGACAGGGGCTGAAGCAATTGAAGGCGTGGCTGGACCGGCATGCCGCCCGTCGCCCGATCTACCTGGCCTGCTTTGTGTGCGTGCCGCCGGAAACCTACGGCATTCATGCCACCATACCCGATCTGTCGCAGCCGCCGCGGCCGGGAGTGTACGTCATCAGCAGCCATTTCGAAGGGTCCGTGCCGGCGCTGGGCCGCAAGATGCAGACGCCCTTGGGATACTGGCTGCCGCGCGTGCGGCCGACGGCGATCGTAGGCCATGCCTATTACATCTACGATTTCGGAGGAGCGCAGTGAGGCGCGGGGAGGCGCCGGTCAGGGCGCAGAAACGCGAGGTTGCGCCAGCTACATCGCCATCCCCGCCTGGCGTCCGCTCGCTCGCGGACTGGCGGTGGCTGGCAGGGCTGCTGGCGATCGCGCTTGCGGCCTACGCCAACTCGATCCACCTCGGCATCGCACTCGACGGGCACGCGATGATTGCGGACCAGCGCACGCACGCGGCTACGCTGGAAAACCTCCAGCTGATTTTCACGAAGGGCTATTGGTGGCCGGGGGCGCGCGACCGCCTGTACCGGCCGCTGGTGCAGCTCTCGTTTCTCGTTCAGCATGCCATTTCCGGCAGCGGAACGAATCCGGCGGGCGATCACGCGCTGAACCTCCTGCTGCATGCCCTGAATGTCTGGCTGGTATTTGCTCTGGCGCGGCGCCTCTTCCACCGGGCGCAGCCGGCGTTCTTCGCGGCGGCGCTGTGGGCGGCGCACCCCATCGGCGTCGATTCGGTCACGAACCTGGCCGGCCGCGCGGACCTGCTCGCCACGCTGGGCGTGCTGAGCGGGCTCGTGGTGTATGCGCGGGTCTGCGAGGCCCAGGCACGGCCGTGGGCCAGTTACCTCGGGCTGTTCGCGGCCGGTGCGCTGGCGGTGTTTTCGAAAGAGAGCGGCGCGGTGCTGCCGGGCCTGATGCTGCTGTGGGATCTGACCCGCGGATTCGGCGGCCGGGCGGGCATTGCGCGGCGCCTGCCGGCATATGGCGCGGCGGCGGGGGCGCTGCTGGTCTATTGGGTGATGCGCGAGCGCGCGCTCGATTTCGCCGCGGCTCCGTTTCTGGCGCTGCTCGACAATCCCCTGCATGGCGCCGGGTTTTGGGCGGCGCGCTGGACGGCCGTGAAAGTCATCGGGATGGATCTGGCGCTGCTGGCGTGGCCCGTGAACCTGAGCTGCGACCGCTCCTTCGATCAGATCGCGATCTCGGGTCCCGCGGACGCGGGCGCGTGGGCGGCGCTGTTTGCGGTGGCCGGTATCCTCGTTGTCGTGGTGGCGCGCCGGCGCCACGACCCGCTGCCGTTCTGGGCGGCGGGATTCTTCGGCGTGGCGCTGCTGCCGGTTTCGAACCTCGTGGTGCAGATCGGCGCAACGATGGCCGAGCGGTTCCTCTACCTGCCTTCGATCGGATTCGCGGTGACCGCGGCGGCGCTGGTTTACCGGTGGGCCCGGCCGCAGTACGCCGCCGCCATCCTCGGCACGGTGGTGGCGCTGTACGCCGCGCGGACCATCGCCCGCAATCCGGATTGGGACAACGATCTGACCCTGACCGCCCATGACCTGAAGTCCGCGCCGGAGAGCTTCCGGCTGCGGGAAATGCACGGCGAGTTTCTCTTCACGACCGACCCCGGCGCGGCGGAGGCGGCCATTGCGGATGAGGAGATCGCCTGGAGGCTGCGCCAGCGCATGCCGCTCTTCGCCTCGTATCCGCAGGTTCCCGCGGGCCTCGGCCGGCTGTACGGCGCGATGGCGGACCGCGTGGGGGCGTCGACGCCGGAGGGGATGGCGTGGCAGGCCAAGGCGCTCGACGTGCTGCGGCGCGGGACGGAGATCGCGAGCGCCACGCAGCAGGCATTCGACGCCGCGCAGGCGCAGGCAGGCAGGGGGCCCGGCGCGCTGCTGCCGCAGCAGGTCGCGTGGGACTTTCTTGCCCTGCGCTGCCACGCGATGGGGCGGCACGCGGAGGCGATCGAGGCATGGCGGCAGGCCCGCGCCATCGAACCCGCGAACGTCCGCTATTACGCCGGCCTTACGGATTCCTATGCACAGATGGGCAACGCGGCGATGGCGGCCACGATGGCGCTCGAGCAGGGGCTGGTGTTCGGCTTCACCCCGCAGGTAACCGAGGAGATCGCGCGGCGCTACGAGGCGGTACCGGACGGCGCGTGCGCGGTGACGCGGCAGGGCGGCGTGGCGGTGCTGAATTCCGGCTGCGCTCGCGTGCCGCGCGATCTCTGCGTGGCGATGGACGACCTGAGCGGCATGTACGAAGCGGCGCGGGATGGTGCCCGAGCCCGCGACTTTCGCTCGCGCGCCAGGCAGGCGGGCTGCGGCGCGCGGTAGAGCGGACCCTACATCCGCGCCAGGTGGATGCTGCCGTTCGAGGTGCTGAGATCGAGCAGCGGGCCGCCGTTGCCAAGGATGCCGTCGATGCGGTTGCGGCTGATTTCGCCTTGCATGCGGACGTCGAAATCGCTGGTGACGTGGGCGTTTGACGTGCGGGCGGAGACGCGAGCATCGATTCCTTCGGGCGCCCGCACGGTGATGCCGCCGTTCGAGGTGTGGGCGCGGACGCTATCGCGGATGCGCTGCGGGAGGCGCAGCTCGATGCCGCCGTTCGAGGTCTCGACGCGGATCGGGCCGTCGGCGCGCTCCAGCTCCGCGGTGATGCTTCCGTTGGAGGTTTCGGCGTCGAGAGCTCCGCTCAGACCGGCGGCGCGGATGCCGCCGTTCGAGGTGCGCAGATGGGCCGGCCCGGCGGCGCCGGAGACCCGGATGGCGCCGTTCGAGGTGCGGGCAAGTTCGATAACAGCGGTGCGCGGGATTTTGATCAGCAGGCGCGCGCCGGTGTTGCCGTGGCGCTCGGCGGGGCGGCTGACCCGCACCGAGGCCGCATCCGGCGAATGATCGACGGCGACGTCGATGTGGTCGGCGATGTCCTGCGTCGGGCCGTACTTGGTCCCGCTGATATCGATCAGGTTCTGGTCCCAGCCGGAGACTTCGATGCTGCCATTGAAGGTTTCGACGGACACTTTGCCATTCGAATTCAGCGGATAGCTGTAGTGAAAATCGCGGTCGTAGCGCGCGGTGGCGGCGAAATCCTCGATATCGCAGGCGGCGAGGGCGAGCAGGCCGGCGGCGGCCGGAACAAGGAGCAGGCTTCGCATATGAGGCGATACGCACGCGTCCATCGATTTGTTCCCGGCGTCCGCTCAAGATCTCCGGCCGCCCGCCGATAAGTCGAAGGAACCGACAATTTGCGCCCTTTATGCTTGCCCTGATTGGCATTCTCCTGGTGTTCGCTGCCGTAATCGGAGGGTTCCTGGTGGAGCGCGGGAATCCCTATGTGCTGATGCAGCCGGCCGAGGTGTTGATCATCGGTGGGTCAGCGCTGGGAATTGTTCTGGTCTCGAACCCACCTTCGGTGATCCGCCGGATGGCCTTGGGAGTGGTGCGGGCGTTCCGTCCGCCGCCGTGCAATACGCAATCGTTCGTGCGCCACCTGCGCATGCTATACGAGCTATTCGTCTACTCACAGCGCGCAGGCGGGGTGATGCAGCTCGAGAACGATATCGAAGACCCGGAGCGCAGCCGGATTTTTTCGAACTATCCGGAGTTCCTGCGGGACCGGGTGACGCGCGACCTGGTCTGCGACTCGCTGCGGATGCTGGTGATCGGGGTGACGACGCCGCAGGAGCTCGACCGGCTGATGGATATCGATATCGAAGTGCAGCGGCGGTGCGGCCACGAGCCGGTCAACGCGCTGAGCTCGGTGGCCGAGGCGCTGCCGGGGCTCGGCATTGTAGCCGCGGTGCTCGGGGTGGTGATCACGATGGGAGCGTTGGGCAGCGCGCCGGCGACGATCGGGGAGAAGGTGGCGGCGGCGCTGGTGGGGACGTTTCTCGGCATTGTTCTGTGCTACGGGGTGGTCGGGCCGCTGGCGGCGCGACTGGAAGGCGTTGGGGAAATGCAGGCGCTGTTCCAGCATGTGCTGCGAATCGCGATGGTGGCATTTGCGCGCGGGGCTTCGCCGATCCTGGCGATCGAGTATGCACGGCGCTCGATTCCGCCGGAGCTGCGGCCGACGTTTCTCGACCTGGAGCGGGCGATCAAGCGCGACGCAGTGATTCCGGCGCCGCCGAAGCCGGTGGAGGCGAGCGGTGCCGCCTGAGGGCGGGTTCGCGCTCGAGCGGCGGGGCGTGCGGCGGCGGCGCAGCGGCGCCTGGAAGGTGGCGTACGCGGATTTCATGACCGCGATGATGTCGCTGTTCATCGTGCTGTGGCTGATGAACAGCAATACGGCGGTGCAACAGGCCGTGAGCGGGTATTTCCGGGACCCGAAGGCCTACACGCGCAAGCTGGGCGCCGGACCGGCCGGGTCCGGCGAGAGCCTGCCCGTGAACCGCGCCAACGCGCGCGATCTGCAGCGGCGGATCGAGGAAGCCCTGCGGCGCGCGCCCGACTTCCAGGCGATGCGGGAGCACATCCAGGTGAGCGTGACGGGCGAAGGGCTGCGCATCGACCTGGTGGAGAGCGAGGAGGGGATGTTTTTCGTCACCGGCAGCCCGGACCCCACGCCCGCGGGCGAGCGGCTGCTGGGCACACTGGCGCATGAGCTGGCCCGGATGGGCAACCCGATCGTGATCGAGGGCCACACCGACGCGCATCCGTTCCGCAATGCCGGCCCGACGAGCGGCTACACCAACTGGGAGCTCTCCGCCGACCGCGCCAACGCGGCGCGCCGGGTGCTGCACCGCTACGGGGTCGGCGCCGGGCAGGTGGCCGAGGTGCGCGGGTTCGCGGACCGGAAACCGATGAAGCCCGACGCGCCGGGGGATGCCGGCAACCGGAGGATTTCGGTGGTGGTCAAGATCGACGAGATGTAGGGGCTATTCCTCGCGCAGCGTCTGCGCCGGGTCGATGCGGAGGATGCGCAAGGACGGCGCGAGGCAGGCGAGCGCGGCGACGGCGAGCAGCATCGCGGCGGAAAAGAGGAAGCTCGCGGGATCGCCGGGGCGCACGCCCCAAAGCAAATGCTCCAGGTAGCGGGCGGCGACGCGCGAGAGCACCCAACCGGCGGCGATGCCGGCGCCCGCCAGTGCCAGGCCTGGCCTCATGGTTTCAATGACCGCCTGGCGCGCGCTCGCGCCGAGCGCCATGCGGACGCCCAGTTCGTGCGTGCGCTGCGTGACCGACTGCGAAATCATGCCCGCCACGCCGAGCGCGGCGAGCAGCAGCGCGAGCGCGGCGACGATCGAAAAGAGCGTGGCGCGGTAGCGCTGGTCGAGCGTGATGCGGCCGCGCAGATCGTCGATAGTGCGGAAGGCGGCCACGGGCAGGAGCGGGTCGACGGACGCCACGGCCGCTTGCACCTGGGCCTCGACGGCAGCGGGGCGGACACCGGGTGCAACGCGGATCACCCACTTGGGCGCGAACCAAGTGTGGAGGACCGGAATGGACCGGTCGCTCACCTGCGCCGCGGGAACGTACAGCGTGGGTTCGACCGCAAGCGGCCCAAGATTCCTTTCGAGGCCGCTGTTTTGCTGCACATCGCCGACGATTCCGACGATCTCCATCGTCCCTCCCGCGCGGATATGGCCGCCCAGTGCTTCGTGGTGCGCATAATATTTGCGGACGAACGACTCGCTGGCGATGGCCACCGGCGGGCTGCCCGCGCCGTCGGTCTCGCGGAAGATGCGGCCGCGCCGCAGCGGGATGCGCAGGGTATCGAAGTAACCCGGGGTGCAGTACACCATTTCGACGCCGTGGCCCTGACGGTCGTCGCCGTCGATCGTGCGGAAGCCGTCGTTGAGCGGCCGCTCGTAGGGCAGCGTCAGCGCCACGGCGGCGGATTGGACGCCGGGAATCGCCGCGATGCGATCGAGCGAGCGGGTATAGAGCTGGTTCACGGCGGCGCTGGTGCGGTAGCGGGCGTCCTGGAGCGATATTTCGGCGGAGATCACGCCGCGCGGGTCGAAGCCCGGATTGAGGCCGTTGAGGAATTCGAGGGTGCGGACCAGCAGGCCGGCGCTCACCAGCAGGACCAGGCTGAGGGCGATCTCGGCTGCCACCAACGTTCCGCGCGCGCGCCGGCGGCGCGCGCCGGCCACGCCGCGTCCGCCCTCGACGAGAACGGCGCGGAGATCGACGCGGCTCGCGCGCAGCGCCGGCGCCATGCCGAACAATATGGCGGTTGCGGCGGATAGCGCCGCCATAACGGCTGCGGCGCGGGCATCCAGCACGATCGGATGCCATAACTGCAGCTTTTCCGCTCCGAGCGCCTTGAGCCAGCCGAGCATACCCCATCCGGCGGCAAGACCGAGCGCGCAGCCGCCCATCGCAAGCACGAGGCTTTCGACCAGCAATTGCCGGACGATGCCGGCGCGGCTGGCTCCGACAGCGAGGCGCGTCGCGACCTCCCGCTGCCGCGCCGCGGCACGCGCGAGCATCAGCGCGGCGATGTTCACGCAGCCGATGATCAGCACCATCAGGACCGCGCCCCAGGTGATCCACAACTGGCTGCGCGAGCCGGCAGTGAGTCCCTGCTGCAGCGGCACTACCTGCTCCTGAAAGTCCTTGTACTCCCGCGGGAAGCCGGGCGTCTCGAGAAGGGCCTGGCTGAGCGCTTTCAGGTCTGCATTGGCCGCGGCCCAGGTAGCGCCGGGACGGAGACGCGCGACTACGCCGTAGTTGGTTCCTCCGCCCTCGCCGGTGGCGGTGGGGCGAAGTGGCGTCCACAGATCCGTGGGCGCATCGGAGCGGAACCCGCGCGGCATGATGCCGACCACGGTGTAGGGCTGGCCGCGGAGCTGGAT
>Ga0209062_1003286_pt1 | contig 18992 bp, 15 predicted proteins | sample Coa_R2_2_FD_187158 | JGI IMG/M metagenome (GOLD analysis project Ga0209062, IMG submission 187158) | Surface soil microbial communities from Centralia Pennsylvania, which are recovering from an underground coalmine fire - Coalmine... | ecosystem: Environmental > Terrestrial > Soil > Unclassified...
CTCGATCAGGCCTTCGAGATCGGCCAGCGGGCCGTTGAGACCCGCCGCGCCGAGCGGTGGTGTGAGATGGCCGATCGTGACGGCGGCCAGCCGGCGCTTGGCCTGCACCGCCTCGCCCGGATTGTTCACGATGAAGGGATAGATCACCGGCACCGGCCCCAGGACGGTCTCGGGCCAGCACGACGACGACAGCGCCAGCGCCTTGCCCGGCAGCCATTCCAGCGTGCCGTGCGTGCCGAGATGGATCAGCGCGTCGATCTTCTCGTCGTCGCGCAGCCAGCGATAGACCGCGACATACGCGGCGCCCGGTTCGGCGGAGGTGTCGTGATAGGCCGAGCCGCGGTCGGGCTGCAGCAGGACGAGGACGTTGCCGCAACGCAGATGCGGCTCGGTGCGGTCGAGCAGCGGCGCGATGTCGGCCGGCTGCCAGTCCTTGTCGCCGATGTCGTAACCTTCGGCTCTCAGGAGCCGCAGAATTTCGAGCGTGCTTTCCGTCGTGTCGAGACCGACGGCATAGCCGGCGCGGCCGCCGCGCGCCGGGTAGTCGGACAGCACCAGCGCAATCTTGCGTCCATGACGCGGCTTGCGGCCGAGCCGCGCCCAGGCGGCCGCGAGCTTGGCGACATAGTCGACCCGATCGGGCTCGGCGCGATGGCGCACGCTGGCGAACTCCAGGCGCGGATCGACCTCGGCTTCCGCCTTGAAGGAGATCGCGCGGGTCAACAGACGGCCGTCGAGCTCCGGCAGCACGACGTTCATCGCAAGGTCTGCCGGCGAGAGGCCGCGGCCAGCCTCGACCCACGCCTCGCGCGCGCTGCCGGACAGGACGACCTGCAGCACCGGAACGTCGGCCGCATCGAGCACGGTCGTGTCGTCCTCGCGCATCGCGGAGAACGCAGTCGTGTTGAGGATCACCGCCGGCCGGTGCGTCTCGATCAGGTGCGTGAGTCCAGCTTCGATCGCCTTGTCCTTGAGGCTACTGACCGCGACCGCGACTGACGACAGGCCTTCACGATCGAGCGCGGCCATCAGCGCCGTCACCGGCTCGTAATCCGCCGCGAGAAGGTTGGCACGATAGAAGACGACCAGCGCGACCGGGCGGGAATCCCGCACTTCACCCAGTACGGTGATCGGCCCAACCGCGACCGGCGGTTGCCAGGAGATCGCACGACCGAGCAAGGTGCCGGCATAGCGCAGGGCGTTGCCGAGATTGTCCGGTCCGCCTTCACGGAAGAAACGATCGAGCAGATCCAGCGCATCAGCCGGAACCGTCGACATCGCGGCGAGTTGCGCATCCGGCCGATCGTCGCCGGGCAGGGCGGCGAACAGCACGCCATGGTCGCGCGCGGCGTCGGCGATGCGCTCCAGCCCGTAGCGCCAATAGTCGAGGCCGCCCAGGCAGCGCACGACCACCAGCTTCGCGCGCGCCACGACGCTCTCGACGTAGAGATCGACCGACATCGGATGGCGCAGGCGCTTGAGGCTGGCGAGCCTCAGCGTCGGAAGGCTGTCCGCCTCGCGCTGCCAGGCAACGGCCAGCGCCGACAGGTCGCTGTCGGAGAAGGACAGCACGATGATCTCGGCCGGCGACTGACCGAGATCGACGGCGACGTCGGCCTCCTCGAGCGTCGCAAGCTGGGTCGCCAGAACATGCATTTTCAGCCCAGAATCAGCGCCTCGATGGCCGCCTTGTCGAGGCCCTTCTCGCCGATCACGACCAGCCGGCCCTGGCGTGCGCCCGCGGCCCACTTGCGGTCATACTGATGCTGGAAGCGGCTGCCGACGCCCTGCACCAACAAACGCATCGGCTTGCCGGCGATGTCGATGAAGCCTTTCATGCGCAGGATATCGTGCGCCGCGGCCGCCTTGGCGAAGCGGTCGATCACCATCTGCGGCGAGTCGAAAGCGGGCAGGTCGACGATGAAGGTGTCGAAGTCGTCGTGGTCGTGCTCGCCCTCGCGATCGTGGTGCGACGGGCGGCTGGCGAGATCGGCCTCGGCGCCAGCGCCCAGCCCCAGCAGCACGGCGATCGGCACCTGGCCGTTCTGCGTCTCCACGACCTTCACCGCGCGCGGCAAGGTCTTGCCGAGACCGGCGGTCACGTCCTTGCGCTGCTCGTCGGACATCAGGTCGGCCTTGTTCAAGATCACGAGATCGGCGCAGAGGAGCTGGTCCTCGAACACCTCGTCGAGCGGATTGTCGTGGTCGAGCGATTGGTCGGTGGCGCGCTGGGCGGCGATCGCTTCGGGATCGTCGGCGAAGCGGCCCGCGGCGACCGCGGCGCCGTCGACCACGGTGACCACACCGTCGACCGTGACGCGCGAGGCGATCTCGGGCCAGTTGAACGCCTTGACCAGCGGCTTGGGCAGGGCGAGGCCCGAGGTCTCGATGACGATGTGCTCGGGCGGCGAGGGCCGGTCGAGCAGGCTCTTGAGCGCCGGAATGAAGTCGTCGGCCACGGTGCAGCACAGGCAGCCGTTGGCCAGCTCGACGATCGCATCCTCGGGACAGTTCTCGACGCCGCAGCTCTTCAGGATCTCGCCATCGATGCCGACATCGCCGAACTCGTTGACGATCACAGCGAGGCGGCGGTCGGCATTCTCCAGCACGTTGCGCACCAGCGTGGTCTTCCCTGCGCCCAGGAAGCCGGTGACGATGGTGCAGGGCACCTTGGCCAGAGTGCTCATATCGACGGCTCCTTCATCGTCATCGGCGGGACGCGCGCGATCGTGTTCTTGCGGACATGCGCCGGACGGTCGCGCCAGACGGTGAGGCCGTCGGCGCTGGCCCGGTGGAGGCGCGCGAAGTGCACCATGTCGGAGACATTCTGGTCGGGATCGAGATGGCCGACGACGTAGCTCCACTTGCCCGGCGCCGCGACCGCCGCGGTGCAGGACCGCGTGCAGTTGGACAGGCACTCGACGGGTTGGACGTCGAGATCGCCGGCCTCCGCCTTGAGCGCCGCATAGAGGCGCGCGCCCGGCCGGACATCGGCCGGCGGATCGGCCTCGCGGCGACACGTGATGCAGACGAAAAGAGTCGACACTCGATCCTGCTTTCCTTTGGCGGTTCCCCGCGCCAGTGAATACGCGTCGACGGCAGGTTTCCTGGCTCTCGGGTCGTCGCCGCAGGCCCCCTTCCCGGTTTCCCAGTGGTATCTTGGCCCGAAGCTCGCCGATCACAGTTGCGGGGGCAGCCGCGGCATGCCGCGTTCCCTTTCCGTCGGGCGCTTGATAGCGTGGCCGCATGACCGAAACAACCGACGAAGCAGCGCGCCACAAGGCCAAGATGGCCAACCGCAAGGCCGTGCAGGATGCCGAGGTTGCCGGCAAAAAGATCGAAAAGGGCCTGCTGATCGTCCATACCGGCAAGGGGAAGGGCAAATCGACGGCGGCCTTCGGCCTGATGCTGCGGGCCTTGGGTCGCGGCTTCCGCTGCGGCGTGGTGCAGTTCGGCAAGGGCGCCTGGCAGTCCGGCGAACGCACGGCGATCGAGCGGTTCGGCGACCAGGTCGAATGGCACACGCTGGGTGAGGGCTTCACCTGGGAGACCCAGGACCGCGCGCGCGACGTTGCCGCGGCCGAGCGGGCCTGGGCGGCTGCGCAGAAGATGATGGCCGATCCGGCGATCCGGCTGATCGTGCTCGACGAGCTCAACATCTCGCTGCGGTACGAGCATCTCGACATCGCCGCGGTGGTTTCGGCGCTGCAGGCTCGACGCACGGACCTGCACGTCGTCGTCACGGGGCGCAACGCCAAACCCGAGCTGATCGAAGCCGCCGACCTCGTCACCGAGATGACTCCGGTGAAGCACCACTTCGCCGCCGGCGTGAAGGCGCAGCAGGGCATCGAGTTCTGATGACCCTCGTTCGTCCAAGGGCTCTGATGATCCAGGGCACGGGCTCGGACGTCGGCAAGTCGCTGGTGGTTGCGGGCCTGGCGCGTGTCTTCGCACGACGCGACCTGCGGGTACGGCCGTTCAAGCCGCAGAACATGTCGAACAACGCGGCGGTCACCGCCGACGGGGGCGAGATCGGCCGGGCGCAGGCGCTGCAGGCACGCGCCGCGCGGGTGCCGCTCAGCGTGCACATGAACCCCGTGCTGCTGAAGCCCCAGAGCGAGGTCGGCTCGCAGGTCGTCGTGCAGGGCAAAGTCGTCGGCACCGCCAAGGCTCGCGAGTACCAGGCGATGAAGCCGAAGCTCCTCGGCGCGGTGCTCGAAAGCTTCCGGACCCTCTGCGCCGAAGCCGACCTGGTGCTGGTCGAGGGTGCGGGCTCGGCCTCCGAGGTGAACCTGCGCGCGTCCGACATCGCCAACATGGGCTTTGCCCGCGCGGCCGACGTCCCGGTCGTGCTGCTGGGCGACATCGACCGCGGCGGCGTGATCGCCAGCATCGTCGGCACGCAGGCCGTGATCGATCCGGCGGATGCGGCGATGATCGTGGGCTTCATCGTCAACCGCTTCCGCGGCGATCCTTCCCTCTTCGCCGACGGGATGACGGACATCGAGCGCCGCACCGGCTGGCCGGCGCTCGGCCTGCTGCCGTACTTCGCCGAGGCCCATCGCCTGCCCGCCGAGGACGCGCTCGGCCTGCCGACGACCAATCGCGGCAGCGGCGTGAAGATCGCCGTCCTTGCCTATCCGCGCATCGCCAACTTCGACGACTTCGATCCATTGCGGCTCGAGCCGGGCGTCGACCTGGTGTTCGTGCGGCCCGGTCAAGCGATCCCGGGCGATGCGGCGCTGGTCATCCTGCCGGGCTCGAAGGCCACCATCGCCGATCTCGCCGCCCTGCGGGCCAACGGCTGGGACATCGACCTGCAGGCGCATGTGCGGCGCGGCGGGCATGTGCTGGGCATCTGTGGCGGCTACCAGATGCTGGGCCGCAGCGTCGCCGATCCGCACGGCATCGAAGGTCCGCCATCGGAGGTCGAAGGGCTCGGCCTGCTGCCGGTCGACACGGTGCTGGAAGGCGACAAGGTGCTGGTCGAGGTCGTGGGCAAGGCCGACGGCGTACCGTTCAAAGGTTACGAGATGCATGTCGGGCGCACCACCGGCAGCACGACGCCGCTGCTCGCGCTCGACGGTCACGACACCGGTTCCGTGACGGGCCGTATCGCCGGCTGCTACATCCACGGCCTGCTGACCGACGATCGCCAACGGCAGCATTGGCTCGAGAAGCTTGGCACGCAGGCATCGGGCTTCGACTACGAAGCCGACGTCGATGCGACTCTCGATCTCCTGGCGGACCACATCGAGAGGCACGTCGACTGCGACCGGCTGCTGGCGCTGGCTAAAGAAAGGTAAGACCGAACAGCACCGCCAGCACGCCGAGCTGCGCGCCGCAGGCAGCGCGGTAGATCCTGAGCGCCGTGCGGATGTCCGCCGCGCTGGCGGCGATCCGGCCCTTGCCCATCCATTGGCCGTGGACCAGCTCCCCGCCGTATGTCCGCGGCCCCATCAGCCGCACGCCGAGCGCGCCCGCCATCGCCGCCTCCGTCCAGCCGGCGTTGGGCGAGTCGTGCTTGCGCGCGTCGCGCCAGGTGATGACCAATGCCTGCCACGGCGAGGCGCCTTTGACGAACAGCGCGCCCAACGCGATCCACAATGCCGCAAGCCGCGCGGCCGGCCAGTTCATCACGTCGTCTGTGCGCGCGGCCGCCCAACCGAAGTAGAGGTAACGCTCGGTCTTGTGGCCGATCATGCTGTCGGCGGTGTTGATCGCCTTGTAGGCGATGCCGCCCGGCAGGCCGAGCAGGGCCAGCCAGAACAAGGGCGCCACGATGCCGTCGCAGAAGCTCTCGGCCAGGCTCTCGATCGCGGCGCGGCAGACCGCTGACTGGTCGAGCTCCTTGGTGTCGCGGCCGACGATCATCGCCACCGCATCGCGGCCATTCTCGAGACCGAGATTGAGCGCGTCGGCCACCGCCTCGACATGCTCGTGCAAGCTCTTCTGCGCCACCAAACTGGTGGCGAGGACGGCGATCGGCACCAGCGCGACCAGGGGCGGCAGGAAGACGTAGAACAGGCGCGAGATGAAAAAGCCGATCAGCAGGCCGCCGATCACCAGCGTCGCCGTCAGCACGATGCCGTGCACGCGCTGTTGAACGTCCGTGTCTTCCTCGGAATTCCACCGGTTGTCGGCCCATGCTATGAGCCGGCCGATCCACGTGACTGGATGCCCGATCGCGCGATAGAGGGTGTCCGGATAACCGACACCCGCTTCGACGGCGCCGGCAATCAGGGCGAGACCGAGGGACATGCACTTTGCCTAGCACGACCACCGAGGCCCCGAAACCGGCGGTCCACGATGCGGTCCAAGGTATCGCCCACGGGGGCGATCTCGGCGACGTGGCCCGGCGCTTCCCCGCCGCGCCCCGCCCCTGGATCGACCTGTCGACCGGCATCAATCCCGTACCCTATGCGGTGCCGACACTGCCGGACGCGACGTGGACGCGCCTGCCCTCCCGCACGGCCGAAGAGGCGCTGCAGGACGCCGCCATGGCGCGTTATGGCGTGGCCAGCCGCAGGATGATCGTCGCCGCTCCCGGCACCCAGGCGCTGATCCAGCTGCTGCCGCGACTGCTGCCGCCGAGCCGCGTCGCGATCGTCGGCCCGACCTATATGGAACACCAGGCGTGCTGGAGCCGCGCCGGCCACGACGTGCGCATCGTCTCCTCGCTCGAGGATTCCGACGTCGTCGTGGTGGTCAACCCCAACAACCCGACCGGCCGGCTGTTCTCGCCAACCGACCTCGCCAAGGTCGCGGGATTTCTGGTCGTGGACGAGTCGTTCATCGACTTCCTGCCGCGGGAGATGAGCTTCGGCGGCCAGTTGCACCACCACCGCGGCGTCGTGCTGAGATCGTTCGGCAAGACCTATGGTCTCGCCGGCGTGCGACTGGGATTCGCCATCGCCTCGCCCGACATGGCGCCCCGCATCCGCGAGGAGCTCGGGCCTTGGGCGGTTCCCGGCCCGGCGCTGGAAATCGGCCGGCGTGCCTTGAACGACGGCGCCTGGCTCAGCGCGACGCGCGAACGTCTGGTCGCGGACTCGGCGCGCCTCGATGGGCTGCTGCGCGCGGCCGGCTTCGAGGTGCTGGGCGGCACCTTGCTGTTCCGGTTGGCGCGCCATCCCTCCGCGGCGATTTTCGTGCAGCGGCTGGGACAGCAGGGCATCCATGTCCGCGCCTTCGCCGACGCGCCCGATCGGCTGCGCTTCGGCCTGCCGGGCAACGACGAGGCGTTCCGCCGTCTGGCCGCCGCGCTCGGGGTTTGATAACCATCGGGCATGTTGCAGGAGAAGCTCGGCGGACACATGGCGCTCGCGGTGGAGGGCATCGATCTCTCTCGGGCGACGACCCAGATGCAGACCGCGCTCGTCAGTGCGCTGCACGATAATCTCGTGCTCTGCATCCGCGGCCAGACGCTGACGCCGGTCGCGTTCCGCGATGCCATGGCGCGATTCGGCACGCCGGTGAAGCGGCTGCAGCTCGCGGCGACGCCGGAGTGCGACGAGGTCAACATCATCTCGAGCGAGGATCGCGACGAGCTGGGCGACGGCAAGAAGCTGGTCAACGGCGCCTCGTGGCACACCGACGACAGCTTCATGCGCAATCCCTGCTCCCTCACCATGCTGTACGGCGTGACCGTGCCGAGCCGCGGCGGCGACACGCAGTTCGTCAACATGTATGCCGCCTATGAAGCGCTCGCGCCGGAGATGAAGGCGCGCATCGCCGGCCTCCAGGTGGTGCACAAGTACCAGTCGAGCCGCCAGACCAACCGCGTCAGCCGCCGCCCCGAGTCCGAGATGAAGGCGATGCCCGAGGCGATCCACCCGCTGGTGCGCATCCATCCGGCGACCGGCCGCAAGGCGCTTTACCTCAATGCCAACCGCATGGAGCAGATCGTCGGCTTGAAGCGCGCCGAGAGCGACGCCCTGCTCGACCAGCTCATCGCCCACGCGATCGAGTCGCGCTTCCAGTACCGCCATGTCTGGCGCCAGGGCGACGTGGTGATCTGGGACAACCGCTGCACCATGCACAAAGCCAACGCTGACTACCCCGAAGGCGAGCGCCGGCTGATGCATCGCGTGGTGGTGGCGTAGGGGTGGCGGAAATGCCGGAAATGCCGCAAACCCCGACCTGAGGCGGAAAAGTGTAGCGCTAATGCCTCGAAGCGGGATCATTGCCATCGACTGCCAGTGCCGGTGGCAGCGGTTCGTTTCAAGCAGGCCAGCATTTTGGGTCGTTCGTGCCACAGTGCCCGCACCCCCTCCCCGGTACCCGAAACGCCCGCACCGGCTACGGTCACGGGCAAAGTCCTCCAAGGCATGATCATGCGCGCCACAGTGCACGATCGCGCGCCCGACACCTATTACGGGCAATGGCCGATGGTTCTTCGCTCACGAATCGGCCCTCGATTCGCGTCCCAATGCCCATCTTGAGACTCCGAATCGCCGGTTATCAACAGACTTATCCGCACCGTCGTCCCGAGCGAAGCCGAGGGACCTCTTTGACATCGACACAAAAGAGGTCCCTCCGCTGCGCGCCTTCGGCGCTTCGGTCGGGACGACGGCTTCACCCCTGCAGCAGCACCGTGTGCTCTGGCGAGAAGGAGAGGGTCACCGGGGCGCCTTCCTCCAGCAGGTTGACCGGTGGGCGGCGGACGATCAGGCGGCCGCAGGTGCATTCGACGATGTATTGCACGAAGTCGCCGTGGAACATGCGCTGGCGGACATGGCCCGGCAGCTGGTTGTCGCCCGGCCTCGCGACGACGTCGATATAAGCGGTGCGCACCGCGACCTCGCTGCCCGACGACGCGCCGACCGTGTTCAGGATCGCGCCGCCCTCGGCCTCGAACCTGCCCGGCCCGGCGACCTTGCCCTTGATCAGGTTGGCCGAGCCCACGAAGTCGGCGACGAAACGGCTCTTCGGCCTGTTGTAGATCTCCTCCGGCGTGCCGATCTGCTCGATCACGCCGACGTTCATGACGATCACCCGGTCGGAGATGGCGAGCGCCTCTTCCTGGTCGTGCGTGACATAGACCGAGGTGATGTCGAGCCGCCGCTGCAGCTCGCGCAATTCGACCCGCATCTCGGCGCGCAGTTTGGCGTCGAGGTTGCTGAGCGGCTCGTCGAACAGCACCACGGTCGGCGAGAAGGCAATGGCGCGCGCCAGCGCCACGCGCTGCTGCTGGCCGCCCGACAGCCTCGAGGCCGCCCGGTCGGCGAGATGGCGCATCTGCACCAGGTCCAGCGCGCGCTCGACGGCCGTCCTGATGTCGGCCGCGCCCTTCTTCCTCACGCGCAGGCCGTAGGCCACGTTGTCGGACACCGTCATGTGCGGCCACACGGCGTAGGACTGGAACACCATCGACACGCCGCGCTGCTCGGCCGGGACGTTGCGCCGGCCCGCCTCGTACATCGCCTGGCCGTCGATGCGGATGGCGCCGGCCGACGGCTGCTCGAGCCCGGCGACGGCGCGCAGCGTTGTGGTCTTGCCGCAGCCCGAGGGGCCGAGCAGGGTGAGATGCTCGCCGCGGCCGACGGTGAAGCTCACGCCGTTCACCGCGACCTGCTCGCCGTAACGCACGACGAGGTCGGCGACTTCGATTCGCGTTGAGCTCACGTCATCTCCTTGGTCACGCCGCGTGTCAGCCGGAACAGGATGACGAGAGCCAATACCACAGTCGCGGTCTGGATCAGCGCCATCGCCGCGGTAAGCTCGGTTCCGCTCGAGGCGAAGGCCGACACGATCGACGGAGCGATCACGCGGGCATCCGGACCCATCAGGAACACCGAGACGCCGAGCTCGCGTACGCAGGCCATGAAGATCAGCAGCCAGGCCGCCAGGATGCCCGGCCGCAGCAGCGGCAGCGTGACGGTGCGCATCTGGTAGGCCCAGCCGGCGCCGCAGACGCGGGCGCATTCCTCGAGGCTCTTGTCGATCTGCAGCACCACGCCGGCCAGCGTGCGCACGCCGAGCGGCAGCATCACCGTGAGGTACGCCAGCGCCAGCAGCCACAGCGTGCCGTAGATCGGGATCGGGATGTTGAGCCACGCCCACAATAGCGCCAGGCCGAACACCAGCCGCGGCACGGCCTGCGGGAACATGACCAGATATTCGATGGCGCCACTGCCCCGAATGCGCGAGCGGTAGATGATCCAGACCAGCAGCGCCATCAGGATCACGCCGATCGAGGCGACGCCGAAGCCGAGCATCAGGCTGTTGCCGATCGCGACGCGGATCGGACCGAGCGCCAGCGCGGTCTGGTAGTTGGCGATGGTCCATTCGGCCTGGCTCAGGATCACCGTCGCGAACCGTTGCAGCGACGTCATGATCAGGGCGGCGAGCGGCAGCACGACCGCCAGAGCGACATACAGCAGGCAGAAGCCGAGCAGCAGCCAGGTGACCCGGCCCATGTCCATCGGCCGCGGCCGGAACGCCTTGCCGGTAATGGTGGCGTAGCTGCCCTTGTTGATGCGCCAGCGATAGAAGGTGAGCATGCCGAACATCACCACGAACAGCGACAGGCCCATCGCCGAGGCGCGCCCATAGTCGGGCGGATAAGAAAGTGTCGAATCCCATATAGCGGTGGTGATGACGTAGATGCGGGCCGGGATGCCGATCACCAGAGCGGCGGCGAACGAGCCCAGCATCTCGGCGAACACGAACAGCGTGGCGCCCAGCACGCCCGGCATGACCAGCGGCAGGGTGACCGTCAGCATGGTGCGCAGCTTGGAGGCGCCCATCACGCGCGCCGATTCCTCGAGCGCCGGGTCCATCGACTTCATCGACGCCGAGATCATGACGAAGGCGACCGTCCCCTCGAACAGCGCCATGATCCAGGCGATGCCGAAATGGCCGTAGACGTTGACGATGTCGCCCTTGCCGCCCCAGGCATGCCAGAGCTGGTTGACGAAGCCGCTCTTGGGCCCGGCGATCACGCTCCAGGCGAGCGCGCCGACCAGCGGCGTCATGTAGTACGGCAGCTCCATCAGCCGCTCGAGCAGCTCGCGTCCCTTCACGTTGGTGCGGGTCAGGATCCAGGCCAGCGTGAAGCCGATCGCGATCGCCATGATCGTCGCCATCACGGCGATCTCGACCGTGTTGAGGAGGACGTTGATGTCCTCGTCGAACATCGCGACGAAATTGGCGAACCCGTATTCGCGCGGCGGGAAGGCCATCGGGTCGCCGACGTTCAGCGACTCCTCGACCAGGAAGACGATCGGCAGCAGGACGAGGAAGGCGACCACGACGACGACGGCCGCCGACACGACTGGCTGCCAGTTGAAGCGGGGCGCCCCGTCGTCCCGACCGGAGCGAAGCGGAGTGGAGGGACCTTTTTTCAACGATCAGCCGGCAAATCGCAGAAAAGAGGTCCCTCCACTCCGCGCTTCGCGCTCCGGTCGGGACGACGGAAGCATCAACGCCGCCGCGCGCCGACGATGCGGTCCCATTCCTTGGCGAAGCTCGGGCGGTCCTTCTCGAAGGCGTCCCAGTCGGCCGGAATCAGCAGCTTCATCTTGCTGAGCGCCACCGCGCCCGGAGGCGGCGGCACGTCCTCGCGCGGCGAATGCAGCGCGAGCGCGTCGGCCAGCGCCTTCTGCCCGACGGGGGAGAGGAACCAGTCCATGAACAGCTTGCCGGCATTGGGATGCGGGCCTTCGGCCACGATACCGTAGGTCTCCGACACCGCCGGCAGTCCCTTTTCGGGGAAGACGAAGCCGATCGGCGCGCCCTTGGCGGTGAACTCGACGGCGCCGGAATATTGCGCGCCCATGATCACCTTGTCCTGGCCGTCGACCAGGCGGCCGTACTGCTGGACGTAGGAATCGAACGCGCGCGGCTTCTGGGCCTCGAACTTCTTGAAGTAGTCCTCGCCCAGCAAGGGCTTCAGCATGTACCAGACGCCGTGCTGCAGGCCGGAGTTCGAGACCTTGACGTTGATCGCGTCGGTCCACTTGGGATCGAGCAGGTCTTCCCAGGTCTTGGGCGCCTCGGCTTCCGGCGTGTTCTTCTTGTTGTAGGCGATGCCGCCCATGATCACCGAGCCCCAGGTCCAGTAGCCCTCGGGCTTGCTCTTGTACTCCGGCTTGAAGGCGGCCATCTCGGGCGAGATGTACTGAACGAGGCCGTTCTTGCGCTGCAGGTCGAGGATCATGCCCATGTCGGAGAGCTGGATCACGTCGACCAGGTAGGACTTGGCCTGCCGCTCGGACAGGAGCTTGGCGTAGAGCGCGCCCGCCTGCAGGCGGAAGAACTTCGCCTGGATCTTCGGGAAGGCCTTCATGAAGGCGCCGACCAGCTTGGCCTGCCCGGCCTCCGGATCGGTCGAATAGAGCACCACTGTGCCTTCGGCCTCGGCCTTCTCGACGTCGGCGCAGGTCTTGAAGCCCTCCATCTGGCGCGGCTTGTCGCACAGCTTCGCATCCTGGGCCGCCGCCAACCCGGACCAGCCGATGGCGCAAACCATACCCACAGCAGCCAACAGCTTCATGATTCCTCCCGACTTCTTTTAAGCGCGCGCGAGCCTAAATCGTTTTGCAGACATTGCGCAATGTTTCGTGAGATAGGGTGCGCCGCATGAAAGCACAGGTTCTCGCCCTCGCGGGAGGCGTCGGTGGCGCCAAGTTGTCGCTCGGGCTCGCCCATGTTCTGCCAGCCGATGCGCTGACGGTCGCCGTCAACACCGCCGACGACTTCGAGCATCTCGGCCTCTCGATCTGCCCCGATCTCGACACGGTCATGTACACCTTGGCCGGCGTCGCCAATCCCGAGACCGGCTGGGGCCGGCGGGACGAGAGCTGGACCGTGATGGAGGCGCTGGGCCAGATCGGCGGCGAGACCTGGTTCCGTCTCGGCGACAAGGATCTCGCCACGCACATCGAGCGGACGCGCCGGCTGCGTGCTGGCGAGAGCCTGTCGTCGGTGATGCGCGATCTTGCAACGAGGCTCGGCGTGAAGCCCGCGTTGGTGCCGATGTCCGACGATCCGGTGCGCACCATGGTGACGACTGCCGACCAGGGCGAGCTCGCCTTCCAGGACTGGTTCGTGCGCCTGCGCTGCGAGCCCGCGGTGAAGTCCGTGCGCTTTGCCGGCGCGGAGAAGGCACGGCCGCATCATGCGCTGACGGCCCTCGACGGCCTGCGCGGCATCGTCCTGTGCCCGTCCAATCCCTTCGTCAGCGTGGCGCCGATCCTGGCCGTACCGGGCGTACGCGCTGCGCTGGACGGCGCAAAGGCGCCGCGCGTGGCCGTGACGCCGATCGTCGGCGGCCAGGCGATCAAGGGCCCCGCCGCCAAGATGCTGGCCGAGCTCGGCCACGATGTCTCCGCCTTGGGCGTCGCGCGTTACTACAGGGACTGGGTCGACGGCTTCGTGCTCGATGCCCAGGATGCGGGCCTCGCCCGCGAGATCGAATCGCTGGGAATGAAGGTGCGGGTCGCCGACACCATGATGCGGAACGACGACGACAAGCGGCGCCTTGCCGCCGATGTGCTCGATTTCGTGGACGAGCTCGCGGTCTCTGGGCAACACTCCTGACCGCATGCTCACGGCCGTCGTCCCGATGAAGACCATGGAGCTCGCCAAGACGCGCCTGTCCGGCGTGCTCGACGGCGTGGGCCGGCATGCGCTGGCGCGCCAGATGCTCGACCACGTGCTGGCAACCCTGCGCGAAGCCGGACTCGAGGACGTGCACGTGGCGAGCGCCGACGAGGGCACCGGCGACCTCAACGCCGACGTCACGGCCGCTGCGCGGCGCGTGCAGCAAGAGGGCGCCCGCGAATTGCTGCTGGTCATGGCCGACCTGCCCTATCTCGCCGCATCGGATATCGCCGCCATGATCGAGGCCGGCCGCACGAGCGACGTGGTGATCGCCGAGGCCAAGGATGGCGGGACCAATGCCCTGCTGCTGCGCCCGCCGACCATCCTCAAGTTCGCCTTCGCGACCTCGCGGCCGAGTGCGGCGTTCCATGCCGACCATGCCCGGAACGTGGGTATTGAACCCGCGATCGTGAGGCGACCGGGGCTTGCACGCGACATCGATACGCCGGACGATCTGAAGTCCCTCGTTTCCGATCACCCTGCGTACCGGGTCTTCCGCCATGTCGCCTGATTTTCTGTCGCGCGATCTTGCCTCGTTGATGCGCGAGGCCGCCGCGATTCGCGATGCCGCCTTCGGCGACCGTGTGACCTTCTCCAAGAAGGTGTTCATCCCGCTGACGCATCTCTGCCGCGACAATTGCGGCTACTGCACCTTCGTGCATCCGCCGAAGAAGGGCGAGGCAGCCTATCTCTCGCCCGAGCAGGTGCTGGCGATCGCGCGCGCCGGCCAGGCGGCCGGATGTGCCGAGGCGCTGTTCACCCTGGGCGACAAGCCCGAGCTCAAGTGGAAGCCCGCTGCCGAGGCACTGGCGGCGATGGGCTACGCCACGACGCTCGACTATCTCGCGGCGATGGGCGCACTGGTCTTCAAGGAGACCGGCCTGTTGCCGCACTTCAATCCCGGCCTGATGGATGCCGCCGACCTCGCCAAGCTGCGCAAGGCGTCGGTGTCGATGGGCATCATGCTGGAGAGCGCGGCGGATCGACTCTGCGAGCGCGGCGGGCCGCACTTCGGCGCACCCGACAAGGTCCCGGCGCTGCGGCTCGCGACCCTGAAGGCCGCGGGCGAAGCGAAGGTGCCGTTCACCTCGGGCATCCTGATCGGCATTGGCGAGACGCGCGAAGAGCGGATCGAGGCGCTGCTGGCGCTACGCGACCTGCACGAGGCGCACGGCCATCTGCAGGAAATCATCATCCAGAACTTCAAGGCCAAGCCCGACACCCGCATGGCCGCCGCGCCGGAGCCCAGCTTCGACGAGCTGCTGTGGACCATCGCCGTCGCGCGTCTGATCTTCCGCGACACGCTCTCCGTCCAGGCGCCGCCCAACCTGCAGGAGCCGGGCTACGGCCGGCTGATCGAAGCCGGCATCGACGACTGGGGCGGCGTCTCGCCGGTCACGCCCGACCACGTGAACCCCGAGCGGCCGTGGCCGCAGCTCGACGCGCTCGCGGCCGAGAGCCTGCGCTACGGCAAGGTCCTGACCGAGAGGCTCGCGGTCTATCCGCGCTACGTGGCCGACAAGGCGTGGATCGATCCCGCGCTGCGGCCGCGCGTGCTGCAGATGAGCTCGGCGAGCGGCCTGCGCCGCGACAACGACTGGAAGCCCGGCCTCGTGATGGCGATGCCGGCCGACGACATGGCGACGCTCGCAGCGCCGTCGGTGCGGCCGAGCGCCAGCCTGGCGCCGATCGTCGATCGCGCGGTGCGCGGCGAGGACCTGTCCGAAGGCGACATCGTGCGGCTGTTCGAGGCACGCGGGCCCGACTTCGCGGCGGTGACCCAGGCGGCCGATGCGCTGCGCAAGGAGGTGGTGGGCGACACCGTCTCCTACGCCGTCGTGCGCAACATCAACTACACCAACATCTGCTACTTCCGCTGCGGGTTCTGCGCCTTCTCCAAGGGCAAGCTCGCGGCCAACCTGCGCGGCTCGCCCTACGATCTCACCACGCAGGAGATCGTGCGGCGCGCGAAAGAGGCCTGGGCCCGCGGCGCGACGGAAGTCTGCATGCAGGGCGGCATCCACCCCGAGTACACCGGGCAGCACTATCTCGATGTCTGCACCGCGGTGCGCGAGGAGATCCCGGGCATGCACGTGCATGCCTTCTCGCCGCTCGAGGTCTGGCATGGTGCCACGACGCTCGGCCTCTCGCTCACCGACTACCTGACCCGGCTGCGCGATGCGGGCCTCGGCAGCCTGCCCGGCACGGCCGCCGAAGTGCTCGACGACGAGGTGCGCGACATCCTCTGCCCGGACAAGGTCTCGACCGACCAGTGGCTGGAGATCATGCGGGCCGCGCACGGCGTCGGCCTGCGTTCGACCGCGACCATCATGTTCGGCCATGTCGACCGGCCGGTGCACTGGGCGCGGCACCTGCTGCGCCTGCGCAACCTGCAGAAGGACACTGGCGGCTTCACCGAGCTCGTCCCGCTGCCGTTCGTCGCGGCCGAGGCGCCGATCGCGCTCAAGGGCGCGGCGCGCCTGGGCCCGACCTTCCGCGAGGCCGTGCTGATGCATGCGATCGGACGCCTCGCGCTGCACCCCCACATCCCCAACATCCAGACCTCGTGGGTGAAGATGGGCGTCGAGGGCGCGAAGGTCTGCCTGCAGGCCGGCGCCAACGATCTCGGCGGCACGCTGATGAACGAATCGATCACCCGCGCCGCCGGCGCCGAGCACGGCGAGGAGCTGCCGCCCGACGCGATGGAGAAGCTGATCGCCGATCTCGGCCGCACCAGCCGCATCCGCACCACCCTCTACGGCGACGCCGGCCAGGAACGCCACGACGCCGCCCACAACGCCAAGGCGTTGGCCCCGATCCAGCTCGAGGTCGCCGAGCGCTGGACCGGCTCGCTGACAGAGAGCGAGAAGCGCCGCGTGCTCCCGAAACCGCGCCAGCCGGCGCGTGTACGATAGAAGGATGACCCACCTCTCCTAGCCTCTCCCCCCGCTTCGCGGGCGGAGAGGAACATGAGAGAGAGCGAGAGAGCGAGCGCTTCAAATCATGTCCCTCTCCGCCCGCTTGCGGGGGGAGAGGCTAGGAGAGGTGGGCGCCTGATCAGCCCGAGATGCCGCCCACGGCGCGGGAGATGCGGTGGGCGGCGGCGACCACGAGGGGCGTGATGCTCTGGAGGGTGACGGCGGAGTCGAGGTATTTCGGGAACGCCACGCTCAGCGCGGCCAGCACCTTGCCCTCGCGGTCGCGGATCGGGGCTCCCACCGACAGGACGCCGCGGATATTCTCCTCGCTCACCGTCGCGAATCCCTGCTTGCGCACCTTGGCGAGGCCGGCGACCACCGCCGCGGGATCGGTCACGGTGTGCGGCGTGATCGCGGCGAGCTTGCCGTTGCCCAGCACCTTGCGCGCGGCCTCGTCGTCGAGCGAGGCCAGCAGGACCTTGCCGGCCGCCGTGCTGTGAAGCGGCATCTCGCTGCCCGGCGCCACCTTGATGGCGAGCGGCGCCTCGGCCTGCACCGCCAGCAGGTAGACCGCGCGGCCGCCGTGCAGCACCGCGACGAAGCCGTTGAGGCTGTGGTCGCGCCCCAGCCGCTCGAGCTCGCGCCGCGCGCTCACGATGTAGTCGGAGCCGGCGCCGCTGTGGGCGCCGAGCGCCAGCGCGCGGTAGCCGAGCCGATAGCGCGCGGTCTCCGCATCGCGGTCGACATAGCCGCGCTTGGCGAGCGAGGTCACCATGCGCTGCACGATGGTCGGGCTCAATGCGAGCCGGCGGGCGATCTCGCGCACGCCGATCTCGCTGCCCTCCGCCTCGACGACCTCGAGCACGTCGAGGCCGCGCTCGAGCGATTGCGATCCCGCCGACGCTTTGGCCGGGCGCGGCATCGCCGGGCTACTTGACCTCGACCAGCTCGGCCAGCGTCACCTTGCGGTTCTGCACGGTGTGCAGCGCCACCCAGTGACCGGCCTGGTTGTGATCGTCGAACTTGACGGTTTTGCCCATCACGTTGGTGAAGGACATGCCCTTCATCGCGTCCTTGATCTTGGTGCCGTCGGTGCTGTTGGCCTCCTTGATGGCCTGCGCCAGCACGCGGATGCAGTCGTAGCCCGCCCAGGTCTGCAGGTAGGGCTCGGACTTGTACTTGGCGCGGATCTTCTCGGCGAACGCCTTGTTCTGCGGCGAATCGGCGAGCGCGCTGTACTGCCAGGCACTGATCGATTTCTCCATGCCGCCGGCCTCGATGATCGGCTGGTTGCGGCCGCCCAGCTCGGCGCGGCCGGTGTAGGGAATGTGCAGCCCGATCTGCATCGCCTGGCGCAGGAAGTTGATCGAATCGCCGCCCAGGATGAAGGTCGCGATGGCGTCCGGCCGGCGCTGCTGCAGGCGGGTCAGGATGCTGGTGAAGTCAGGCGTGTTCTGCGGGAAGATGTCGGTCGAGACGACCTGGATGCCCGCCTTGGGCACCACGATCGACTTGAAGGCCTCGGCGCCGCCGCGGCCGAAGTCGCTGTCCTCGGCGACGATCGACACCGTCTTGAACGGCTTCTTGTTGCCGAGATAGATGCCCAGCGCCTGCATCATGCCCGTGTCCGAGGCGCTGATGCGGAAGGCGTAGTCGTTGCCGCCGACGCCCGACAGGTCGGTGATCTGCGGGTTCGACGCGATGCCGGTGATCATCGGGATCTTGGCCTCCTGGATGATCTTCATGCTGGCGAGATGAGCCGAGCTGCAGTGCGACCCCTCGATCGCGACCACCTTGGCCTCGACCAGCTTGTTGGCGACGTTGACCGCCTCCGACGGATTGCACTTGTTGTCCATCACCAGGACCTTGAGCGGCCGGCCGAGCACGCCGCCCGCGGCATTGATCTCCTCGAGGGCGAGGTTGACGCCCCACAGCTCCCATTCCGCCGCCACCGCCGCCGGTCCGGTCTGCGCCGTCGACACGCCGATGACGATCGGCTCCTGCGCCATGGCCGGCGCCGCGACCAATGCGCCTGCACTCCATGCGCCGGCGGCCAGCGCCGCCATCCAGGCCTTGAACCCCATCTTCCCAGCTCCCTGTCGTGTTTCGGTAACCGTCCCGATTATCGGTACAATGTTTCGGTAGTTGAACGCTCGCAAGAGCTTCGCTACGTGTCAATGCGGGAACGGAACTCGTGGGGACTGGTCCGGTACTTGCAATGCAGTTCGCATAGTGGACATCAGCGCCGTCTACCTGCTTCAGCTGACGCTGAACGGCCTCGCGCTCGGCCTGCTCTACGCGCTGATCGCGGTCGGGCTGTCGCTGATCTTCGGCGTCATGGAGATCATCAACTTCGCCCACGGCGAGTTCCTGATGCTGGGCGCCTTCGCCATGTGCTTCGCGCTGCCGGTGATGGGCCTGCTCTACTGGCCGGCGCTGGCGACGGCGATCGTCGCCACCATGCTG
>Ga0209062_1003287_pt1 | contig 18986 bp, 14 predicted proteins | sample Coa_R2_2_FD_187158 | JGI IMG/M metagenome (GOLD analysis project Ga0209062, IMG submission 187158) | Surface soil microbial communities from Centralia Pennsylvania, which are recovering from an underground coalmine fire - Coalmine... | ecosystem: Environmental > Terrestrial > Soil > Unclassified...
CTCCAGCGGATCCTCGCTTTCGATCAGGTGCAGCGCCGCCTCGCCGCCGCCGAACAGCTCGGTGAACAGCCGCTTGAACTGCGTGTTCACGCTCTCGAAGGAGGAGAGCAGGCGCTCGCGCGCCTCGCGGTTGAGGCTCTGGATGCCTTGGCGCAGCCGCTTGATGGCCTCGACCAGATCGTCGCGCTCGGTGGCCAAGGTTGTGTGCTGGGTCTCGACCTCGCGCAGCTCCTCTTCAGCGCGCAGGTTCACCGCGCCCAGCCGTTCGCGGTCGCGGCGCAGCTTTTCGAGATTTTCCTCGATTTCGGCCAGCGGCGGCAGCTCGGCGCCCGGCTCGATCTCCGCCATCGCGGCGACGCCCTGCGGCTCGATCTCCAGCATGTCGTGGATCTCGCGCTCGACATCGGCGAGGCGCCGGCGCGCGCCCTCCATCCGCTCCTCGGCGCGGGCCGTTGCTTCGCGCGCGGACGAGAAGGCCTCCAGCGAAGCCTTGGCGGCGCGGTCGGTTTCGGCCATCGCGGCTTCGGCCGTGGCAAGCGCGTCGGCCGCCATGCGGCGGTCGCTTTCGGCGTGCTCGATCTCGCTGATCAGCGCGCTGCGCTTCTCGGCAAAGAACGCCGGCGCGTTTTCGAGTTCGGCGCGCTCGGCCGTCACCTCGGTGATGCGGGCTTCGATCGTCTCGACCTGGGAGCCGGCGCTGGCCTTGCGGTTCTGCCATTGATTGCGCTCGGCCAGGATCGCCTGCACGCGGCGGTCGGCGAGTTCGGCCTCACGGGCCAGCGCCTGTGCTTCCGCGCGCACTTGGGCTGCCAGCCGGCGATGGCCCTCGATCTCGCCGCGGACCGCGGCGAGCTGCTGCTCGGTCTCGACGCTCGCCGGCATCTCTTCCAGCGCCGCGGTCGCGTTCTGATGTGCGGCATAAGCTTCGGTGAGATCGGCTTCGAGGCGGCTCCGCGCCTCGGTCAGCGCGGATTTGCGCGCAGCATGGCGATTGATCTCGCGCTCGGCCGCGGCATGGCGCTCGCGCGCGGCATCGGCCTCGCGCTGCGCGGCGCGCCAGGCTTCCCGCGCGGCGCTTTCGGCCGAGGCCGCGGCGCGCAACTCCGCTTCCGCCATGTCCAGCGCCTGGCGCTTGGCGGCGAGATCACCCTTGGCCTGCTCCAATTCGTTTTCGATGTCGACGAGGCGCGCACGTTCGGCGAGCCGCCGCGCCGCTCCCGTCGGCGCGTGGGCCGCCGCGACAAAACCGTCCCAGCGCCAGACGTCGCCATCGGTCGACACCAGCCGCTGCCCGACTTTCAGCAATGAGGCCAGCTCTGCACCGCGCTCCTTCGGCACAACACCGATCTGCGCCAGACGGCGCGCGAGCTCCGGCGGGGCCTGCACACGAGCGGCCAGCGGCTCGATTCCGTCAGGCAGCGCCGGGTCCTCGCCGGTTGCGCCCACCAGCGTCCAATGCATCGGAGCTGATGCGTCGACCGGGGCGTCGAGGTCGTCGCCGAGCACGGCGCCAAGTGCCTTCTCAAAACCCTTCTCGACGGTGACGCCGTCGATGATCGGCGGCCACAGGTTCTTGGTCGCGCTGGTGACCAGCTTTGCGATGGTGCGCGCCTCGGTCTCGAGCCGCTGCACCCGCTTTTCGGCCTCGGACAGCGGGGCGCGGGACGCTTCCAGCGTTTGCCGCGCGGCGGCGTGCGCCTGCTCGGCGGCTTGCGCGGCCATTTCCGCCTGGACGCGGTTGTCCTGCGCGCTCTCCATGGCCGCGGCGAGGGTGTCGATGTCGCCGAGGCCGCCGGTCTCCTGCGCGAGCTTTTCCTCCTCGCGGGCGACGTTGGCGATCTCCTGGTCGAGCCGTGCCAGCCGGTCGCGGTGGCTGCGCACGCTCGCCTCGAGCTGGTTGCGCCTGGCGGTGAGGTCGGCGAGTGCCGTGGTCAGCTCGGCGAACATGCGCTCCGAGCCTGACAAGGTTGCCTCGGCCTCAGCCACGCGCTCGTCAACGCCGCTGCGGCGTTCGACGCGCGACCTGATCTCTTCCTTGAGCTCGGCGTCCTCGGTCTCGAGCCGCTGCAGCGCAACGTCTGCATCGGAGGTCTGTTGCCGCTCACGGGCGATATCGGCAGCGAACTGGTTGAGCCTTCGGTCGAGCTCGCCGACGCGCTCCTTGGCGCGCTCTTCCTCACGGTCGAGGATGTCGCGCGTATTGGTCAGCCGCTGCAGGGTGGCGGCGGCGCGCGCTTCGGCGTCGCGCAGGGCGGGCAGTTCGGCCGCGCGGATCGCCTGGATACGCGCGGCCTCCGCCTGCTCGCGGGTGCGCTCGGCCATCTCGCGCACCGTGAGTTCATGGTGGTGGGCGGCGTCGTTGACCTCGGCATGCGCCTGCATCCAGCGCAGATGATAGAGCGTCGCCTCGGCCTTGCGCACCTTGGCGGCGACCTCGCGGTAGCGGATCGCCTGGCGCGCCTGCTTCTTCAATCCGTCCATTTGGCCGGACAGCTGCCCGATCACGTCCTCGACGCGGGTAAGGTTGGTCTCGGCCGCCTTCAGCCGCAGCTCCGCCTCGTGGCGGCGGGCGTGCAGACCGGCGACGCCGGCGGCGTCCTCCAGCACGCGGCGGCGCTGCTCGGGCTTGGCCTGGATGATCTCGCCGATCTTGCCCTGGTGGACCAGGGCCGGCGAACGGGCGCCGGTCGCGGCATCCGCGAACAAGAGCTGCACGTCGCGGGCGCGCACGTCGCGGCCGTTGATGCGGTAGACCGAGCCGGCCTCGCGCTCGATGCGGCGCGAGATTTCCAGGAGCTGGCTGTCATTGATGGCGGCCGGCGCGGTGCGCTCGGTATTATCGATCGTCATCACCACTTCGGCGTGGTTGCGCGCCGGGCGGTTGCCGGAACCGGCGAAGATCACCGCGTCCATGTCGGCGGCACGCAGCGATTTGTGCGAGGTCTCGCCCATCGCCCAGCGCAGCGCCTCGACCAGGTTGGATTTGCCGCAGCCGTTCGGACCGACCACCCCGGTAAGGCCGGGTTCGATCACAAAGTCAGTGGGTTCAACGAACGACTTGAATCCGTGGAGACGAAGACGCGTGAGTTTCATAAATCTCGCATTCTCTGTTGGCAGGGCGCGAATCTTCCTTGCCGGACAATACCATAGATGGCACTCCGGATGGGACAGATACACCAGCTCAAGTGCCGTCAAGGCGGCGACAATGGCTGCGCCGGGCTTTTTCGGCAACCGGCCTTGGACGCTTTTCCCAAGGCTTTTGCGAGACTTATGGTTGCGGCCAAATCTTGTGGAGGAATCAGCTCTTGAGAAGCGGGTTGATCCTCTTCTCAAACTCCTCGATCGAGGCTTCGCCCTTGATCTTCTCGCCATTGATGAAGAAGGTCGGCGTCGAATCGACCTTCAACACGTCGCTGGCGTATTTCTGGTCGGCGGCGATCTTGTCGAGCAGCGCCTGGTCCTTCAGGCAATCATCCACCTGCTGCTGGCTAAGTCCCGCCTGCTTGCCGATTCGGGTCAGAGCTTCGGTGGTGTTCTTCATCACCCAGTCGGACTGGGTTTTGAACAGCAGGTCGGTGACGGCGAAATATTTGTTGGGATCGCCATTGGCGATGCAACGCGACAGCATGGAGCCGGCTGCTGCCTTGATGTCGAGCGGGAACTCGCGGAAGATGTAGCGCACTTTGCCGGTGTCGATGTATTCGGCCTTGATCTTCGGGAACACCTGTTCATTGAACGCCGCGCAATGCGGGCAGGTCATCGAGGCGTATTCGGTGATGGTCACTTTGGCGTCCGCCGGGCCCAGCGCCATGTCCGGCAGCGACTGCGGCTTGGCGACATCAGTCGCGGTCTGGGCGAAGGCTCCCGAGATCAGCCGCAGGGGCGAGAAGCCGGCCAGTGCGGCGAGGCCGGTCAATGACAGGGCGGTGGTGAAGGCGCGGCGGGTGATAATCAACGCTCAGCTCCCGGATCGGCGCATCGGCGCCCAAAAATGAGGTTCCAATTGAGACGCCGTTCGCTAGCCAAAAATGGCCAGCGTGGCAATGGCGGGCTTTGGCGCCAGCTCCTTCGAAAAGCGTCAATTTCGCTTGATCGCGGCGCCCAGGCGCGCCAGCGCCTCCTTCAGTGCCTCATCCTCGACCGCCGACAGCGTTTCGGCGACTTCCTTCACTGCGGCCGGGTCGGGCGGGCGGGGCGACGGACGGCGGTTCCGGCGAGACAAGGGCGCCTGGCGCAGCGCGATCCGCCCAACCGCGTGCCAGCCGAAGAAGCGGTTGACCCGCTCCAGGATGACGTCGGACCGGTGCTGGATCTCCAGCGCCATCGGGCCCTCGACCCGCAGCACCAGCGTGGCCGGCTCCTGCGGCTGGCCTTCGACCGGCCGCGGCCACTGCATCTTCAACGGCTCGGCGAACGCCGCGATATCGTTGCCGGCAATCTCAGCCCAACGGGTGACGAGCTCTCGCGCGGCAAAACCCTGCCGGGCATAGGCGTCGGAAAAGACATCGTTGAGGAGGACGGAGAGCGGTTTTGCAGTGACGCGGCCGGGTTTGGACATGGCCTTCTATTACCATATCGCAATCTCCGCCGTCATGGCCGGGCTTGTCCTGCCTGCGCGGCCGCAGCTTCTTCGGCGCGGCGAAGGCGCGGCCGTCCATGTCGGACCTGGGCAAGAAAGACGTGGATGCCCAGGTCAAGCCCCGGCACGACGGGGAGGCAGTTGCGCTAGAGTTCGTTCATGAGTCCTGCCGAAGCCGCAAAGCGAAAATCGCGCACCGAAACCATGGCGCCTGCCGATCGCCCCGCGCTGCTGCTCGCCTGGTACGACCGGCATCGCCGCCGGCTGCCGTGGCGGGCGCTCCCGGAGGCGCGGCCGGATCCGTATCGGGTCTGGCTGTCGGAGATCATGCTGCAGCAGACGACCGTGAAGGCGGTCGGGCCCTATTTCGAGAAATTCACGGCACGCTGGCCCGATATCGCCTCGCTCGGGCGCGCGTCGCTTGACGACGTGCTCCGGCTGTGGGCCGGCCTCGGCTATTACTCGCGCGCGCGCAATCTGCATGCCTGTGCAGTCGCGGTGATGCGCGACCATGACGGGGTGTTTCCTGATGCCGAAGAGGGCCTGCTTTCGCTGCCGGGGATCGGGCCCTATACGGCAGCCGCGATTGCGGCCATCGCCTTCGACCGCCGCACCATGCCGGTGGACGGCAATATCGAGCGCGTGGTGTCGCGGCTGTTTGCAGTCGAGGAGACGCTGCCGCAGGCCAAGCCTTTGATCCGGGAGCTGGCGGCGACATTGCTTGGCGAGAGCCGGGCCGGCGACAGCGCGCAGGCGCTGATGGATCTCGGTGCCACCATCTGCACGCCGAAGAAGCCGGCCTGTGCGCTGTGTCCGCTGATGGAGAATTGCGCGGCGCGAGGGCAGGGTACGCAGGAGAGCTTTCCGCGCAAAGCAGCCAAAAAGACCGGCGCGCTGCGTCGGGGCGCTGCCTTTGTGGTCAGGCGAAGGGATGAGTTGTTGGTGCGCACGCGCCCGGAAAAAGGCCTGCTCGGCGGCATGACCGAGGTGCCGGGCTCCGACTGGATTGCCGACCAGGACGACAAGGCCGCGCGCGACCAGGCGCCGGCATTGAAGGGTGTCGCACGCTGGCACCGCAAGACGGGGGTGGTCAGCCACGTGTTCACGCATTTTCCGCTGGAGCTCGTGGTTTATACTGCGGAAGTGCCTTCACGCACGCGCGCCCCGGCCGGCATGCGCTGGGTACCGATTGCGACGCTTGCCGACGAGGCGTTCCCGAATGTGATACGCAAGGTGATCGCGCACGGGCTCGGTCTCTAGCGCGAGCGCTCGCCTGATCGCCCCTCGCATCAGCTCGCACTGGCGCGTGGCACGATCGGCGGCTTGGCGTTGAGCGCGTCGACCTGGAAGCCGGCGACCCGCTTGTAGTTGGCGGCGATGTCTTCCAGCTCCTGCTGCGACAGCACGTCGGTGACGACATTGTATCCGTCAGGTGCGCGCTCCTCGACGAGCTGCATCACCTGCTCAGGCCCGTTGCGGCGGTTGAGCATCACGAGATCGGTGGTCGCAGGCCGGCGTTCGGCTTCGTACGCCGCAAGTGCGGCCTTGGTTTCGCCGAGCGCGAGAATCTCCCGCGTCAGCACCCGCGCGTCCAGGATTGCCTGCGAGGCGCCATTGGAGCCGATCGGATACATCGGATGGGCGGCATCGCCGAGCAGCGTGACGGGGCCGAAGGTCCAGCGCGCCAGCGGGTCGCGGTCGACCAGCGGATATTCATAAGCGTGCGGGCAGTTCTTGATGAGCGCGGGCACATCGAGCCAGTCGAACTGCCAGCTCTCGAACCAGGGCAGGAACTCCTCGAGCTTGGCGATGCGGTTATAGTCCTCGCGCCGCCACTGATAGGTTGGCGGCATGTGCCGCTCCGCGACCCAGTTGATGCGGTGCTTGCCATTCGCGTCAGGCTGTTTGGAGATGGGATAGCAGACGAATTTCAGGATTTCATGGCCTGCCATGATCATGGTGCGGCCGGAGAGGAATGCATCGGAATCGGTGATGCCGCGCCAGAGAATGCGGCCGTTCCAGATCGGCGGCCCCTCTTGTGGGTAGAGCTTTTCGCGCACGGCGGAATGAATGCCGTCGCAGGCGATCAGCAGCGCGCCCTCATAGGTGCCGGCTCTGCGGCCGGTCGCCTTGTCAATGAAGCTGGCGCGGACGCCCTCGCTCGTCTCCTCCCAGCCGGTCAGATGATGGCTGGTGAGGATGTTGCCGGCGCCTAGCCGTTCGATGGCTGCATCCAGCAGGATCTGCTGCAGGACACCGCGATGGATCGAGAATTGCGGCCACTTGTAGCCGGCCTCGAGCCCGCGCGGCTCGCTCCAGATCGGCTTGCCGTGCTTGGAGAAATAGGCGAGTTCCTTGGTTCGCACGCCGGCTTGGTCGAGCTTGTCCAGAAGACCGAGCTCGATCAGCTCGCGCACCGCATGCGGCAGCACATTGATTCCGACGCCGAGCGGCCGCAGCTCGGCGACGCTTTCGAACACCTTTGCAGGAACGCCGATCTGGTTGAGGCTGAGCGCCAGCGTCAAGCCGCCGATGCCGCCGCCCGCAATAAGTACGGTCATAGGATCCCCCCGATTTCGAGGCGGTCTTGGCACAGCGACACCAAAGGGGGCAACTGCGAAACGTGCCCCCTGGTGGGTTCGGGGATGGACGGTACGGCGGTGCCTCGCTAGTTTGCGGCTTTCGATCAATCGAGGCTCGCCATGTACAAATTCTACTATGCCCCCGGAACCTGCGCACTCGCGTCGCATATCGCGCTGGAGGAGGCGGGCGCCCCCTACAAGGCCGAGCGGCTGGATTTCAGGAGCAACCAGCAGAACAGCCCGGACTATCTGGCGATCAATCCGAAGGGGCGCGTGCCGGCGCTGGTGACCGAGCAGGGCGTGCTGACCGAGACGCCGGCGATCCTCACCTTCATTGCGCAAAGCTTCCCGCAAGCCAGGCTCGCGCCGTTCGACGATGCGTTCAAGCTCGCGGAGGTGCAGGCCTTCACCAGCTATCTGTGCTCCACGGTGCACGTCGCCCATGCCCACAAGCTGCGCGGCTATCGCTGGGCGACGGAGGAATCCTCCTTTGCCGACATGAAGCGGATGGTCTCCGAGACCATGGGCAGCAATTTCGCGCTGATCGAGCGCGACATGATCAGGGGCCCGTGGGTGATGGGCGAGACCTACACGATCTGCGATCCCTATCTGTACACGATGGGCACCTGGCTCGAGGGTGACGGCGTCGACGTCTCGGCGCTGCCGAAAGTAATGGCCCACCGCAAGCGCATGCTGGAGCGCCCCGCCGTGCGCAAGGTGGTGGAAGAGGAGAAGGCGTAAGTGGCAAGACCGGTCTCCTCTCGCGGTCGTCCCGGCGAAAGCCGGGACCCGTAACCCGAGCAATTTGTAGGGTGGGCAAAGCGAAGCGTGCCCACCCTTAGAGATTTCGCGGAGACGTGGTGGGCACGGCGCTCGCGCGCCTTTTGCCCACCCTACGTTTTCTTCACACGCTCCAATTCCCGTCCCGTTTCCAGCATCAGCTTGCGCAGCCAGATCGATCCGGGGTCCATCTGCGCGCGGGTCGGGTAGAACATGTACTGCTCGTCGATGCCGGGATCGAGCGGCGGGGCGACGGTCTTGAGCGACAATTGCCGGCTCAGCGCGGCGATCAGGCGGCGCGGCACGAAGGCGACGAGGTCGGTCCGCGCCGTCACATGCAGCGCCTCGATATAGCCCGGCACAACCAATGCAATGTGTCGCTCGATGCTCTTTGCGCGCAACCAGGTGTCGATCAGGTCCTCGTTCTGGCCGCGAATGATCACGGCCACGTGCCGCGCATTGAGGAAGCTCTCGCGCTTGCTCAGTCTTGTGCCGATCGGGTGGCCGCGCCGGACCGCGAGCGCGTCCGTGTCGGTGTAGAGCAGCTGGCGGTGAAAACCCTTGAAGGCATTGCCGATCGAGATCACGAGATCGATGGTGCGGGCGAATTCGGCGTGGAAGATTGCCGGCCCCCGCCACGGCACGACATCGATCCGCACATGCGGCGCGGCCTTGGTGATCTTCTCCATCAGGCGCGGCATCAGCAACTCGACTGCGAGATCCGGCATCATCAGGCGGAACTGCCGCTCGCTGCGGGCGGCATCGAAGGCATCGGCGATGAACAGCGCGCGAACCTGCTCCAGCGTCTCCGCAAGCGGAGCGCGAAGCGCAAGCGCCCGCGGCGTCAGCTCCATCCGCGCACCGTTGCGCACCAGAAGGGGATCGCCGACCAGTTCGCGCAGCCGCTGCAACGCGTGACTCGTCGCCGGCTGGGAGAGGCCGATCCGCAGCGCGGCGCGGCTGACGCTGGCTTCCTTCAATAGCGCGTCCAGGGCCACCAGCAGATTGAGATCGAGCGCAGTCAAATTCATTGAACGAATATATATCATATAAACTATCGATTGGAAGAATAGGCGGCGGGCGCGCAAGACGGAAACGGTCCTTCACGAGCAACGGAGACGCCACCATGGGCGCGCTGGAAAACAAGAAATTGATGCAGGAGATTTTTGCCGCCGCGGGAAGCCCCGACCCCGCCGCACGCGATCGCGCGCTGTTCATTGCAACGCTGGCCGATGACGCGATTTGGACGGTGACCGGACAATATTCCTGGTCACGCACCTTCAAGGGCAAGGAGTCGATCCTGAACGACCTGCACGGCCACGTCCGCTCGCGCCTGGTCGACCGGACGCGCACGCTCGCGCATCGCTTCATCGCCGATGGTGATTACGTCGTGGTGGAAGCGAAGGGCGACAACCTCACCAAGGAAGGCCTCCGCTACGACAACGACTATTGCCTGGTGTTTCGCCTGGAGAGCGGCAAGATCAAGGAGATCAGGGAATATTGCGACTCGGTGTTGACCGAGCGGGCGCTGGGGAAATTTCCGGGAGTGGCGGCGGTCTGATCCGTCCCTCCGGGGCGCTCGCGAACAGCGAGCGAACCCGGAAATCCAGAGCTTGTAGAGCGAGATTCCGGGTTCGCGTCTTCGACGCGCCCCGGAATGACGGGTCAGACGCTCACGCCACCTTGGCCTTGAGATGGCCGAACATGTAGTTGCGCGCCTCGTCGTCCATCTCGGCCTTGAAGGTGAACTTGTCCTTCAGCGCAATGGCGCGCGCCGCCGCGGGACGGGCCGAGATTTCATCGACCAGCCGCTTCACATTGGGATATTTCGCCGCGCCCTCCTCGCCGAGCACGAAGGGGGCGAGGCGCGCCCAGCCCCACAAGGCCATGTCGACGATAGTATAGGTTTCGCCGACCATGTAGCGATGCTGGGCGAGGTGATCGTCGAGGATCTTGTAGTGACGATGCGCCTCGTAGAGATAGCGGTTCAACGCGTAGTCCAGGTCCTTGGGCGCGGCGGTCTTGAAATGAACCGCCTGTCCCGAATAGGGCCCGAGGCCGGTCGCGATGAACATCAGCCAGGACAGCATCTGCGCGCGGTTGGCGGGCGTGTTCGGCGGCAGAAACTTGCCGGTTTTCTCGGCGAGATAAAGCAGGATGGCGTTGCTGTCGAACACGTACACGCCGTCATCGTCAATCGCCGGCACTTTGCCGTTGGGATTGACCTTCAGGAACTCCGGCTTGAACTGTTCGCCCTTGCGGGTGTCGACCGGCACGAGCTCGCAAGGCAGGCCGGACTCTTCCAGAAATAGCGCCACCTTATTCGGGTTCGGCGCACCGTTGAAATAGAATTTGAGCATGGAGGACTCCCGTTGTTTTCACCGAGACACTCGGGGCGCGGCTTTGTTGCCGCACGTGAGCCCTCCATGCGCAAATTTTCGAAAAGGCACAAGCGACGACTTTGTGAACGGCGCCCATCACTTGCGCCGTCATCGCGGGCCGCTCGCGAACAGCGAGCGAGCCCGGACTCTGGAGGTTGTGATGCAGGGAGATTCCGGGTTCTCGCTCTCCCGAGCCCCGGAATGACCTGGAGCCCGGAGAGAGATTTTGCTTGAATTCTAGCCCGCCGCCATCTGGCTGCGGATCTCGGCGCGCAGTTCGTCGATCAGCTTCAGGCCCTGCTTGGTCTCGATGTGCCAGAAGGTCCAGCCGTTGCAGGCCTCCGAGCCCTGCGCCACTGCGCCGATGCGGTGGATGGAGCCGACCTTGTCGCCGAGCATGATGGCGCCATCGGCCCGCACCAAGGCGCCATGGCGCTTCTTGGCGTCGACCAGTTTTGTGCCCGGCATGATCATGCCGCGCTCGATCAGTTCGGAGAAGGCGACACGTGGCGCCTCGCGCGCGGTCATGAAGGGCGCAAGCGTTGCGTCCGGCAGCGGCTCGATTGCAGCGATGCGCTCCCGCGCGGCCTTGGCATAGTCCGCGTCGCGCTCGAAGCCGATATAGCGGCGGCCGAGTCGCTTTGCGACGGCGCCCGTGGTGCCGGTGCCGTTGAACGGATCGATGACGAGGTCGCCGGGCTTTGACGAGGATAGCAGCACGCGGGCGAGCAGGCTCTCCGGCTTCTGGGTCGGATGCACCTTCTTGCCGTCCTTGCCCTTCAGCCGCTCTTCGCCGGTGCAGAGCGGGATCAGCCAGTCGGAGCGCGCCTGCACGTCTTCGTTGGCGGCCTTGAGCGCTTCGTAGTTGAAGGTATAGCCCTTGGCGTTCTCGTCGCGCGCCGCCCAGATCATGGTCTCATGCGCATTGGTGAACCGGCGTCCGCGGAAGTTCGGCATCGGGTTGGACTTGCGCCAGACAATGTCGTTGAGCACCCAGAAGCCGAGATCCTGCAGGATAGTCCCGACACGGAAGATGTTGTGATAGGAGCCGATCACCCACAGAGTCGCCGACGGCTTCATCACGCGGCGGCAGGCGAGCAGCCAGGCGCGGGTGAAATCATCATAGGCGGAGAACGACGAGAACTTGTCCCAGGAATCGTTGACGGCGTCGACATGGGATTCGTCGGGGCGTTTCAGATCGCCCTTGAGCTGCAGATTGTAGGGCGGATCGGCGAAGACGAGGTCGACGGACGCCGACGGCAGCTTCGACATCTCGGCGACGCAATCGCCGACAATGATGCGAGATGAATCGTCTGCCTGGAAATTAGTGCGGGGCGCCTTTGCAGACGCCCCGCGACGCGACACAACCATGACTCAAGAACTCTGACTCAGGCGACGCTGTCGGCGACGCGGGACTAAACAACCGACTGGCGCCACAATGACCGCGCAAAGTAAAAATCGACTTAACCGGGAAAGTTTTTCACACCACGCCATGCGCAGCCATCGTGGGTCGCAATCCTCTTGCCGCCAAATATTGAGGCGGGATGCGATGCCAAGTTTCCGTTTCCGCTCGCCCTTTTCGATTTTGTCGTTGTGCGCGCGCGCCCACTGCAATGCTGCAGCGTCCAATCGCCGCCACTAGGCAATTTTTGCCGGGCAGGCTATTGATTGCCGCAATGGAAATTTTACGTTTGTGACGCGCGCGGCGATCGATTAACGCAACTGCAACACCTGAGCGATGTTCGCGCAATCAAATGAGGGACGGCTGCCATGCGTTATGATGATTTCCGCCGCAGCAACGACATCGAAGACCGGCGCGACGACAGCGGCGGCGGCTTCGGTGGCGGTGGTGGCATCGGCCTGCCGATGGGCGGCGGCGGGCTCGGCATCGGCACCATCATCGTGCTCGGCCTGATCGGTTATGCCTTCGGCATCGACCCGCGCATCCTGATCGGCGGCGCCGAGATCCTCACCGGCGGCGGCCAGCAGGCGCCAACCTACCAGACCGACCGGCGGACCAGCCAAGGCAAGACCGGCGCGCCCACCGACGAGATGGGCAGCATGATCTCAGGGATTCTCGGCGAGATCGATGATCGCTGGAGCGAAATCTTCAAGGCGAGCGGACAGAACTATGTCGGGCCGAAGATCGTGCTGTTCCGCAACGCCACCAATGGCGGCCGCTGCGGCATGGCGCAATCGGCGATGGGGCCGTTTTATTGCCCGCCGGACCAGAAGATCTTTCTCGACACCGGGTTCTTCCGCGAGGTCGAGACCCGGTTCCACGGCTGTTCCGGCAATGCCTGCAAGTTCACCGCAGCCTATATCATCGCGCATGAGGCCGGCCACCACGTGCAGAACCTGCTCGGCATCATCCCGCGGGTGACGCGGATGCAGCAGCAGGCCGGCAGCAAGGCCGAAGCCAATGCGTTGCAGGTTCGCGTGGAACTGCAGGCCGACTGTCTCTCCGGCGTGTGGACCAATCGCGAGGAGAAGAAGCGGCCGGGCTTCCTGGAAGCCGGCGACATCGATGCGGCCCTGACCACGGCCTCCGCGATCGGCGACGACACGCTGCAGCGCCAGTCCACCGGCCGCGTGGTTCCGGATTCCTTCACCCACGGCACCTCGGCGCAGCGCAAGCAGTGGTTCATGACCGGTTATAAGCAAGGCACCGTGCAAGCCTGCAACACGTTCGCAAACGGGGCGCTGTAGCAATTGACGGTCATTCCGGGGCGATGCGAAGCATCGAACCCGGAATCTCGAGATTCCGGATCAGTCCGCGCCGGCCTATCCGGAATGACGAACAGGGTTCAACCATGTCCTCCATCGACGAGTCAAAACAGTTCATCCCGCTCAACATCGCGGTGCTGACGATGTCCGACACGCGTTCGCTCGCCGATGACAAATCCGGCAGCACGCTGGTCGATCGTCTGACTGCCGCCGGTCACAGGCTCGCCGCGCGCGAGATCGTGACCGACGACGTCGAGGCGATCCGCAGCGTGGTGAAGCGCTGGATTGCGGACCAGGGGGTCGACGTGATTATCTCGACCGGCGGCACCGGCTTCACCGGCCGCGACGTCACGCCGGAGGCGATCGAGCCTTTGTTCGAGAAGCGCATGGACGGCTTCTCCATCGCCTTCCATATGCTGAGCCACGCCAAGATCGGCACCTCGACCATCCAGAGCCGCGCCACGGCCGGCGTAGCAGGCGCCACCTTCATCTTCTGCCTGCCCGGCTCGCCCGGCGCCTGCCGCGATGCCTGGGACGGCATCCTTGCCGCACAGCTCGATTACCGCACCCGCCCGTGCAATTTCGTCGAGATCATGCCGCGGCTGGACGAGCACCTGCGCCGGCCGAAGGCAAAGGGTGCATCGGCTTAATCGCGGCCAACGCGGACGCCCATTTCAGACTCTCAGCAATTTCGCGCCCAACCAGCGCACCCACACTGCCCACCAGAAGCTCCAGCACGCTTCACGATGCAGCCTCCTCGCGCGGCGCTTGTACAACGCGATCAGTTCCGCCGTGACGCGCACCGACGTTTCGCGGTGTGGCGCCTTCACAGCTCGCGTTCCCAGGTCTCGCCGATCAGGTTCTGGCCGAAGCTGCGATGCGGCTCGGCCTTGACCAGCGCGAAGCCTGCGTCCTGATAGATCTTTCGCGCAGCAATCAGGATGCTCTGCGTCCACAGCGTGATCCGGCGATAGCCGCAGGCGCGGGCAAACGAGACACACTCGGCGACCAGGCGCTGGCCGAGGCCCTGGCCCCGCGCACTCGGCTCGACCAGCAGCAGGCGCAGTTTTGCAACCTCGTCGTTGCCCCGCACCAGGAACACCGAGCCGACAGGCCTGCCGTCGATATCGGCTATCCAGCAGCGCTCGCGCGCGGCATCGAAGGAGGTGATGAACTTGGCCGCAATCTCCGCGACCAGCGCTTCGAAAGAGGCATCGAAGCCATATTCGCTGGCATAGACTGCGCCATGGCTCTGCACGACATAGCCCATGTCGCCGGGACGCGGGTCGCGCAGGATCGCCGGCGGCAACGCGTGATGCGGTGCGCCGAGCAGCCGCTCGATCAGCTCCATGGCGGACAACAGCCGCTTGCGGTCCTCGCTTCCAAGCGCGCCCAGCATCAGACCGACATGGTTCTGCGACGTGCGCTCGAGCTTTGCGAAGGCGGCGCGGCCCTTGGCGGTCAGGCTCAACTGATACTGTCGTCGGTCGCTCGGCAGGGCCTTGCGGCTGATCAGCCCGTCCTCGTCGAACTTCTGCACGATGCGGCTGAGATAGCCGGGGTCCAACCCGAGCTCCGCCCCGATCTCCTTCGCCGAGAGATCGCCGCGATGGGCGAGCTCGAACATCACCCGCGCCTCGCTCAGCGAGAACGGGGTCTTGAGCATATGCTGGTCGAGAACGTCGAGCTTGCGGGTGTAGAAGCGATTGAAGGCGCGGACCGCCGCGATCTCCTGATCGGGCTCGGCAAGCGATGTCTGGGCAATTGGCATGGCGTACCTCCGATATATTTGCCAACGTCAACTAATTGATTGACTTTAGCAAGTATATTGAGGCTAGTTCACAATATGATGATCCGGCTGCGCAGCATCGTGCGCGAGGAGCGGCCGAGCCGCCGCAGCAGCCGCGTTTCAGAGGCGCGCGCGTCGTTGGCGTAACCGCCGAGGCGATCGTAATGCTCGCGCGCGATCAGAAGGCCCTGATCGGCGCGGGGTCCTGCAATCGTACGTGCCAGCCAGCGCAATCCGTCGCGCAAGCCCGGCTCTTCGTAGGGCGAGCGGGCGTAGCGGAATATGCCGGCGCGCGGATGATCGCTCACCGAGACGCGCTGGACGAATTGCGAGGTCTCATCGATCCAGCCGGGATCGAGCACGGCGCCAGCGCGCAAGAACATCAGCCAGGGCGAGCGCGCCTCGCGGGCGCCGGCTGCAAGCGCAGCGGTGCGCGATCCGGCAAAGCGCAGGAAGCGGCAGCCGGCGACGTCGGCGACCCGTTCGATCACGCCATTGTCGGTGCCGTCGACAAGCAGCACCTCGCGCACGACGCCGGCCGCAGCGCCCGGCACCAGCGCGGCCAATGTCGCCACCACAGGCTGTTCGACCCCTTCGGTCGGAATGATCACGCTCAGCATCGCGCCTCGGGCACCCCTGCAATAGGAGAAGCGCCCGCACTGTTATCACCTTGTCACAATCAAAGCAGCCCTGCGATTTGCGGCTTTTTGCGGCAAAGCAGGCGGGGAGGTCCTAAGTCTGCGCAACCTTCCGGACGGCAGTCTGTGCGTTGCCATTCCCGCGATCATTGCCGTGGGCCCGCCAGCTCGCGATCTCCGCGAGCTCGGCTTCGGGGCGCGTGACGACCGTGGCAAGGCGGCCGAGGAAGAGGCGACCGGTGTCCCCGTCGATGGTGATCCAGTCGCCACCTGCGATCGGTTGTCCTGCGAGCGAGGCTCGATCGGCCGTGACATCGATTGCAAAATCGCCACAGCCGACGATGCAAGGCCTGCCCAGCTGCCGCGCCACCAGTGCCGCATGCGCCGTGCGCGCGCCGACCGCCGTGACGATGCCGGCCGCGACCGCAAAGCCCGCGACATCTGCTGTCGATGTATCAGGGCGCATCAGGATCACCGGATCGCCGGTGGCTGCCAGGCGCTCGGCGCTTGGTGTATCGAAGGCGGCACGGCCCACCGCAATACCGCCGGATGCGGCGATGCCGGTCAGCACGGGCGGTTGCTCGGTCGCAAGCGCGACCTCGACCAGGGAGCCGAGATCGAGATCGGCAATGCGCGCCAGCGCCTGCTTCCTGTCGATCAGTCCCTCATGCACGAGATCGATGGCAATCTTCAGCGCCGCGCGCGGAGTCCGCTTCCCGGCTCGGGTCTGCAGCATCCACAATTTGCCATCCTCGACGGTGAACTCGACATCCTGCATGTCAAGGAACTCGCGCTCGAGGCGCTGCAGCACGCTCCGCAACTCCTCTGTCAAGGTCGGCAGCGCCCGCGCAATGGTGTCCTCCGTGTCCGGCGTGCGTCGCCCCGAGACGACATCCTCGCCCTGGGCATCCAGCACAAGGTCGATCACCGGATGCGGCGCGCCGCTGGAGGGATCGCGCGAGAATGCAACGCCGGCGCCTGACGCGAGTCCACCATTGCCGAACACCATGGCCTGCACGGTGACGGCCGTGCCCTTGAGCTGATCGAGCCCCTGCAGGCGGCGATAGGTCTGTGCACGCTCGCTCATCCAGGAGTGATAGACGGCGCGCGCGGCGGCCTCCAGCTGGCGATGCGCATCTTCCAGCCATCCGTCGTCGCCGCCTTCGAGCAGCGCCTGATCGTCGGCGGCCAGGCGCTCGAGCGCCTCGCTATCGAGCTCCCGGTCGCGCGCCACCGCTTCGCTTGCCGTGAGCTCGGCGACCCGCGCGGCAAGCAGCGCCGGATCGTGGCCGAGCACGGTTTCGCCAAAGCTTTCCAGAAAGCGGCGCCGGCAGTCCCACGCCAGCCGTGGCCGACCCGTGGCGCGGATCAGCCCCTGCACGGCGAGCGATGTGCAGCCGACATTGAGCACGGTGTCCAGCATGCCCGGCATCGAGCGCGCAGCGCCCGAGCGCACCGAGACGAGCAGCGGACGTCGGTGATCCCCGAAGCGCTTTCCGGTGACCTCTTCGAGAAACGCGATGCCTTCCCTGAGCCCGTCGCGCAGGTGCTGCTCGGCATGCGGCCTGTTGCCGATGATCTCGGCACAAAGGCTGACCGGCAGCACGAAAGCCGGCGGGACGCAAGCCCCAGCGCTGCCATACGGGCGAGATTGGCGGCCTTGGCGCCGATCACCTCGGCGGACGGATGCTCCGTCGTCTCCGGTCCGATACGAACGATATGCATGGAAGCTGTCCCTGGTTAGGCCGACAGATCGGCCATGATGTGCTGGCGCAGGAGATGGCCGAATCCGGCGAAGCGATCGGTCGATCGCTCAATGGCGCGGGCGAGCTCGAGCATGGAGAGCGACGTGGCGACGTCGAAACCGCTGGCAAACACCAGTGCCGTGACCGCGCGCTCCTGCGTGTCCGCCGCATGCTCGGCATCGATCAGGCGCACGACGGCGGTGAGTGCGTCCTCGGAATCGGCGCGCCGACCCTCGGGCACTTGCGCTGCGGCTGCAAGCCCGGATGCCGCGGCTTCTGTTGCGGCCATCGCGATAGCACAGAGCTCGGACAGTGCCGGCAGGAGGCGTGCGTCCAGCGCAGACGGCGCCAGCGAGGCGATGAAAGCGGCCTGTTCAAGTTCGTCGATCGCCTGTTCGGCAACATCGATGAGCTCGCCGATGACGGGGCGGGCGTCGAGACGGGCGGCCTCGTTCCGCGCTTCGAGCGCGATGCGGTCGGCCTTCTGTTCGATATGAGCGGCGCGGGCAGCAAGATGTTTGGCATCTGCCGAACGGCCGGCACGGAGGGCTGCGACATGGCGCGAAATCGCGGCAACCAGATCCTGCGCCAGGCCGACCTGACGCAGCACGGCGGCCAGAAGCGCACTATCGACGCGATCGAGGTGCCGCACCAGTTCCGCCTCGATCCGGTCCCGCACCAGGCGTGCCGACTGGCCGGCGCTTAACCCCTCCGTCGAACTGCGCAAGGTCGATTTCAGGAAATCGATTGCCGCCGTTCGGCCGAGCGCCTGGTCGAGGCGCTCGCCAAAGCCGATGCGGGTGGCGGCCGCGCTGCGTACGGCCGCGGACAACAGCTCGTTGCCGCCGAGCTCGAGAAAGGCGCGATGGCCGATGCGGCGCCGTGCCGCCCAGTCGAGCACGCGGATGCTGTCGTCCTTGGCAATGTAGTTGCGGAGCAGCTTGCGGGCCTTGTTCCAGTCGATCAGGAACACCAGCGAGCTGCCGATGCTGGTCAGGAAATCGTCGCGCTCGGCCGCGTTTTCGCCCTCGAAGCGGCCGGTGACGAGGAAGAACGCATTCTCCTCGCCAAGGCCGACGGCTGCGTGGCGATCGAGCCCGCTCCACTGTGCGCGATGCTTGTCGAACAGGCCGATGAAGAATTTGGCGCGCGCCAGGTGCACGTCGGTGTAGGTGACCGTGACCGTGTTGTTCTCGACCGCGATGACAACGACATGGGCATCAGTGGTGCCAATGTCGTTCTGGATCAGGAGCCGATTGCCTGCGCGCATGGCCATGGTGTCGAGGCCGGGATGATTGAACTTCAACCCGCGCGTCGCATTCAGGCCGCGCATGAAGGCTTCGACCGCGGCGCGATCGGCAGGCTCGAGGCCAAACGCATGTGCGCCGCCGACGATCTCCTCGGCGCAAGTGGCGGCGAGGCGATTGAGCGACTTGTGCAAATCCATGACCAGCCGGTGCAGGCTGTCGCGTCCCTCATGCGCGCCGGTCAAAACCGCAACGCGCGCAGTCTCAATCTCTTGGGAGGGCGTGAGCAGGCCGGCGGCCCGGATCGCGGCAAGTCTGGCATTAGCGGCTTCGCCCTCCTTCGACTCGCCGGCGGCGACGGAGCGGATCATGGTCGCGACGTCGTCGGCGATGTCTCCGATCAGCTCGGGCAGATGGGGCGCAGTGAAGCGGGCATCGCCCGCGGTGTGGGCACCTTCGATCAGCGCAGCAAACGTTGGCGCCGCAAGGCCCGCGGCACGGCTTTCGGCTGAGAGGTT
>Ga0209062_1003288_pt1 | contig 18985 bp, 18 predicted proteins | sample Coa_R2_2_FD_187158 | JGI IMG/M metagenome (GOLD analysis project Ga0209062, IMG submission 187158) | Surface soil microbial communities from Centralia Pennsylvania, which are recovering from an underground coalmine fire - Coalmine... | ecosystem: Environmental > Terrestrial > Soil > Unclassified...
GCCTCTCAGACGGTGGAGGTGACGGCGGCGGCGATCCAGGTGCAAAGCGAGGACGCCAAGACGAGCGTCACGCTGCAGAACCGGCTGATCAACGATCTCCCGCTCGTCGTCGGCGGCACGGTGCGCACGCCGTTCGATCTGGCCGCGCTCACGCCGGATGCGAAGAATGTCGGCGGCGACAACGGCTTCGTGCTCGGCGGCGGGCAGGCGGCGGCCTACGGGACCTCGCTCGATGGCGTCTCGACCAACACCAGCCGGGCGCTTTCCAAGAGCTGGGTAGCCTCCAATTCTCCGTCGATCGAGGCCATCGAGGAGTTCACGGTCGATACCAACGGGTATAAAGCGGAATTCGGGCATGCGTCCGGCGGCAATCTGACTTATGTTTCGAAGTCCGGAACCAACGATTTCCACGGGTCCGCGTACGAGTTCCTGCGCAACAACGACTTCGACGCCAATAACTTCTTTAATAATATGGCCGGCATCCCGAACTCGATTTACAAGCAGAACGACTTCGGCGCCACCGTCGGCGGGCCGGTGTGGATTCCGAAGGTGTATCGCGGGCGGAACAAGACCTTCTTCTTCTTCTCCTATGAGGGATTCCGCAACCGCACGGGCGCCAACGGCCAGTTGTTCACCGTCCCCACAGCGGAAATGTACAACGGCGATTTCAGCAGGTGGGTCACATCGGCCGGCGTGCAGATCCCGATCTATAACCCCCTCAGCCAAACCCAGAATGGGGATGGAACTTATACGCGTCAGCTCTTTCCCAACAACGTGATACCCAAGAGCCTCTTCAGCCCCGCGGCGCAGAAGGCCCTTTCGGTGTTCCAGAGCAGCGGCACTCTCGCCCCGAACAACGGCGCGTCGCCGGGATCGTACCAGTATGTCATCAATAATTACCTGGAGAACGGCGGCACGCAGATCTACCCGGTGAACAAGGAGAGCATCAAAGGCGACCACATTTTCAACGCCCGGCACCGCATTTCCGGATACTACGGGCACGACCGCGAGCACCAGACTCCCGGCCCCGACGGGCCGCCGACGTTGCCGGGCCTGTACACGACGTACAACGACCTCGTCCAGGCGACCGACGTGGTGCGATTCAGTTGGGACTGGTCGCTGCGGCCGAACATGCTGAACCATTTCTATGCCGGCGGGAATAACTGGCGGCAGGACCACAAACCGCCACAGGAATATACCGGCGGATGGCAGAATAAGTTCTGCCTGCCCAATGTGCCGAATTGCGATGAGAACCTGGTCAACCTGTTCTCCGGCGGCACCGGCGATAACTACAGCACCTGGGGCGGCCAGGCGGATAACGGCAGCGAGAATACCGTCTACGCTTACAATGACGATTTCTCCTGGATCCACGGCCGGCACACCTTCAAGTTCGGCGGCATGTTCCAGATCAACCACTACAACGGCTTCGGACGCCAGTGCGAAGCGGGCTGCGTGGGCTTCAGCTACCAGGAAACGGGCGTGCCCGGCGGCTCCAATCCGAATGCGGGCGGCAACGCATTCGCCTCGTTTCTGCTCGGCCTCGCCGATAGCGGCCAGATCGACACCGTCCGGTTCATCGGGCAGCAGTTTTACTACTTCGGCGGATTTGTGCAGGACGATTGGCGCGTCAGCGAGAAACTGGTGCTCAACCTGGGGCTGCGCTACGACATCAACCTGCCGCCCACCGGCCTGAACGACCGCTGGAGCGATTTTTCGCCCACGGCTCCCAATCCCGCTGCGGGCGGCATTCCGGGCGCGGTGCTCTTCGCGGGTTCGTGCTCGGGCTGCGTGGGTAGCCGGACGCTGGCGGATATGTGGACGAAAGGCTTCGGTCCGCACGTGGGCTTCGCGTATTCGAAGGACTCGAAGACCGTCTTCCGCGGGTCCTATGCGCGGCTCTACGGCGCGCTCCAATCCGTCAGCGGGTCGACGCACAACATGGGCTTCACCCTGACCCAGACCTTCAGCAATGGCACCAGCGGCATCCTGCCGACTTACGCGCTCGACCAGGGAATGCCGGCATGGACGGCGCCGCCGTTCATCAATCCCTCGGTTTCGAACGGGACGAGCGTGGCATGGTTTCAAGGCAACGAGACCACCAAACTGCCGGCCATGGATAACTTCAATTTCTCGATCCAGCGCCAGTTAGGCGCGACCATGGTGCTCGAAGGCGGCTACAACGGCGTCCTCGGCTCGCACCTGCAGACCCAGTTGTTGCAGTACAACCAGATCAATCCCGCCTACCTGACCGCTTTCGGCACGGTGGCGCAGAGCATCACGGTGCTCAACAGCCTGGTGGGCTCGCCGGCGGCCAATGCGGCGGGCGTTTTCGCGCCGTTCCCCGGCTTCAACGCGTTGTGGGGATCGCGCGCCACGGTGGCGCAGGCGCTGCGGCCGTTCCCGCAGTATTCGTACATCGACACCTATGCGGGGCAGGGCGATCACAGCGGCCACTCGACATACCACGCCTTGCGCGTGCAGTTGCAGAAGCGCCTCTCCCACGGGCTCACGGTGCAGACTTCTTACGTGTTTTCCAAGCTCCTGACGGATGCCGATACCGCGTGGGGCGAGGGCTACGCCGCCGACTTCTTCAACCGTCATCTGGAGAAATCGATCGGCGCTTACGACGTGGCCCATGATTTCAAGTTCGCCGGCGAATACGAATTGCCGTTCGGCAAAGGCCACCCGTATCTCAGCCACGGTGCGGCGGGCTGGATCGTGGGCAACTGGCGGCTGGCCAGCATCAATGTGTACGATAGCGGCACGCCGGTCGGCATCAGCACGTCCTACACGCTGCCGGTCTACGCGAGCGGCGCGGGCGGACGGGTGCCCGCGTACATCACGTCCTACGACGGCTGGCAGCCTTCCTGGAACGGCGGCTTCGACCCGAGCCGCGATCACTTTTTCGTGCCCTACGGCTCCGGCCCGTTCCCGCTGCAGGGCAGCGGCACGGCGTACAACAGCATCGGCAACGTGACCCGGCTCAATCCGAAGGTGCGGTTGTTCCCCGGCCTCAACGAGAACCTCTCCCTCACGCGCGCGTTTCCAATCAAGGAGACGCGGCGGATCGAGTTCCGCGCGGAGGCGTTCAACGTGTTCAACCGCGTCCGCTTCGGCACCGGCTCGACGCAACTGCAGAACCAGTCGTTCGGCGTGTTGACCGGCGCCGGGAGCCAGATCAACTCGCCCCGGCAGTTACAGCTCGCGATGAAGCTGTACTTTTAACGGGCGGCGACTTACTTCCCGAACGCCAGCAGCACGTTGCCCGGCGCGCCGCCCCAGACGCCGTAGCCCGAGCAGACGTAGAGCATGCCTCCCGCGATGGCCGGGCCGGGGCCGTCCATCGCGCCGCCCTTCGCCCTGACTCCGTTGACCGCTTCGAATTCGCGCTCGGTGTCGAATTCCCAGATCACCTTGCCGTCCGCGGCGGAATAAGCGCGCAGCCGGCCATCGACGCCGCCCGAGAACACCACGCCGGGGATCGCGGAAACGGCGGCGGACTGCGCCGGGCTGCACTTCTCGCGGCCCTCGCAGGAGGGCGGGGGAGCGGCCCAGACGCGGCGTCCGGTGGCGGCATCCAGCGCGAAGAGGCCTCCGCCGGCGTGCGGATCGGCCACCATCCCGCGGCCGCCCAGCAGATCCGCCACGAGGAAGGCGATGTCCGAAACCGCGGCAAACATCAGCCGGCCGTCCGACGCCGAGCCCCACTGGATGCCGCCGAGCTTGCCGCCCTTGCCGATGCGCTGCTCCCAGAGGACCGCGCCGGTCTGCGCATCGAGCCCGTGGACCACGCCGGATTTCTGGCTGACCAGCAGCACGCGCCGCCCGCCGGCGAGTTTCACCAGAATCGGCGATGCGCCGATATCGAAGTCCGGGCCGTCGCTTGCGGGACAACTGGCTTTGCGACCCGCGTCGCAGGAAACGTTGTAGGCATCGCGCGCGGTGAGCTGCCGCGCCCAGAGAATCTTGCCGCTATCGAGCTCGAGCGCGAGCACGGCGTCGCTCGTGCCGGTGGCGGGTTCGGAGAAATTGTCGCCGGTGCCGATATAGAGCACGCGGCGCTCGGGGTCGATCGTCGGCGCCGACCAGACGCTCGCGCCGGAAGGGCCCCACGCCGGTGTTCCCGCGGCGTTTTTCCCGGTGACATGCGGAGCTTCGGCGATCGTGTACGTCTTCCAGACCTGCCGGCCGCTGCCGGCATCGAGCGCCACGACCGCGCCGCGGCCGCTGCAGCACGGGTACACCGGGCTCATCGCGGGGCCTTCCTCGCCCGCCGTGATGGGCACGTAGAGGCGGCCGTCGAAATACACCGGCGAACCCACGATCTTGGCGCGCGGATGATCGTCGGCCTGGGTCTTCCAGAGCAGCGCGCCGGTCCCGGCATCGACAGCGTAGACCTTCGCGCGCTGGTCCCCGAAGAAGGCGGCGTGCCGCGCCGGATCGCCGGGCAGCGTGGCGATGCTCACCGCGGCGCGCACGGAGAGTTCCGGCTCGAACGACCAGTATTGGCAGCCGGTGCGCGCGTCGAGCGAGTAAACCTGGCGGTTGGCGCCCGCCACGAAAACGCGGCCGCCGGAAACCACGGGCTGAGCATTGGCGGCGAAGGCGCCGGGGAAGGCAAAGGCCCACTTCAAGTGCAACTGCGGGACGTCGGCCGCGGTCAGACCCGCGGCTGGAGCGGGCGCGAAGCGGCTGTTGGCGAGGTCCGCGCCCCAGCCGTTCCAGGCCGGTCCCGCGGGCGTGAACGGCGGATTCTCCGCGCACATCCCCGGCTTGGCGGCGGCCACCGGTGGCGGCGCAGGTGCTCCCAGGAAATCGGCAAGCTCGCGTCTCTCGGCTGCCGTGAGGCCCGCGGCCTGCTCCTTCATGACGCCGGTCTCGAGCGCGCGGAGAATATTGGCGCCGCTCATCAGCTTGAGAGCCGCCGGCGCCGGCGCGCGCGTGGCGCTCGAAGCATCATGGCACGCGGCGCAATGCGCGCGATAAAGCGCGGCGGGGTCGGCGCCCGAAGCAATGGTCGCCGCGCCAAACAGCGCCGGGATTATGAGTGCCGCTGTCCGGTCCACGTGCCCTTTCCGAGGCCGGTCAGCTCGACCTCGCCCTTCATCTTGCCGTCCGCGCCGATCTTGCCTTTGTAGACAATCGTTCCCTTCTGGTCGAGGACCGTGACCTCGAACGAGAACTCGATGTCGTCGCCCTTCACGGTGCCGGTGAGTGGCGCGGTGCCGAACGTGCCGGCATAAGTGCCCGTGAGCTTCTCGCCATCCTGGTGGAATTCGAAGGTGGGGTCACCCGCGCCGGCATCGGTTTCCACGTGAAAATCCCACTTGCCGCTGATATCGGCGCCGAAAGCGGCAAGGCAAAAGAGAGTACCAACCAGAAGCGTACGGCGGACCATGGCGCAGCCTCCTTGCGACCGTTGGGGGCAGTATATCATCGCCGCCGGCCTGCGCACCCCGTCACAGCTCCAGCACTTCTCTCGCTTCTTCCGCCTCGAAATCGCGCACCAGCACCCGGAACCCGCCGCCCGAAAATGCCAGGTGCGGCGTGACCCCGCCCGTGGATTCCGATTGGATGATGGCGTCGATGCCGGCGGCCTGCAGCGCGCTCACCGCGAGTTCCGCCTCCTGACTCGTGGCGAACGTCCCGGCAACGACGAGGTCCGTGTACGGCATGTCTTCATCTTACGCCCCCGCCGGGAATATAATTGCGCTATGTCCGAAAACCAGATTCCCCGGCGCGGATTTCTGCGCGGCGCGTCCACGGCGACGGCAATGACCGCTCTTTCCTATTCGCGCGTCTACGGCGCGAACGAGCGCATCCAACTCGGCCTGATCGGCGCCGGCGAGCGCGGGCGCTACGACATGAGCAACTTCGTCAAGACCGGCATCGTGGACGTCGCCGCGGTGTGCGACGTTTACGCGGTCCAGATCGACAAGGCCCGGCAAGTGGCTCCCCAGGCGAAATCGTTCTCCGACCATCGCAAGCTGCTCGATCAGAAAGACATCGATGTCGCGCTGATCGGCGTTCCGGACCACTGGCACGCGGCCATCGCCATCGACGCGCTCAATGCCGGCAAGGACGTCTACGTCGAGAAGCCGTTAACGCTGCGCATCGAGGAAGGCCCGCCGATCGTCAAGGCCGCGCGCGTCAACAACCGCATCTGCCAGGTCGGAATGCAGCAGCGCTCCGGAAAGCATTACCTCGAGGCAAAGCACGAGTATATCGACACCGGCAAGCTGGGGAAGATCACCCTGGCCCGCACGTGGTGGCACGGCAACGGCTATCACCTGCGCAAAGCGCCGCCGGAGCTGGCGCAGCAGCCTTCGAATCTCGATTGGGCACGCTTCCTCGGACCCGTGAAGTGGCGCGACTGGGACCCGCAGCAATATTGGAACTGGCGCGCCTACCTCGATTTCGGCGGCGGGCAGGTCACCGACCTCTTCACCCATTGGATCGACGTCGTGCACATGTTCCTGGGTTCGGAGATCCCGACTTCGGCCGTCGCGGCGGGCGGCATCTATGAATACAAGGACGGCCGCACCGCGCCCGATACGATCAATGTCCTGCTCGAGTACCCGGCGCAGTTCACCGCCACGTTCGAGGCGACGCTCGTTCCGGGAATCACCGGCGCCGCCGTCGAATTCTGCGGAACCGAGGGCAAGCTGTACATCGATCGCGGGCGCTACGAATTCACGCCCAAGGCGCGCGGTGTGCAGCCGACGGTGGTCAAGCCGGAGAAAGTCAACCTGGACCTCGACCACGTGCAGAATTTCCTCGATTGCGTGAAGTCGCGCAAGCTGCCGAACGGTGACGTGCTGATCGGCCACCGCTCGGCGCAGGCCTCGCACCTCGGCAACATCGCGTACATGCAGAAACGGCGGATCGATTTCGATCCCGTGCGGGAAGAGATCCAGCCGTTCTGAGGCCCGGTAGGGCAGGCCCAGGGCCTGCCCCAAACGTGATTAGCGGCCATCGCCGCCGAGCCCGATCGGGTCTCCGGTTACCACCATCTCCACACGCCGGTTCTGCTGGCGTCCGGCGGCCGTGTCGTTCGACGCAACCGGATTCGCCTTGCCCAGCCCGACCGCGCTCACCGTCGCCATCGGCACGCCCTGCGAGATCAGGTAGTCGCGCACCGCGTCGGCGCGCTTTTGCGAAAGCTCCAGATTGTACTCATCGCTCCCGATGCTGTCCGTATGGCCCTCCAACTGGATCTTCAGGCCCGGATATGCCAGAAGGATGCCGGAGACCTTGGCCATTTTTTCTCTCGCGCCGGGCTTCAGCGTGTATTTATTGAAGTCGAACAGCACGTCCGAGATGTTGACGATGAGCCCGCGCGCGGTTTCCTGGGTTTCGAGAATGGCATTCAACTGCGCGCGCAGCCGTTCCCTGAGCTGGCTCTTTTCGGCTTCCGCCTGCTGCCGCGCGAGCTCCGCTTTTTGCGCATTCAGGCGCGCCTCCTCGGCTTTGGCCTCCAGCACTTTCTGCTTCTGAGCAGCCTGCGCCGCCGCCTCATCCGCCATGCGCTGCGCTTCCTGGGCCGCCTGGCGCTGGGCCTCCGCTTCCGCCCGGCGCTGCTGCTCCAGGCGAGCCTGCTCCGCCGCCCGTTCCGCCTGTGCCTTGGCCTCCGCCTCGCGCTGCGCCGCGGCCGAACGCTCGTTCGCCAGTTGCTCTTCGCGCATCTTCTTGATCGTAATGATCCGCGCGTCTTCCGCCATTTGCGCAGCCTCGCGGGCATTCGTCTCCGACTGTTTCACGTCCCGGCTCAGCAGCCCCCGCGCATTCTGCAGATCGATCAGCGCCTTCTGAAACGTATCCGCCGCATAGCGCTCCGCTCCGGCCAGCCGCGCGATTTGCACGGCGTTTTCAGCCTCCGCGAGCTGCAGCGGCCCCTTCGGATCGATGCGGACCGGCTGGTAAGCAGCGCGGTTCAAGACATATTGCCCGCGTTGCAGCAGCTCGAATTTCGCGTCCACCTGTTCGATCGTTCCGGTCGTATCGGACCGGACGAAGTTCTCCGCGACCACCACATCGCTCGGCTGCGTGACCGCGAAGTACGGTTCGGCGGTCACGATCAGGCCGAAGCTCTGCAGATCGGTCGTGGAGAGCAAATTCGCGTGGTCGCCCTGCAATGCCACCTCGCCGAGATTCATCGCCCGGCCTTCCGGCGTGATCGCCCATAAAACATAGGTCATGTACTCGGGCCCGAACTGGCTCGCCGGCGTCATGTGATCCAGGTGCGTTTCCACCTTCGTGGAGCCGAGCCGGCTGTCGACGCTCGCCGTTCCGCGCGCTTGCGGCATCAGTTCCGTGCCGCGGAAATCGATGTGGGTCGTGCCCGTGCGATGGTGATAGTTAATGGCCTTGGTCGTTCGGGAGACGACCGTAACCCGGAAAATCGGCATCGGCTGACCGGTTTCATTCGGGGTCAGCGGCTTCTGGATCTGCGTGGGGTTCGGCACCTGCGCGAGGCAGGCGCCCAGTGTGAAAAATAGCAGCGCCGCGGCTTTCATGTGTTTTCTCTCCTCCTCCGCGGTATGCAAGCAGTCAAATGCCCGATGTCCTGCTCCGCACGGAACGGCGGCCGTAACCAAAATCTCATCTCCGGCGAATATACAATCAAGAAACCATGCTGATTCTGAAACCTGGGGACCTTCGCTACTCCGAGATCACTCCGAAACCGGTGTATCTGAACCGCCGGCGGTTTCTCGCCGCCGTGCCGGCGGCGCTGGTGGCGGCGCGCGCGGCGCGTGGCGCGGCGGCGCGGCTGCCGAACGTCGGCAAAAGCCAGTTCAGCACTTCGGAGCCGGTCACCGCCGAGAATGTCGTGACCCGCTACAACAACTTCTACGAGTTCGGCACGGGCAAAGGCGACCCCGCCCACAACGCGCAGAACTTCAAGACGGAGAACTGGACCGTCTCGGTCGAAGGCGAGTGCGCCAGGCCGCGCAAGTTCTCGATGGATGAGATCCTGAAGCTGGCGCCGCTCGAGGAGCGCATTTACCGGCACCGCTGCGTGGAGGCCTGGTCGATCGTGGTGCCGTGGATCGGCTACTCGCTCTCCGCCCTCCTCAAGCAGGTCGAGCCGGCGCCGAAAGCGAAGTTCGTCGCGTTCCAAAGCTACTGGGACACGCGCCAGATGCCGCTCGCGCGGCCGGAGATCGCGGGCATCGAGTTCCCCTATGTGGAGGGGCTGCGCATCGATGAGGCCATGCATCCGCTGGCGCTGCTGTGCGTGGGGATGTACGGCGAGAGCCTGCCGCCGCAGGATGGCGCCCCGGTGCGGCTGGTCGTGCCGTGGAAGTACGGGTTCAAGAGCATCAAGTCGATCGTCAAAATCAAGCTGACGGGCGGCATGCCCCCGACCACCTGGAACATGGCCAACGCCCACGAATACGGCTTCTATTCCAACGTGAACCCCAATGTCGACCATCCCCGCTGGAGCCAGAAAATGGAGCAGCGGCTTCCCGGCATCTTCAAAAACCATCCGACCCAGATGTTCAACGGCTACGGCGAACAGGTCGCGAGCCTGTACAGTGGCATGGACCTGAGGAAATATTACTGATGCTGCGCAGCCGTGCGATGAAAATCGCCGTCTTCCTGGCGTGCCTCGCGCCGTTCTGCAACCTGGCCTGGCGCCTCTACCGGCAGGATCTCGGGCCCAATCCGCTCGAAACGCTGACCCACGGCACCGGCGATTGGGCCATCCGCATGATCGCGGCGACGCTCGCGATCACGCCGCTCCGCAAGCTCCTGAAGCAGCCGGACCTGATCCGCTACCGGCGGATGCTCGGGCTATACGCGTTCTTCTACGGCTGCCTGCACTTCACCGTCTATCTCTATTTCGACAAGCTGTTCGACTGGCAGGAGATCCTCAAGGACGTGGCCAAGCGCCCGTTCATCACCATGGGATTTGCTGCGTTCGTCTGCATGGCCCCGCTCGCGCTGACCTCGACCAAAGGATGGATCCGGCGGCTCGGCGGAAAGCGCTGGCAGCGTCTGCACCGGCTGGTGTACATTGCCGGGATCGCCGCCGTCATCCATTACTACTGGCTCGTGAAATCGGACGTGCGCCTGCCGCTGCTCTACGGCGCGATCGTCGGCACGCTGCTGTTGTACCGCCTCGTCGCGCGGTTCCAGACGCGCAGCGCATCGGCCCCCGTCCGCCTGCGCGCCGTATCGGAGCCGCGGCCGTAAGGGAGCCGTGGCCGCGGCCCATCGGCGGCCGTTCACCACGAGGCGCCGCCTGTACAATCGAACTCATGAGACTGGCTGCAATGCTGCTCGTGCCGGCAATGCTTTCCGCCGCGGATTGGAAGATCGATCACGTGACGCTGGCGGGACGCGACCTCAACACCATGCAGGCGGCCCTCGCCGCGGCCGGCATCGCGACGGTGTTCGGCGGCGCGCACGCCAACTCCGTGACCGAGATGGCGCTGGCGAGCTTTCCGGATGGGTCGTATCTGGAAGCCATTGCCGTCCGGCCCGGCGCCGCGGACGACGCGATCGCGCGGCACGAATGGGCGGCATTTCTGAAACAGCCGGGCATGCCGTGTGCGTGGGCCCTCCGCTCGCCGGATCTCGCGGCGGACGCGGCCCGGCTGCGGCAGGCCGGAGTCGCCGTCGGGCCGCCGGTGCGCGCCGGGCGAACGCGGCCCGATGGCGTGCAAATCGAGTGGGAAACGGTCAACGTCGGCACGGAAACGCGTGGCACTTTCTTTCCGTTCCTCATCCACGACCTCACGGCCCGCGATCTTCGCGCATTTCCGCAGGGCAAGCCGGTCAGCCGCGAATTCGCCGGCGTGGCGTACGTGGTAGTTGCAGTACCCAACCTGGACCGGGCCATCGAACGGTACCGGTCAGCTTTCGGCCTGGGCGCGCCGGTACGGCAGACGGACCGTGAATTCGGCGCGGAACTGGCGCAATTCCCCGGCCCGGTCATCCTGGCTCAGCCGCTTTCGGCGGATTCGTGGCTGGCGCGCCGGATTGCGGAGTACGGCCCCGGACCCTGCGCCTTCCTCCTTTCCGGACCCGCCGCAAGTGGCGCTTCCCGTTCGCGATGGTTCGGCCGCGAAATCGTCTGGCTGACGTCCGGAACTCTCGGATGGCATCTCGGGGCGGTACGGTAAGTCCCAACGGTTGGTTGAGCTACAGGCCGTTTGGACTACAAACCGTTCCACAAATACTAAGTACTTGAATCGAAAGGCTCAAGGCCGCATGCTGGAGTCGTGCGGCAGATACTTCGAGCGGCGGTTTGGATTCGCCGGTCAGCCAACCGCTTCCGTGGAGAACTCGTGGAACGGCGGCAGCGTGACCGGTTGCGGACGCATTTCACCGTCGCGATCCAGGCACCCAACGGCTACTTCGAGGCGCACGGCATCAATGCGAACCGCCACGGCGTGGGACTCGATTCGCCGGAGCCGATCGAACCCGGCAGCCTCGTGTTCCTGCAACTGCCGCAGTGCGGACTCGCCGGTTTCGCCTACGTGCGCCATTGTCTGGCGCGTCCGGACGGCCGGTTTACCATCGGGCTGCGCTTCCGCGGAAGCCTCTACCGCGAACGGCGGCCCGAATTCGGCGGCCGCTGGCATTATGTAAAAGCCACACATGGCGCCTGCGGCGCCTGGGACGGCTGCGCGGACGCATAACGCCATTCGGATGCAAGCGCAGCGGATGAGCGGTATGTCCCTTGCGGTCCACTCATCCGCGGCCCTTACGCATTGCCCGGCCTAGTGATGGTGGTGATGTCTCAACCGGCTGTACGCGTACCCCGCGCCGCCGCCGAGCACTCCGCCCACAACCGCTCCGCCCGCGCCGCCCGCGAGACCCCCGACCAGTGCACCGCCTCCAGCCCCAATCGCCACGTTCCTCTTCGTGTGCGTGCGATGGTGATAGTAGTAGTACGTCTGGGTATGATGATTATTGTAGGGTTGGCCTGCGACCCCGGGCGTAGCCACACTGAAGAGCATACCGGTCGATAATACCGCCGATAAGAGTAGCTTCTTCATAAACGTTCCCCTGTAAAAACCAGTGCAAGTCGAATGCCGCCGAAGCGTACGCTCTCGTACGCACCCACGAGCGCGCGCGCGAACCCCTTACACTCCGCGCTCCGGGCCGTTCTCCAGTTTCCACAAAATCTGCCGGAGCATGCCTAAGAGCACCGGCGCGTCATGAGCGGAAATACGCAGGCGCAGCACCAGGCGGCGGACCTTTTCCTCGGTCGACGTGGCAGTGACCGGATTGATGTAGCCGCTCGAGCGCAGGGCGTCGAGAAGGAGCCTGACGATCTGCTCGGTTTCCCCGGCGTTGGCGGGCTTGCTGCGCTCCGGGCGTGCGCTTACCGCCGCGGGGTCGCGCGCCAGCTCGTAGAGGCACAGGGCGACCGCCTGGCCGAGGTTCATCGAGAGATCCTGGCGCACGGTTGGGATGCGCATCAGCCAGTGGCAGTGGCTGAGATCCTCGTTGGAAAGGCCGAATTTCTCCGAGCCGAACAGCAGGGCTACCGGCGCGTTCTGGAGGCGGCGGCGGATCACCCGGGCACCGTATTCCAGGCGTCGCAGCGGGTGCTGTAACTCGCGGTGGCCCACCGACGTGGTGCCCACGACCAGACCCGCGCCGGCAACCGCCTCGGCGACGCTCCCGCACTGCGCCGCCGATTGGAGCAGAGGGGCCGCGCCCACCGCGGAGCGAGCCTCGCGAAACGCCGCATCGTACGGATTCACGGCGCAGAGGCGCGAAAAACCGAAGTTCGCCATGGCGCGCGCCGCCGCCCCGATGTTCAGGGGATTGCGCGTGGCGACCAGGACCACATGCAGGTTGTCTTTCCAGTCTGAGGCGATGTTTGGTTCCCTATTTCACTCTAATGCAGAGCCAGCGGTGGTGCAGGCACATCTGCTGCCGCGGTGAATATCCGCACCCGTCCCGGCACAGGCCTGTGAAGCGCCGTCCCGCACAATTCGGGCGGCGGCGAATGCGTGAGAAGGAACACTGGCGAAACCGTCTTTGCGCATTCCAAAATGCGTGAATGCAACTATCGCCGCAACAAATGGAGGCATTGTCGTTTTTCGACCGCGTGCCCGCCGAATGGCGGTCGCGGGCCGCCGGCGAGCTCGCTCGCGTGAACGTGATCGCGCAACGCAACGCCTGCGTGCATCGTGTGCATCAGGAACATCCGGGTATCCGGAGCATGCTCGATATCGGGTGCGGGACGGGCGAGCTGGTGCTCGAAATGGCGGCGCAAAACGTGGAGGCGACGGGCATCGACTTCGCCCCCGGCATGATCGAAGTCTGCGAACGGCGGCGGCGCGAAACGGGCGCTCGCCTGGCGCGGTTCCGCTGTTGCTCCATCTGGGAGTTCGATGGGCCGCCGGGCAGCAAGGACCTGATCAGCGCGCTCGGCTTCATCGAGTATGTCACCCGGCCGGAGCTGGGGCGGCTGTTCGAGATCTGCCGCGGCATGCTGCGGCCCGGCGGATTGCTGGTCGTGAGTTCACGGAACCGGCTGTTCAACGTGGTCTCGATGAATGAATACACGCGCATCGAGATGGAGCTCGGGACCGTGGACGCGCTGCTGCGGGAGGCGACGGCGTGGGGCAGCGCTCCGGACCTCGAAACGGCGCTCGCCGCCACACCGCCGCAGGAGCTGCCGCAGCACAGCGATCAGCCGCCCTCCTGGATCTCGGTGGGCGTGCGGCACCAGTACACACCGGGAGGCCTCGCCCATATTCTCACCGGCTCCGGCTTCGAGGTGCTCACCGCCTATCCGGTGCATTACCACGCCGTCCCTCCGGCGGCAACCGCGGCGCTGCATGGAACCTATGTCGGATTTTCGAACCTGCTGTTCGACGCGGCGCCCGAAAATCACCACCTCATTCCGTTCTGCTCCAGCTTCGTGCTCGCGGCGCGGAAACGCTGAAGGCTGCGGCAGCTCGGGCGGCGGCTATTTCTTCTTCGGCTCCCCTTCGAGCGCCGGCACGCCGAAGTGTCCGCTGAGCTCCGAAAGCGTGTCGAGATCCACCGGACCCACGATGTTCACCACCGTGAACTCCTTGGGTCCGGCGGCCAGAATCGCCACGCCGGTTACCTTTTGGTTTTCGGTGCGGAGATAGACCTCGGCGGTCTCGCCATCCTCGGTTGCCTTGTAGCCGGCGATGCGCGACCACTCCGGCTCTTTGAGGCGGGCGCGGACGGCATCGAGGTCGGCCGCCGACCACTCGCCTTCGCGCTTGAACTCGAAGCTGCGGATGTAGATGCCATCGAGCGAGGCGACCAGCTTTTTGACCTTGGCCTCATCGGGATCGCTCCCATCGAGGAACCGCGCGGCCAATTGCAGCGTCCCGCGATTCAGCGAAATATCGACGCTGTTCGAGGCGCGCGCGGCCAACCGTTCGAAATCGAGCTTGAACTGCTGCGCGGCGAGCGCCCCGGCCGCCGCCAGCAACAGGCCGATGCGCCTCAAGGCCGCACCTCGCGCACGCGGGTCTGAATCCGGTTGAGGTGGCGCGCCGTGATGCGGATGGCCGCCAGGACTTGCTCCTTCGCCGCCTGGCCCTGATGCCGCCGGTACGCTGCGCCGCCGGCGAACACGAGCATCAGGCCGGCGGCGAGCGCTCGATACGCCGCGGCGCGATGCCGGCTCCAGCCCGCTGCGCCGCGGCTCTCGTCCGCGCAGGCAGTCGTGACGCGATCCGCAAATCCAGGTGGCGCAGGGCGCCGCGCCAGCGCCGCTTTCAATTGTTCTTCCAGCTTGTCCATTGCCTTCTTCCCGAGTCCTTCCGGTCCGGCCGCTGTTTACCGCCGCGGCTCCGTCACTCCTTTACGCTCCAGTTTCCCGCGCAGCAGCGCGAGCGACCGCTGCAGGTGGCTCTTCACCGTCCCGAGCGGCATGCCGAGGACTTGCGCGATCTCCGATGGCTCGAGCTCTTCCTGATACCGCAACACCATCACCGCGCGCGGCGCCTCCGGAAGCGATTGCACCAGCCGCCGCAGCAGATCGCCGAGCAATGCGTCCTCGGGCGGCATGCGCATTCCGGGCTCCGGCACTTCTTCCAGGGCCACCACCGGACGGCGCTTGCGCCGGCGGCTTTCGTCGATCGCCCGCTGCATCGTCACCTTGCGCAGCCAGAACACCGCGTGCTCCTGCGAGGCAATCCGGTCGAGGCTGCGGTAGAGCGAGAGAAACACATCCTGCGCCAATTCTTCGGCGGCCGCGCGATCGTGCAGCAGATGATACGCGAGGCTGAAAACCATCGCTTGATTGGCCTGCACCACGCTGTGGAACTCCTCCCGCGTCATCCTGTGCAAATCATGTGGAAATCATGTGAACAAAATGTGCAAATCGGTTCTGTGCAAATGCTGTTGAAATTCTGTTGATATCGTGTGCAAAACATCCTCTACTTTCCATCCGCCTCGTAGGTCACGCTGCTGGTCACTTCGGCGCGCTTGAACTCCGAGTTGGTCATCGCGATCGTGACCGTCCGCCTATAGAAGAATACCGCCCGGATTTCGAATTCGCCGCCGTAGCTGACCGGAAACCAGACGCCATCCGCGAATTTTTGATACGTGACGTTGAAGCCGAGGCCGCGGATATTGGTGCCGAGCAGCGTTTTGAGCCAAAGCGGCGCTTTCCAGGCAAGATCGGTGCGGACATTGACCGGCTGATATTCTTCGGCGTCGATCAGCGCTTCGCCGGCCCAGGCGGCGCCGTTGTCGTCGAGATCGTCGAGGCCAGGCTTCTTTTTGGGCTCGAAATGGACGCAGTAGACATCGCGGCCGCGGAAGGTCTGACGATCCAGAAATTGGAAATTGTACTTGAGCTGCTGATGGTAAGTGAGCGGAAATAAGTTCACCGCAATGCCGTCGCGCCCTCTGTGGTCGTTCAGCATATCGTTGGCCATGCTGTTCAGCAGTTCGCCGTCGATGTCCATGTCTCTGTATTTGTAGCCGGGCTGCGAATACCCGATGGATTGGCTGCCGGCCTGATATTTGCCGTCGAATGCGGCCAGCGTGCGGTCGATGCCGCGGAATTTAGGGCGGATGCTGTATTCGCGGTGCTCTTCGCGCGCGATCTTCCCGTTGGCGCGGACCAGCCTCAGCACCTGTTTCTGGCGGTACTGATAGCTGGTGCGCAGTTCCTGCGATTTGGCCTGGTTGAGCGCGACGCGGCGCATGATCTCGCCGATATCGGGCGTCTGGGCGCACAGGCATGCGGCGGAAAGGACCGCGGCAGCGAGCAGTTTCATTTCGTGCCTCCACCGATGTATACGAAACCGGCGCGGGCGGCGAACGCGGAATTACGCGGCGAAGATTTTTTCGAGCGGGATTTCGAGGCCGGGGAGGAGCGGGGTCTGGATGGCGCGGGTTTCCTGGCGTGCGGTGCCGGAAGGGACATAAACCCAGGCGTCGCGGCTCTTTGGATACAGCAGCCAGACTTCGGCCGCTCCATTGGCCAGGTACTCGGCGACTTTGGCATGGAGAGCGGGGGCGGTATCGAACTCGGAAACCACCTCGAAAGCGATTAACGGCGCCCCAATATAGAATTTTTCGCTGGCCTGATCGGGGTGGGTCAAACTGACGTCAGGCCGCAACCAGGACGCAGGCTCGCCGGGGAAGAGGTAACCCATCTCGAAGTGCACTCGGCCCAGGCGGAGTGATGGCTGTGTTCGCCGCATTTCTTCTGTGGCCGCTTCCAGCAGCGTGAACAGGGCTTGGCACACCAACATGTGGACAAGGTATGGAGGCGGCAATCGAATCAGTTCTCCTTTCAGCAGTTCAACCCGATCGGCGCCAAAATCCAGGCGCTCGAAATCCGCGAAGCTCAGCAGCGTGGTGCTCGCCATGCCCTCATCATACGCCCCTGAGTGAAAACATTCCTACCCCCTTTTGTTCGGTTGCGAAACGGGATATTCTGGATGCTTCAGGAGGGGGAGCCATCGTCAGATTCTGCGTGCTGGCCAGCGGCAGCTCCGGGAATGCCGCCCTGATCGCCACCGAAAAGACGCGCATTCTGGTGGATGCGGGGCTGAGCATGCGGGAGCTTGCCAGGCGGCTGGCGGAGGCCGGGGAGGACATCGCACGGCTGGACGCCATTCTGATCACGCATGAACACTCCGACCACGTCTCCGGGCTGCCGGTGCTGGCGCGCCGGTTGAAAAAGCCCTGCTACCTGACGCATCTGACGCGGCCCGCCATCGACTGGGGCCCCGGCGACCCGGTGGTGGAGTCGTTTCAGGCGGGGGCGAGCTTCGCGATCGGCGATATCGACGTGCAGAGCTTCAGCATCCCGCACGACGCCGTCGATCCGGTGGGCTTCCGCTTCGAAGCGCAGGGCGTGCGGATAGCGATCGCCACCGATCTCGGCTACGTGCCGGAATCGGTGAAATACCACCTGCGGCGCACGGACGTGCTGCTGCTCGAAGCCAACCACGATCTCGACATGCTGAAGGTGGGGCCGTATCCGTGGTCGGTCAAGCAGCGGGTGATGAGCCGCGTGGGGCATCTTTCGAATCTGGGGATGTCCGAGTACCTGATGCAGGATCTCGATTCGACGACGGCGCATGTGATCCTGGGCCATCTGAGCCAGCAGAACAACCACCCCGAGATTGTGCGGATGGTGGCGGCGCAATCCATCGAGCAGCGCGGTCTGGCGACGCAGCTTTCCATCGCCGGGCAGAACCGGCCGTCGGAAGTTCTGCAATTTTAGCGCTGCCGCTGCGGCCGCGCGGTGTGGCCGCGAAGCCGTAGCGGAGCGGCGCATCTTCCGGAGAGACTTCATGATTCCTCGATATACGCGGCCCGAAATGGGCCGGATCTGGAGCGACCAGAACAAATTTCAGCAGTGGCTGGAGGTGGAGCTGGCGGCCTCGGAGTCGCTGGCGGAGCTGGGGGTGGTGCCGGCGGAGGCGGCGAAGCTGCTGCGCGCGCACGCCGGCTTCGACGTGGCCCGCATTCACGAAATCGAGCGCGAAGTCAAGCACGATGTGATTGCCTTCACGACGTCGGTCGCGGAGACGATGGCGAAGGCCGGGCACGCGGAGGCCTCGCGCTGGCTGCACTACGGGCTGACTTCGAACGATGTGGTCGATACCGCGCAGGCGCTGCAGCTGCAGCAGGCGGCGGCCATCGTGATCCGCAATCTCGAAGACCTGCGGGAGGTGCTGCGCCGGCGCGCGCTCGAATTCCGGCACACGGTGCAGATCGGCCGGACGCATGGCGTGCACGCCGAGCCAATCACATTCGGGCTGAAGCTGGCGATCTGGTATGAGGAAGCGGGGCGCGACCTGGCGCGGGTGCGCGCGGCGGCGGAGGACCTGCGCGTCGGCAAGACCTCGGGCGCGGTCGGGACCTTCGCCCACATCGGGCCGGAGGTGGAAGAGTTGATCTGCGCGCGGTTGAATCTGAAGCCGGCGCCCGTGGCCTCGCAGGTGATTCAGAGGGACCGGCACGCGGCGTTTGTGGCCGCGCTGGCGCTCGCCGCGGCGCTGTGCGAGAAGATCGCGCTCGAAGTGCGGCACCTCCAGCGCACGGAAGTGCGGGAGGCGGAGGAGTACTTCGCGCGCGGGCAGAAGGGCAGCTCGGCCATGCCGCACAAGCGCAACCCGGTGACGAGCGAACAGATCTGCGGCCTGGCGCGGGTGGTGCGGGCCAACGCGCAAGCGGCGTTCGAGAACATCGCGCTGTGGCACGAGCGCGATATCTCGCATTCTTCCGTGGAGCGCGTCATCCTGCCGGATTCGACCATCCTGGCCGACTACCTGCTGCACAAGACCGTGCTGCTGGTGGATCAGCTCCTGGTGTACCCCGAGCGCATGCGCCGCAATCTGGAGCAGACGCGCGGGCTGGTGTTCTCGGGCCAGTTGCTGCTGGATCTCGCCGCCGCGGGCATGCTGCGCGAGCAGGCGTACCGGATCGTGCAGGGGCATGCGATGCGCGCCTGGGAAGAGGAAGGCGACTTCCGCGCGGCGATCGAAGCGGACCCGGAAAT